>MDTE01000445.1_pt1 | contig 11612 bp, 18 predicted proteins | sample 811231 | NCBI WGS metagenome assembly MDTE01 (sample SAMN05326651, study PRJNA326480) | marine metagenome | isolation source: seawater | place: Indian Ocean: Red Sea | collected 2010
AAACATACCCGCCACACCTGCCATGTGGAATGGATGCATGAGGATATTATGTTCCGCTTGGAAGACAAACATAAAGTTGAACGTTCCCGATATCCCAAGCGGCATACCATCACTGAGTGATCCTTGTCCGAAAGGATAGATGAGGAATACTGCAAAGGCAGCTGAGACTGGCGCACTATAAGCAACACAGATCCAGGGGCGCATGCCCAAACGATACGACAACTCCCACTGTCTACCCATGTAGGCAGAGATTCCGATAAGGAAGTGGAAGACAATTAACTGGTATGGACCTCCGTTATACAGCCACTCATCGAGTGATGCTGCCTCCCAGATGGGATAGAAATGCATACCTATAGCATTAGAGGATGGAACTACAGCACCAGAGATGATGTTGTTTCCATATAGTAATGAGCCTGCTACTGGCTCTCTGATACCGTCTATATCGACGGGTGGTGCAGCGATAAACGCTATGATGAAACAAGTAGCTGCAGCTAGAAGACATGGAATCATTAAGACTCCGAACCAACCAACGTATAAGCGATTGTCCGTGGAGGTAACCCACGCACAAAACTCGTCCCAATTCTTAAGCGGGCTGCTACTTCTTTGTTGAAGAGTAGTCATTAAAAATGAGTGCGGTGTTTACTTGTTATGATAAGACTAATCCCTAAGGAATCCCCGTGGTCTTGGTTTGGGGTATGAAAGGGTGGATATCCTCCTAAACCAGAGGCCCTACCACCATACGGGGGGACTTATTGACATTGCCCTTGCTTATTTAATCTTTATTAGAAACCCACTTTCCGTTTACGAGTTTCTTTACTTCTCCTGGTCTTAACTTAGTACCCTTTGCTTTCTTAAGAAACTCTTTGTAAGTAGGGCTGTCTTTAGAATGTCCGACTTTCTTCTTGCCGTGCATCATTCTATCTTTCTTATATTTTAACTCTCTTTCGTTCTCTGCTTGTTTCTTTCTCTCCTTCTCAGTGTCACCATACTTTTCCCACAACCAAGGCTTATACTTGGCAGTGTCCGAGAAGATATCGGGTAGTAGGTTCATGAGTCCTCCGCATGGAAAGTTTCACTGAGATATTTATACATTGTAGGTAGTGATCCAGCAAATGACTTCCTCATTTGATAGTCCTCATTCCAATCATCAACATTCTTCTGAGATATAGGGATAGGATAGTTAAAGTATCCATAGTGTCTCTGGTTGATGTTATTCTTACCAGCACCTGCCATAATGTATACGATAGGGTGGAATTGGTCTGGACTGAATGCTTCATCACTTGTCATGTAATGACGGATGAATTCATGTGACCCTACTATATCATACTCCATCTCATCTGTCTGTGACCTCCAGAAGGGAGTGTCCTTACGACTGGAGTAATAGTAGTGTGCTTCTACAAACTCCTTCCATCCATCAAAGTGCTCCTTAAGATTGTAGTTATAATTATCACGCTCAAACTGACCATAGTCAGGTACCGTTGCAAGGATGTCAATGAGTGAGAGTATACCATGATGTGTATTGAATAGTGAAGTGGACTCTAATGGTTCAACAAAACCATAAGAGAGACCTATCTTCACACAGTTACCACTCCATGCCTTATCGTATCTACCTGTCCTAAATTTAATTACTTTACCATCACCAAATTCTTTCTTAGCATCCTCTTCAGACTGATGCTTAGATGAGAATACATATCCTTTACTAATGAAATCCCATGTAGGTATAGTCCACTGCCATCCAGCAGAGAGACCCTTAGCATGGGTATAGCAGTGCATCTGCTCATCTTTATTAGTATATTCTTCCTTCCTTACGATAGCAGTGTCTACATTAAGGGTAGTGATTGGTTCCCAAGTAGCCATAGCACCGCCTAGTGTAGACGATTGCCCAGTACAGTCGAGATAGAGATCTGCGTCAACCTTCTTTGCCCCTTGGTCGTACGGTCCTCTTTCCACAGTGACAAATTGTATTCCTCCTTGTCCGTAAGATACCGACTTAACTTTAGAATCAATGACTCTAATATTCTCACAGAAAGTTTCTCTAAGATACTTAGCGAACGCGTGGGAGTCAATGTGGAAACTACGGTCCTTTTTGAGGTCATAAGGAGCAAGCCTTGGATTATTGAGTGGCATCTTGCCTTCTGCTGCCACTGTCATGAATGGCATGAAGACATCAATAAATGGAGGGGGATTCATTTTAAATGCATCCGCAAGCATCCATTGATAATAGTGTGTACCCTTAGGTAGCTCTTGAGCATTACCATAAAAGAATGAGTGACCTACACCTGCAAAGTCTTCAAACTTAGACCCTGCTTTAAAGGTAGCACGTGCTGCTTTCAAGAAGTCAGCATCATCGATACCCATATACTTTAGGTACTGATTAATATGTGGAGTAGTAGACTCACCCACACCAATAGGTTCATCACCTACGATGATAGTAATGTCCCAATCTGGAAAGGTTTTACAGAGTGCTGCTGCACTCATCCAACCAGCAGACCCACCACCAGCAATAACAATTCTCATCGACGACGCTCCTCCCATACCTGTTTCACTCTAGCACATGCTAAAGCAAAGTAATCACCATTAAAATCATTAACTTTATCAGCTAAATCATTGGTATCAGTGGGGACATAACCCTCAAATTTATTATTCATTACAAAATCATGGCAGAATTCATAGGTTCCTCTCTGAATAGGGTATCCATTACTGATGCATGCTGTCAAGCACAGCTTTCTTTCTTCAAGTTTGCCATCATCCAGTCTGAATTCCTCAATCATAGTCTGACCCAGTGCTCCTTCATGTTGTCTTTGATGTCCTTATAATAACCCTCTTCTGTCCTGATGTCAAAGGCCACTGTGACCCTTTCTCCAGTGTCCACCTCATCTGTGTAGTGGGGTAGGAAACTAGGGAAGAGTGTCATCTTACCTACTGAGTTGGCAGAAGCGTATGGGTCTCCACCATAAGGGTTCTGATAATATGTATTAGTATCCTTCACCTGTACACAAAGATGCCCACTGAGATAAGACCAAGGGTCTCTCCCGTGGGAATGCATTGCCATCTTCTCACCCTTACGCATGACATTAGCCCAGCATTGAGCATATATCTTGGTAGGTGGAAGATTTAATTCGTGTATCAGTGAATCATGCGTGTGTCGGATGAATGCACCGAGAGGTTTGGCATCTGACCATGTTAATAAGTTATACTTGTTAGACCTAGAGGTAAGACTATTAGGTCCCAACTTGGTACCCCAATCATCCTCAAATGGATAGTGCTCAATGATTCTATGCTCCTGCCAGAAGATTTCATTCTTCAGCATGGATAAATCAAAGTCTACTTCTGTCTCACAAACATAATACTCCCACCGTGGTGCGAAGAAGGTATAGGTATCTCCGCTGGTGAATCTTATTAACTTCATTAACCAAAGGTTACACCAACTGCTACCAGTATACCAAATTCTAGTAGACCGTGCAAGTGGTGTGGTACTGTTATCAATAATTGTTCTGGAATGGTCATTGCATCACAAAGGATAGACCACCAAAATTAACGTATGCTATTAACATACCTAAGAAAATTAACTGGTACATCATGCCCCCGTTGGTAATGCTACAGGGATCATCTTGCCTCCCTGATGATCATCGTCATCGTCATTGTTTCCACTGAATGCTCTGAGCAGCAACTCTATCAAGACTAAAGCAGCCATAGGATAAAAGACCCAGAGGACTGCTATTAGTGGTGATATACTGTTGGTCTCGACTACTAAGTCAGACATCGTATTGTGTAGAAATGTTACGAGTAACTATTTATCAGGAAAAATATTTCACGTAGGTATATGCTCCTACTGCTGCCCAAAAGATGAGCATTGCAGCACGACCATTGCTACGTACAAATATATCCAGGTTGCTTGTAGTATCCATTAGAATACTCCTGGAATGAGTTGACCAGTTGTTAGGTAGGCACCTAGACCAGAAACGATTCCAATCATTGCCCAACGTCCGTTAGCTAATTCTGCTAAGGATAATCTTTCTTGTTCGTTTTTCATTTGATTTAAAAGGGATAGAAATTAGATTAAAGAGACCTTGTAACTTATACAATGCCTGGAATTACCCATCCGAAGACGGTGTAATTAAATACAGCAGCAACTAAACCAATCATTGCTAGTCTTCCGTTAAGAAGCTCAGCATTCTTCCAGTAGTCACCGTTGTCGATGACTTCTATCTGTGGCTCAGCAGCAAACATATTCTGTCTGCCTCCGTCCTCAGTGGTTACATACCGCTTGCTTGCAGTTGATGATGTCATTGTGTTAACTTATGTGAAGTAACGTTACAAATTATATATAATCTCTTCACACTTTGTCAAGGTATTTTTACCTAATATCTCTATCCCCACACAATCTAAAGAAAACCTTATGAATCCCTTAAGAGAATGTTATGACATCACTGCCAGCACCACCTACTAATCCACTGCCACCATAGTTAACAGGCACAGTATCAGCAGCACCTACAGCGTCTGCATCTAGGTTAAAGTTAAGGTCAATCTCACCGTTACCAATAGAAAGACCATCGTCATCTAGGTTAAAGGTGGTGTCATTACCAAACGTAATCTTATCGTGTTCCTTATGCTCTGGTAGACCCTCAGAGATAGTCTGGAGTCCTTGATAGTGTCTCCATACCTCACTAAGAGTACCTCTATCGAAATCTTTCGTGTCTATTGCCTCATGCAAGGCATCCTTGAGAGCATCTACTGCTCTATCAAATTTTGAATGTAAGCCGCAAGTCATAGTTTCCTCCGTAACGTGTGTAAATGGTCGATGATGTCCTCACGTATCCACATGAGCTCATTGTAGCACTTCTGGTTGTGAGCGCAAGAGCGTAAAGAATTGTCAGGTTTATGGACTGACTCGATAAAGATATCAAGTGCTCTATTCCATCTCTCATCCTGTCCTTCTTTAGGTATCGATCCTTGATCTTTAGATGCCATGTGTCTATACAAATGTGAACCACCCTGTGATGATGGTCTTAACTGCTGTGTTTGAGACCCGTCCTCTGTGATGGTGTGTCCAATCAGAGGGCCAGATAACAGTATACCCTCTTTTCGCTGGTACGTAAAGGTCCTGGTGATACCATTCTGTGCCTCCATCAGGGACATCATTCAGATATGTCATAAAGACAAGGTGTCTAAAAACATTGTTAGGTAAGCAGTTAGACCTCTCTGTATGCCATACTTTAAAACCACCACCCTTTTGATACCTCTGGATGCTTAATGGTTCTACGATATGGAAGTCAGATAGTTCACAGAAAGGAAACTTCTCCATGTATTTGTCTAGGACTCCCTGCAATGCCCAGACATAAGTCTCAAGGTGTCTGATTGCTGCCTGCCATGGTACATGTAGGTCTTCGGAGTCTTTAAAGTTTTTATTGACAGTGATGTTACCTTCTGCCATCAACTGTCCCTTATGATAAGGTAAAAATGTCTGAGTGTCAAAGAAGTTCATCACCTCATCAACTGCTTCATCAGACACATAGTCACCCCATACAAAGTCAGTAGACTGTGAGCATATCTTACCCTTATATGATGTAACCTCAGATTTTAAATTCATATGGATTAACTCTAGCGTCTACTGGTGTGCTCTCTTCGTAGCTTTGCTTCACGTATATCATAGGGTCTCCTTCCCACATACTCTTCTTAACCTTGTCAACTTTACCACGGATGTTAAATGATATCACAGTCCTCTTAACATCAGATGTATTACGTGGTCCCTCATGAGCAACAGTGGATGGGAAGATGATGATATCTCCCTCCCTGACTGGAGGTTCAAAGACTTGAAGTCGGCCACTCCAAGGGTTGTTAAACGGAGAATAGAAGGTAGTAGGCTTATGGTACTTAGGGTCATACTCTATGTACATAACGCATGACCAACCACTGTGTCCATGATTATGTATGCCGTGGCTCTGGTCTTGATAGGATGTCTGGAACCACATGTCAGTAAACTCCACACGTCTTTTGTTAGTGAAGTCTGCTAGGTATGGTTTGATAATATCGATTACAGTATCAGCATAGGATGGTAACTCAGCATCTTTATTCTCCCTCTCTTCAAAGAAGTCTGTGTATAGACTACCATCAGGCTCAAGAAGACCCTCCTCATCAGGAAGGGCATCTAAAATTCTTTGTTTGTTTTTCTTCCAGTCCTTAATTTCATAATGAACTATAGGAATGGAGAACATTGTTTCAACAGCCATAATTCTTTATAAACCATTCAGCATCTACTACAACCAGAGGTTTCTTATACTTTCTCTTCATGAATAGTATAGGCTCGTGGTCTCCAGAGTTTGCCTCTGCTTGTGCGTATGCCTCATAGACATTTAGTTTCTCTTGATTCTTACATTCTATACTAAAGGGAAACTTTTGTCTAGCATCTCTTGCCATGATAAGGTCTTCACCTCCAGCACCCATACTCCTAGACTCTATGTCCTCAGGATGTATCTCTCTGTGCTCTATCAGTTGGTCCCTAACCCACTGTTGGAATAATCTTCCCTTCGCTTTCGCTGACTGCGGCTTCATAATTCATCAATCACCATAGGTAAGAGACCATACTCTGCACGTTGTATCCTTTTAGTCAGTGTATCTACGTCATCCTCAGGAAGTATTGGTACCTCCTGCTGTCTGATAATCTCACCACCATCTAACTCTTCATTCACAAAGTGAACTGTGCATCCTGTGACCTCTTCTCCACTATGTAGGGCTTGTTCAACAGCATTCATTCCTTTAAACTTAGGTAGTAATGATGGATGAACATTAATAATGGGGCAATGAAACGCTGAAGGATCCTTCAGTACTCTCATGTACCCCGCTAGTATTATTAAATCGACACGCCATGCTTCTAATAGCAATCGCATCTGGTCTTCATCTTTATGCTTGATGTAACAGTGTGGAATACCAAATCTATCTGCTCTCTTAGCGGCTCCACAATCTTGTTTGTTGTGTATCATCAACACAACTTCATGCTTAGTGCATGTCCTTATAATATTTTCAAAGTTCGTCCCGTTCCCGCTGCACATCACAGCGATTCGTTTCTTCATGATTAGGTAGTCCGAGAGTTTTGTATTCAAGTTGCTGCCTCAGAAAAATAATTTCCTGCTTCAACTCATCATTCTCTGCCTCTATCACCTCGATATGTTCTTGGTAGATTGTTAGCATACGATTTAGTTCTTCGTTCTTTAGTTCGCAATCCCAGTCCATAATGGACCTCGTGAGTATCAGTCGGAATAACCGTCATCGTCATCCCATACTCCATAACCACCATCATATCTTTGTGGGTCTCTATCAGTTTGATAGGCTGATACATCCTCTTTGATAGCGTCCTCAAGACTCTGTGCCAAGAGTTTAAGGTTATGTGCGATCGCTTTTACTTTATTGTAATTCATAATTAAAAAGGGGACGGTAACGTCCCCATTATTTATCCCTTAACGCTTAACGTGCATACGTTGTCAGAAGTTTAACATACTTGTGACCTCTATAATTGAGTTCACTTTTCTCTGTTTTCACTTCCTTGTGAGCGTCGGTGTCATATTTGACACCACGGTAGGTGACTTGTGCCATGAGTATACTCCTAAAGTAGTTGGATTTTAAGGCCCGTTCCTTTAGTCGTTTGCGTCCCAACATCCTTTAGTTTCCTCCTTCACAATCTGAATCATTTCAGACTTAACCTCATCTGAAGCGTTGTATTTACTCATCTTATCGACGAGCTCGTGTGCTTCTGAGCAGGATAAAGAAGTAGCAATTAAAAAAGGAATCATGAGATGAACGTATCCGTTCCGCGACTTACTTGCGTCCCTAGGGGATGAACGTATTGTCAGTATAACCTGACACCACTATTTAGTCAAGTCTTTTGTCACGTTTGTTACACTTTCCGTTTTTTTTAACAACCTTCTGAGTCGTGGGTGTATTCTTCCTGTCTATTCGCCTCAATGTCGTACCCCCATCCCGTTTCAACTCCCTCTTCAGGGAACGCAGGAAATATAAGTGGTCCCTTATACCATGTTTCGGGTCTTTCAGCGAGCGGATCAGTCTCTCCTCTGGAGTTCTCCATCTCATTATCTCTAAACCAATTCTTTCTAACCTTCTGCCAGAGGTTAGAGCTTAAATCCACTAAAGGTATCAGACTCGACATCTTGTTTAATCCCTCCCACTATGTAAGATTCAATTTCAGTTTCCTGCGGAGCATTCTGCTGACCTTTGCTATTTAGCCAGTGTTCAGTCCACGGTAACGGATTATTCTTAGCGGGGATATCATAATAAGGTGTCATGCCTATGGATTTCATACGACGGTTAGCAATCCATTCGACATACTGACTGAGTAGTCTCTCATTCAGTCCAATCATAGTACCTTGAGAGAAGAGGTAGTTTGCCCACTCTTTCTCTTGATCTACAGCGTCTATAAACATTTGTTGTACTGTATCCTTCTCCTCCTCTATTATCTCTAGGAAGGTAGGGTCATCACCTTGCTGCCACTTCTTAATTATTTTTTGCGTGATGTTAAGATGTTGAGACTCGTCTCTAGCAATGAGGGAGATGATTTTAGCACTTCCTTCCATGAGTTTGAGCTCACCAAAAGCAAAAGAGCAAGCAAAGGAAACGTAAAACCTAATACCTTCCAGTATATTGACATTGCAGATAGCTAGATACAGTTGTTTCTTTAAGTCTTTTCTACACCATTCAACAGATGGTGACCCCCTAGACGAGGAGTTCCACATGTTACCTGTGTCCCACTCATGAGCAAGACGTAGAAATTCGTTGTAGGAACGACACACAGACTCTGCTCTCTCCATAATCTTCTCGTCATCTAAGACGGCATCGAAGACATCGGATGGGTCTGGGTATACATTCTTAATAATATGTGTGTAGGATCTGGAGTGGATTTGTTCCATGAATTCCCACACTCCTATGCATCCTTCCAGCTCTGGCAGAGAGCAGTAAGGTGCGAATGCCATGCCAGGTCCACGACCTTGCACGGAATCTAAAAGTATTTGATACTTTAAGTTAGAGGTATAGATATGCTTCTGTTGTTCAGATAGTGTCTTGTAATCAGACCTATCTTTTTGAAGCGAGACTTCTTCTGGTCTCCAAAAATAACCTAACTGTTGTTGTGTTAACTTATCGAAGTCAGGATATTTGTAATCATCATAACGTTGCATCCCCAAGGGAGCACCAAAAAACATCGGTTGTTTTTTAGTATCGACTTTGCTGTCGTTGAAAACTGTTATTCCCATTGAGTGCCTAACCAAATGTCTCGGACATGTTTTTCCTCTTGAGTTAGTTCGGGAGGGTATACCTCCTCAGGTATGTCCACTTTAGGATGAAGCTCATCATCCGTCAAGGCTGGAGTGCAAACTTCCCGACATGTTTCCTCTTGCTCCTGGTCATCGCAGGTCTCAAGGCATTTAAAATATCGGTCTTGCTTGTCTTCCATTACTTACCTCTAATTGTATTCCACAGGACAGTCAGTAAAGATTTACCAACGTTACCCTGTATCTCATCAAACATATACATGTTGAGACGGAAAGCATAGTTTGCTTCCGTTATTAGTGCATTGCGTTGTGACTCATCTAATTCAAGACTGTCTAGGACTGCCCTGTATTCAGTCTTCCATGCCTTTGGATCCTCTATACGAGGAAAATCATAGAAGTGTAATCCTTCACCCTGTGGAAGGTCAGGTAGTGCCTTTGCAGCAATACCTTTAAGGATTTGTCCACCAGATAGGTCACCAATGTACCTAGTATAGTGGTGTGCTAGTAGAAGGTATGGATCCTTCTCTGCTATTTCATTTAACCTGTAACAGTATGTATTACATGCTTCCGATGGTACCTGTTGCTCTCTCCACATGGGACCATAGAAATATCTAAGGTCTCTCTCGATAAAAGCAGTACGATTAAGTAGTGGTGACCATGCATGTAACACCTTAACATATGGATCCCCAGACTTTTGAATCAGTGTCTCCATAGTTTCATAAACATACCAGAAATTAGTAATCAATTTCCGATACTCTTCAGGGTCTACGCAACCCTTAAGGAAAGCAGAAACAAACTTAGTATTCTCTGCTGCTGAGTGAGACTTAGAAGTCCCTTCCTTTAACTCTTTACTAAACATAACAACCTTCACACTCCGCTTCTGATGGTCCGTTGAGGATATCATTAACTAAGTCATCTGTTGTAGGGATTTCATCCTTCCAACCTATAGGATGAGCAGGCTCATCTATATCTTTCTTAGCATCATATGTATTCTGATAATATGATGTCTTCCAACCTAACTTGTATGTAGTAAGTAGGTCGTTTGCCATGACTGATACAGGCACCTCTGAATTAGCATAATTCTCTGGGTTATAACTCCAGTTACCAGAAATTCCTTGGTCAAAGAACTTCTGCATTACTGCAATGATATTAATGTAACCTGCATTGTCCTGCATCTCCCAGAGTAACGTATAGTTATTCTTTAGACTAGCATAGGCGGGAACAATTTGCTTAAGAGGTCCCTTCTTTGATTTTTTAATGGACAGGTAGTCTCTAGGTGGCTCGACTCCATTGGTTGCATTTGACACAACGGAGCTGCTCTCCGAAGGCATTTGTGCGGACAATGTTGAGTGCCTAAGACCGTAGGTGGTGATATCATTCCGTAAACCATCCCAATCATACTTTAACTCATTTGGTACCAGTGTATCGACATCCTTCTTATATGTATCTATCGGAAGTATGCCATCATGATACTTGGTTCTTTCAAACGCAGCACATGCACCCCTCTCCTTCGCCAACTCATTAGATGACTTAAGTAAGTTGTATTGGAATGCCTCAGTCAACTCATGAACCAACTGCCATGCAGCAGGGTCACTGTAGTGGACCTCGTGACGTGCCAGATAGTGTGCTAGACCAATGTATCCTATACCCAGAGACCTTCTAGCAAGGGTGCTACGCTTGGCAGCATCCACTGGGTATTCCATATAGTCTATCAGTTCCTCCAGTCCTCTGACTGCAAGATCACACAATTCTTCAAGCTCTTCTAGTTTATATACCTTACCTACATTAATAGCAGACAATATACACAGTGCAATCTCTCCACCCTCATCATCAATGTGATTGATAGGATCAGTAGGTAGAGTAATCTCCTGACAGAGGTTACTCATGTTGACCTTATCCTTAAAGGATGAGTGAGTATTACAGTGGTCAATATTCATGATGTATATACGACCAGTCTCTGCTCTCTCCTTCAGTAAGTCAAGGATTAATTCTTGGGCAGAGACAGTCTTTCTAGGGACGGTCTCATCTGCTTCGTACTTTCTGTAGAGGTTATCGAAATCCCCAGTCCCAAAGCTATCATAGAGGCCAGGAACATCGTGAGGACTGAATAAAGAAACATCCTCGTTTGAAATGAATCTCTCATAAAATAATTTAGATATCTGTATACTGTAGTCTAACTTTCTAACTCTGTTGTCTTCTGTTCCTTTGTTGTTTTTGAGGACGAGGATGTCTTCGATTTCTTGGTGCCATATTGGGAAGTGTACTGTTGCACTGCCTCCCCTGATGCCATTTTGAGTACAGCATCGAACAGTTGACTCAAACTTTTTAAGGAAC
>MDTE01108271.1_pt1 | contig 11611 bp, 3 predicted proteins | sample 811231 | NCBI WGS metagenome assembly MDTE01 (sample SAMN05326651, study PRJNA326480) | marine metagenome | isolation source: seawater | place: Indian Ocean: Red Sea | collected 2010
CTCTTTCCGTTGCGCCATATAAAAATTAGCATCTACGCGAGGAAGGAAGACTGAGAGACCGATAGGACGAACACCCGCTTCTTCTTCTTCTTCTTCTTCTTCTTCTTTTACGCGAGTAGATGATTCATTCGGCGGTGCTGTGCGGTGCGCCGGTGGCGGCAACGACGAGCGTGTCGTCCTCTTCTCACCACCAGCAGCTCGAGCAGCAACACAAGGCGTCGCCGGTAACGTTCGCCCTCTCTCCTCGAGCGACTTCGTGGAAGACGTCGACGTCTTTGTCTTCGCGAATACTACCAGCGAGCAGGCTCGCGAGGACTGATGAGAGATGGCAAAACAGAACGAGAGCGATGTCCTCTTCTTCGGCTTCTTCTTCGAGCGATGCTTCGTCTTCCTCTCTGGTCTTTAGGAGTGGTGTGAGTCACCAACGCGTCTTGGATGACGATGGGACGAGTCACCCATCAGATAAAGCGCATCGTTTCGGACCGTTGAGCAGCAGCGTTTCGAGAGAGAACAGAACAAAGAGAGCCGTAATAACGAGGCACGCGATACGCGATTCATCATCCGGTGGTGGTGGTGGTGATTCATCGAATACAGAAGGAGAAGAGAAAGAGAAAAAGAGAACAACTAGCAGTGAAAGCAAGAGTCAACAACGAAGGAAATCGGGTGATAACAACTACAACGACGACGAGGAGGAAGAGGAAGAAGAGGTTAGCACGAGAAGCTACGTACAACGCCGAGTAGAATCAAGCGGGGCGTACGGAGATATTTCAAACGAACGACAGCCGCGTAAAACTTCATCACCATCGTCGTCGTCGTCGTCGTCGTCGTCGTCATCGTCGGGACAGCAGCAAAAAAAGACAAAGCGAACGGAAAACGAGATAATGAGACACCAAGGCAAACTGCTAGGAACGCCAAAGTTGAAAATGCCTTATGTGGTTAGAAATGACGTGATAAGAGAGATGCCAACTATAAAAGCGTTACTGAATTATATCGAAGCTCACATTCTAGAGTTTAGTGTGGTGAATGTAGCGACGGCGATACACAAATGTGGGACTTTTGTTCGCAATAGCAAATATCTTCGAACTTCTAGTAGCACAGGGCCGATTTCGATGACAGAAGTAAATCCAAACGCTAGAAGTTTAGTAGAAGAAGATAATACCGTAGGGGAGAACAAGTTTGCAACTAACGAAGACATCATCCAGACGTGCCAAAACATTTTGGAGAACAAAGTCTTTCAAATGCTGCTGTTGCGCTTAGAAGCGATGGTACCGAGAGGGGACAATCCAAAGAGCTTAACACGAACTGCACTTGATTACGGAACTCCTATGAGCCGTGAATACGCGAATATACTTTGGGGACTAGCGCACTGCGGCGTGCAAACTCGATTGCAGGGAAACGAACTCACGACAATTCTGTTTAAACAGTACGTGAATTGCGCGAAAGAGAACAATTATTCGAATTTTATCGGACAAAACGTTTCGAACGTGCTTTGGGCGTATGCAATCATGAGTTGTTCCGGTAGGCCCGTCGACGTCGACGAGTCAAAGGAGGTTTACCAGAAAAGAGATGATTATTGTGTGGATAGAATGTATGAGGGCATTCCTACGGAGGAAATTCCGCTGAGACTCAAAAATGAGCTTTTAGATACCATCGAAAGATTGAACTTGTTTGTCATGGACGGGTACGTTCCCCAAGGAGTTGCCAACTGTTTGTGGGCATATGGCACACTTCGTTATAGACTTGGACCGGAACCGGCAGCAGCGTTTAGAAAGGGCATTGCAATGCATTTAGGGCAACCGCGCAGATCTTCAGATTATGGTTTTGGCGCTGGCAACTTCAAGACACAAGAAACTTCCAATATTTTGTGGGCGTGCGCGCAAATCAGATTTGACATGGGAAAAGATCTTGCTGGCATGTTCCTTCACAGCATGACGGAAAGTATATTCAACGATCCAAAGATTTGGTCCATTCAGTCGCTCACGAATATACTCTGGGCTCTCGCACATTTGAAAGATGTAGTTGGCCATGAAGTTTACACGCCACCGAGTGGTTTACTTAAGCGAATTGAAGACCTGCTCGAACCAAAAATTGAAACGATGTTTATGCAGGGCATTGCAAATACTCTTTGGGCCTATGCTACCTTAGAGTACGAGCCGGAACTCGATTTTCTAAATCGAATGAGTGCGAGGTGGGACAAAAAATTGTGGGAGCACTCGATGGTGGAAAATTGCAACGCGTTCTGGGCGTATACAAAGTTTAAAAATTTTCGACCAAATCAAAGATTTGTGGATTATCTAGCGAAAACACAAAGGAAGTGCACGATGCTTAAAGAAAAGTGGGATACAGAAGATACCTCGGACTCCGTGAGAATACCCCATGTTTACACAGAGGAGACGCTTACAGTCATGGTATTCGTGAATGGAATTTACGGGATGGCGCAAATCGGTGCCACTCCAGGCGACGGAGGCAGGTACTACCAACACGTGATGAGAGAAATGACCGAATGGCTCAAAGTGACGTACAATCCGCATCAAAAGAACAAAAATTGTACGCAACCCATCGTCAACTACATGCGAAGCTTGGCACTCATAAGGTATTTACCGGACAATGATTTCGTGGAAGCCATGAGTAAAAGAGCGAAGATGGAAGCTGAAAATGATCAATTTACTGTCCAAGGGATCTCACAAATGTTGTGGTCATGGTCAACTTTAGGTTTGAAAATTCCAAAAGAAGTAGTGTTCGCACTCGTGCATGCGTTGATGCGACAATGGGATCGAGTCCGCGTCCAACCATTAACGACTTCTATTTGGGCACTTGCAAATATGGGATTTATGGATGAAAAGGGCGTTTTTGAAGTGTTTCGTAAAAAATTTGCCACGTTGAAGGTTGAACAGTTCGTGCCTGATAAGGATATGCTCGTTACGGGAGGACCAGTTCACCATAAAGCCATGAATCAAGGTTACCAAGCCCATTTTGCATACGAGATCCTTTCGACGAACGGGAAATTGATGTACCCGGAGTTGGAGCGTGAGGCGAGGAAGAATTGGATGGAAATCACGAGAACGTGCGTGACAATTTCTGGGTTTCAACAAGAAGTCTCGTCGACGCTTTCAGAAATGGGCGTCCCTCATGAGCTCGAATTCCTCAGTGAAGGTGGCTTATATTCTTTGGATATCGCTTTGAAAGGTCGCAAGATCTGCATCGAAGCCGATGGACCGACTCATTACTCGTCAAACCAACCCACTGTTCGAATCGGTGGCGATAACTTGAGAGAAGCCGTTTTGACAAAGCAAGGCTGGACACTCATTCAAATACCATGGTTCATTTGGAAAAAGTTACCAGAAAGAGGTAAATTTCGACGCGGGTACGTGGCAAATCTTCTTTACGAGCACGCTGGTTTAACCATGAAGCAGTTGACTGCTGGTACGCAAAAAGAAGCGTCTCTGAAAGATTTGGGAACGGACGTTTTCATGTCGGAACTCGATGCCCCCGACATGAAGGAAAATGGTACGAGATTGTCGTCGTCCTCCTCCTCCTCCTCAACTACATTTAGTCCATACGGTATGGATTTTGAAAAACCCTCTTCCTCTTCTTCCTCTTCTTCTTCTTCTTCTATTCATTCATCGGCGTCTTCGGCTCCAAAACGGAGGAAACTGTCAACTTCTTCCTCCTCCTCTCGCGTGATACAACCGGTCGCTCCGGGAACTCGCCGAGTGTCAGCAAAGTCCCCTCGAAGATCTGCATCTTCAACGAGGAAAAAAGCATCATCACTTTCGGATGCGGAATCTAAACGCTTAGCCGAAAAGTTGGGCTCTCGAAAAGTCGAAACGCCAACTGATGAGGGTGGTTCTCCTACGAAGCGAAAAGTGGTCAAGCGCCGCGTGAAAAGAAAAGTAGTATCGTCTAAGGACGACGCAGCAGCAGGCGGCGCTGAAGAAGGGAAGAATTTAAAAAAGAGCGGAGCAGAGGGGGACGTGAAAGAATAATAAGAATCTGATTAAAGATATATAGTCATAGTTTGCTTTGTTATAAGCGCAGAGTAGAATCAATCATAGAGCAGTTCCTCTGACACTTTGTCTTGTCTTGTCTTGTCGTCTTGTCTTGTTTTATTTTTTTGTTTTTTTTTTTGTTCGACGAGGACGAGACGTCTTCGTTCGAGAGAGAGAAAAAGAGAGAGCGAGACGAGAGGGAAAAAAATCGCACGTAATATTTAATCCGAATTTGCCGGCAGGTAGGAAGACAAGGAAGAGAAGAAAAAGAGACGGAAATTTTGCTTCTGCGGCTTCTTTACTTTTTTTACCCAGGGTGCGTGTGGGCTTCGCTTGTACACATTCCCCGAGCACCTCTCGCTAAAACGCGGACTTTGAATACTTTCGAACGCGTTTGTGTGAGGTTTTTGACAGAACACGGTTCGCGAGACCCTCGGTGAGACAGAAAAGTTATTTTTTTGCTCTCACAAAGAGAGACGCATTTGTACATTTCGCTCCCTCTTTCCATTTCAGGCCCGTAAAAATCGCTAACAGAAAACGTAAATCAAACGCGTAGAACACCCAGAAGCGACCGAGAAACTCACTGAGAAAGAGTGGATTCTTGGGGACAGATTCATCCGTTGTAGTAAAAAAATGTCCGCGCCGTGGGCGAACGTTCTCAAGCAGTCCTCCGGCTCGCCGGCAGCCGCTGCGGATGAGAAAAAGAATTCACAAGAAGCTGCTGAAAATTCCGCTCAAACAAAACAAGAGACGACGAAAAAAGACGCATCATCATTGGAGAAAGATAACGGAGGGGCGACCGCTGCAGCCATGGAAAAGAAACCAGAGGCAGAGAAGAATAAAGAATCGGGTTCGAGCGAAGGCCAATCGAGCGCCACGACTGTCGGGAGCATGGCGGCTGCGGCCGTGACATCGTTCGCGTCTTTGTTCGGCGGCGGGAAGAAAAAAGTTGAGGATACGTTAGATGATGATACGATGGAAGACAACAAACCTCACTCTGGTTCCAATAATAACAACAACAACAACAACAACAATAATAATAATAATAAATCTTCGGGCAAAAAGAAGAAGAATAAAAGTAACAACGATAACAATAGCTCTAATAACAAAGACTCGTCCGATAACAAGAAAGAAGGCGGAGATAAGAAGGAGAAACCAATAAACTTAGTGCCGGCGGAAGCCCCTGCGAAACCGGCGTGGGGAGGAGTAAAACTCGGCGGAGGAACGCCTGGATCGAGTCCGACTGCAGCAGTCGCGGAAAATGCAGTGTGGCCGTCGTTAGGGGACGAAACTGCGGTGCCCACTGGTGCAGAAAGCGAGTTATTGAGAGCAGCAGCGGCGGAAAATGGAACGAAAGGCACTTCAAACTCGAGTTCAAAAAAGAGCCAGAAATCGGGTGAGGACGGCGCGAGCGTAAGTGTAAAAGATGCCAATAATAACAGCAACAGCGAAACTAGCGAAGCGAAAGCAAGCAAAAACAAAAACAAAAATAATCAAAACAACAACAACAACAACAATAACAACAACAACAATAACAACAACAGTAATACCAATCTGAATGCGAACAATACCAACAACAATCGACCGGCAAATGCTGCTGTGGGTGGAAGAACCACCCCTGGTGGAAGAACCGGTCCGGGCAGAGGCGGTGTCGATACGAACATCAAAGCCCGAGGACGAGGGCGAACTGGAGGTGCTGGTAGACACAGTCGGAATGGTTCTATAGGATCTACTGGATCAGATCACGGCGGCGAGTTTGGATATGGTAGCGGAGGTAGAGGAAGAGGAAGAGGAGGAGGCGATAATGATAACTCTGGTAGAGGAAGAGGAGGCAGAGGGCGAAGCATGAACGGTGGTAGAGGTTTCAACCAACAACCTTACAACGTTGGTTACATGCCTCAAGGATATCCCGTGCGAGGAAGAGGTATGCCACCGCAAGGCTACGGGTATTATCCGCAGAATATGGCAGCCCCAGTAGCGACTAGAGCTCAGGTTTTGGCAGCGTTGAAACGGCAAGTTGAATACTACTTCTCGGTTGATAACTTATGCCGCGACTTATTCCTTAGACAAAAGATGGACCCGAAGGAAGGTTGGATTGCACTCTCTGTGATTGGAGCCTTCAACAGAGTACGTATGCTTACTCCTGATCCGACTGCGTTATCAGAAGCGTTGCAAGGATCGACGGTGGTTGAATTTAACGACGCTAAGGATGCGATTCGAGTCGGTGGCGATCAATGGCGAAACTGGTTGTTATCTGCTGATGGATCAGCAGGTGTGGCTCAACCCGCCGATAGCGATGCAACAGCGGCAGCACCAGCAGATTCAGCACCGACGAAGGCGGATGATTTCGAGATGGATGAAGACTTTGGCGATAACAATAACGAGTCTGACGATGAAAATACCGACGACGAATACGAAGAGGATGATATGAACGACGTAGATGTCGGCCGGCTTATGATCGTTACGCAGAAGGGAGCACGTCATGGGCCGGGAAGTACCACTGGGAGCTCGGCAGCAAGACCTATTGTGGGGTCAGGTACAACACAAGCAATATCAACCCCAGTGAAAAATTCTGCCACTGGCTCTTGGAAGAAAGATATGGCTAACTTCTTCCCTTCATCGCTTCCTAAAGATGGACAGTCGCAACGCGAAGACATTGGCTGGTTGATGGGTTCGTTTTCCCCTAAAATTGGCTCCCAAATACATCAAGAGGCGCAGCAAAGAAGAGCAGGAGACTCGCCTTCGCACATATCGCATGCCTTGTTGGAAGAGAATGGCTTTAAGCAACAGAAGTACAAGGCCTTCCACGAACGTTGCATCGAAGAGCGTAAGCGAATGGGTTGCGGTCAATCGGAGGAAATGAACACTTTGTTTCGATTTTGGAGTTACTTTTTGAGGCAAACTTTCAACGTGAAGATGTACAAAGAGTTCTGCCGTCTCGCCGAGGAAGACGCTCGAGCAAACCATCACTATGGTTTGCAATGCTTGTTTAGATTCTATTCATACGGTTTAGAAACACGTTTTCGAACTGCGATATATCGTGACTTTGAAGAGTATGCATTGAGAGATTACGAGAGTGGATCGCTATACGGATTGGAAAAGTTTTGGGCTTTCCATTTTTACTATAAAGGCCCGGAGAAACCAACCATGCGAGACGACTTGAAAGAGATCATGGAAACCAAGTTCAAAACTTTGGAGGACTTTAAGAAAGAAAGAGCGAAAAAGAAAGTCGAGGTATGATGATGACTATGAACAAGGAAAATACGCTAAGCCACAACAGCATGCGCAAAAAGAAAGAGAACATTTTGTGAAGAAAGAAAATAAATAAAAAAAATAGATGAGTGAGAATTAACGTACCGTACCACAGTACCAGTGGTACCACGGTACGTAAACTTGATAAATGAATAAATTTAGCTCTTTAGAGGCAGCTACTTCGGGGACTTATTGCCTCCGGAAAGATTAATATATTAACTTCGTAATTATATAAATTAAAACAGATGAAAATCTCTAAACGCATGCTTACTATTTACTTATCTCAAGGTTGGTGTTGCAATGTTCTTCGTGGTGTGTTCTTTACGAAGTGCCAAGAAAGCCAAAGATAGCTTCTCGAAGGTCATCGTTCCCGCTCAACACATATAATATCACTGCCGCGCCAATTGGAACGATAAGACTCTCCACATCGATACCCTGTCTTTGATTGAGTAAACTCTTCTTCATTAACAATGTGGTCACCTTGACAACTCTTGCTTTCCCATCATTCTGCATCTTCAACGCGTTTTGATCTTTCAACGTTTTCGCGACTCTGTACCCCATTTTCTTATACAGTGATCGAGCTTTACTATTCGTACTTTCTACAATCAAGGCGCACTCTTCGAAACCGTTATTCTTCGCCTCCTTTTCACACTCTCTCACCAACGCCTTGGCATAGCCTTTCCCTCTCGCCTTTCGAGAGGTGGCCAAGTTGGCAATAATTGGTACCGTTATTGCAGACCCCAGTGAGAATCTATCTACATCATTCGGAACGTTTTCATAGTCGTAATCGCCTAAATATCGTCGATACTCTACACCAGCACACGCCAACAAATCGCACGTCTCGTCGTCTCGCACGATAAACATCGCCCCTTTCTTCGCACTTGAGTATCTTTTAGATAAATCAGACGTCTGGGCGCGTTCTAAAGAGCCAATTTCTCGATTGTCTATATTCGATTTACCATTCACGAAGAAAGCGTCGACGAAGCATTCGGCAGCTTCGCGAAAATCACCTCCTCGAGCGCGCTCGATGTCCGCGTTTGCCAACGCCGCGTGGGTACATTTCTCTCTTTTTCTCTGAGGAATCACCTCCGGATGACGTCGTTTTTGTTGAAGAGAATTTAAACTTCGTCTGCTCGTTAAAGTCTGTCGGGAAAGACGAGCAGAAGACGTCGAACACGACGAAGATATCGATGGAGTGCAAACAAACCGAGCTCGCGCGAACATATCGTCTTTATATATATGTACTTATGTTCTGCGCGTTATTTTTTTGAGATGATGCTTAGAGAGAGTTGTTTTGAAAAACGTAAGAACTCGTGAAGAAATAAAGCACGCGCTGAATATTCCGATTTAACTACACCATCATCGCCTCTTCTCTACTAGTATTCGCCTTCAATCTTCTTCTTCCACCATTCCCGGAAATAAATCTTTCATGTACACCTTTCTTCGCAAAGCATTCGTAAAGCCTTCGTTGTATTTGTACTTGGTCACACCAACTGTCGTCAAAGACTTCAGTTTAGTACTCGCGGTCATTTTGTGTTTATTCCCGCCGGCGAAGCCGAGCTCGAGTCTCTCGTTGCCAGCTTTCTTCATCTCATCATACGCGGCAGAATGAGGCAAGTTTACGACGTTTTGATTCCTGAACTGCTTCTTTTCGCCACCTTGGCCTCCTTTATCTGGTGTAAATACGCTTTCTGGATCGAAGTTTCTCGCGCGTTCGCGGATTTCATCCATAGCAACTTCTCGGGCGACCAATTCTCGGGCATTAGGACCGAGCTCTCGACGGTCGACGAGCTTTTCGTTTCTTAACTTTTCTTTTTCATCGTTCATTGCGTTTCGTTGCGCTATCCATTCCTCGCGAGACATGCGGATCGCGACGCCATTCGCAGAGATTGGTTTCGACTCCATTCCAGGAACGCCGCATCCGTATTTTACGAGTTCGTTAATCGCCGGTTGTAAATGTAAACCAGCACAGTACGTCTTTCGATCGAAAGAGCCTTTCAACGATGGTTTCGCGTACGTCAAACCAGCTGAACGCGTCACATCGACCGCGCGTTTCAATTCCTTCGACTCATTTTGCGACATAAAATCGTACCCTGCAGCTCTGCCAACATCAGGAGCAATAATAGTCAAAACGTATGGTAACACGTCAATTGGACTGGATTTGCGCATTGAAATAGATCGCGCATCGGTCTTTGCTTTCTTCATCCATTCCTTCGTGATTTCTCTTTTCCTTTGAAACTCTCTCTCGGCAGCTTTGATTTTTGGAAACTCGATGGAATCCATGGTACTGCAGCCACTCGCGCGATGGTGCACGGAAGCGATTTGACCGTAGAAATAATCCGTCGAATTAGTTCGGTATGAACTTTTGAAAATATCCGCATTAGAAATGTCCTTTGACACCAATGCAAAACTTTCCATCGTTAAATCCTGGAGTTTCGCGTTGGGAAGATTTTCAAAAGTGGACTCTAACAACAAATTGTCGTCTCCAAACGTTTCAAATCTATCGTACATCCAGTTGAAATGCTTTTCCGGTCCCGGATACGTTTTCTCCATGAATGTGTGTCTACCTCTGTATATATCGCGCATCATCTCCAACGCTTTCGCACCAATATCTTTACTCTCGCCGGAAATAGGAGCATCCGCCATGGTAAATTTCGCTCTCCCGAGCGACTTGTATTGTAAATGGTTCAAGCACGCGCGAATATCCAATTCACACGTCTCTGCCAACTGACTGAGCGCTCTTGGATCGGATGAAATTTTCTCCTTTACACTGATTTCTCTTAATCTACCGGTGACTCTCGCTGCTACTGGCGGTCGCATCCTGACAAGCTTCGACACGTCTCTCAACGGCCGCAATGCCGCCGAATACATGTCGTTGCAAATGAGAATAATCGGACGGTTCAATGGACCATTCGAATTATTCTTGCCACCTAAAGTTCCGTTAACAAGTTTCAAAAGAGTACTCATAGCACTTTTACCTTCACTTCCGTCACAGATGGCATCAATTTCATCGATAACTAAACAGTTTGGCCTTGCATTTTGGCTACTATTTTTTGTTGAAACGGAGATTCCTTTCATCGATTCCAATACCGACCGCATTTCTACAGCTTGTTTAATGGCTTTAATGAGACCATCAGACGATTTCTGCGTACTCGCAGCGTTAATTTCGACAACTCGGTATCCTGCGTGTTTTGCCGCAATGTGTGCGAGCGTCGTTTTGCCAACACCAGGACCGCCGGAAACCAAAGCTATTTTCTTCATCGGTCTTCCCGATGCATCGTAAATTTCTTCCGTTTTTTGTTGATATTTGCTGCTTTTATTATTACTATTTTGGCCGTTGCTTGCAGTCATAACTGCCGGATTAATAATTGAGTGATGCATCATTTTATCCGGCGGATTTTTGTTAAACACGATTTTGTCCCACGTTTTTAACCATCTCAACAACTCTCTATTCGATCGTTCGTCGGAAATCAAATCGGTAAACTTTCTCGGCGCATATTTCGTCAACCACGACCAGCTAGCAATTTTCGCTTTTAGCTCTTTAATTCTCTTTTTCTTTCTTTGCATCTCGGCGTAGTCTTCTGGGCTCATCTTTTCTTCTTCTGCGTTTCGCATCTCTTCCTCTGTAGGCATCGTGTTCTCTCTGTTCGCTTGTTCCGTCAACCTAGCTGCTAACGCGGCTGATTTTTTCTCTTCAATTTCCATCAACATATCGTTAATCGGTTCGTTCAACAAGTGAATGCGATTGATCGTCGCCCGAGCGTGGTCGTACCCTTTCTTTCCTTTCTTTTGCGCCAGTTGGTTTTCGCTCAACAAAACATCATTTTCACCATTGGCATCAGCATCCAGCTCCCCCAATGGATACTCCTCAACTTTCAAATACACTCTCTTCGTAACATCTTTCGGATCGGTAACGCTCACGACTTTAAATCCCGCCGAAACGGCCTCGGCTGATGTTAACAAAGGCGGAGCATTTCTCGCGACGGATTTGTATCGTAAAAGTTCCAACTCCAATTCTCGTTCTTTCCTTTCCAACTCTTCCCGTTTTCGTTTCTTTTCTTCCAATTCCTTCGCCAGCTCTTCCTCCGTCAAAGACGGTGTTGGGTTCGTCAATCGCTTTTTCGCCCTCGCGATCTCGCCTTCATCATCATTCGCGTTGATAGTGGTAGTTTCAAAATCTTCTTTCGAAGAAGATGGACGTTTATTTGAATTTTGCGTGGCACCGTCGTCGTTCCCTTCGTTCTCCAACCAATCCAAATCTTGCGTCCCGGGTGGATTTTGGGTCCCCGCTGCTCCGGCTTCTTCTCCCTCGTCGTCTTGTTCCGCCAAAAACGCCATGTCTTCTTCGTCCTCGTCGATGTACGTCTCCA
>MDTE01020838.1_pt1 | contig 11610 bp, 10 predicted proteins | sample 811231 | NCBI WGS metagenome assembly MDTE01 (sample SAMN05326651, study PRJNA326480) | marine metagenome | isolation source: seawater | place: Indian Ocean: Red Sea | collected 2010
CACGCGGCGGTGGCCAGCCGTGTGAATACGGACCGGATCGGCGAAGGCACAATTGAGATGATGCGGGCCTCGGCGTGCAATGCCTGGGCTCAGGGCGTCGACGGCATCTATCTGGAGCACTGGTTCGGCTGCTGGCCCTACGAGGCGGATTTCTACGAAAAGTTGCGCGAGATTCCGCATCCGGATATCATGGCGGCCAAGGACAAGATCTACCACATTGCGAAGGCAACCAGTCCATCGTCCCGATCGGCGGCAGCGCCGCACAAGGCGAAAGCCCTGCCCGTCGAGCTGGAAGTGGAAAAGCCGCTGCGCTTAGCTTTTATGATCAGCGACGATTTGTCCCGCTGGGGTGCCATGGGCAGAGTGTACGAGGTCCTGCTGCGGTTGCGGCTGGGGGCATCCACGGAACTGGACCGATTCCGCTTTGCGCTCAATGGCAGGCAATTGCCCGCGCAGCAATTGCGGCGGATCAACCAGATGTATGCCATGAGCGCACCGCGCTACCGTTCTTTTGGCCAGTGGTACGTTTTCACCCTCGACCAGGATTACTGGCCCTGCGAGGGAGATAATGTAGTGGAAGTGAGCTTGCTGGAAAGGGATGCGGGGGTGCGGGGGGGCGTTTCGCTCAATGATGTCGAACTGGAGATAAAATACTTGAAGGGCAAAAACTTCCACCGGGGTTTCGTGGATGCAGACCTGGGGCCCTACGAGCACCGGGTGACCTAGGGGTCAAGTGCCGTTTTTGTTTCTTTTCCTCTTGGTGCTTGTGAGCTGCGAGAGATCGCTCCCTGCGACGCTGAAAATAAAATTTTTTGGCCGCCGCCCGGCGCGCTTCGAAAGATGCGCCGCGTCCCTGGCAAGCGGCGCCCATCGAGCAATTTTTATCGGTCCGTCTTCCAGTCTCCCTGCCGCGCTTCGAACGAGGCCTGCCTGGTGCCTGCGACTTTGACTGCCTTCGCGGCGGAGGGGGGCCGCAGGAGAGCGGATTTTTTACCGGCCGGCCGCCGGTTTCTTTGAATAATAGATTGACCGAGATCCGCAAGCCGGCGGACGAGTAATTAATCCTCGACGTTTCCACTGATGTTGAGATACTCGATATCGTCCTCTGTATTGTTGATGACCTGGTGCTTGACCCGGGGCGGCAGGTGGACGGCGTCGCCGGCGGTGACCGCATACTCCTGGTCGTCAATCAACATTTTACCCTTGCCGGAAATGAAATAGTAAATCTGCTCTTTGTTTTCATGCGAGTGGTAATCGGTAGTGATCCGTCCCTGTACTACGTGGCGCGTAAAATTGGCGATAGCCAGGAGGCAGGCCTGTTCTGGAGCCTCGGGATTTTCCGGGTCAGCCTTGCCAAGGAGCGGCCAGATGATTTTGGTTTCGTGTCCGATGTAGGGTACTTGATCGCGCCAGTTGCGAATAACCATGGAAACCTCCTGTGCGGGTATCTAGCTTGGAAATATACTTGCGAAACAGTAGGATAATGCACTCGAGATATGCTGTCAATCGCCGCCGCCGAATCCTTGCTGCAGCCTCGCTGCGTGCATAGATTCTGAGCTCCACACAGAAGCGAAAGGAGCACGCCTTATGCGCCGCTTTACCCGAACGCCTTATTACAGCGGACCGGACGACCCCGAAATCGGCGAAGTCCGGGGGACGCTCAAACTGGGCGAAACCGTGGTCATCGAAACTGCCGGAGGCCACGATCACGATTACGAAGCAGCCGGCGAAATCCGGGCGGGAATGGTGATGAATGCGGCCACCCACAAGCGCTATTCGCGTCCCGGCGGCCCTTTTTTTATCGAGGGCGTCAATCCGGGCGACTGGGTGGCCATCGAAATCATAGCCATGGAGGTGGGCCCCTACGGTTTCTACCGCAACGGCGGTCCCCATTGGGGCAGCATTCGCCTGGTGGCGCCGGTGCGCGACGGAATGGTCCACTTTCCGCCGGATTTCGTCGTGCCGACGCGCCCCATGATCGGCTATATCGCTTTTGAATCGGTGGCCCCGCACCAGATAGATCATGGTGGCAATCTGGATTTCAATTCCATCCAGCCGGGCAGCACGGTCCATCTGCGGGCGCAAAAACCCGGGGGGCTGCTGATGCTGACCGATGTCCACGCGCGCATGGGGGATGGAGAATTGACCGCCACCGGGGTCGAAATCGATGCCGCGATTACTTTGAAGATAGACCGCTCGCGCGGTTTTTCGGCCAGCGGTCCGGTGGTGGAAAAGACCCGGGTGGTGGAAAGCAGCGAGGAATTTCTCACCAGTGGGCGCGGGCACGACTGGGAAGAGGCCTTGAAAATTGCCTGGAGCGATATGGTGGGCCTGATCGCCGATTACTACGAGACGACGACGGAATACGCCAATCTGATCGTCGGCACCATCGGCGAAGCGCGGCCAGGCTACGCCGCCGGGGGGTTGAATAGCCGCGGTAACCATAACCCGGGCCGCTACGTAACCTGCCAACTGGCCGTTACCAAGGAACTGCAGCGTACCGGTCAGCCCTACGAGCCTTAGCATTGGGCACCAAACGAAGATCTCTAAAGGGTCCGCGCCGTCTTTATCCGGCGGCTTCTATGCTTCCAGGCGCTCTTTGCCCGGGCGGCGCAGCCCTTTGCAATGATCTTTTTTAAAGGCATAAGGAAACCCATGAATATCTACCTAGTTGGCTGTGAATACGCCGGCAAGACCACGCTGGCGGGGGCAATCATGGAGTGGGCCGAGCGCACCATGGGGGGGACCCGCCACTTCCACGACCACATGACCATCCCCTCCAGCGAATTGCTGCCCGCAGCCCGAGCCTCGTACCAGGCGGTACATCCCCAGGTCAAGGAGATGCTGCAGCGCTACATGCTCAGCTACCACATTTCGCCGGAGATGTACGCAGGGCATGCCGATGCCAATTTGATGGGCCATGCCATCGAGGAGGCCGTCTACGCGCCGCTTTATTATGGCTACGGCGGCAAGGATACCCAGGCCTCTTTTCGCAGTGGGCCAGGGCAGCGCACCGAGATGGCGCGGAGGATGGAAGAAACCATTCTTGCCCGGGCGCCGAATACCGTGCTGATTTTACTCAGAGCGGCGCCCGCAGTCATTCGCCAGCGCATGCGCGAGCAGCCCACGGCAGCGGCGGACGCGCCGACGCGCGGAGTCGTGCAGGAGGCCGATGTCGAGCACGTCCTGCAGCGTTTCGAGGAGGAGTTCGAGTGGTCGCTCATTCGCAACAAGATGGTGCTGGATACCTCCACGGCCACGGTGGCCGAAACCATGGCTGAATTTCTGGAAAAATTCAGCCCCTATCTGACGGAAAACGATAAAAAGCGGATGCGGCAATAGCCAATTGCGTCCGGGAAAGCAGGAGAGAATGGCACACTACGTTCATCCCGATCGGGTCATGCTGGGAAAGTGCACCCGCCGGGAAATCCGCCAGGCCTTGGCAAGCGGTGCTTTAAAGGCCGCGCTGCTGCCGATTGGTTCCATCGAACAGCACAACGAACACCTGAGCCTGGATGTCGATATCGTCATGGCGACCTTCATGTGCCAGCAGGCCGCTCTCGAACTCTATCCCCAGGCTACGGTAGCGCCCTCCAGTCCAGTGGGTTATTCTCCCTACCACATGGCGCGCAAGGGCACTCTGACCTTGCGCAAGGAAACCTTCAAGGCCTTTCTCTACGATATCATCGCCAGCCTGAAGACGCACGGTTTTCTCGCGGTGCTGGTGGTGAACGGCCATGGCGGCAACCACGGTTTGTTAAAAGAGGAGTTGCCGGTGTGGCGGCAGGAGTTCGATATGGTGCTGGACGAGGTTTCCTACTGGACTGGAATGAGCGATGATCAGCGCTGCGAGATTCTGCAGGGTTACCGCGATTTGCGTGCTGGCAAATTGGACACGGTGGCGCGGCAGACGGCGCTGAACCATGCATCGGAAGAGGAGACCGCGTTGATGCTGGCGGCTGCACCAGACCGGGTGCGGCCTATTAGCATGGAAGAATACGACCGGGCAGGATTGGATTACGCCCACGATTTATCGCCCAGAGTCAGGGAATACCTGGAGCCTTTCGCAAAAGAAGGCTGGCCGGCGGGGGGCGCCAATCCGGAAAATCCCCGGGACCGGGGACGCCAGGAAAATGCCCAGCTAGCGACGGCGGAAAAGGGGCAGGCCCTGATCGACTTTCACACCAGATATGTCGCCGCAATGATGCAGGACATGATCGACGCGGCGATGGCGGGGAATCCCTGGCCCGCAGCAGAGGCGAGTTGAGTGAACCTCGGATCGGCGCGTGTTTTCCTGGGCTCTTAGCGGCAGCAGCGTCCATTGCGGCTGCGCGAAGCCCAGATTGGAGTTTTGAGGCGGCTTCTTAGAAACTCCTTAGGTAGCCCGAGGTCCAGCCGCCATCGATGACCAGGACGTGGCCGGTCAGGTAGGTATTGTCGGGGTCGGCCAGGAAGAGGGCGCCCTGGGCGATTTCTTCGACTTCGCCCGGACGGCCGAGGGGAATGTGATCGAGCAGTTCCTGCATCGATTCCTTGAACTTGCCGTCGTCGCCGTAGAATAGATCCCGGGTGCCGTCGGTAAGCGTAGAGCCGGGCGCAATAGCGTTGACCAGGATGCCGGCCGGTGCCAATTCAATTGCCATGGCGCGAGTGAGATTGACTACCCCGGCCTTGGCCGCGATAAAGGCGCACTGTAGCCGCAGTGGCACCAGGCCGGCGATAGAGGCGATGTTGATGATGCGGCCATGGCCCTGCTCTTTCATGACTCTGGCGCCGCTCTGGCTCACCTGGAACAGCCCGTTGAGATCCACGTTTAAAATCCGGTCCCACTCCTCTTTGGGAAACTGGTCGATGGTGACGCGGTGAGCCAGGGTGTTGACCCCGGCGTTGTTGACCAGGATGTCGAGCCGCCCGTATTCCCGCAGGGTCTGGTCGATGGCAGCGCCGATCTGTTCGGGGTCGGTGATATCCATCTCGAGGGCGCGGCAACCCTCCGCGCGGGCCGCAGCGGCCTGTGCCGCGGGGAAATCGATGTCGGTGTAGATAACGCCGGCGCCATTTTGTGCCAGGGCGTCGGCAATGGCCTGGCCAATGCCGTTTCCCGCCCCGGTTACCAGGGCTGTCTTTCCCGCGAGTTCAATTTTCATTTATTCCTCCTGGAAGTTCTGTAAGTATCAAGAGGCCATCTCGAAAACACCTTGCAGCCGCGCTCGGGCCACACAGCGCGTTTTGAGATAGTCGAAGGGTATTTCGGCCAATGGCGGTTCTGCTTTTATGTCTGTGGTTGCGCGGCAAGTTGGCAGCAGAATTTAGCGCTGAAAAGGCGTTATTTTATGCCCCTTCCTCGAGCCACTGGATAGTAAAACGGGCCAGGGTGAGGTTGCCGGTTTCGTAGAGACAGAGGATGTGGCCGTCGGCGCTGATAGCCAGATCTGAGTAGGCCGCGGTTCCCGGTTCCAGCACCCGGGACACGGGCCAGGAACGGCATTCGTCGCGACTCAGCCGCAGAGTCAGGGCCGCGCGCCGGTCCGTTTGGGCGGGATGACACAGCAGGACGCGCCCGGCATCGTAGCGCGCGATGCTGCCCTGGCAGGAGGGTTCGGGGAGGGCGGGTTCGTATTCGACTTCCGACCAGGTGGCACCGCCGTCCCGGCTCCAGGATGTGGCGCGGCAGAGGCGGTTCTGGCGGCTGCGCATATTCATGTAGACGGCGCCGTCCGCGGTTTCCAGCGCTTCGCACTCGTCGGAGGCATCGCGGCTCATCCGGGCGCCGCGCTGCCAGCTTTGGCCGTGGTCGTCGCTGTAGATGGCGTAGGCCGATTGGATCTGGCCCCAGCTGGCGGGAGGTTGGCGCCAGGTGACGGGGCCGGGGCTTTCGTCGGCCCAGGAGGGAATCAGCAGGCGGCCATTGGCGAGCTGAATGCCGTGGCCGGGTCCGGTTCCCAGGTAGGACCACGCAGGATCTTTTGCCGTGGCGGTGATCTCCACTGGCGTGGACCAGGTCTGGCCCTCGTCGGTGCTGCTACAGACAAAAACCTGCTGGTTGTCCTTGCAAAAGGGCAGAAAAATAGTGCCCGTCTGGGCGTCTACGACGGGACAGGGGTTGCCGCAAGTGCGGTCGCCGTCGGCAACGACTAACTGCTGCGGGGCCCAGGTCAGGCCGCCATCGCCGCTGCGCCGCAGCACGATATCGATTTCGTCGTCGTCGTGGCCGTTGTATCTGCGGCCTTCGCAGAAGGCCAGAATGGTGCCGCTGGCCGTAGTGACCAGAGCTGGAATGCGATATTTGAAATATCCTTGTGTGCCGGCGCTGAAGAGCTCTTGTCGCTTCATCTTTACAATCTCTACAGGTTGGGTTCGTTAGCGGGGATGCCCTCGTGGCACAAAGATAGGTGAAGGTGATGCGCGGGACAAGATTCCGGGTGGTGGCTGAAAAGTGGGGGAACCTCTGTCTGGCAACTCCAGTACCGCAAAAAACCGGCCGCCGCCGATGTACAAGCAACCAAATTCGGAGAGAGCTGGGGGGAAAACCGATACTCGGGACGGAGTGGCAGCGTTTGACACAGAAGTCCAGATTTCTTAAGATCAGGCACTTTGAAATCTGGACTTCTTCAGACTTTTCTCAGCTTATGAAGCGACGCGATTTTATTAAAACTACTGGCCTGGCGGGACTCGGTCTGGCCGCGGGTTGCAGCGCTCCTGCACCTCCCGGAGTGGTCTTCAAAGGCTGGGCCTACGAGCCGGATCTGGTGCGCGAGAATATCGAGTTTTTCGAGCGCCAGAGCGGCGTCCAGGTGGCCTACGAAGCGGTGTCGGGCAGCTACCACGACAAAATGGTCGCGCTTCTGGTAGGGCAGACACCGGTGGATTGCTGCTACGTGCGCGACGACGATTTTGCCGAATGGGTCGAGGCCGGCTGGTTGCGCCCCTGCGACGATCTGCCCGGAGCGGGGCGGGACGAAGGGGATATCTTCGGCTACAATCTGGAGGCCATGACCTATGGGGGCAAGCGCTACGGCCTGCCCTATTATACCGATTTTACTATCTGGATCTACAACCAGCCGATGCTCCAAAGTGCCGGTTTCGAGCAGCCGGCGACGACGCTCGAAGAGTTGACCGAGCAAGCGGTCAAGATCAAAGAACTGCGAATTGCCGTTCCGGATGGGGGCGTTGTCGACTATCCCATCGTTCTGGGTTTTCGCCAGGCCGTCACGGGCTTTAACGACTGGTGGGCTCTCAACTACGCCAGCGAGGTAGACCTCTTCGACGAGGAAATGAACCCCATTTTTCCCGACGATGAGGGCCGGCGCGCCGAGAAGATCCTCCAGTGGATCGTGGACGGCATTCACCGCTATCGCACCATCGATCCCAATTCTTTGACCATGGGGCTCATTCGCGAGAATATTGCCGCCGGCCGTCAGGCCTTTGCCCTGATCAACAAATACGACCTGGAATGGGTCAACAATCGCAGGAATGCCGCCGTAGTCGAGGTCGAACTGCAGGGGCGTGGCATTCCCGCGACGCAAAGCCAGCACGCCAGGGTTTTCAACATGGCGCCGCTCCCCGCTCTCGAGCGCGGCCAGCGAGGCACTCTCGGATGGACGCGGATGTACTGTTTGACGGCGCATTGTCGCGAGGAAAAAATACTGCAGGCATGGCAGTTGATGAATTTTCTCGGCGGCAAAGACGCCAGCGGCGACTATTACACGGCGCGTCGCTGGTTCCAGTTGAGGGGATTGGGCTTCGCCTTCAAATCGCTGCTTGACGATCCCGAAATCGCGGCGCAGACGCGCGCCTGGGGCGACAGCGAGTTCATCAAGGAAGAGGCGAGTTTTGTGCGGGCGCGCGAAAACATCCGCGCGCCGTGGTTTCCCGATTTCAACATATATTACCAGCCGGAAATTCAGAAGATCCTGCTGCGCCAGCAAAGCCCGCGCGACGGCCTGGGGCGAATTGCCCGTCGCTGCCGGGAGCTGAAAAGGGAGTGGGGCTGATGGCAAGTACAGCGCTAGAGCGGAGGCGCCAGCGGCAGGAATCTCTCTTTGCCTACCTGCTCAATGCACCGGCCGTCGTGCTGATTCTGGTGCTGGTTCTCTATCCGGTGGGGATGTCGTTGTGGCTTAGCATGCATCGCTATAATCTGCGGCGCCCCGAGACCTTTGAATTTATTGGCCTGGGCAACTTCGTCGAGGTCCTGTCGAGTTACGAGTTCTGGCACGCCCTTCAGGTGACGCTGTATTTCACGGCGCTGTCGGTGGGCCTGGTCATCGCCGTGGCCCTGGGCATCGCGCTCTTGTTCAACGAAAGTTTTTCGGGACGCGGGATCGTGCGGTCCCTGCTGCTGATTCCGTGGGCGGTGCCGGGGGTGGTGAACGGCTTGATGTGGGTAGGTCTTCTGGGCGAATACGGCCCCTTTAACGAAATGCTGGGAGATTGCGTCGAGCTATTCAACCGCGCCACGGGCGCCCAAGTCGACTACATGGGCATGGCCTCGCCGGTGGTGGCGCTCAATGCCGCCATCGCGGCCCATGTGTGGCGTAGCGTCCCCTTTGCCTGTATCATTTTTCTGGCGGCGCTGCAGGCGATTCCAGCTGAGCAGTACCGCGCTGCCCGGGTGGATGGAGCCAGCAGCTGGAATCGCTTCCGCTATATTACCCTGCCCTGGTTGCTGCACCCCATTCTCATTGTATCTATTTACGAAACCATGAACGGGTTTCGCACTTTCGATCTCATTTTCACCCTCACGGGCGGCGGACCAGGCGATGCTACCTACGTCATTGCCTGGCAGACCTACAAAGAAGCCTTCGGACGCCTCGACTTTGGGCGGGCGAACGCCTATTCGTACCTGATCGCGTTCATTACCATGGGCTTGGCGGTGGTATACGTGCGGCTATTGTATCGCCGCGGAACCGTACAAGGTTGATTATGAAAAGAGGATTTGTCGGACAGGTGGTGCTGTATGGACTGGTACTGCTGGCCACACTTTACATCGTAACCCCCTTTGTGTGGGTAGTGGCAGCCAGTTTCAAACAGGAGCGCGAGGCGGCCCAGCGGCACTGGCTGCCGCGCCAGCCAACCGCGGCCAACTACAGCCTCTACTTTCCGGATCAGGACAACAGCGCCGAGATCGGCGCGGCTACGGCACGGCAGTTTCCCCGCGCCATTGTCAATAGTTTGATCATCGGTACTGCGGTCATGGGGGTCAATCTGTTTTTTGGGGCCCTGGCTGCATATGCTCTGGCGCGGGTGAATTTCAGGGGCAGTCTGCTGCTGCTGCTGTGTTACCTGGGCACGCGCAGCGTGCCGGGGGTGGCCATTATGATCCCGATGTATCTGGTCATCCGCAGCTACGGCCTGCTCGATACCCATCTGGCGGTCATTCTGGCTCATTCGACCTTCACCCTGCCTTTTACGATCTGGATTCTCAAAGGCTATTTTCAGACCGTGCCGCTCGACCTGGAGCGGGCTGCGCGGGTGGACGGGTGCACGCGCCTGGGGGCCTTGTTCCGGGTATTCTTGCCGGTGACTGCGCCCGGCATGGTCGCAGTGGGCATTTTTGCCTTTATCGCCTCGTGGGGGGAATTCCTTTTCGCGCTGTTGTTCACTTCCACTATCTTCTCCAAACCGGTAACCGTGGTGGCCTCGGATTTTGCTCAGGAATTGCAGGTTTCCTTTACCGTCGTTGCAGCCGGCGGCGTCCTGGTGGTACTGCTCCCGGTCGTTCTGGCTTTTGTGTTTCAACGCTTTATAATTCACGGCATTGGCGGTGCCGTGACGGGGTGAAAACTCGATTTGTGCAAGCAGTTTTTTTTGGCTTAATATTTTAGCGGCTAAAAAAGGATTCGATGGCTAGAGTATCTATTGAGCATCTCAGAAAAACCTTCGGCGACGTAACTGCTGTAGACGATCTGACACTGGAAATCGCCGACCGCGAATTTTTGACTTTGCTGGGCCCATCGGGCTGCGGCAAAACCACTACCCTGAATATTATCGCAGGCCTGGAATCGGCGACCAGTGGGCGGGTGCTTTTTGATGGCGATGATGTCACCGAAGTGCAGCCCGAGCGCCGCGATGTGGCGATGGTTTTTCAGACCTATGCCCTTTACCCGCACATGCGGGTGTACGATAATATCGCCTTTGGGCTGCGGATGCGCGGCACGCCGCGCGCCGAAATAGAGCGTCGCGTGGCCGAGGTGGCGCGCGCTATGGAGATCGACCAGTTGCTCCGGCGCAAGCCACGGCAACTGAGCGGCGGACAGCGGCAAAGGGTGGCTCTGGCGCGCACTATCGTGCGCGACCCGCGCATGTTTTTGCTCGACGAACCGCTGTCGAATCTGGATGCCCAGCTGCGCGTCAGTATGCGCACGGAGCTCAAACGTCTGCATGCCGAGCTGGAGAAAACTTTTATTTATGTCACCCACGATCAGGCGGAATCGCTCATAATGTCGGACCGCATAGCGGTGCTCAATCTCGGCAAATTGCAGCAACTGGGCAGCCCAGAAGAGATCTACAATCAGCCGGCTAATGCTTTTGTAGCGGGTTTTGTCGGCAGTCCGCCGATGAATTTCTTCGCCGCGGAGCTGCGCTGTGATGCGGCGGGGTGCTGGCGCGTCGAAAACGACGAAATCAGCTGCGAAATTACGCCATCTAGGGCGCAAAACCTGGCTGTCGCGGCGCCCCTTCAGGTGCAGTTGGGGGTGCGCCCGGAAGATGTCGAAGTCGTCGACGTCGAGAGACCTGCAGGGCATGCCAGCGTAGTGGTGCGCGAGCCCATGGGGAGCGATTTGTTTCTGACCCTGGAAGCGGACGGCACCACCTTTAAAGCGCGAACGCACCCCGACGGCGGCTTTAAACGGGGCGAGCGCCTGGCCTTCTCTTTTGCAGCCGACAAGGTGCATCTGTTCGCCCGAGAGACGGGAGAAAATTTACTCGCTGCCGGTGCGTGACACCCCTTTAGAAAAAGCGTGAAAGACATTCCATAAATAAAGGCAGCATCAACGCCAAGAGCTGCGGAGACGATAGCGAATAGAGGTATTCTACATTTTCGGACCTGTACAGCGGTCGCGAATTCGACAGGAAGGAAGAGGCAATGGCAAGAGTAGCAATTCCGTGTCCACAATTGAGCGGGGGTATCGAAGATTTTGGCGCCCGACATCCACACAAGTACAGCGGTTGCGATCCGGTCGAACTGGTGCAATGGTGGAAAGGGCCCGATCAGCTGCCACGGGAAAAGGGCGTGGCTTATGTCGGAGCCAGTACTGCCGGGCTGTGTTTTTATGTCTGGCTGGAGGATCAGCTGATATACACCGAGGCCCGTGCGGACAACGAGCGGATGTGGACCCTGGGCGACACGGCGGAGTTTTTTATCAAACCGGGTATAGACCGAGAAGATTACTGGGAAATCCACATTACGCCCAATGATCTGATCATGGATATTCACATTCCCTCGCGCGCGGATTTTACCGCCGGTATTATCAGCTGGGAAGAAGTGATTGCAGCCACCAGCGGCAGTACCAAGCGGGTCCAGGTCGGGGAAGGTGAAAAGGAATGGGCGCTGGAGCTGTGCGTGCCGTGGGCGGCCTTTGGGCTGGAGGCAGCCCCCGCGGCCGG
>MDTE01027028.1_pt1 | contig 11609 bp, 13 predicted proteins | sample 811231 | NCBI WGS metagenome assembly MDTE01 (sample SAMN05326651, study PRJNA326480) | marine metagenome | isolation source: seawater | place: Indian Ocean: Red Sea | collected 2010
GATAAAGTTAAGGATTTTATCAATAATCCTGATTCGAAACAAAAACATATTGTTCAAGAAAAACTAGATGGATCAAATTTTTCAATAAGAATGAATGATAGTAATGAGATCATATTCTGTAGCCGTAACAGAGTTTTAAATGGACAGTTTCATAATTATGAGAGTCTTGTTCCAGATTTGTCTAATTACGCAGAAAATATTTTCAATGAATTTGGTAATTCTGTGTATATATTTGGAGAGCTTATGGGATGTGGTTATATGGATTTACCTGTTAAAAGAAAAAATAGTAGGTTTCAAAACAAAGTTGAATACACAAATGATCTAGTATTCATAAGTTATGATATATATAATAGTAAGACTAAAACTTATATTAATAGTTCAATTGCTCTTGATGCTCTTAAAAATGCGGGATTTATTGTATCTCCAGTTCTTGCGACATACAATTCTCTAGAAGAAGCTCTAAAACACGATGAGGTATTTTCTTCAACAATACCAGAACTTCTAGGTATGCCTAAGCATAATCTAAAAAACGAAGCTGAAGGTATTGTAATTAGACCTATGGAGAGAGATTATTATATTAACGAAGATAGAGGAATTTTCAAGAAAAAGAATATTAGTTTTCAGGAAACTGTGAAAAGAGGACCAAAGGCAAAGAAACCAAATAAGAATAGTTTTCTTGATGAATATATTACCGAACCTAGATGGAATAATGTCCGGAGTAAATATGGAGATAATGTGACTCAAAGTGAAATGTCTGAAGCATATGTAGAAGATGTGTTTAAGGATATACGTATTGATTATGAAAATTCAAGTGATTCTGCTAAAATCGAAATTCTAGGATTTCTTGATCAACCAAAACGTGTAGGAAATTATAAAAAGCATATTCAGTCTAAAATTAGTAGTTTTATAAAAACAATTGAGTAAATAAATAAAGTAAATTTTTTATTTTATAAGATGAAAGTCAATAATAATTCAGAAAGCAAATGACTTATATTAATTATTATCATTATTCTTATTCTTACGATAACATCTACAAGAAATTATAATAATTATTGCGGTTACAACAGCGTATATAGTTATCATCCACCAGCTTAAAAAATCAAAATCACTAAAGGTGCTCTCACTACTGCTAGTTATTGGAGTCTGAGTTGGACTAAATGTGGGACTATCGGTGAGTAACATAAATGAAAAATTTGCACTATACAATGTATGGTTTGTATCTACATTTGTTAATTTCATTCTACTTGAATATTGCGAGTAATCTGAAAACAAAGTAGGAACATGCCATGTTAAATCAGTATTTGATTTGTCTATAATGAGAGAAAGAAAATCATAGGCTTTATTAGGTCCGCTTTGCACCCATTCATTATTTTTATAAATTTCTAGCTGTAAATGCACGTTCGAATTATTATTACTATTCCATTGAATATTATAATTTTCATTCGGAATAATTATGTCGTTATCTTTTGGAAAAATAAAGTGTGAGTCGCCGTTTACTTGCACAGTTAATGCAAAAAATAGTGTGAGAATTGTTTGAATCATAATAATATAATTAATAGTTGTTCTTTTAAATAATTAATAATTAAATTATTTGTTATGATCTTTATCGCCGCTCCAATCGGAGTCGGAGCTCACAATTATGAGAAAATGCATAATCAATATCTCCATGTGTGGGAAGATCAAAGAAAAGACACGTATAAAAGTTATAAGATGCAAATCATTTAAACAATGCTCCATTTATTTCTTACCTTCTTTAAATTTTGGCTACTTTTTTCATTTCTATAATTAATTTACTTCTTTAAAATTGAATTAATTAAAGAAATATAATGTTAATTAACTTATATGGATGCTTTATCATTCTTTAGTGGAATATGTGGTTTAGAATTAGGGATACCAGAATATGTTAATGTAAAATGTCATTGTGATATTGATAAATATTGTAAATATATTATTAATAAAAAATTTCCAGAGAAAGATTATCACGATGATATTTGCACTTTTCCAAAAGAAAAATATGAAAATATTAATTTAATTATTGGTGGATTTCCTTGCCAAGATATATCTAATGCTGGAAAAGGAAAAGGTTTAGATGGTAAACGATCTGGGTTAGTCTGGAAATTATTAAAAATAATAGAGTATTATAAACCTAAATATGTATATTTAGAAAATGTTTCAAATTTAAGAAATAAAGGTTTAGACAAAGTTGTTATACGACTTGATGAGTTAGGATATGATACACGGTGGTGTATTATACAAGCAGTAAATGCTGGAGCACTTCATAGACGTGGTAGAACATTTATGTTGTCTAAAAATAGAAATAAAAATTATAATATAGAATTTAAAAAAACACTATATAATAATTTTTGTTGGAATTTAGAACCAGATATCTCTAGAGTTATAGATAATCCAAAGAAAGAAAGGATTAAGTGTTTAGGGAATGCTGTTGTTCCAGATCAATCACGATTAGGATTTCATATATTATGTGGTAAATCAAATACTATTACAATTAAAAATATAGAAGAATCATGGAATAATAGTTTAAATATCTGGAAATCTAAAAAATTAGATAAGTCTATATTACCTAAATATGGAGCATACATTGATGGAGAGTTTTTTATAGCTAATATTCAATTAGAAAATAAATCAATATTTCCTGATACTATTCAAAGATTTAAATCAACGCATTCACTTCCTACTCCAACAGCTACAGACTTTATATCGAGAAAACCTACAAATACAATAAAAAGTAGAGCATTTCGTCCAGGAGTAAATAAATCAGTTAATTTAAATAGATGGATAGAAATGTTTCCAAACAAAGATGTGATTTTGCCAGAAATTGATGATGATGGTTATTTAGTAAATGAACATATTACAGGTGTTATCCCAAATCCACAATGGGTAGAATGGTTAATGGGATATGAAATTGATTGGACATACTAAAAGTATATCAAGATTTATGTTACTTTGATTTGAAATACATTATATTATCCTGTTTTATTTTATTTTACTATTAATTTTAATAATTTATTTAAAAAATTTAATTTTAAGAATAACTATATTAAAGTTAGTAATAAATTTATATTTGATAATGTTTTACTAGTAAGTATTTTAAGTGTTTATCTATGTCCTTTATTAAGATTTGACCTAATATTAAGAAAAAAATTTTTAGAAATAATTTGTTTTTTGTTTATAAAATAATATTCAATATTTTTAATTTTAATTATGTGATCAATTAAACACATTATTATAATTATTAAAGTAAAAAATTAAAAATTAATTTCTTTGTGTAATAATATTATGGCGGATACTATAGATACAATTAATTTAGATAATATTGAGTTAAAATGCAAAATCAATAAATCAAAAAAAACTATTACTATGGGTATCCCTGAATTTATGAAGCTGTATGAAGCTAGTGATATTTATAGAAAAAGCAAAGAATATAAAGATAAAATTAAATTAGGTAAATTGTTTGATAATGATAAAAAAGTCTACAAAGATATAAAGGACTTTCATGTGGAAGAGTTTTCAGCTTGACCAATTAGACCTTTTCGATCTATTTTTTAAAACTGTGTGAAAATGATTGTTTGAGTCTTCCTTTCTGTAAGCAACATAACTTAAACTTCTAGAAGGTTGTGTAAAATTTTTATTAAAACTATTATTGTGGATATGAACATATTCTGGATTATTAAGATAATCAATAACTTCATTAATACCTTTAATTATTTCAGTTTTTTTAGATTTATTATGAATATCATATTCGTAAATAGGAACAATGTTATTATTTGACTTTACTGATTTAGTAGATACTTTTCTTAACCTATTGTAGATTGATAATAAATTTTGTCTCATTTTTAAATACTTAAATTTAATGTTAATATTTATTTCAATTTTTAAAAATCATTAACGGGACCTTCTTCCATAATATTTTTTTTATCGTATTTTTCTTGTTCTCCCTTTGTTGTTTTACTATAGTTCCATCCTAAAGGTTGGGCAACTGAAGTAAAACCAGAAGGAAATCTGTATTCCATCAATTTACTTATTTTAGAATTGTCTAGTCTTTTATAATATAAACCAGACTCATCTTTTGGTTCTATATAATGACCATAACGCTTATCTTTTCTCACAAATGCATAACAACCTCTTGGATCATTCCATATTGTAATTATTAAAGGAACATGTGTTAGAACTGTTATATTTTTAGTTTTTTTTGTTTTGAGAAATTTATCTTTAACTAAATAACTGTAATAATCTTCTTGTTGAATAGTTTCATCATCTTTTAACTTCCAACTACTAAACTTTTTACCTACAGGATAGAATCCACACTCATCAAAAACTTCCTTCTTAAATAATCCAATAGTTTGAAAATGATCTGTTTTAGTTCCCCAATATTTAAAACCATTAAAGCTATACTGCTTGTTATAATCTATCTTTCTAAAAACAGTTGTATTCCTTACACCACACATATCCATGCATAAAGCATCGCTTTCAATAAAAGCATTATATGCAGATTTAAGATATTCTAGCGTTCCAATAAAAGATAAATCATCCTGAAGAAAAAATATAACATCGTGTGCTGCCTCTTTTATTATAATATTTTTTGCATGATATTCATCATTTTTCCAATCTCTTTCTTTTCTTAGAATTAATTTATCTATAAATTTTTTTTCTTCAGATGATAAATAATCTACTAATCCTTCTTCTGTTGACGCGTTGTCTACAATTATTACTTGTATGTTATCTATTAAATCTGAATCTTTGGGTTTTAAACATTTAAGACTCTCAATAAGAGATTTTAAATATTTTAATCTATTACAAGATATAATACCTAATGTAATATTCATAAAGTTATACTTATATATTAATTTTTCTTTAAATTATTATTTATTCTTAGAAAATTACAATCTAATAATAATTTCTTATATTAATTTATATGAAATACTATGTAAAATCTCCATTTGGAGTAGAAAGTATTATATCTAAAAAGTTAAATAGTTATAATTGTAAAAAAGTTAATAATATTAATGATGCCGATTTTATTTATATGCCAATCACATCTTATCTACAAAAAAATAAAAAATATCTAGAGAAAAATTTATATAAAAATGCTAGTTATGTAAATAATTTTATAGATAGTGATAATAATCTTTGTAAAACAAGTGATAACTGTTTAAACAATAAGTATAGATTTGTTGGTTTAGCAGAAAAAACAATTGGAAAAAAACAATATATACCTCAAAGTTATATATTTACAAGAAATAATTTGAAATCAATAAGTAACCTAAACTTTAATAAAACTTATATACTAAAACCTGAAAATGAATTTGCTAGAAAAGGTATAACATTAGTAAATAGTTTTGATGAAATTGAAGACTGGCTGAAAAAAAATCCACATGAAAGATGGGTTTTACAAGATTATGTAAGTAATCCTTTACTTATAGATCAAAAAAAGTTTCATTTTAGAATGTATCTTTTAATGGTTCAACGTTTTAAAACTAATGAATTTGAGGTTTATATGTATGATAAATTTTTTGCTTTTTGTGCACCAATTAAATACGATTTAAATAGTAAAGATTTGTCGGGTCATCTAACTGGGGCAAAATATTGTGATGTTAGATTAGTTACTGAAACATTAGTTAAAGCACAAAACATAGACTTTTATAATAAAATATTACCACAATTTAAAGAAATCGCTAAAGATTGTGGAGAAATTGCAAAACAGGACTTAAACTTATTATCAAATAAAACTAATAGTTTTCATTTATTTGCGGCTGATATAATTATTGATGAAAATTACAATGCAAATTTATTGGAGGTTAATAATGGTTGTGTAGGAACAGAAATGAATAATTTGGAAAAACATATGTGTAAAAATGGTGGAACTCTTCATGATACAAATACTATAATTAAATTATTTGAGGATATGATAGAAATTGTTTTACAAAAAAATAAAAACAATAATTTATTTCAATTAATATCCAATAAAGTTAAAGAAGATATTATTGAAGGTTTTGATAGTAAAATTGATAGTAACTATTATAAAGAGTATTATTTAATTGTTCTTTTATCGATTATACTCATATGCCTCATTATTTATTTTTATATTAAAAATAGTAAAAAATATAAACATTTATTAAGATAAGATATTATTTATCATTAATTTCTATAAGATCATTGATTTCATTTATTTCATTAATTTCATTAATTTCATTGTCAGAAGAATCGGATATAAATAATACAGCTCTACATATTTTTTTTTTCTTTTTAGTCTTTTTAGTTCTAGATCGGTATTCTCTAGATTTAAATTTATTAATATGTTCATAAATTTTATTATCAATTGTTTCAATCTTTATTCCTTTTTCTAAAGCTTTATCAATTAATTTCGTAATATTCTTGATCATATTGGTTTCACTTTCCATATTAATTTGTTTAAACGTTTTGTGCGCTTAAACCTTATAATTATAATACAACATTTTACTTTAAATAAAATAATTTAAAGTATTTATTAAGTTAAATATATAAACTAATGATTAATATTTTGATTTTTGGTGCATCAGGAGATATTTCAAGAAAGAAAGTAATTCCTGGATTATACGAATGGTATAGAGAAATAAAAGAAAGTAATCAGTTAAACGTAATTGGTTATGGTAGAACCGAGATGAGTGATGAAAAATTTAGAGAAAGAATAATTAATAATGAATTTGTTAAAGACGAATTTGTTTTAAATAAAGATGAAGCTGAATTTACTAATTGTTTTACTTATATAACTGGTCAGTATAACTCTGAGGAAGGTTTTATAAAAATTTATAATAAATTAAAAACATATGCTATCGATGGTCCGTTAATTGTTTATTTTGGAGTTCCTTCTAAACTTAGTAAAGAAATTATTGTTAATATGTTAAAATGTAAAATAAGTTCTCAGTATGATTGTAAATATCTTATTGAAAAACCAATAGGTAATAATCTTGAAGATGCACAGATACTCCTAAATAAATTAGATTTTCTTGTTGGTTATGATAAAATTTTTATTTTAGATCATTATTTAGGTAAATCAAGTATTCAAGACATTAATTTATCTAAAAACAAGAATGTAAAAGAATTGAAAATATATTTAGATGAGAAGGAAACGGCTGATCATAGATTAGAATATTTTGATAATGTTGGTATTTTTAAAGACATGGTGCAGAGTCATGTTTTAACACTAATTTCCCATTTTTGCCCTGAATTACTTATTAACATTAATTTAAATGATATAAAAATACAAAATTATGAAATAGGTCAATATAATGGTTACAAAGGAAGTCCTAAAACTGAAACATTTATTTTTTTAGAGATAAAATGGAAAGAAATTTATATAAAAATACACTTAGGGAAAAAATTAGAATTTGATAGAAAACAGATTATATATAAATATACAACATCAGAATCGTCTAATGTTGACATAATTACTTTAAAAAGTAGAAATTCTGAATATAAAGTATTATTTCAAGATGCATTGATAAATGATAAAACTAAATTTTTAAGCAGTAAAAATATAATAGATTTCTGGAATATATCAGATTATATTTGGAATAAAATAAAAAACAAAAAGTTTATAAAATATTAAATTTTAATGGGGTTTACATAAGAGCGTAAATTAAAATCACATTTATCAAGTATTTCATCCAAGGCTTTTCTTTTACTTGTGTTACATGCTCTATAAATATTTGGTCCAAACGACACTGTGCATACCCAATTATAATGTAAAGGAAAAAAAGGGGAATCTAATTTGGGACCAGTATAATTTTTTACTTGAAGATATTCTACTTCAAGATCCTTTGGGATACCCTTTTGTATACAATGATTAAGAAGACATTTACCACGACAACGTTCAAGGCGCATTATTACTTAGAATATTCTAAAAGTTTTAAGTAAATTATTTAATCCTATATTATTATTTTACTTATAGAAGAAATCCCTCGTATTTTTTTTCTTTTTCACTTTTTTTAATATTGTTTGAACTCATATACAAATCCATATTCTTCTTTAAATTATTGTAGGTCTCTAGAGAAATCCCGTTTGCATGAAGAATTGATTGTTGATTAAGATATTCAATTTCATCATGTTCACATTCTTTTTCTTCATAAATCCCTGAAATATTTCTACTTGTTACTATACCTTTTGAAAAAAGATTTCTAGCAATATACATTGAATAGCCACAGTTTCTAATAGTAATTGTAAACATTTTTCTTACAATAATGTAAAGAAATTTAAAATCAAATTTGTTTAAATTAAAAGTTATCATCTTCTAAATTGATATATTATAGGTATTAAATTCACTTAGTGATATGAAACCATTGTTATCTATATCTATTTTTTTAAATTGACTTTCAGTCATACCTTGAGATAATGCATCTTTTAGATTTATTTTTTCATTAAAAAATCTGTCGAATCTATTTTTTTTATATTTTTCTCTGATTTCTATATATTCTTTTCTCATAGAGTTTCTCTTTACTATAAGTATATTTATATCTATTAACTCTTTATTTGAAAAAATTTTCTTAGTCTCTAATAACTTTTTATATTTTAAAAAATATTCCATTTGATTAAGTGAAAAATCAGCTACATCCGGGATTAAGGTAAGTTTGTCTATATCTTTACTTACTTTATACAAATTATCTATTAATTTTGTTAGATGATTTTCCTCTTCTTCAGTAGTAGTTCCTACCATAAATGGATCATATTGTTTTAAAATATAATATATATCTGTTAGTTGTTCTATGTATTCTTCGCCTGTTTGACTATTATAGTTAGGCTGATGTTTATATACTCTAAACATATTATTATTGTATTCATAGATTGAAGGTATAATATAACCATCCGATAGAAATTCATGTGTAAAAGAGAAACTATTGTTGTTAGTGATTATTATTAAGTCTCCATTTTTTAAATTACCAAACTTAAAACGTAACATTTCCTTTAGTTTTTTAGTTTGTAAATAAATTTTTATTATTTCATAATTAATTATTTTTATTTGTGTAAACATAAAAAAAAGATTTCTTAAATAAAGTGTTACGGATAAATAAAAATCATATAAATAATTTACGAAAAAGTCAAAGTAACCTAAGTAAGAGTCTTTAATAATTAGTTTTTTTATAGTTTCTATATCATAATTATTTTCTTCACTATTATTTTTATTGTAACATTTTTTATATAACATATATGCTAATTTTTTTTCTTTTTGATTAAATTCTTTGGAATTAATGAAATTAACTGTTTGACCATTTATAAATTTTTTTTCAAATACTCTTGCATCTCGTTCATTAACGAAAATTACTCTTTCATTTAACATTTATTTAACATAGTAAAAATTTTATTTTTTAAATAAATTTATTTATCCTGTCGTTTTCACTAAATAATTTAAGAATTAACTAATTAATATTTAATAATAATTAATGGATAATATAGTGATTCATTTACCTAAGACTGGAGGAACAACACTTATTGCAAATCTTTTAAATATTGACTGGCAGCCTGAACGTTCATTTTATTATAGACATGTTTCACATCAAATGAAAGATTGTAATGCTAGAGATATATTTTTTAAGGAAAATTTTGAAAAATATAAAAATTTCAATTTAATTATGTTTATAAGAGACCCTTTCGAAAGGGCTTTTTCTGAATATCATTACTTAAAAGATAAAGATGAATTTATGAATTTATTTGAAAAGATACCTGAAAATTTTAAAGAATTTATTGAGAATAGTCAAAATAAAAATCCTATGATAAATTTTATGATTGGTCACAGGCTCTATACTAGATTAAGTGATAGCGAATGTTTAGAAAATTTAAATTGTATTATGGAGGCTATTAATAATCTAAATTTTGTTATTGGAGAAACAGAAAATTATAATTTATCGCTTAATAACTTTGTAGATAAAACCGGAATAATTATTCCAGAAAAAATTATTAATAAACGGATGGCTATTCAGAAAAGAAAAATAGACGAATGGAAATACTTAGAAGATTATTTTAAAGAGAAAAATAAGATGGACTATATACTATACTATACTTTGAAAGAAATATTTAATAGTCAAGTGGGTATGATTAAAAATATTAAAAATTATGAATTTGTAGGAAATAAGTATGATTATGTCCAAATCTATATTACAAGACACAATATTTTAGAAGCATATGATGTTCCAAGAAATTTTATAAAATTAAATCTTAATTCATTAATGGATATTCATAGAACAGTATTAAAAGGCAAAGAAGAGTCTAATACTGAAAATGGCAAACAATATTTAATAGATTGGTTAAAATTATTTTCTAGAAGATTTAAAATAGATATAGAAATTGACTATAATGATCCCATTAAATCTATGGAAGCATTTGCTAGAATGAAACATAATTTATTTATTCATATACCAAAAACTGGAGGTTCAACCTTTGTTACTCTTTTACAAAGATCATTTGCAAAAGAAAGTTACAATCCTAATAATGATATTTCTCATTTAATAAAATGTGTATCAAATACCGAAATAAGACATCTTAATTTTGATAGTGAAAACAGAATTTCAGAGTGTAGAGAATTATTTGTCGAAAAAAAACACGACAGTTATATGGAATATAATATATTTACATTAATAAGACATCCTGTAGATAGATTAATATCGGAATTTATATTTCAATATTATGTTTTAGGTTCTGGTGAAACCGCGGCAATAATTAATAGATTATCTCCAAAACCAACAACATTTTTTGAATATATTAAGTTTCCAGAAGTTCATAATTATCAATTAAAATTTTTACTTGGAACTGGTGTCGCCGATAAATACATGCCTGTAGACAAAGATTTAGAATACATAATAAATTGTTTTGATACTTATAATGTAAATGTATTTACTACTGATAACTATAATAAATTTGTAGAAAAATATCAACAAATAACTAAACAAAAATTAAACAGTAATTTTGACCAAGTTAAAAAATCACCAAGTGATATTAAAGAAAAAATTATTAATAGCTTGACACCAGAAATTGAAAACTTTATTTTAAAAATGAGTAACTATGATCATAAACTTTATTTGTATGCAAAATCTAAATCACAATAATTCTACTACAATACCCATAGTTTCTTCTTCATTAAACACCGTATGGTTAAAATTATCCGGTATAAATACTAAATCATTTGGTTCTTGTATGCATTCAACTGTTTTTACAAATTTATCCATACTATTGTATTCTTTATTATACCATTCCAACCAAGATACATTCAGTGGATATTTATTATAATAATATTGCTCTAATTTTTTACCATCTTGGTAAAATGTGTCGAAGAAAATCCATCTTTTTCTACCATATTTCATTAAATTTAATGCAGGACCGTGAGAGTGAGGTAGTGCCCCAGTATGTTTTGGTCCACTATAAAATATATAACGATCTATATTAACTCTGTCGAAAAATGGATTTGGATAGTTTATATCACTTATTATTTTTCCTTTTTCATCATTTATGTTATATATTTTTCTGGTAAATGTATATGTTTCTTTATTATATTTATTAAAAAAATTTCTGTAATTAGTTTTAGATTTACTTCTAACTGGTCTAGCATGATAGGAATATGTGCA
>MDTE01037922.1_pt1 | contig 11607 bp, 8 predicted proteins | sample 811231 | NCBI WGS metagenome assembly MDTE01 (sample SAMN05326651, study PRJNA326480) | marine metagenome | isolation source: seawater | place: Indian Ocean: Red Sea | collected 2010
CCGCGTCCAGCAGTTCGGCCTTCTGCAGCTTGCCGTTGATCTCCATCCGGAAATCCTCAATCGCCGCTCCCTTCGGCACGGGGAAAAGGAATGTGCCCTCGCGGCGCTGGCTGTTGGGGTTATAGAAAACCTGCTCCACCGTGGTTCGCGCCACGCGATCCTCAATGGACACGTGCACCTGCTGCTTGCGGAGCTCCATCGGCGCAAAGGCATGCGGCCGCGGCATGGGCACAGGCCGGGGCGGAATGATGATTGGCGGCCGCGGATGTGGCGGCACGATGATGATGTCATGGCAGACAATCAGTCCGCCCGCAAAGGTGGATAACGAAGGGGCCAAAACCGCCCCTGCCAGCGCAATGGAGAGAAGCAACCGTTTCATATTTCGATTGGACGTTCGCAACTGGGAGGATACTCCCCGCGATTGACTTGGCAATGGCAAATGACGCCAAATCATGAATTGCGCTGCGGCTTTGACTTTCGACCGATGACTTTCTAGTTTCCCCGGATGAGACCACTGCTGCTACTCACCACCTTGGCCTGTGTCCTTCATGCCGCGCCCAAGGGCCAAACCACCTACGTCACCCCCGAGGCCGCCGCCAAGGATCCAGACTTTGCCATTCAGGGCGAATACCTCGGCGAAGGCACCGACGGCGACGACAACGAACACAAGCTGGGCCTGCAAATTGTGGCCTTGGGCAACGGCGCGTTTGGTGCCACGGCCTTCAAGGGTGGCCTGCCCGGCGCAGGTTGGGATGGAGACACCCAGTGGAAATACACTGGCAAACGCCAAGGCAACGACAAAGCCGTGTTTACCAATGACGAGTCGCCCATCACTCTTTACTACCGGGATGGTGAAATAATTGCCGCCAAGGGCGACCGCAAGGTAGGGCAGTTTAGGAAGACCACCCGCAAATCCCCGACCCTCGACGCGGCGGTGCCCAAGGATGCCAAGGTACTTTTCGCTGGCAAGGACAACGGTACGCTCAACGGGCTGAAGATTGATGACACCGGCCTGATGCAGGAAGGCGCGACCACTAAGGATAAGTTCCAGAGCTTCAAGCTACATGTGGAATTCCGGCTGCCGTTCAAGCCCACGGCACGTGGCCAGGCCCGCGGCAACAGCGGATTATACCTCCAGCGCCGTTATGAGCTGCAGATTCTCGATTCCTTCGGCATTGAACTGAACCCCGGCAAGAACGACTGCGGCTGCCTCTACAGGCAGAAGTTCCCGGACGTAAACGCCTGTTTCCCGCCGCTGACCTGGCAGACATATGACGTGGAATTTACCGCGGCCAAGTTTGGCCCGGATGGCAAGCGCACCGCCAAGGCCCGCGTCACCGCCAAGCTGAACGGTATCACCATCCATGACGATTACGCCCTGCTCAACAAGACCGGCGCCGGCCAAAAGGAAGGCCCCGCACCGGGCCCCATCTGGTTCCAGAACCACAGCAACCCCGTCCGCTTCCGCAACATCTGGATCGTGGAAAAATAAGACCTACAACCAAATACCCATCTCAAAACCCTAACAAACATCGGGGCATTTCAGGATTTGAAATTCAATTTTGTTTAAAACAATGCGTCTCCTCCTCACCCTGCTTGCCACCGTCGGCCTTCAGGCCGCGCCGGTGAAAATCCCACTCGGCACTCTGCCAGGCTTGCAATTTGACAAGCCGCGCTTTTCCGCCGAACCCGGACAAGCGGTCGAGATCACCTTTAAGAACAATGACGAGATGGCACACAATCTCGTCTTCATTGCGCCCGGCAAACGGCTCGATGTTGTGCAGGCTGCCGCCTTGTTGCCACCGGATTCCAATTACATTCCTCGCGGGAAATCCATCCTCTGGCACACGCCCGTGCTCAAACCCGACGAAACCGCGACCCTGAAATTCACGGCTCCACGCGAAAAGGGAATTTACCCCTACGTCTGCACCTTCCCCGGGCACGGCCTAGTGATGTACGGTGCCATGTACGTGGGCATCAAGATGCCGACCTTGGCGCAGGACGAAAACGTCTCCCCTCTTGCCCGCGCCGGCAGCTCAAACAAGACCTTCCACGCCTGGCCCCATCGCCGACCGTTGATGTACCGCATCTTCATGCCCGACGCCTCGCCGGCCGCCATCGCCGTTGCCCTGCCCCACGGCATCTCCTACTGTTGGGACGCTGGCCGCTGCCGCCTGCGCTACGCTTGGATCGGTGGTTTTGTGGACCCCATGCCCGTCTGGCGCGGCAACGGCAACGGATTAGCCAAGATCATCGGCAACAAGTTCTGGACCGCTCCGGACATGTTCCCGATCCAAATCGGCCGCGCGCTGCAAAAGGTTGAGTTCAAGGGGTACCATAAAATCGATGGCCATCCCGTGTTCCACTACAACATCAACGGGCAGGACATTTTCGAACGCATCAATGCACTCCCCGACGGCATGGGCATCGCGCGGCACTTCCGCATCCCGGGCGTCACGCAGCCTGTGCGGCTCACCCTTGGCAAAGGGCATGCGGAGATTGACTCGGAGATCACCAACGGCGTCACCACTTTGCCTCCCGGGAAAGCCCGCGCCTTCACTATCACCCACCGTCACGTCCACAAAAAATGAATCGCCTTGCCTCCACTCTCGCCTGCCTTGCTTCCTTGACCCTCCACGGGGCGAACATTGGCGATTACTACAAGGTTGAAAACATCTCCACGCCCAAGGGACTGGATGCCCAGATCGGCGGCCTCACCTTTCTGCCCGACGGCCGGCTTGCCGCTTGTTTTCATCGCGGCGAGGTTTATACCTACACACCCAAATCCAAAGCATGGAAGCTGTTCGCCGACGGCCTGCAAGAACCCTTGGGCATCGTGGCCGAGGACGATCACACGCTGGTCGTCATGCAACGCGCTGAACTCACCCGCCTACGCGATACGAACAAGGACGGCGAAGCCGACCATTACCAGACCATCAGCGACCGGTTCGGCATGACCGGAAATTATCATGAGTTTGCCTTCGGCCCCGCACGCGACAGGGAAGGCAATTACTTCGTCGGCCTCAACCTCGCCTCCAACGGCGCCAGCATCCGCCCTGAAATCCGCGGAGAATTCCGTCACTACGGGCTCACCCGAGAACAGTTCTACCAGAACCACCGCGCCGGCTCCGGCCGCATGTATTCCGCTGCCCCGTGGCGCGGCTGGGTTTTAAAGATCAGCCCTGACGGCAAAACCACCCCCCTCGCCTCAGGCTTCCGTTCCCCCAACGGCGTGGGCGTTGATCCCGCAGATCGCCTCTGGGTCACTGACAACCAGGGCGATTGGCTCGGCACCAGCAAACTTTTTCTCGTTCAACCCGGTGCCTTTCACGGCCACCCCGCCAGCCTTCCATGGGCCGACACGTGGGAGAAAGGTCGCAACCCATTAAAGGTGCCCGCTGCTGAATTCGATGCCTTCCGCATCCGGGCCGCCGTATTGTTTCCCCAAGGCACCATGGCCAACAGCCCCACGCAACCGATTACCGATACCACCCGTGGCCAGTTCGGCCCTTTTGCCGGCCAACTGTTGGTTGGCGAAATGAACCGACCACGCATCATGCGCGTGCTCCTTGATGAAGTCGCCGGCCAGACCCAAGGTGCCTGTCTTCCCTTCATCGACAATGGAGGTCTCCGCCGCGGCATGCACCGTTTCGCCTTTGCGCCCGACGGCAGCCTGTGGGCTGGCTCCACCCGGCTCTCATGGGCCGGTGGCAGCGGCCTCCAGCGCATCATCTGGACCGGCAAAACCCCGATGGATCTCGCCGCCATCAAGCTCACGGCCGACGGCTTCAACCTTACCTTCACCAAGCCACTGGCCAAAACTCCCGCCGATCAAATCAAGCTTCAGCGATACTATTACAGGTACCACCAAGGCTATGGCTCCCCCCAACTCGGCCGGGAACCCGTTGCCATCAACAAACTGGAAACCTCCAAGGACGGAAAAACCCTTGCCCTCACCCTCGACAAGCTCAACCCCGGCTATGTTTACCAATTTGATTTAAAACCACTCACCGCTACCGACAAGACCCCCATCCTCAATTCTCTCGCCTGCTACACCCTCAATACCCTGACCAACGGCGATGACAAGGCCCCGCATCTGGCAAGCGGCAGCGCTAAAGCCCGGCCCATCCCCGTCAAGCCGGTAACGGCCAAGACAGTCAGGTTAACCACCTCCCCGCAAATCCTCGACGCCGCCGAGGCCGGCCGCAACGGACCCAGCTTCGACCGCAGCAATGCCGGCTACACCGGTAAAGGTTACGCGGACTTCGGCACCCGCACTGGCGAAATCCTGGAGTGGCGTGTGCAATTAAGCACCACCGAAAAATACACGCTGAATTTCCGTTATGCCGTGGCTGGAGGAAATCGCCCACTGCGATTGAAGATCAACGGCAAGATCACCCAAAAATCCATGCCCTTCAACGACACCGGCAATTGGACGACATGGAAGAACATAAGCGCAAATGCCGAACTGAAGGCAGGCGAAAACATCATCCAGTTGGAATCCATCGTTGCCGCCGGCCCCAACATTGACCGCCTCCAAGTCACTCGCCAACAATGAGCGATTCCCTGTCCGCCATCGGCATGAGCTTTGGCGAAGCCGCCGACATCTACCTCCAGCGCACCCGCGCCGATCTCCGTTTAAAGCCTCGCGCCAAGGCCCGCCGCCGTGAACGACTCAAGGCCATTCGCGACTCATGGGAGGAAATCGACGACCTCGATGTCCGCCGCATCCGCCCCAGTCAATGTCAGCAATGGGCCGCGCGATTCAGGAAGGAACACGCACCCAAGGTGTTCAACGAGACTCTGGAAACCTTGAATGCCATTTTCAATCTCGCCGTTGGTTTGGGTCTGCATATGAAAAACCCCGCCGCCGGAATCGAGCCCATGGCCGTTAAAGAACCGAGTTCCGATCCAGTTCCGCCCAAGGGAAAACTCCCCAAACGAGTCAAAATTCGCATCAAGTCAGACTAGGAAACGGTCTCTGCGCCGGCAATTTCTGGGGATTTGTGGGCCTTGCGGATCAATTTCTTCAGCGTCGGCAAGTGTGCGTCTTCCAATTGCTTGAGGTACAAGCAGGATTTTCCAGTCTTGTGCGGACCCAGTTTCTCCAGCAACTCCGTTTGATTCTCCAAAATGCAATGGAGGTAGAGCGAGAGATTTTGTTTACGCGGCGAAAAGCCCACCGGAAACCAATCACCCTCACTGGTCTTCCCTCGATAACGAAAGGTTCCAAAACCGACCATGGCCTTGCCCCACATGACGGGTGGTTCTCCGGTGATCTTTTGCATCAACGCCAGCAACACCTCGCAGTCAGCTCGTTGCTGTTCGTCCTTGATACCGGCAATGAATTTGCCCACATCGGCGGTGGTTTTCCGGGTTTTCAGTTTCCCCATGTCATTTCAGTACATTCACCGTGCAATTGATTTCTGAGCGGACCGGCTCGCCTTTGGCGCCCTTGAGGTTGTAACGAATGCGGAGGGTCATGCACTTTTGCAGCTTTGGCATTTCGAGGGTGACCGTCTTACCGTCGAGGCTGACAGCGGCCTGAGTGATTTCCAGCGCATCGCGGCCCTGTTTGTTGGGGTCAGTGACTTTGTAATCGCGCGAGCCGTAGCCGCGAGTGCGGCGGTAGTTGCACATTTCGGCGGCGTAACTGCCGGGGTCCGTGGCCGTAGCTTTGTCGAGTGGTTCGCTAAAAGTCAGGCTCACGCCCTTTTTGCTGGCGGAATATTTCACCGGCACATGCAACGGTTTGCCGGTGTAGCGGAAGCGGTAGAAGCCGCCGGGCCGGTGTTTGTTGCCCGCCCAACCGAAGAGGCCGCAGGCATAGAGCTGGCCGTCGACCGGATGGAAGCGACCGCGCATCACGCCGGTGGGTGTTTCACCCAGGGGAATGCGACTCACGCCACCCTGTGGCACGCCGTCAACCTCCTCGTAGGGCACGGTGAACAGGCGGCCGGTGCCGTAGCTGAGGTTGATCAGGGTGCCCTTGAGCGGGCCCCATTTGTCACTGGTTACCCACAGCTGCTCGGCGGGTGAGCGGTCGACACTGTTGTGAATCCACACCACAGGCGGATCGTAATCCTCCGGGTCACGCCCGGGCACGTACGAGCCCATGTAGCCGTAGAAACCGTCCTGCTTGATGAGGTTGATGCGGTTCTTCGGAATCCAATGGCCTTCCTGATCGCTGGCGAAATAGGTGCCATCACCATTCACGGTCACGCCGTTGGGTGCGCGGAAGCCATTGGCAATGCGCCAGCTCTTGGAACCGTCCTTGCTCACCTTGATGATCGAGCCGTGATGTGGTACCAGCCCGCTTTTCGCATGGCGCGCGGCCTTGGCAAAATAAAAATTGCCCTCCGAGTCGGTCTGCAAATCCATTGCGAACTCGTGAAAATGCTCGGTCACTTGATGATCGTTGTTGAAGTTCTCGTAGAAGTCGGCCTCCCCATCGCCGTTCACGTCGTGAAGACGCGTGATCTGATCCCGGCAACACACATAGATGGCCTCGTCCACGATCTTCAATCCCAGCGGCTGGAACATCCCCGCGGCAATGCGCCGCCAAGTCAGTTTGCCTTTCGGTTGCGCGAGGCCGCTGACAACCCAAACGTCCCCCTGCCAGGTGCAGACCGCCGCGCGCTGGTTGTCCTTGAAAAAATCAAAGCCACCCAGCCGCATCCAGGAATCCCATGGGTTGTTGTCCGGCAATTGAAACGTGTCGATGGCATACGGCCCCGTCGCCAGCCCGGACTGAATTTGCGTCTCCACCGCCTCCTTCCACTGAGTCTTCCCACCCGTGGTCAGGGCAAACAGGCTGGGGGGCGGCCCAGCCTTCTTCACGGCGGCCACTGATTTTTTAAATTCATCCGTCCCGTCACGCGCACCACTCCAGAGAACCACCTGCAGGCGCAACCCCTTATTAGCCGCCGGAACGCGCAGGCGCAGATTGGCCGCGTCATCCAGATTCCAAAGCCCCGAGCTGCCGAGTACAGCCGCATGGATCACCTTGCCTTCCACGGCATCCACGGATACAAGGTCTTTCTCGCCCGCCAAATGCTTTGCGCCACCCGTTCCCCGCGCCACCTGCATCACGATCTCCTCCCGCCCAGGGGCGAAATGAAAATTGCGCACGAACACATCCCTGCCCTGTAGCGAGGGGGATTCAAATACTCCACGTGCGCCTACCGTGTAGGACAACACCACCCGGCCGTCATTCACATACAACCCCTTGTAGTGTGCCCAAGCGCGGGGCAGCGGCCCGTAGGGTTTCTTGTCCAGACCCTCCACGCGCTGGTCATCCACCCACTTACCATCCGGGCTGCGCCAGCCCGGGCCCACCGGATTGGCAAACGACTGATCACCACGGATCGAGGCATGCGCATTGTGGCGGCCATCAAACGAGATCCCGCGCCAATCCATGAAGTCGCCCGTCCATCCCGCCGCACAGTTCAACAAGTCCGCGTCGTACAACATGAACGCCTTGCCCTTGGATACCCCGCCTTCCCCGGCGTCCAGCCGGATGGCGATACCCTTGTTCACGATCCCCGCCCGGGGCACTTCCAGAGAAGTGGATAGGTAAGGCCCGTAATTCATCGCGTCCCATTTGCCCGCCCAAGCGGGGCAGGTCACAATCGCGGATAGAAGAAGAATGATGTGTTTCATAAAAGGTCGGCGCGATTGTGAGGAAGAAAAGAGATTGTGCAAGCCCGACAAGACACGATACGCACGGATTATCAGAAATTTAGACCCGCGCCTTCAATGGTTAAACATAAACTCCGCGGAGTTGATGATGACCCAAAGAAAATCCTCCGTGGCAGCACGGCGACCGTCTGGGTGGTCGGCAAGGAACTTGACCACGCGCTCCCGCTCCTTGTCGGTCGGTCGCCGGCTGAATGCGGCGAGATAAATCTCGTTGACGATCTGGCTGGCCGGTTTGTCACCGTCGGCCAATCCACGGGCGCGGCCTTTTGTGTGGGTGATCTTCTGGTGCAATTTCTCCGCATGCATCATGTGCAACGCCTGCACGATGGTAGGCTTGGTGTTGCGTTCGCAGGGGGGGTCACTGCTGGAGTTGGGCCGGCCGAAGGCGTCGAGAAATTCGCTGCCTATCTTGAAATTCCACGTCTCCATCGCACGCGCGCCTGGCCAAGTGGCGGAAAAACTCTCCGGCACACCGGTGACGTCACTCACCGCATCGAGCAACACCTCTGCGCTGAGGCGACGACGATAGGCGCGGGAAAAATTCCGGGTATCGCCAATATTCGTCTCATTGGGCACTGAACTGAGTTGGTAGAGGCGGCTTCGCATTACGGCGCGAATGAGCGCCTTCTGGTCATATTTAAGCTTCACAAAATGCTTCGCCAGCGCATCCAGCAATGCCGTGTTCACCGGGGGGTTGGAGGCGCGCATGTCATCCACCGGCTCCACCAGGCCACGCCCGAAGAAAGTGCCCCACACGCGGTTCACCATCGCACGCGCAAAGAACGGGTTTTCCGGCGCGGTCATCCAATCGACCAAGACCTCACGCGGGTCGCTGTCATCGGTCAACCCGGCCGCGGACGCATCCGGCGGCTTGGGCGCCAGCGTTTCACCTGTGACCGGGTGTTTTACGCTTCCCTTGCCCCCATGATAAAACCATTCCGTGCCACCCGAGATGGGCGGCGACACGCCCGATCCCTTGCGGCCAACTTCCCCGAAGAACGCCGAGAACGCGTGAAAATCCGTGAGCGTCCATTTTTCATTGGGGTGATTGTGGCAACGCGCGCATTCCAGTCGTGTGCCCAGAAATACTTGGCTGAAGATTTTTGCCAACTCCGGCGGCGTACGCTTGTCGCGATATACCACTGCCGGCCCAAACCGGTGCGTGCTGCCACTGGCTGCCACCATTGCCCGCGCAAACCGATCCATCGGCAGGTTGTCGCGAAACGCCTCACGTAACCATTGGTCGAGAATGTAAACGCTCTTCAAGCCCGCACGGTCCGGGTTTGGCCGCACGAGATCCGCCCATTTATTCGCCCAATGATCGGCATACGCGGGATCCGCCAACAGCCGCTCAATGAGTCGCGCGCGCTTGTCGGCAGCTTTGTCTTCCAGGAATTCGTTGGCTTCTTCGGGTGTAGGCAGTCGTCCGATGGCATCCAGCGAGGCGCGCCGCAAAAACTCAGCATCCGTCGCCAGCACGGAAGGAAACAACCCCAACCGCTCAAACTGTTGGTGCGCCAGTTCATCAATGAAATTGTTCACCGGCAACGCCTTGTACTTCGCCTCAGAAATTTTCTCCTCCGCCGGCACGGTGATGCGTGCAATGGCCACCTGCCCCATGTAACGCACTAGAATGGTGCCTTCGCCGTTCACCTGCCCGACGGTCACCTTGCCGCTGTCATCCACCGTGGCAATCTCCCCATCGTTGGAAACAAAATCCGCCAAGGCCGTGATGTCACGCTGGCTGTCGTCGGAGAATCGTGCGGTGGCCTTAAGCGACTGGGCCTGTCCCTTGCGATAACTGCCAGTAGCGGGTGTCACCCTGATCCCCACCAGGGCCGGCTCATCCTTGCCCTTAAAAACCATTCCCTGCCCGATCCACTCCAACAACACACGCTCGGAAGCCGATCCCGGCTTAATGCGTTGCCCGCCCTCATGCGGAAGCGCAAGAGTAGCCTTTTTAACCAGCAAACTTTCCGCGGGCAACGCGGGAAACACTCGGCGCCCCCGGGCATCCCCGGTGATTTCACGCCAGTCGCCACGAGGATCATAGGAAAAAACGGAAAGTTTGAAACCACTCTGCCCATCAGGCTTGGCATGGCAGGAACCGGCATTGCAACCTGCCTTGCTGAGAATGGGCAGGATATCCCGGACAAAGCCCCGACTGACCTTTGGTGTCTCGGCCGCTTCCAACTCCAGTGTTCCCGCCAGCTTGTTGTTACGCCAAAGGTACACTGCGCCATTCTGGCCAGCAGCCGCCATCAGTTTGGCATCCGGCGACATCACCACCGCGTGCAGCCGGCCCTCGGCCCCGGTGAGTTTGCGTTCGCGCGCGGTGCTGGAGCGTTGAGCGCCATCGTGGCTTTTGATCTCCGTAAACATCCGCGCCAAACCATCCTCACAGGATGTCGCCAGCGTCTTGTCATCCGGCGACCAGCTCACCCCGGTGACACCCCCCTTGTGGACCCGAATCTCCGTAAGCTTTTGCCGCGACTTCAAGTCCCAGATCAACAAGTCACCATCGCCACCCGCAGTAGCCAACTGTGCGCCGCTCCCATTGAACGCCAGCCCATAAACCGGCCCGTGATGCGCCTCAAACCGTGCCCATTCCTTGCGCGTCTTCACTTCCCAAACCTTGGCCACGGTATCGTCGCCAGCCGTCGCCAGCCGTCGTCCATCCCGCGTCAACGCCAGCGCATGAATCGTGTCATCGTGTGCATGCCACTCCGCTACCGGCGCGCCGTCGGAAAGATTCCACTGACGCACCGTCCCGCTGGCGCCCGCCACGCCGTCCGCCGTGAATACTGTCGCATTGTCTTCTCCAAAACAAATCGCCGTCACCCTTCCCTCCAGTGCCGTGATCTCCCGCGCCAGTTTCAACTCCGCATTCCAAAGGCGCACCGCCCGATAGCCGCCAGTCGCCAGCCATTTTCCGTCACCACTCCACGCCATCGATTGCACCCAGTCCCGGTGTCCTTCCAATGTTTCCAGCACCTTGTTCTCCTCTTTCAACCCGTGAACCAGCACCACCGAACCGCGCGCCACCGCCAGCCGGGCGCCATCCGGAGATAACGCCAATGCCAGGGCCGGACCGGAACCAGCCGGCAATTCAGCCAGCTGATCCCGCCCCGGACGCGGGCGATCCTTTAACAATTCCGCATCCCATTCCACACCCGCGTCCACCCACGCCTCCAGCGCGGCAATGGCCCGGGGCGAAAGTTGATCCTTGGGCGGCATGTGCGGATCCGCGCTGGGCTGAAGCACTTGAATAAGGCGACTGGCCGCCGCCTTGCCCGGCTGCAGTACCTTGCCGTTGTCGCCGCCGGATAACAGCGCCTCGCGCGTGGTGAGGTCAAGCCCCCCCTTTTCCTTGTCCGGATTGTGACAGGAAAAGCAGTTGGCCTTGAGCAACACCATCGCCTCCGGCGTGCCCGCCCAGAGCGGCATCGCCAGCAGCGTGAGGATGTAAATCGCGGCTCTCATTTCCCTACCACAAAGACACGACGGGCGCGGAGGATGTTCATTTTATTTCACCCGACGCAGCATTAGCAGACGGAATTCCAGCGCGGTTTTGCCCTGGATTTTCAGCGCCTGCAGAGTCAGATCGCCTTTGCCTTTTTTCAAATCCATCACGCCCATCTTCACGGCCTTGAAATCTTTCACGTACGATTCCATGCGCTTCACGCGGTCATTTTCCTGACCGCGATCCGGCACCTCGTGCGGCTGGGCAATTCGATGCCGCAACCGCTGACCGTTATGGCTCAATTCCAGCAGCGCGCCTTCGTCGCCCTTGGGCACGGCGTAATGCAACGTCACTTCGTACCGGCCACTGGCGCCCACCTCGGCCGGCCACGTGATTTTGTCATCCGTCGAGGTCCAGTTGTAAAAGTAAGAGCAGTTGGGGAA
>MDTE01117247.1_pt1 | contig 11606 bp, 2 predicted proteins | sample 811231 | NCBI WGS metagenome assembly MDTE01 (sample SAMN05326651, study PRJNA326480) | marine metagenome | isolation source: seawater | place: Indian Ocean: Red Sea | collected 2010
TCTGCGTTTAATATACGATATTGGTCAGTGATTATTGCGGGCATTGATACTTACATTTTTTGATTATTTATACTGGTTTTTATGGTGGTTTTTTTCATCATGTTTCTGTACCATTAGGTTGATCATAAAAAGTCCTTAATTCTTCAGTTCTTATTACTTGAGCCGAAGTTTCAATTCCAAGTAAACCATTTTGGTTATGGAAAGTAAATGGTCTACCATTTTTTCTAGTACCCCTAACAGATCCCCAACTATAAGTTCCAAATTTAAAGTTATCACTTAGAGTTGTCGTATCGATACCTGCTATTGAATCCACATTTGCAAAAACCCTTAAAACAGAAGAACCGACTGATACATAATGTTCAGCAAAATAGACACCATTTAAGAAACTATTTCCAACTCCAACTGTTTCAGGGCCAGATGATGTTGTTTTTATTCCAGTAACTCCATCTCCAATAAAGGTGTTATCAATTACAAAGTAATCACCAGTAGTAATTCCAGAAATTGATCTATAGAACTTTTTATCTCCAGCAGGTAATCCATCATCTTTGTATATTCCTAAATTTTTGTAAAAATAATCTTGTATGTCATCAGGGTTTGGTTTGATTTCAAAGAATAATGCAGGTTTAGTTGTGTTAATACCAACAGCACTTGTTCCAATTCCAACTATGATTCCATAATCTCCTTCATATGTGCAATCTTCAAGTGTGTCAACGACAGCTGTTTCTCCTAAACCAACTATGTTTACTTTCTGGAATGCATCACCTAAAGGATCAACCCTTTTAAACATCCATGAATCTTTAATATAAATTTTATTGTCATTTGGTAAAATAGATTTTATAATTCCAGATGTTGGGAATATTTGTGGTTCTAGATAATTTCTTTCTTTTGACATCATCACGCCATCGACAACCAAGTCATCTACTTGTTTTCTCCAAACTACTGGACGAATAAAATTCTCATCGGTTGATATTCCAACTCCAGCATAAGTTGTTGTTTCTACCGTATCTGACGCTATTAATTCATATATTACTCTGTTATCTTGTTCTGTTTTTCTGTCAAGTGGTACTACTATTTCAGTTCTAATTTTAGAATCTTTTTTGATGCTTATATCTACAGTCAAGTCTGATCCATTACCACCAGCACATGTTTTAATTCCAGCTGAATAAAGAGATCCAGTTGATATAATTGAAAAAGATTTGACTTGACCTGAAATTTCATCTACATCCGTAGAAACTTCAGTTACTTTTAATTTAGCAAATTCATTTTCATTATTTGATCCACCTAATATGGTAATAGTATCACCAATATCATATCCTTGGCCAGGATTTTGAATAGACACTGTATCAATTGTATAGTGTGCTGTAGTTACAATTCCAGAATTAACATTATTATTACTATAATATTGTAATCTGAGTTCATCACCTGGTTTTATTGTTTCATCAACATCGACATTTTTAAAGTCTTGATTTGATCCAGTGTAAAGATATAGTTTAATAGAACTACCAAATTTAGGAGCCTCAGTAAAGGTAATTCTTGTTCCACCATTGAATTCGTAATCAATACCTGGTCTTTGTAAGATATCATTAATGAATATTAAAAGGTTATTTTGTAAAATAACTCCTGATCCTTCTTGAGCAACTATACTGTAGTATTCTTTATTTCCTTCCGTACGAGTTATTAAGAAAGATTTTCTAAATCCATTGAATTGTGAATCAAAATTATCAAGTTCTTTCAGTTGTCCAAAACACCAACCTGCAAATTTATCTTGAAATTTATTTTTAACTATGATATTAAAAGCACTTGTTCCAATACCAACTTGGAAAGGTAAAGTTGTTAGTTCTAATTTGTCTCCTATTTCATAACCAATACCACGATTTGATATATCAAAAGATAAAATGCTACCACCAGTTCCCACTACAACATCCATAGCAGCACCAGAACCACTTCCTCCAGAAAGAGGTATGTCGTTATATGGACTTGGTGGTGCAACTGTTACGAAATTAATTCCAGTTGAAATTCCACCTTGAGCATAACCTGTTCCAGGATTTGTAACTACAACAGATGTAACCACACCAGCAGTAACAAATGCAGAAATTGCTGCACCTACACCAGTTGTCGAACTAATTGATACTAATGGATTAGATAAGTATCCTGCACCTCCACTTGATATACCGACAGACGCAATTGTTCCACCTGCAGATACAACCGCAGTAAATATTGCTTTTCTAGGAACTTGATATCCACTTCCAATTCCAACATCAAATTCATTAATAATTCCACCATTAGGAAGATTTCCAAGAGAAGCTGTTCCTGTAAAATCAATAGTTTGACCAGTTCCAACAAGTTCATAATCATTGTCACTAGATTGACCAATATCCCCAAAGTAAGGTTTTTGGAATACATTATTAATTAAAAATGCACCATGACTGCCATTTATATTAGATACATCAACACCATTTGATGTCATACTAAACTCACCCGTAGATCCATCAAATTTATCTGATATATCGTCAATAATTCTATTAGTATCGTAACTTAATCTGTAAAATGCTCTACCTGAAAATGTAGAGTGGGTAGTTATACCAGCTGGATTACTTGGATTTTGTGGATCAGGAACTCCTCTTGGCCCATATGGTGCCTCTGAAAAATAAATTCTCCCTTCATTCAGTCTATAATCACCTCTAAGAACTGTTACTGCTGCTCCAACTGCATGTGCAGATGCAACAGTTCCCATTTGACCTCTTACGACATTTAGAGTGGTAGTTCCAACACCAACAGTTGATACTTTAATTATTTCATCTTCTATTTTTAATAATGACTTACCAGATATTTCTGAAGTATCATTTAAAAATACAATGGTAGTTGATATTCCAACACTAGTTGATAGTCCAACAGATATTATTGTTGTAATACCTACAGGACTTTGAATTACATTATCTATTGTAATTAAAGATCTAACAGTAGCATCTTCTGATGGAACAGAAAGACTATTAGTATTTGCTATTCCTACTACATTAGTAAATGATACTGCAGCTCCAATAGATGCAAAAGTAGCAGAAATAGCAACTTTAATATTATCTCCATCTTCTCTAATTGCAAAGACAGTTGATGGAAGTAACGTTGTTGCAGCAACACCAGCATTAGTATCTGATGTATTAGCAATTCCAATAGACGACTGACCAGCATGTGGTTTGTATATTAATTCTTCACCAGTATTAAAATTATGTTTTGGTATATTCACTATGTGAGTTTCAGTTGATACTCCCGTAGATGGATTAAACTCTCTATGAAATAGTGAATTACCGTCGGCAAAAACATTAAAACTTGTTGTTCCAATAACACCTCCACCAGTAGTAGTTACTATTCCAGTAAATTGAGAACTTATATCATCTATTAAAAATACTTTATTAGTTCTAGATTCATTATAATCTGTTATGATTTTAGATTTAAATACAATTAAATTAGATGAGTCTGGATCTTCAGTATCCTCATTAGCTAAATCATAATAAAATCTATCATGAACTGATGCTTCTTCAGTAATATCGATTTCTAATTCAAGATCAGATTCAGATTTCAATACATGTTGTGCTGTAGATCCAATTCCTAAATTGCAGAAATTTTTAAATCCTGCAATATGATCCAAACTACCAACAGATTCCTTCCACGTATCGTATGGAACATCACCCTTTACTGAGTATGAAAATCTTTGATAATAATCATTATCATGTACTCTTTGAATATCTAAATTTAATTTTCCTGTGTCTGTTTTCCAGCTATTGTTAAGTCTGGATGCACTATCAACATTTAAATCAAAATCAAATTTAAATTGTTCTCTTACTGTACCTTTATTATTACTTATGGTTCCTGTAATTTTATCTTCTTTTTCAAAATCCCCCACGGTGCTAAAAACCTTTAAAGTCTCGGATATTGGATCCCAACCATTCTTAGCAACTATTCCAGAAACATTTTTACCATCTACCCTTACAATTTCATCATCAAAAAATCTCGTTTCTTTAAATATTGGTGAAAATCCTGCCAAGTCTCTTTTTCTTATGACTCTACCAAAATTGTTTTGAGTCTGATATGTTCCTGGATTTGTACTAAATCCGACGAATGAATAACTAATAGATTCTTGTCCACCAGTAACATCACGATCAGTAACAGTAAAGTATTGATAATTATAGTCACTCGAATTATATCCATCACCATTACCAATAATTCTTACATTTTCTACAAATACTTCATCACCTATCTCAAATGGGAAACTTCCTCCTTGATTAAAGAAACCACTAGTATTTCCAGACTCTGGAAATGGAGCCCTTAATGATAGTTTGACAATTGAATTACTATCAATTTCAGCCTCAGTTACAAGAACCCCATTTGAATTTGTAACTGGCAAAATTCTAATATCCTCAGATAATCCACTATCATTTGTTACTATTGAAACTGTGTCCACCGATGTTCCACTCAGTGTTGTTCTTGCAAGTATGTTTGGTTTACCAACAACCAATACTCTTGGTGGACTTGTGTAATTGATACCTCCAGTTGTAATTCCTATACTGTCAAGGGTTAATACATTTTTTGTTTGAACTATTACGTTGCTGTTTGCTTTTGGTTTTAAAGTTTTATCTGGTGAAAATTCTAATCCTGGATTAATAACTTGAGTTCCTTCTATTCTTCCAATATCATCCGCATTTACAGTTAATACTGAATTTACACCCTCACTAGTTCCTATCGATGTTATTATTGGTATTTCTCTAACTTGAGATCCTCGGTTTACAATTTCTATGGAATGTATTCCACCAATCTCATTAATAGAAGATGTTGAGTAAAAAGACGATGATAATCCTGAAGATGTATATGAGGTTGTCTCAGCAAGTCTATCTGCATTAAATTTAAATGTGTTTGTTCCAACTCCTGTAACTCTAAATTCTTTATTAAACTTAGATTCAACTGTTACTATTTTTGAATAATTTGGAACTCTTTTATCTACAGCAAAAAATAGAGTTTTGGTTGAATTTCCATTTTTACCTTGAATTTTGTAGAAAAATTCAGACAGTAATGAATCATCTACTGATATTATAGTTTTGCCACTTGTTTTTGTAATTAAACTACTACTATATTTTGATTTAAAGTTAATATCTTCATAAAATTCTAAATCAAAATCATTTAAACTTGAATCAGATGTTATGAGTTCAATTGTATTGTTTTTATAGAAAAATAATTTTGGATTTACCTTTGATATTTCATGATTTACTCCACCTGTAGTTCCTATTCCTATGTAATTATATGGAAATACTGATAAATCATATGAATTTTCTGCTAGTCTTATAGTGTCTCTAGAATCTTTAATAACATGATAAACACCATTATCAACCAAAGGAGTGGCTGGAGTTGATGAATTATAAACAATTAAATCTCCCGTTTCAAAATCATGATCACCAATTGTTATTGTTGATTGAGTTGTTCCAATTCCAATTGCTGAATCTGTAAATGATACTGGATTGACAACTAATTTCCTAATCGATTCGTTATATTTTAAGTTGAAAGTCTGAGTTTGATTGGATGTGATATTTAACTTAAATTTATCATTTACTGATAATGCATGTTGATTTCCTGTTGTATTTGCAGTAGCAACAGTTACAGTCCCATTAACTCTTCTTAAAGATCCAGAAATATTATTTGTTATCAATTCAATCTTATGATCATCCTCATTATTCGTACCTCTTAAAATCTCTTTAAAATATACGTTTTCAGAATCAGTACTAATTCCAACAGTTCCTATACCTGTTCTTTCAGTTGCTAATCCAATATAATCTGAACTAAATTTAGTACAAAAAAGTTTATCAAAAGTTGATAAATCAAATGCACTTGTTAAATTATCATTTTTTGTTGCATTTATAGTTGATGCGACAGATACAATTCGTACTTCGTCTCCATTTTGAAATTTATGGTTTGGTAAATATATTGCCTTTGCAGGAATTGATTTGTAAATGGATGTTATTCCTACTTGTCCAACAATAACATTTGACACTGTTGTCCCAATTCCAACTGATTTTACACCTTCAAAATATTCAATTTGTGGTAATGCGATATTAACATTTTCTATTTTTTTAGATACTGGATATGTAAATTTTGTTTCCAATCTAGAAACTAATGTTCCTGCATTATGAGTTCCAACATTTGAATCATTATATCCTCTTCTAACTCTATGTTTATTATTGACATCATCGTAACCAAGTATTAAAAGTTGTTCATTTCCAATCTGAACAACATCATCAATTTTAAATTTTCTAGAAAGTGTAGGAGCGTAAAAACTAACAAAAGTAGTAAATCCTGTACTGTTTCCAAGTGCTTCGGATAGTCCAGAGGTTACTGTTGATACGCCAATAGTTCTTACTCCTTCTATATTCTTATAAAGAGTTGATGATATTCCAGATATATCAACAACATCTCCCTCGAAAAGTCCGTGAGGAATTGTAGAAATTCCTGTTACTTGTCCATCAATAATCGAAAATGTTAAGTTATTTACAATTGTATTTGTAGTTCCAATTGATACAATTTTTTTACCAATAACTTCGCTAACTTTGGCTGATATACTCTGGTTGTTAAAGTTTATTTTATCATTAACTTTGTATAAATTTCCAGGTTCATCTATGATAACATTTGTAATTTTAGATGCCTTAGTTCCATCAACTTCAATTAATGCTTTTGAATTTAAAGAATCTTGTAAAATTGGATATCTTCTGTTTTCCTCGTTTAATCCTAGATGTGATACGTTTCTCTTATATTTTCCACTATTTAAAATATCATCTTTTTGTTTTTCTTTTCCAGTTGCATAATTGAATAAATCTGTGGCATTTCTATGAGAGAATGTTATATATGGGAAACTTGGACTCTTAGATGTCTTATCTAAAGTAGAAAAATACGCATAAGTTCCATTTGGAAAATCTGCATTTGTTAAAAATTTTCCATTATGTTCATCTAAATCACCACTTTTTTTATAAACATAATCATTTACAAAATATCCATTTTGGAAACCTGCAGGTCTCAAACCAGCATCACTAATAGCATCTATTTCATAACTAGATTCCATAAATGTTGTGATCCCAGTAGTGTTAATACCAACTGGGCCATAAATTGGATTGCCATCATATGCCCATCCAACTATTTTTGAGTGTTCTTCTGTTAATTCTGTTAAACTGGTATCAAGATTATCTCTAAGTATACGACGATATTTTTTAGGAGGATAAAAAGAACATATTTTATTATTATACTCTAAAGATTCTGAGTTTAATTGAATAATTTGTGAATTGTTTTCTGTGAGAACATGACTATATCTTTCAACAGAATTTATATTCCATTCTTTAATTTTTGGTGTTATGATGGAATTAGATCCAGAGGGTGTGATCCTTATAGTAGTATTATTAGGATCATATCCAGATCCTTTATCAATTATACTAACTTGAGTTATTTTTCCATTAGAAACTTCTGCTTTTAGTTTTGCATAAGACCCCACTGTTGCTATTGTTCCACTAATGTCGATAACTTCTAAATCTGGTGGAGTAGTGTATTCAGAACCACCATTTGCAATAGTAATCCCTTCAATTCTTCCTTCTACTATAATTGGAACTAAAAATGCATTTTTTCCAGTTAAAAATGTTGTTGCTGGTTGCTTTTGGTAGTTGATTATATCTGTTACACCATAACCAACTCCACCATTTTTAATAAAAATACTCTTTAATCCACCCTTTACGATAACTGTGGCAGATGCTTTATAATAATCAGGTATAGAAATTGTTGAACCAACAGAAACTTCACCGTCAATTTGAATTGATATGTCTGGATACTTAAATGTATGAATTCCTGAACCTAAACTACTTAGTTTTGTATATATTTTTCTATCATAATTAGTGCTTGAGATAGTTGTTGCAGTTCCTGCATTACTTAATCTAAATTTATCTTTATCAAGTACAATTACTTTATATGATATTGATGAGTCTAATCCACCAATTTGACTAGAACTAGTTGAATATTCAACTACATCACCATTTTTAAAATTATGATTTTTTGCAAAAATGTAATCATTAAAAATGTTTATACCACTAAAAGTTTTAAATAAGTCTTTTTCATCAGTAGGAGGATATTGTTGAGATAATACTTCTATTCTATGATTATCATAAGATGTACCAGAGTTATTTACGTTAATTTTATCAATTATCTTTCTTATCTTTTTAGATTTAAATCCATGAGTTTGAGTACCATTATCAAAAAATTCCAACAAATTACTTTTACTAAGTGCTCTTTCTTCTGTAGTAGCTAAAGAAAAAGAATTATTATCGTATTTTGCAATAAAATATGAAGTTCCCGAAGATAGTAAAGTAGTGGTAAAACCAACATTTGTTTCACCGACACCAATAGGAGTTCCAGTAGCGATATATGTAACTTCTTCACCATCATCAAATCTATGACTTCCAATTATTTTATTATCACCCAAATTTATATCAAACTCTGTATATGATTTACTATAGATAAATCCCTTCATCTTTGCTTCACATATTGCTCCAAATCCATTACCACCAGTTACTTTTACTGAAGGTGTTTTAACGTAATTAAATCCTGGTTTGTCTAAAATAACTTCACTTAAAGAACCCGAAAAATTTGAAATTACTTGACAACCACTTCCAGTATCATCTGTAATTGATAAAGTTGGTGGATTAATAACATTGTAATTTTTACCAGAATTAGTTGTTTGCAACTCTTCTATTTGTCCGTAATAAATTGAATCATCAGAAATTGGTGAATGAAATTCAAGTCCATTTAGTGAGACTCCTATTGCCCCATTAATATTTGAATCTTCTTTTGCTATTTGTGGTTTTTTATAAATTCTCTTAAAATTATTTTGGTTTGCTAATTTAGCACCATCATACAAACTAGCAGGAGTTATAATATGAGATCCAGCCCCAACTCCGTCATATTTTATATTTTCAAATGAATTGTTGAGTAAATTTGCATAGTTTGTAGATATTTTTATATTATTACTATCTACTACTTTAACATAGTAATATCCACTAGATCCATTAACAACTCCAGTTTCTGAGGTAATTCCCAAATAAATTTTTTCTCCATTTAAAAAATTATGATTTGGTATATTAATTGAATTTGCATTTGTACTAATACCAGAAGAGTTAAATGTTTTTGATCTATTAGTTGTCTGAGTGTCAAATGATGGGTATCCTGAAAAAGCAACATAAGTATTTTTTTCTGAGTCTACAAACGTATTTTGAATATTTGAAAGTAATGATGTAATTCCAAAATTAGATGAAGCGTAATTTATATTCTTTTTAATTACATAATCACCAGATACAATTAGACCTGTTCCACCACCATCGATTAAAAAACTTTTAGTATCAATTATTTATTTTACATTAGCACCTTGTCTAATTGGTACACCAGTTTCTTTGAATATAATATCAACTTTATCACCTATTTTTAAAAAATGATCAACTGAAGTTGTAAAGGTATTATCATTAGCTGAATGTTCAAATGAATCAATATAAGATATATTATTATAAAACCAAGTATTTGATTTTTTATCGTTTATGTCGTATTTTTCGCCTAAATGATTAACTCTAATTAAATCTTTTAAATCAAAATACTTGGTAGATGAAATATTATCAGATGTACCTGTAACAGTTCCAGTAACTCTCATCGTACAAATTTTAGTTAAATCATTATCTTCGTAACCATAGACAAAATTTGCATCAACTATTGGATCAGACTCAATTAATGTTCTACTGACACTGGTACATCCAAAAAACTGATTACTTGATTTAGATGTATATTGTGCTAGTGTATAGACACCGTTTGAGTTTAAATAATAAAAACTTCCAACATCTCCAAATCCAATTGTAGAGTCAACTGTTATTACATCTGGTGTGGTAGATATCGTAGTAACTTTTGTTTTTGTTGATACTTTAAATTTATTCTCTATAGTTCCTTTTGAAAAAGATATTTGAAAATATCTTTTATTTCCTAAAAATTTAGTGCTTACATTTGAAACTGCACCACTCGCAGTTGGATTTGCAAGTGAATCTTGATATATTTTAAATCCTACTAAATTTAATGGATTTCCAGATAGAACTTCTACTACGATATCATCAGTTACATCCCAATCAGCTTCTGATGGCATGATCGTTTGTTCAAATGGTTTAATTATATCGACTTGTTCTCCATATAAAACTTGAAATAAAATTTTTAATGAAGTATCTGTTCCTTTTGAAATATAAAAATCTCTAGCCCTTGATAAAATATTTTCAACATTTAAACCATATGAAAAATTTTTCCCTTCTAAACCAGGTAAAAAGTTTTTTCTAAATTTTTTGTAAAACTCGGTTACAAAAAGAAAACTTAAGTTTACTACTAATGAATTTGCATCATGTGGTGACGCATTTGTGTTACTAAATGTTAAAAATTCAGGATTGTTAGCATTTTCTATTTCTGATATACCACTAAATCCACGAATACATCCAGTAAAAGATGTATCTGTTTTTCCAGTATATGTAATAATTTCATTATCAATTTTTAAAAGACCATACTTTTCAGGAAAACCAGTAGTTTGATTTACATTAATAACATCAGCATAAGCATATACTAGAGATGATAGAGTAACTGGGGATTCTGGAGTAGTGCTATTTGGTGCATTTACTGTTTGTTTTTCAACTAAAGAAATGTCAGAAACAGTTGATATTTTTTTAAAGGAAGATAGATTATCAGATAAGTAAGTAGATCCATACTCACGTTCCTCAGATTCATAATATTGACTTAAAAATTCTTTAAAAAGAGGATTATCAGCTTGTATGAAATCTGGTATCTGACTACCAAGAATATTTGAAATTTTAACTTTTTTATCTGGCATCTGTTATCTTGTATATTTTTTGTTACTAATGAAACTAGATGGTGGTGAATAATTTGTTCCTGATACGTTTGATCCAGAAACTAAAACATCTTCTAATAAATTTAGTTGACTATTTCCTGTAGTATCTAGCACGATATAAAGGTTCTCTTTTGCGACGATATCATTTGATTCTGGAGTTGCTTCGATTTCAATCCTATTTGATAAACTTGTAGATACAATATTTACTGGAAATAAATCTACCTCACCTTTTACATAGTCCACATTTCCTGCATTATTATTAATATATCTTATGACTCCATTATCCATTGTAAAAAATTTAACAACGCCAGTAAGTTGATTGCTATTTGGAAAATCAGTCAAATATACATTTCCATCAACTCCGTCAAGTTTAAATGCAGAGGAACGAATATTAAATCCCTCTAAATCTGCGTGAAATCTATTTCCATAACAAACCTCATATGTTGCTAATTGACCGTAAAGAGGAACCATGTTTCTTCTAATTACAAGAGTTGTGATGTTTGAAGTTATTCCAGTATCAACTTTATCAATTTGTGATAATAGTTTACTATACTTCAATCTTCCTCCAAATGAATTAATGTCAGTTGACTTTGCATAAGTTTCAATTGCAGATATTATTCTTGATTGTAAATTTAAAGGATCAGAGACAAATCCCGAATCATAAGAAACA
>MDTE01035215.1_pt1 | contig 11605 bp, 27 predicted proteins | sample 811231 | NCBI WGS metagenome assembly MDTE01 (sample SAMN05326651, study PRJNA326480) | marine metagenome | isolation source: seawater | place: Indian Ocean: Red Sea | collected 2010
CAATTAGCAATTATTGAAACTAAAGTGGCAAAAGGTGAGATATCTCTTACTGAAGCCAGAGACGAATGTATCAAATCTACTGTAAATTGGGGATTGATTGGGTTCTCAACTATTGATGAACTTGAAGAATACCTTTGTACAGAAACCGCATTCAAAACAATACAATAAATATAAGAGAGAGGTTCATATGAGACTATTTTCCATTACTTTTATTATTGCAGGGTTGATTGCCTTTGCCATTGCGAAAGAACAAATGAACAATTGCACGGACGATGGTTGTGCAGATTTCTATGATGGACAAGAAGACAGCACACCTGCACCTATCGTAAAAGTAGAACCAGTTAATTATGTGATACCAGTTGTAGATACGACAAATGGTAAAGACGAATTTGTAATGTCTCTATCACAATGTATAGACCACATCTACCTAGATGTACCAGAAGAACAAAGAATACCTAAAGTATTGATAATCGCACAGGCAGCCTTAGAGACTGGTTGGGGTACAAGTAGATTTGCCAATGAAGGTAATAATCTATTTGGTATTCGTACTTTTAATAAAGATGAAGAATGGTTACTACCAATTACATGGGACCAAAACAAATGGATTGGTTGGGGTGTAAAAGTGTATGAAACCAAATGTGATAGTGTAAAAGACTATGTAAGAATTATTAATGAAGTATGGGCATATGAGGGTTTAAGAGAGGTGAGAGATAATGGTGGTAGTGTTTATGAAATGGCAGACCACTTAACACTATATGCTTCTAAACCAACATATACAACTTTAGTAAAACAATTAATCAAATATAATCTGGAGGGTAAATATGATATCTAGTTACCAAGATGATATACATTTATTCTGGAAAAGAGCAGAAGCATTGTATAAGTTTATACCAAAAGCACCTGCAGATATGAAACATATTTGGGAAGAGAAATTAAAAGAACTAATGAAACAAATGGGGAAATATGAAGTTAGACGATCTTAGCCCCAATAGATGTGTGGCATTCTATATGATGTCCTCATACCTTTACTACGAAAAAGATAAACAAGTTTTAACAGATGGTATGTTTGACCAGATGTGTAAAAAAATATTAAAGACTTGGGATCAAATAGATCACCCACATAAAAAATTAATAGATAAAGAATCCCTTGAAGCGGGCACTGGTTATTATATCAAATATACTAACATGATTAAAGGTGCGGCAGAAAGTTGGTATACAGAAAATCAAAGACTTAAAAAAATGACACCTAGACAAAAGGCAACTTTAGGTCAATCATCATTGGAGAATTTTTTTCAATGATACCCAGATCAGAATATGAAGACAAAAAAGCATACTATGATTTTCAAAGAACGAAAGAATATCAAAGAGATTGGATTAGGGCAGTATATGTCCAGGCAAATAGTTTAGGCAAGATGATTGCCTATGACGAGGACGATGTGGTTATTGAGGATATGTTTGCTGTATTAGAAGAAGAAAACTACCAGACACCACCATCTAATTATGTACCAGATAATCCTAAATGGAGAATTGAAGATGAGGATTATGATGATTGGTGCAAGGTAAGAAAAAATATACAACATAATGGAGTAAACTTATGGACATGAAGAAAATTTGGTTGACAATGAAAACAATATATGATATAATACTTGAAAATTGGTTGATAATATTACTTACAGTAATGTTTCTGTGGGTATCAATGATTGCTTTTAATAAACCAGAACCAGATAAAACAATCATTCAGATTGAGATTGATTTAGACCAGATAGATAAAAGTTTAACATCTATCGAAGAAACGATTGATGAAATATTTGGTAAAATAGAAGTACAACTAAACGAGGAGTAATATGAATATTTTTTATCTTTCAAAAGATCCACATACGGCTGCAAAAATGCATGTTGATAAACATGTTGTAAAAATGATTGTAGAGTATGGTCAGTTACTATCTACGGCACACCGTATGAACGATGGCATAAAAACTGAGGCAAGAAGTAAGACTGGTCGTAAGACTTGGCGATATATAATGGAAGATGAAAGAAGACAAAACACACTATACCAGGCGGTACACTACCATCACCCAAGTGCCGTATGGTGCCGTGAGACTAAAGAACAATATCAATGGTTATATAATTTGTTTAGATATCTAGGACATGAATACACACATAGATATGGTAAAGTCCATTCTACCAATGTAAAACTTAATCAGATTTTAGAACGAGTGCCAAACAATATTGGTACTGGGTGGCGTGAACCACCACCTGCGATGTCTCACTATCCACAATGTATTGTACCTGGTGATAGTATCAAGTCATATCACAATTACTATATAGAAGCAAAAGCATATTTTGCCAAGTGGACAAAACGATACACACCTGAATGGTTTGCGAAAGGAGTGGCATGATTACTAATATATTATTAGGATTGATATTTGTTGCATTATGTTTTATAGGTCTTATGGTATATGCAATAGGGGAAAAGATTAGTGAAACAAAGAAGTAAAACTTTTAAAAAAGAAGAACCACCTATACCGTTTACCTTTGACTTCTACCTTATATATTGGGAAGATATTCAAAGTGATAGTGGGTGGCGTGATTTGAAAGATATACAGGATTCTAAACCTGCAATCTGTGTTTCAACAGGTTGGTTGGTGAAGAAAGATAAAAAGGTTCACATACTTATGAGTGATTATAATTATGATGATAAAGGTGAACTGGCAGATGGTGGTAATTCTACAGTGATACCTACAAAGAATGTAATTAAAAAATATAAGATAGAGGGATTATGAGAACTTGGGTAATAGAATGTTGGGACGGTGTAATGAACCAATGGTACAATCCATTGAAGTATATACCTGACTTACAAGTAAGACATATGGTTTTACAAATACTAGCGTGGTTGTGGTGTATTGCATTTAGTTTATATTTTGCATCGTGGTTTTTATTTGGCGTAACAGTTGTGGCACACTTTGTATTGATTGCCGCAATAGTAGTTACAGTGGCGTCATTTAAAATATCTGAAAATGTATATAGATTTAAAAGTGGTTATCATTCACCAGATAGACAAAGAGGTTTTGTATATTATAGAGACGCAAAAACTGGCATGCCATATAAAGTGCCACTACCAAAAAATGATCCAGGTGGTGAACATGATTAGACCACAACCAGATACAATTATTATAGAACAAGAAGATGATGGAGATTATGAAAATGATTAATCATATTATGGCAATTATGGGTGCTTTTATCATATCACTTGTAGTTGTATATCTGGCACATGAATGGGATATACCAAGAAGATTTTTTTACCACGGATTAGAATGTACGGGTAATATAGGTGGTGGTTGTTTGTGATTGAGATAAATACTAAAGAATTTTATTGTGATGGACCAGAAGATGGTGAACACCCACGAGTGTACTATGTGATTGATGACGATACAAACACAAAAACATGTATGTATTGTAACTTAACATATATTTACAGACCTAGCGAAGTATGAAAAAACAACAAGTAAAGTTTAAGAATCCAGTTTTAAACTGGATAGAATTTAGATTGCCTATCGTTTCTTATTTTAAGAAAGAATACGGTGATTATCCAATGCCAAAGAACTGTAATTACTTTTGGTCATTTGGTGCATTAGCAACAATACTATTAGTAGTAATGATTGTTACAGGTATATTTCTTGCCATGAATTACACGCCACATATAGATATGGCATTTGATTCCACAGAAAGAATTATGCGTGATGTAAATTATGGTTGGTTAATAAGATATCTCCATTCTAATGGTGCGTCATTCTTTTTTATAGTGGTCTATCTTCATATGTTACGGTCAATGTATTTTGGTTCATACAAATATCCACGAGAACTAAACTGGATATTAGGTGTGTTTATATTCTTGTTAATGATTGCAACTTCATTTTTAGGTTATACATTACCATGGGGTCAAATGAGTTATTGGGGTGCAACTGTTATAACAAATCTTTTTAGTGCGATACCAATTGTTGGTGAGGGAATACAAATATGGTTACTTGGTGATTATAATGTAGGCAATGCCACACTTAATCGTTTCTTTGCTTTACACTATGTTTTACCTTTTGTCATATTTGGTGTAGTGGCATTACATGTGGCTGCGGTTCATGTTCACGGTTCTAATAATCCTGATGGCATAGAAATTAAATCTAAAGGTGATAGTGTTAACTTTTTTCCATATATGATAATAAAAGACTTGGTGGCATTTTGTGCATTTGGTGTATTGATAAGTGCCGTAATATTTTTTGGACCAAACTTAATGGCAGAGGTAGATAATTATATACCTGCAAACCCAATGGTAACGCCATCACATATTGTACCAAACTGGTATCTTGCACCGTTCTATGCTATATTAAGAGCGATACCTGATAAACTTATGGGTGTGGCGATGATGGGTGGTGCGATTGCAATATTATTTGTATTACCATGGCTTGATACATCTAAAGTTAGATCATGTAAATACAGACCTATATACAAATGGTTTATGATGGCATTCTTTGTTAACTTCTTCGCATTAGGTTATGTTGGTATGATGCCTGCTGAAGGATTATATTTGTTAATTGCACAACTTGGTACAGTATATTATTTTGGTTTTATTATGATACTCACTCCGTTTATAGGTTGGATTGAGAAATCAGATAAAATGCCTTTGAGTATATCAGATGTTTATTCTGGTCAAATTAAAACATGAGACAATATATTACAAGACTAAACATAAGCATACTTTTAATTATCATATCTGTGATTGTCGCTATTGCTACACACGGTTGGTGGTATAATCACTTCAATGGCGGTGTAGTTTTATTTCTTATAACAACTGTACCATTGATTGCTTTTCCTTTTCTGTGGACAGTATCAATCTTTAAAAGACAAGAAAAGAAAAGACAACAAATTATGAAAGGTAAATGGAAATGAATGTTATATTATTTTTCTTTATGGTTGCCGCATTTTTAGTAGTAGTTGTAGGTGTTACGGCGATGGCAGCAAATGGTAAATTCAATAAAGAGAACAGTAATAAATTAATGAGAATGAGATTATACTTTCAGGCAGCGGCACTAGCAGTTGTAGTAATTGCTGTATGGTTGGCAACATGATAAATCAGATTGATAATGTGCCAGAAAAAGTTTTAGAGTATTTAAAAACTGGATATGAACACGATTTATATAATCAGTATCTAGTAGGTCAAATGAAAAAAGAATTTAAATATAAAGAAATACCAGAACATGTAAGTGATTTTATATTACAACAAACACAAAGTCCTACATTTACAGATTATCTAGCAACTCTAAATATATTGTCATCAGATAGACAATTCTATCTAAAAGATTTATGGGTAAACTATCAAGGTAAACATGAGTTTAATCCTGTACATCATCATTCTGGTGTATTTTCTTTTATCATCTTTTTACAAATACCATATAATTTAGAAGATGAAGACAAGGTATTTCCAAAGAGTGGTAATTATCCTGCAACAAGTAGATTAGTATTTTATATGATAAATCAATTAGGTAAAATTTTTGATATGCCTGTTCATGTAGATAAAAGTTATGAGGGTAAAATGTTAATGTTTCCATCTTTTGTTCAACATGGTGTATATCCATTTTATACGAGTGATGATTATAGAATAACAGTAAGTGGTAATATAAGTGTAGATGTAGAATGAAAGAATTTAATTACGATTTTGATTATAAGAATACTTTGTTTATGCCAAACGATAAACGATATCGTATTGGCAGAGGTGAACAAGGTGTATTACTTGTTAGACCATACACAAATGATATATGTAAGTTTTGGCGATTTAAAACACCTACAGAGGCGGCACTATCATCTATAAAGATATTATACCTATATCATCAATACAAAGACCAAGAAGATTTTGTAGGTATGGATATGTGTAGAAAATTTTTAGAAATGGGTTTCACTAGAAGTAGAAGATATGCCAATCATAAAGATGGTAATAAATATGATGAACATGGTAATATCAAACCTATCGCTAATGACTTTCTAATAAGTGATAAGGCAAAGAGTGCCAAAGTATTTTTACAGGCAAGAAATAGAGTTACTAAAGACCCGATATATATAAAAATGAGAAAAGAATGGAGAGCAAAAGAAAATGCCAGATGACGATAACTACGAAATAGAAAAAGAACAACAAGAGTTATTAGAGTCCACCAAAGAAAGTAAAAGGGCAAAACAAGAACATCTAAATGTTAAATGGAAAGTAAAACCAGATCCAACTAATTGTGGAGAACAAGAGTAATGCCAACATATAGATTTGAAAATACAAGGACAGGTGAAATCACGGAAGAGTTGATGTCTATTTCTGAAATGGAAAAACATAAGAAAAAGAAACATATCAATTTATTACCACCAACACAAATGAACATAGTATCAAGTGTAGGTCAGATAGATAGTAAAACAGATAGTGGTTGGAAAGATCATCTAAATAGAATTGCTGAAAGACACCCAGAAAGTAATTTAGGTAAAAGATATAGAAGACAAGGTGTAAAAGAATCCAAGACAAAAGCAGTATTGGCTAAACATAGAGCGAGGGCAAAGAATAAATAAAAGTAGATAGGTTGCAGACAATAGTAGGAATATTATATACTGGTAAACAGAATCCGAAATGTAAACTGAGCAACCACTCATAAACAAAGTGAAAATAATATGGTAAGTAAAAAGAAAACATTGGGTATATCGTCAACAGAATTAAACGACATAAAGCCAATAACAGAAAATCAAAAAGAGGTATTCGCCTCTTATAGTAAAGGACAAAATCTTTTTCTATATGGTGTGGCAGGAACAGGTAAAACTTTTGTTGCATTATATAACGCATTAAAAGATGTGTTGGATCCTAAATCACCTAGAGAGCGAGTATATATTGTCCGTTCATTGTTACCAACTAGGGACATAGGTTTCTTACCTGGCGATGAAGAAGACAAGTCTTACCTGTATCAAGTGCCATATCAAAACATGGTACGATTTATGTTTAAACAACCTGATGAAAGGTCGTTTGACCAACTGTATAACAATTTAAGAAATCAAGGCACAATAGATTTCTTATCAACGAGTTTCTTACGAGGTATCACCATAGACAATGGCGTTATCATTGTGGACGAATGTCAAAACTTAAACTTCCACGAACTTGATACCATTATGACTAGAGTAGGACAAGATAGCAGAATAGTATTTGCAGGTGATATTCAACAAACAGATTTAACAAAAACAAACGATAGAAACGGAATATTAGATTTCGTTAATATCATGCAACAAATGAAAGAGATGGATTGTATAGAGTTTGATATAGGTGATATAGTAAGATCAGGTCTACTTAAATCATATCTCATAAACAAAATTAAGTTAGGACTCCACTATGAAGCATAATTGGGAAAAAAGTTTAGAAGTAATTTTACACCACGAGGGCGGTTATGTAAATCACCCTAAAGATCCAGGTGGTGAAACTAACATGGGTGTAACTAAAAGAGTATACGAAGACTTTGGTGGCACTAAAGATATGAAAGATTTAACACATGAAGATGTTGAACCAATCTACAAAAAAAATTATTGGGATAGAGTTAAGGGTGATGATTTACCTGAAGGACTTGACCTAATGATATTTGACTTTGCTGTTAATGCAGGTACAGGTCGTGCCGCAAAATTTATACAACGATTAGTAAACACAACCGTTGATGGTGGCATTGGACCAAACACACTAGGTAAAATCAAAGAGTATGTTGACCATTATGGATTAGAACAAACAATATCATCATATGCTTTGATGAGACAAAACTATTACGAAAGTTTATCTACCTTTGACACATTTGGTAAAGGATGGACTAGACGAGTAAGTGAGGTAACAGAAAAGGCAAAAGAATGGATATCTTAACATTACATATACTTGCTGTTGGTTGTATCATATACCTATCATATAGATATGGTGTATATAAAGCCAATAAAGAATTTGATAAATTTTTACAAAGAATGTCTGAGGTTGAGAAAGAACTCAACAAGAAACCTGTAGACCCTTTTTTTACTAGGCGATAATGCCAGTAGATTTACTTTATCCTACACCAATCTTTGTAGATAAAACAACTGATGAAAATATTTTTGTAGAAATACAAAATGCAGTAGATAGTGAAACATATAGTTATAATGACTATTGGGGTAAGACCCATGAACTATCTGAAAGTGGTGATATCATAAAAAAGTATGAATGCCATCATCTTCAAACATGGTTAGAGAAATCATTAAAAGAATATTACACGGTATTAAATCGAAGTCTATTGAAGTTTAATGATGATTTTGCCATAGAGAGTTGGATTGCAAAATTTAATCCTAATGATTATGCACATATTCATTCACATGGACATGCAGATATATCAGGTGTATTCTACCATCAGACAAACGATATAGATGGTCATTTATGGTTTGAGAACCCTGCAGTACAATCAGAGCAATCTCTATCTTATACACAAGAGGTTATTAAGTATGCACCTCAAAAAGGTAAACTTATAATGTTTCCTGGTTATATGAAACATGGTGTATTGAGAAATCAAACACAGGACACCAGAATAAGTCTATCATTTAATATTTACTTTCCAAAGAAAACTGCTTGACTTTTTGGTCAGATTGTGATATAATAATATTATGTTTTTACACAAACCCCCAACGAAAGATTTACCACCTCTAAAGGCCAAGACCTCAGATGTTGGTAGATTTTATACAAACCTAGAGACTAACGAATCCTACCCTTCTATTACTACTGTTCTTGGTGCACAAAGTAAACAAGGCATATTAGAATGGAAGAAAAGAGTTGGCGAAGATGTCGCCAATCATATATCAAATCAGGCCGCAACAAGAGGTACGGCAGTACACAATATGGTAGAAGACCACCTCAATAATATAAATGTTGATGAAGTTGAAAAATATAAAAAACAGTTTCTACCTAGAATGATGTTTAATGTTTTGAAGCCTGAATTAATTAAAATAAATAATATTAGATTACAAGAAGCCGCGATGTATTCAAGTGATTATACAGTTGCTGGTCGTGTTGATTGTATTGGTGAGTATGACGGTGTATTATCTGTTATAGATTTCAAAACATCTACAAAAGAGAAAAGTGAAGATTGGATTGAAAACTATTTCGTACAAGGTAGTGCCTATTCTCAAATGTACAAAGAACACTTTGGTGAAGAAGTGCCACAGATTGTAATACTAATAACAACTGAACAAGGTACAACGCAGGTATTTAAAAAGAACCCGTATGATTACCTTGAGAAATTAAAACAATATGTCGAAGAATTTTATAAAACACTTTCTTAGTTTTTGGTGTATTCTCATTGTAGTTAGTTTTTTTGCAAAACAATTACAAAGTGAAGAGCACCCTTTATTTCCAAATGGCGTTATGACAACGCAAAATGTACCAATATTTTGTGGTAGTGGTCCAGTAGTATTTTCGTATGCGAGTAGTATATTTAAACAAAAATCAATCGCATGGTCAGATGTAAAATCAGTTGGTGATCCTAATTCAGAAACTTTTGCTTGGGTGTCATTTTGGTATAGTGAAGAACTAAAAAATGGCTCTGTGTTTTTAACTATTAAAGAAACAGGTCAAACATGTTTGATGGGTTACGGTATGGATTGGATATTTGATACAGAATTATTATTAGATATAGTAAATGAGAATATGGAATGAGAATAGATTTTTATTGCCCTTACTACGATTTGATAGAGTATAAACCATACCCTATCAAACAAAACATGCCAGATTGGTTTAGAAAATTACCAATGTTCCATGATAGACAAATAAATCAAAGAACTGTTAAGGCATGTGTACCATTCGTTGAGGCGATGACTAGTGGTTATTGTATACCAACACCGTTTGATTTAAAGATTAAAAAACAAATGAATGAAGATGGTAACTTTAGTTTATGGACAGAGTGGGGCACACTAGGTGCAAGTGAATTGATTGATAACAAGTATGGTAAATTACCAATGTTAGACTTTAGTGGTCATGACCCACATCAATATACAGACATGCCATTTCCTGATGGTTATTGGAATCTAGTTGCAAAGTTTGTATTGCCATGGTCAATAAAAACACCTGGTGGTTATAGTTGTTTATTTACACCACCAATGAATAGAGAAAGAGTATATTTTGAAATCATATCTGGTATTATTGATACAGACATGTTTGAATTTAATTTAAACTTTCCTATCTACATGAAAGATTGGGACGATAGTAAAGGCCCTTATAGAGAACTTGTTATACCTGGTGGCACACCCATTGCACATGTATTTCCATTTAAACGAGACGATTGGAAAATGCACATTGGTAAAGACCCTAGACATAGCACCACTGAAAAGAAATATAAACGCCATGTAAAATTTCTATCAGACGCTGTACATAATTACAGAAATAAAACATGGAGAAAGAAAAGTTATAAATGACCCCTAAACAATTTGCACTACTTATTGAAAAGCGTGCCAGTCAAAAGAAGATATCACACATGGACGCAGTATTAGATTACTGTTTAGAAAAAGAAATAGAACCAGATCAAGTAACACATTTAATTAACAGAAACTTAAAAGAGAAAATAAAGATGAACGCCCAAGACTTAAACTTTCTACCAAAGACAGCAACACTACCAGTATAATGCAAGATGGTTACGAAGCATACAAGAAATACTTGGCACTAAAATTACATTTTACGAGGGACGATTATGACTTTTTTAAATTTAACGGACAGACTAAAGCAAGTTATGAAACATTTATACAACGCAACGATAAGTATTTCTTTATCAAGGCAGCCAGAAAATATGGCGATAGTATTGTGGACTTTTTTGTTAGCAACTTCATTTCTAGTAAGTCGCCTTACATAAAAGACTTTAACCAAGAGGCACATTTAGATAGACAAAAACGAATTGATGGTATATCATATTACTTTGAAACAGACATGGCACAACTATTAAGAAAATCACAAGGAGACTTTAACAAGATATTTAAAATTACGAGAGGGCAACACCCCATATTAGTCAAAACATATATGGCAAAGAGAGTAACCTTAGAGACCTTATGTGTCCTACAAAACATGTTTAATTACATCAAAGATTTTGATAAACATATTTCTGACACAATTATATGGCCACAACTAAAGACAAAAATATTAAAGTATAAACCTTTTCTACAATATAATGAGACTAAACTAAAATTAAAACTGAAAGAAATGGTATGATAACAGTAACAAATAATTTTGCGAGTGATGTGGTAACTTGGGAAGAAGCAATACATGATTACGATAAAAGTATGAAAGAAGGACTAGAGGTTAAATCATCTACCCCACCTGGTTTCTTTGTAACACATAATATAAATTATTTACCTAAAGTAAAGAAAGTATTAGATAAATTAACTTATAGTGTGGCACACTTGTATTGCAACTTAACAACACTTGCACCTACATTTGGTGAACATGCGGACAATGTTAATGTTTGTTTCTGGCAATGCCAAGGTGAAACAAAGTGGGTGATAGAAGAAAAAGATTACATACTAAAACCAGGTGATTTAATATTTGTGCCTAAAG
>MDTE01110876.1_pt1 | contig 11605 bp, 5 predicted proteins | sample 811231 | NCBI WGS metagenome assembly MDTE01 (sample SAMN05326651, study PRJNA326480) | marine metagenome | isolation source: seawater | place: Indian Ocean: Red Sea | collected 2010
AAAAAATTATTTTATTTATTATTCAATATTACTATATCATTAGCAATATATACTATACTACATTGGATTATATGTCGCTTTAAATTATTTGATAATTTTAATGATATTATTTTATCAAAAAAAATTGGGCAAGAACATCCAATAATAAATGATGAATTAACTAATGTAATTCAAATTCAAAAAATGAATGGTTTAAATAAAAGCTTAGTTGATTTAGCAATAAGAAATGTAAATATAAAACTAGAAAAGATAGTAAATAAATTAAATTCTTTTACATTGCCAAAAAAACACTTGTATTACACTGCTTGTATCATAATTATATCTTTATTAACTATGTCCTTTTTAAATATACAAAAACCTATATATAGAATTATAAATCATAATCAACAATTTTCTGCTCCTTTGCCATTTGATTTGTTTTCAGAATCTGGTACATTTTCAGCCCTTGAAGGTGATTCAATTTATGTTAAGATAGCAGGCATGGGAGAACTACCTGATAGTATAATGCTATATACAAATAATAATAATGAAATAAAAAAATATAAATTACCAAAAATAAATAATCAATATCAGCATTTGGTACTAAACCAAGATAATGATTTAATTTATTGGGGAGAATATATAAATGATTTGTTCTTTTCAAATTGGTCAAAAATTTCAACTAATAAAGATACTATACAGATTAAAAGTAGACCTAAATTTATTCAGACAAATTTTTTGATTAAACCGCCTGCTTATACAAAAAAGGAATCTTTTGTTCATGACAAAAACAATGTCACGCAAATTGAAATTTTAGAAGGTAGTGAAATAACATTAAACATACTTACTGATAAAAATTTGAAAACAGCATGGATGCTTGATGCTGATGATAAAAGAATTAATATGAATATAAAAGATAAAAATATAATTCATAATTTTATATTAAATAAAAATATGAAGTTTTCCATATTCTGTTTGGATGAAAATTATATTTCAAATATTAATCCTACACAATATACTTTTATAGCAAAAAAAGATATCAAACCTCAACTTATAGTTAGAAGTCCTGAAGATAACTTTGAATTAGATGAATCATACATGGTTAAAATAAATACTAATATAATTGATGACTTAGGAATATCAAAAGTTTGGCTAGAGCATTCTATATTTAATCCTGATTTTCCTGATTTTAATGATAAAAAAGATACCACAATAATATATGTTGATGATGAATCACAAAAAACTAGTTTGCTGATAAATTATAATTGGGATATTTCAAAAATGAATTTATTAATGGGAGATGAATTACATTTTAACATATTAGTTCAAGATAATAATATGATAAAAAATAATGTGACAAAATCTCAACTATTCATAGGCAATTTTCCCTCATTAGAAAATATTTTCTCACAAATTGAATCTAATCAACAAGAGACAGAGGATATCGTAGAAAACATACAAGAATCAATCGAAAACATAACAGAAATAACAGATGATCTACGTTTAGATTTGTTAAAATCTGATGATATTTCTTGGGAAGAAAAACAAAAACTTGATAATACTTTTGAAGAGATTGAACAGATTAAAGAACAAATTAAAAGTATTGAAAATACTATAGAAAAAGTAATCGAAAATGCTGAAGCAAACAATTTATTTGACAAAAATTTATCTGAAAAAATTGAACATCTTCAAGATATACTCCAAAATATCATGTCGCCAGAATTAATGGAGGCGATACAAAAATTACAAGAAGCTATGCAAAAAAATGATATGAAAAAAATTATGGAATCATTAGAAGATTATGAATTTAATATTGAAAAAATGGAAGAACAAATTGATCGTTTTATAGATATGTTTGAATTAGCATTAGCAGAACAAAAACTAAATGAAATATCTAAACATCTAGAAAATATGATTAATAAACAAAATCAATTAATTGATAACATAGATGATAATGAAAGTCCTGAATATTTAAATAAAAAATCTATAAAGCAAAAAAATCGATTCAATAATTTAGAGACTTTATTATATGAAGCAGGCTCTCTTGTTGAACAAATTTCTAACAGAACATATACAGAGATAAATAATTTAATAAATGATAAAATAATGTACGATACTAGAAAGGAATTAGATAAGCAATCTAATGAAATAGTTAATTTGAATAAACAATCTTCATCTGAAGCTGCTAATAATGTTAATAAAAACTTAACTGATATTCATGATATAGTTAATGAAATTAAAAAGCAATTTAATGACGAAAGTAAAGAAAAATTATCAAAAGAATTTATTAGTATAATTAATAGTATGATTACTATATCAAATCAACAAGAAAACATTAATCATGAAACAAAAGGCTTAAGATCTAATAGTCCTAAGATTAAAATCCTAAATAAAATGCAATATAATATAGATCAAGAATTAATACAAATTACAGCACAAATAATTGATTTATCTAATAAAACATTCTTTATAAATCCAAAAATAAATAGATATATTGGACAATTAAAAACATCTATAAAAAAATGCATTTCATTTTTTGAACAAAAGCAAATAAATAATGGGAAGAAAGAACAAAGGAATATTTTAATAAATATTAATACAATAACATCATTGCTTTTAGAATCTATGAATGAAATGAAAAACAGCGATATGACATCTGGCTTTGAAGAGTTCATGGAATCGTTACAAGAAATATCTGAAGGACAAAAACAAGTTAATCAAGGCACTATGAAAATGGGCATGGGTATGAATTCAATTCAGCAAATGATGATGCAAGAGCTACAAAAACAACAAGAAGAATTAAAAGAAAAATTAGAAGAATTGTTAGGTAATAATCCTGGAGAAGATCAAGGTGGTGGTTTGCATCAAACAAAAGAAGAAATGGATGAAATTATAAATGATTTTATTAACAAAAATGTTACAAAAAAAACTATTGAAAGACAACAAAAAATATTATCGAGATTACTTGACAGCCAAAAATCATTACAACAAAAGGATTATGATAAAAAAAGAGAAAGCCATGCTGCAGATAACTTTGAGTACATTGGGCCCTTAGGACTTCCTAATGATTTGGGTGAAAAAGATATATTACTAATGAAAGCTTTAGAATCAGCAATTAATGAAAATTTACCAGAAGAATATAATAGTTTAATTCAAACATATTTTCTGAAAATGCAAAATGATAAAAAAACAAATGAAAACTAAACATATAATATTTTTTCTATTTTTAGCATCTACAATTATAGCCAAGCCAAACAATGAGCTTAAAATTACTGATAATAAAAAGAAAATGCTTAATCAAGCTTATAGCTTAAAAAAGAATGGGTTAATAGATGAAGCTCTAAAAATTTATAAGAATCTTTTCGAAAAACACCCTTCCTCAAATGAAGTTTATGAACCAATTAAATTAATTTTGATTAATACAAATAAAATTGATGAGTTAAGTATCTTTACTGAAAAATATATAGAAGCTAACAATAACCGTCTAAATGCATTAGTTAATGTTTTTGATGTTTATTTAATCCTAGAAAATGAAACAAAAATGGAAACCATTTTATCTAAATTAATTTCAGAATTCCCAAATAATCAAAAGTTAATTAAAAAAGTTTTAAAAATTTTATTAAATAAAAATAAGCTCGAAAAAGTTGTTATTACGCTTGATGAAATAAGAAAAAAAGAAAATGATTTTTATTCTCTAGAGCTTGGAATGCATTATTCATTAAGCATGATGGTAGAAAAATCATTAGATGAATTCTTTTTGTATTTAAATAATAATCAAAATCAAAAAGAATTTATTTTTAACCGAATATTAGCGTTCCCAGATTTAGATTTAATAACAAACAAAACAAGAAAATATTTAAATGAATCTGATAATATTCACGCTATATTATTATTGTCTAAAATAGAGTTTAAACAAAAAAATTATTTAAAAGCCTATGATTTAATTACTCTATATCAAGATAATGAAAATTACTACATTAAGTTTATTGAAGATTTAATAAAAGTTCAAGAATTTGAATTAGCCCAAAAAATAATCTATGATATTTTTGAATTAAATTTTAGTAAACAGACTATGGAACAAGCAATTTTTCTTTTAGCGCAGATTTTTGAAAAAATACTATTAAATGAAAATAATAATCTTGTTTTAATCAATGATATAAAACAAAATGAAATTTTAAACTCTCCTTTTAAAAAGATAAATGATGAAAAGAATATGCTTTTAACTAAAGCTATCACTATTTATGATTCATTAAGTATTAGCACTAAGCAAATAAAACCTCTTTTCCATTTAGCAGAAATTAATTATAAAATATTAGCAGATTTTGATAATGCTGATATTTTATATAAACAAATAATTAGTTTAGGATATAATAATTATTATAGAAAATCAATTCAAAGAATTATTGATATAATGATTTCAAAAGGAAATTTAGAAAAAGCGCTAATATTCATAAATGAAAATATAGATTTAACACAAAAAAGTGATATGAAGGACTTATTAGAAATAAAAAAAATACAAATCTTATATTATTTGAATGATTTTGAAAATTTAAAAAGTAGAGTTTCTGATATAACTAAAAAAGATTTAAAAAAACATATGTATTACAATGATATTTTAAAGATTTCTTATGATATTTTATTATTTTCAAATGATTCAAATTTTGAGAAATATAGTTTAGCTATGCACAAGGTTTATCAAAATAAAAGAACAGAAGCTATCAGCATATTAGAATCCATCACTAATACTGATAATGAATTAATATCAAATAAAATTAAATTTGATTGTGCTTATTTGTACTATTTACAGGGTAATATAGATAAAGCATTAGGACTTCTTGAGGGGATAGAATCAGATTCTCCTTTTAAAGAGCAAGCTATTTTGTTTGAAGCAGAAATTTATGATTACACTTTAAGCAATAAATCAAAAGCAGCTGAATTATATTTATCATTTTTAAATGATTTTGAATTAAGCATACATTATGAGTCAGTACGATTTAGGTTAAGAGAGTTAGCAGGATAAAATTATGAATATTTATTACAGTATAATTTTTATTTTTTTAAATTTAATTTTTAGTCAAAAAATTTTGATTCCAATGGATAATACTCAAAATGATCATCTAAAAGCTTATGGCTTTGCATTTTGGGTTTTAAAACAAAATGATAATGTAGATTGGCTATTAAATTATAGGGGAGGAGCATTTTTAATTGATGCTAAAACAAAATATAATCAAGAAGCTAAATTAAGAGGAATCAGCACATCTTATCTTGGAGCTGAAGAATTAAATTTAATTTATGAAAATATAGAAAACAATAATATGAGTATCGTACTTTTAGAAAAAGTACCTAAAATTGCTGTATACTCTCCTCCAGATAAACAGCCATGGGATGATGCTGTGACATTAGCACTTACATATGCAGAAGTAGAATATGATATTATTTTTGATGATGAAATATTAAATGGTTCATTAAAAAAATATGATTGGTTGCATCTACACCATGAAGATTTTACAGGTCAATATGGAAAATTCTATAAAAGTTATAGAAACACATCATGGTATAAAAAATTAGAAAATGATTTTAATAAAATAGCAAAGAAGCATGGCTTTAATTCTGTTCATAGACTAAAAAAGAATATAGCATTATTGATTAAAGAGTATATAGTAAATGGAGGTTTTTTGTTTGCGATGTGTTCAGCAACAGATTCTTTTGATATTGCATTAGCAACATTAAATACAGATATCGCTGCAGAAGTTTTTGATGGTACCCCCATTGATAATAATTATAAAAATAAAATGAATTATAATAATAGTTTAGCATTTGAGAATTATGATTTATATACAAATCCTATGATTTATGAATATTCAAATATTGATGTTCCTCCTAGCCATATACCTAATGCAAGAGGAGCTGAGGCTGATTATTTTACACTATTTGAATTTTCTGCTAAATGGGACCCTGTACCTACTATGTTAACACAAAATCATGTTTCAGTTATTAATGGTTTTATGGGACAAACGACAGGCTTCGATAGAAATTTTATTAAAAAAAGTGTTTTAATAATGGGAGAAGATCCAACAAGCAATCAAGTTAAATATATACATGGGAATGTAGGAAAAGGAACCTTTACATTTTTAGGTGGGCATGATCCAGAAGATTATAAACACTATGTTGGTGATCCTCCTACAGATCTTTCATTGCATAAAAATTCACCTGGATACAGATTAATTTTAAATAATATTTTATTCCCAGCTGCAAGAAAGAAAAAAAAGAAGACTTAGCTTGATGCACTTTCATATCTTAGTAATCCCTTTTTCCATACAACTGTTGTAAGCCATAAAAATGTAATGGATACAAATATTTGCAATAAAAGCAACTCAATGCTTGGTCCAAAAATTAAAAATCGTGCAGGTACAGAAGCAATCATAGCCATTGGGAAAACAGTAAATAAAATCTTTCTAAAAAAATTTTTATAAATTGAATCTGGTCTTCTAGAATATTTAATTAATTCTCCAGCTAACCATCCTGCATATGAAAAATTTCTAAACCAAAAAGCTAATGAAGCAATCATGAATTCAAATGAATAAAAGATAAACATTCCTAAAATCAAGGAGATGTTAAAGAATATATAATTAATGAATTCAATATCATGAATAGGATATGTTAATTTAATTAAAAGAAGAAATAAAATTATAATTGATATAAGAGCATATGAATTAACATATCTACATGATATGAAAAATTGAGAATTAATAGGCTTTAACAAAATAAAATCAAGATCTCCTTGCTTTACAGCATTATTAATGTTAAATACATTCCCACCTAAAAAGAATACATACAATGAATCTGCAATATATAAAATTACAAGAAATATAATTACTTCTTCTTGATTAAAATCACCTAAAGATTCTGTAAATTGAAAAATAATTTTGAAAAAGAAAAATAATGAAAAATAATATATAGCATCAATAAAGATTTCAAAAAGAAAGTTCAATTTAAACTCCATATCTCTAGATAAAGTATTTCTAAAAAAAGCTTTCCATACAGTAAAATATCTATTGACCATATGCCTCGTAGCCTTTAATTCCAATCTTATAAATAATGAAACTAATAATTGTTAAAATCAAACACCATACTAAACCAATACTCATAGATAATATCCATTCATTTTCTGGAATTAATCCAGTTGCAATACTAACAGGCAAATCAACTAAATATGGGATTGGTGTCCATTTTATAATTTCCAAAATTTTATCAGGAAATAATCTAATTGGGATATATTGTCCAGAAATCATAAGCATACCTAAATTATATGCAACAACAATAGATCTCACTTCACCAAACCAAAATGCAAAACATACCATTATAAAATAGATGCAATATGATAGATAAACTGATAAAATTAATGAAGCTACAAAACCTAATATGCTAACAAATGTTTTAAAAACCATACCAGGGAAAATATATACAAAAAATACTAGTAGCAATGTATAAACAATGACATATAAAGAATTAGTCCCCACAAACATCATAAAATGGTACCAAAAATAAGATATTGGTCTTATAAGATATTTATTTATCAAACCCTGTCTAATCTCTAATATCATTTGGGAAGATGTAACCCATGATGATTTTAATTGCCCTACTATGATTGATAAAAAAATAAATACCATCAATTGGTTAAATGAATAACCTGTTTTTACGCCTTCCATATCAATAACTGAATGATTATTTTCACTAAAAATTAATGACCAAATTTGAAATTCTATGAACAACCCAGATAAAATTGCAAATAAGCCAATAAGTGCATTAGCTCTATATTCTAGAGAATGAATCCAATTGATTCTTAATATTGATAAATATTTTAGCAATTTTAATGAATATACTTATTTGGATTTTGGAAAAAACTTCTAAGCGTATCATCTACGGGGAGATCTTCAAAACTAATATTATTTGCTTTATATGATTTGAGTAAATCATTTAATAATTGTTGTAAGGTAGATTCTGGTAAATTTGCAGTTAAAATTTTATTGTTTATTGTAAAACTATAATTCTCTTTTAAAGTATCAATAAATTGAATATCAGGGTTTTTCATAAATTCAAATATTAATCTTCTATCTGGGTTAATATTTTTAATTAATTGATTAAAATTTCCATCATAAATTGATTTACCTTTATGTAAAACAAAAACTCGCTCACACATCTCTTGGATATCTTTAGTATAATGGCTAGTGATAATAAAAGTAGTTCCATGCTGTTCATTATAATATTTAACAAACTCTCTTATTTTTGATTGTGAAATAACATCTAATCCCAGTGTTGGTTCATCAAGAAGGATAATTTTAGGCTTATGTAAAAGAGCAGCGATAATTTCCATTTTCATTCGCTCACCTAATGACAACCTACGAACCTGAGTATCAATTTTATCTTTAACATCTAAATAATCGACCAACTCATTTAATGTTTTAGAATATTGTTGATCAGTTAAACTATAGATATGTTTATTTAATAAAAATGATTCAGAAGCAGGTATATCCCACCAGAGTTGATTTTTTTGTCCCATTACAACAGATATGTTTTTTAAAAAACTATAATTTCTTTTCCAAGGGTTATAGCCATCAACTTCAATACTACCAGAATTGGGATGTAACAAGCCAACCATAAGCTTAATCAACGTAGTTTTTCCAGCACCATTTTCTCCTAAAATCCCAATAATTTCACCTTCATTAATATTTAAATTAATATTTTCCAAAGCATGAAAAAGGTGATATTCTCTTTTTAAAAAAGATTTAAATGCAGCTTTCAAGCCAGCTTTTCTTTTAAAAATTTTAAAGGATTTTGATATATCTTTTACTTGTATAAACACTAATAAAATTTAGGGAATTAAAATGTATTATTGTTATTTAATAACAGTAATTTTTCTTAAAACAGCATCATAGGAAGAAACTAATTGAATAAAGTATACGCCACTATTCAAACCCTCTGCATTAATGATATAAACATATTCATTTTTTAAATGATATTTATTATTAATTAATTTTTTAACTATACGACCATTTACATCAATAAGATTTAATGAAATTAATCCATTTTCAGGTACAGTATAATTTATTTTTGAAGTTGGATTAAATGGATTAGGATAATTCTGTGATAATATTAATCTATCAGCTAATGGTTGATCTACAGAAATACAATCTTCTTCAGTGGAACCTTCACCTACACATGGATCAGAAGAATCACAAATACCATCATTATCCCAATCATGTCCATCTGCAGCATTCGGGCAAGCATCATCTTCATTAGGAATTTCATCTCCATCATTATCTGTATCATAATTGCCTTCACCATATGCTTCAATACACGCATCATTATCAATATAAAATGTACCATCTTGAGTTATTGTACAACCACAAAGACCATCTTCATCCATATCATTATGAAAATCAAATGGACAAACATCACACAAATCAGATATGCCATCTAAATCTGCGTCATCAGAATCATTAGGATATGCACAACTACCATCATCTTCAGTATATGATATATCATAATTGCATGCATTTTCATCTGTACAACCATATACCTCATCTGACTCACATATACCATCACCATCTTCATCATTTTCTACATCATTTGGACAAAAATCTTCAGTATCTTCACAACCATCACCATCATAATCTTCAAAAGAACCATCATCAATAATACTATTTTCATCTACAGAACATTGATCAAAATTGTCTAAGACACCATCATTATCATCATCTTCATCATAACCATCACATAATCCATCTGAATCATAATCATCAATATTTTCTCCATAACAACCCAAAGGATGGGGTGATAATTCATGATCTGATTGATTATAAGGAATATTTAATGTTTCACCTTCATTAACTAATACAATATCATTAATAGATGTTATTTCAGAATTTAGTCTACCATAATAAATAGTTAACAGGTTAATATTAAAACCTACAAAAATTGGCTGACCACTTACTATCTCACCAGTTACTAAATAACTATTCTCTGGGTCTACAGGATTAATATCATATGTTAAATTTAAATTTAATGATGATAAATCATCTGAAATAATCAAACTATCAATATCTAATCCTGATATTACAAAATCAAACTGTGTAAAGGACTCTAATGTTGAAGAGTATTTAACATCAATTCTTTTATTAATTGGATCAAAATCTTCTAGTGATAAAGTAACATAACATCCACCTCCATCACCATCACATATTCCGCATTCATCAACTACTGCATCACCACCACAAATGCCTAAACAATCTTCTACATTTCCATCACAATCACAATATCCATCAGCAATACCTAAACCTCCACATTCACCACACTCATCTATTATAGCATCACCACCACAAACACCATCACAATCCTCAACATTGCCATTACAGTCACAATATCCATCAGCAATACCAGGGCCATTACAAACTCCACATTCATCTATTGAACCACTACAATAAATTGGAGTAGTATCAATATTAATGTTAAGCACATTATTATCTATCCCAATGATATCTCCATTACCTTGAGATAAATACAATGATTCTATATTTGATGAATCAAATTCAAGAGTATGAAGGATTCCTGAACCAGATGGATAGTTCCCAGCAAGAGGATATCCTATTATTGTATTTCCATTGCCTTCATTAGCAATGTAATTTACCAATTGAATCGAACTAAGTTGTGGAGAGCTGTAAGAAAAATTGCAATTATGAGCAGCTCCAGATAATAAAAGAACAACATCCTCAACATTAACATTATTATCAAAATTTATATCACATTCTACAATATCAAAGGAAGTAGAAACCTCATTTGTAATTTTAAATCCATTGGGCTGAATAGTAAAAGGTTCTGAAGAAACTCCCATGATATCAAATTGAAAACCAGCTACATCAGCTCCAAATTCATACATAATATCAACAGTGCCTATACAATTTCCTTCAACAACCGTAGCACATTCTACAAAATTATCTAAACTAATATTTGCTACATCTAAACATGAAGTACCATCTCCACCGCATTCACCACATGAATCAATAATTGCACCACCTCCACAAACATCATTACAATCTAAAATATTACCATCACAATCACAATATTCATCTACAATACCAGGGCCATTACAAATATTACATTCATCATATTCACCAACACAATCATCTATATCATCACACACACCATCACCATCTGCATCATTGTCTGCATCGTTTGGACAGGCATCGCAGCCATCTGCTGTGCCATCTGAATCAGTATCTACATTATCATCGTAGCCTTCACAAACATCAACATCACCACAAACACCATCACCATCTGCATCATTAGCTGGATCATTTGGACAGTCATCACAGCCATCTGCTGTGCCATCTGAATCAATATCTACATTATCATCGTAGCCTTCACAGACATCAACATCACCACACACACCATCACCATCTGCATCATTAGCTGCATCATTTGGACACGAGTCTACATCACCACACACACCATCACCATCCGCATCATTATCTGCATCGTTTGGACAGTTATCACATCCATCTGCTGTGCCATCTGAATCAGTATCTACATTATCATCAAAGCCATCACATTGATCTACATCACCACA
>MDTE01117030.1_pt1 | contig 11605 bp, 8 predicted proteins | sample 811231 | NCBI WGS metagenome assembly MDTE01 (sample SAMN05326651, study PRJNA326480) | marine metagenome | isolation source: seawater | place: Indian Ocean: Red Sea | collected 2010
CAACGCTAAGAAATATATCGAAGCAGGTAATTTTGGAGGTAAAGGTTCTGAGACACACAAGGCAGCTGTGACAGGAGATACTGTAGGAGACCCGTTCAAGGATACTTCTGGCCCTGCCCTGAACATATTGATTAAGTTAATGTCGATCGTGGCTTTGGTTTTCGCTCCGATATTTATATCCTAAAGTAGTGATTCGTAGAGGCTCCCGCATATTTCTTGGTATGTGGGAGCCTTTCTTTTGACCGGAAAATTTGGTATACATTCTGTGTGCGGTCAAATACTTTTTGAGGGGGATATTCAATGCTTGCTGCAGTTATAACTGAACCAGGTGGCCCAGAAGTTTTTCGTATTCAAGAGATACCAGATCCAATTCCTGGACCTGAAGATGTTCTTGTTGAGGTCAAAGCTACCGCTTTGAATCGGGCTGACCTGTTGCAGCGTAGAGGTAGATATCCTGCTCCTCTTGGGATTAGGGGAGATGTTCCTGGTTTGGAGATGGCAGGAACAGTGTTGAGTGTTGGTGCTTTAGTAGAGGGCTTTGGTGAGGGAGATAGGGTTTTTGGTCTACTAGGAGGAGGAGGCTATGCTGAAAGGGTTATAACAAATTACAATATGCTAGCTCATATTCCTGACAAATTAGATTTCAATAATGCTGCAGCTGTGCCCGAAGTTTTTATGACAGCCTATGATGCACTCTTTAATCATTGCGGACTAAGTATGGGTGAATCGACTTTGATTCATGCCACCGGAAGTGGTGTCGGCACTGCGGCGGTTCAACTTGCTAAATCCATAGGGGCAGTCACTTTTGGAACTGCTGGATCTAGTGAGAAACTTGATAAGGCGAAAGAACTTGGTCTTGATTTCGCCATAAATTACAATGATCAAGAATTTGCTGAAGTGGTTAAGAATGTGACGAATGGTCGAGGTGTAGATGTGATATTGGACGTTATTGGAGGACCTTATTGGGTAGACAATATTTCCTCTTTGAATACTAAAGGAAGAATGGTGATAGTGGGAACAATGGGGGGTGCTACCCAAGAGGTTAATTTGGGTGCTCTTATGCAGAAACGATTAACAATAAAAGGTACCGTACTTAGGTCACGATCTATGCCAGAGAAGATGGCTTTAAATCAGCAATTTGTTAAACATGTATTGCCATTATTGCGTGATGACAAAATAAAGCCTGTTGTAGATCGTATATTCCCTATAGAAGAGGTTGGTGCTGCCCACACATATATGGAAACAAATGCCAATTTTGGAAAGATCATATTGTCTGTAAAATGAAGGATATAGTCCTAATAGGCGTGGGTCATATCATTCTGCCAACTAGGAACGGATTCGTCGTCTTCTCTCTAGATATCGTGGATGAATCCCCATGTCCAGGATAAACTTTTGTGTCGCCTGGTAATGTTAACAATCTCGAGGTTATGCTTTGTATAAGTTGCCTCCCGTCTCCTCCAGGTATATCGGATCTACCAATGCTGCCATGGAATAATGTGTCTCCTGTGAAAACTGAGTTCTCTATGTAGTAACAAACTCCACCCTGAGTGTGGCCAGGGGTTTCTATAACCCTGATATTGGTATCGCCTATGGGGATGATATCGGCATCGGATATGTGGAAATCTGGATTCGGTGGTGGCCGGAAATCCGAAATGGCCTGTGCAATCCAACTATTATCCCTATTGATTAGGCCGATGTCCGAAGCGTGTATGCCGTAGCTCGCTCCAGTATGTTCTTTCAGCGCAGATATTGCGCCTATGTGATCTCCGTGACCATGAGTGTTGAGTATGTATCTGACATTCAATTTTAGGCTTTCTATCTCTTTTATCACTCTATCTGCATCTCCACCTGGGTCGATTATTGCCGCGTCGAGAGTATCCTCTGATCCAATGATATAAGTATTTTCCATGATGGGGCCTACAACTAAAGTTTTCAGTATCATATATAATGCTCCGTGCAATTTGATTAACTAATTCTTGGTATATGCCCCATAAATGTCAAGAACTTATTAAGTTAAGGGTTTCCGTTCACTAGTGAAAGTTGTAAACTTTGGTCAAGTATTTTAGATTCGGAGGCAATTGTGGCACTTAATCCAGAACAAATTGATATGAATAAAATAGTATCTCTATGTAAGCGTAGAGGATTTGTATTTCCGTCCAGTGATATATACGGCGGATTGGGGAGCACTTGGGATTATGGGCCATTGGGTGTGGAATTGAAACGAAATGTAAAAGAGCAATGGTGGAAGAGTGTTGTCCATAGGCGAGACGATATGGTTGGCCTAGATGCTGCCATATTGATGCATCCTAGGACATGGGAAGCTAGTGGGCATGCAGAAGGTTTCACTGATCCTTTGGTTGAATGTAAGGAATGTCATCTTAGGTTTAGAGAAGATCATATGGAAGGGATTGATAAATGCCCTGAATGTGGTGGGGAATTTACCGAGGCGAGGTTATTTAACTTGATGCTAAAGACTTTTCTTGGCCCTGTAGAAGACTCCGCAAATCAAGTGTGGATGAGGCCAGAAACTGCACAGGGTATATTCGTAAATTTTCAGAATGTTGTTGTCTCTACCAGGAGGAAATTACCATTTGGCATTGCACAGATTGGTAAGGCCTTTAGAAATGAGATTACACCTGGAAATTTTGTTTTTAGGACTCGGGAATTTGAACAAATGGAAATAGAGTATTTTGTAAAACCTGGAACAGACGAGGAATGGCATAAGAAATGGTTAGACGACAGGATGAAGTGGTATAAGGATTTGGGTATAAGGCCCGAGAATTTGCGCATCAGGGAACATGAGGGAGACGAGTTAGCACATTATGCCAAGAGTTGTTATGACATAGAATACAAGTTCCCTTGGGGTTGGTCTGAACTAGAAGGTATCGCTAATAGAACTGATTTTGATCTGAAGCAACATCAAGAATATAGTAGTCAGGACATGACTTATTTTGATGATGAAGCTCATGAACATTACATACCATATGTTATAGAGCCATCGGGTGGAGCGGACAGGGCTACGTTAGCTTTTCTGGTAGATTCTTACGATGAAGAAGGAGGGCCTGATTCTAAAGATGCTCGTACGGTACTTCACTTGAGTCCGTCAATAGCACCAATTAAAGTGGCTGTATTGCCACTTAGCCGTAATGCTAAGTTGGTGCCCAAGGCTAGGGAGGTATATGCTAGCATAAGGAAGTATTTCTCATGCCAATTTGATGACGCACAATCCATAGGTAGAAGGTATAGAAGGCAAGACGAAATTGGGACCCCAATAGCGGTGACTGTAGATTTTAAAACTATAGAGGAAGACGATTCCGTCACTATACGTGACAGAGACTCCATGGACCAAACAAGAGTTCATATAAATGACCTCATAGCTGCCCTGAGAGATAAACTTGAATGAACGAGGGGCTCGTTTATAAATTAAGATCTTAAAGAAGATTATATAAAACATGAAAATCCTGCATTTCAGCGACGTTCACATAGGGGTGGAAAGCTATGGGGCCATAGATGAGGAGACGGGTTTAAGTTCTAGGCTGGGTGATTTTCTAAAGACTTTTGATGAGTTGGTTGACTTTGCCTTGGATAATACCGTTGACTTGGCTTTATTCGCTGGGGATGCATATAAGAACCGAGACCCATCTCAAACGCATCAAAGGGAATTCGCCAGAAGGATTGCTAGGCTTACCGATGCAGGAATACCTGTTTTTCTGCTTGTAGGAAATCATGATATACCCCACGTAAGTACTCGTGCTACTGCACTAGAAATTTTCCCTACACTTTCTGTGCCGAATGTTACGGTTGGAGATACGCTAAGAACATATAGCATAAGTACACGATCGGGGCCTATCCAAATAATAGCGGTTCCATGGATTAGAAGGAGTGCCTTCTTGGCCAGAGATGAAACACGTGGTCTTAATATAGAGCAGATTAATCAGGAAATTCAGACAAGAGCTACTAACCTAATATTGAAAGAGATAGATTCATTGGACAAATCCATACCATGCATCTTGACTGGGCATCTATCTTTGAATACGGCTATTACTAGTTCAGAACAGTCTATGCTATTAGGTAGAGATCCCATACTAATGCAGAGTACAATTGGTGACCCCCGACTTGATTATGTAGCCCTTGGGCATATCCATAAACATCAAGTCTTATCGTATAGCCCCTACGTAGTTTATTCTGGCAGCTTAGAACGGGTAGACTTTGGAGAAGAGAACGATACTAAGGGGTTTTGTGTAGTTGACTTAGATCCGGCCAAACCATCTGGAGAAAGACTGATAGATTTCCATTTTCAAACTGTGGATGCCAGAAGATTTGTCACAATAGAGGTAAGCATTAGTAATGAGGAGGATCCAACAGAAAAAATTATATCGGAGATATCAAAACAAAATATTGATAATGCGATAGTACGAGTTAAGGTGAATATTCCAGAGCATATGGAATCTCTGCTTCGGGAAAGTGACATAAGGGACAATTTGTCAAAAGCTAAATTCGTTACCCCTATAGTCAAAGATGTCGAGAGGTCTAGGCGGAATAGATTAGGAAATACTTCGGTGGAAACCTTAACTACTCAAGAGGTTTTAAGCTCTTACTTTGATATAACTAATGTAGACCCTGAGCGCAAGAAAGTCTTAATGACTTATGCAGATAATTTGATCAACGAGCATGACTTTGATAATTAGGTAGAAGGAACTGCAATAATGTCATTAAATAATCGTTTAACACTTGGAAACTTCTATTTTGCATGGGAGTTATTGTGCCTGAGATAGAATCTAGATCTTATGCCTCATCTCCAGTAATACTTGATAAATATAGCAAGGAAATAGACGCTGCCTTATACGCAGCGATTTCCTTAGACGATATTACCCTTCTCAATATGATGCGATATCACATTGGTTGGGTAGACGCAGGCGGTCAGATTGGGCAACCTAGCCAAGGTAAAGGGTTACGATCTTCTCTATGTGTCTTCTCGTGTGAATCTGTTGGTGGCAACCCCCAAAATGCTTTACCTATAGCGGCCGCAGTTGAACTGATACATAATTTCTCATTGATACACGATGATATTCAAGATGGTGATTTGGAAAGGAGGCATAGGCCTACTGTTTGGGTTAATTGGGGAAAACCCAAAGCCCTTCAGGCGGGCAATGTTATGAGGGTCTTGGCAGATATGGCACCTAAAGAATACCTGCACTTAGACAATAACTTCGAACACGTTTCTAAATGTAGCTTAGTTCTAACTGCAGCTTGTTTGGATATGATCGAGGGTCAATATCTCGATTTATATTTTGAAGGTAGAACTGATATAGATACGTCCAAATACTTAGAGATGGTATCTCGAAAAACAGGAGCATTAATAAGGTGTTCAATGCAAATAGGGGCGATAATCGGCAATGCTGACGACGCGACAATTCAGGCTATGGCTCAATGCGGAAGATATATGGGCAATATCTTCCAGATACGAGATGATTATTTGGGTATATGGGGGGAAGAAAAATATACTGGCAAATCTGTAGGTAACGACATTAGAAAGAAAAAGAATTCATTACCAATTGTTTTTGCTAACGAGGAGTCAGATCCAGATGAAAGGAAATTCTTACAGGATACATACCTACAGGATGAAATTCACGATAGCGATGTAAACGAAGTAATTTCATTGCTTGAGAAAGTAAATGCCAGAGGATATGTCCAAGATATAGCAGAGAGGGAAGCTAAACTGGCCATCAAATCCCTTGAGCAGGCCAAGGTATCGGATGAGTCTAGAGAAGAGATATATGAGCTTATAAAATTCTTATTGTATAGAGAGAGTTGAGTAGATTTATGGAAAAGCAACACAGTGAATTTGAAAACCTTGAGAGCTATTCTGACTTGGAGAAAACAGTTGACATTTTACTTAGTCCAGGGGGATGCCCTTGGGACCGAGAGCAGACACATGAATCGCTCAAGAGGAATCTTATAGAAGAGTGCTATGAGTTGATAGAGGCAATAGAGAACGAAGATATCTCCAACATGGTGGAGGAATTGGGAGATATTCTTATGCAGGTAGTTTTCCACATTAATATTGGTCAACGATCTGGCAAGTTTGCAGGGGCAGATGTATTCAAGCATATAAATAATAAACTTATAAATAGGCACCCACATGTATTTGCAGGTGGAGAAACTAGATCGGCTGATGAGGTCAAAGCTCAATGGGAGGAGATTAAACAGCAGGAAAAGAAGGACAAAGGTAATAATTCCAGATTGGACAGCATTCCCAAAAGTCTTCCCGCATTAGCTTATGCACAACTTGTTCAAGATAGATCCCACCTTGCGGGGTTCGATTGGGATGACTATAGCGGGGTAATCGACAAGGTGGCCGAAGAGATTAACGAATTAAGTCATGCAGTTAATAGCGAAGAGAGGATAGAAGAATTAGGGGACATACTATTCTCCTTAGTGAATGTTGGTAGATGGCTTGATATACAGGTTGAGGATTGCTTAAGAAAGGCTAACAGTAAATTCCAGCGGCGATTTACCCATATGGAGGAGATGTGCAGGCAACGTAATATATCTCTTTCTGGCCTATCGATCATTGATAAACAAACTTTATGGGATGCAGCCAAGTTATCAGTCGGATGATGGATACTCGCGCTTTACTGTAAGAGTAGCCAGATCAATGCAAGTTAGAATAATCCCAAGCAAGATCCTCTGGCTACTCTAGAAGCTCTATTTATTATCCAATGCCTCCAACACGCTTCCAGGAGTTATTGGAAGGCTGGTCATTCGTACACCAATAGCGTTATAAACCGCGTTAGCTATAGCAGCAAGTGGTGGCACTAATACAGTTTCTCCTACGGCCCTCACGCCAAATGGATGCCTAGGGTTGGGGTTTTCAATTAATACGCAATCTATCGGTGGTACATCTAAACTAGTTGGCATCCTATAGTCCAAAAATGAAGAGTTAGCCATGGAACCCTCCTCAGTGAAGAAGTATTCTTCATTAAGGGCCCATCCTATTCCTTGTAGTGCTGAACCTTGCATTTGGCCTTCCACATATGATGGGTATATAGCAGTGCCACAGTCTAGGAATGTTGTGTATCTAATAACGTCAACTTTTCCAGTTTCTGGGTCTACTTCTACATCGACTAAATGCCCTGCAAGTTGAGATCCAACGCCGCCTTGTCTGTCGGAAGCAGACGCAGTCACCGGGCCACCTGTATCCATAAGCCTTGCAGCTAATGCCTTGAAAGTTATCTGGTCATCCGTATTCTTTAGACATATAAAAGTACCGTCTTTAAACTCTACATCTTCTTTCTGGACTTCCCATATTAGTGCGGCTCTATCACTCATCTTTTGAATAACATCTTGGGCTGCTATTATGGCGGCAAGTCCTGTGTCGAAAGTTATTCGGCTTCCGTTAGTTCCACCTGTGTATCCGACTGAATTTGTATCCACTATAGACGGGTTTACATCGTCAGCTGATATACCAAGGACTTCGGCTGTCTGCATTGCAATGGATGTTCTGGTGCCACCTATATCGACAGAACCAGTTATTAGGTTAATGGTTCCATTTGCATTTACGTTAATTGTTACAGATGAACCGCTACCTCCACCGTTTAAGCGGTAGCCCACAGCCGACCCCCTTCCTCTATTATTACCTCCCAGAGGAGCGGCGTAATGAGGATGCTCCTTCATGGCTATTTCTACGCTCTCACAATCAAAATTGGAGTGCAGGACTCCATTTGGGGCACGGTCTCCATCATGTACTGCATTCTTAATCCTAAACTCCATTGCATCCATGCCAAGTTTCTCGGCTACCTCATCAATAACGGATTCTACGGCGAAAACGGATTGTGGCTGTCCTGGGGCTCTATAAGCAGCGGTTTTAGGTTTATTTACAACTATGTCAAAACCATCTACAAGTAAGTTGTCTATCTTATATGGTCCGAAGCTGCTCATTGCCCCACCGGCTACAGGAGATCCGGGGAAAGCTCCAGCTTCATAGTATAGGTACAATTCAGCTGCAGTTATCAAACCATCCTTAGTAGAACCAATCTTACATTTCATGTAAGTTCCAGAAGTTGGACCAGTCCCTTCGAAGACTTCTTGGCGGGACATGGTTATTTTGACAGGCTTTCCTGACTTTTGGGAAAGTATAGCGACGACCGGATCTAGGTAGGGGGATTGCTTACCCCCAAATCCTCCACCAATTTCCATAGGAATTACATTTACCATAGACTCTGGAATATCTAGTATGGCAGCAGTGGATGTTCTTATGGGGAATATGCCTTGTGTGGATGTCCATATAGTAACCTTGCCATCTGGTGCGTAGTATCCTGTAGAAGTTTGTGGCTCTATATATCCTTGGTGGACCATTTTTGTGCGAAATTCTCTCTCTACTATTACATCAGCTTCTTTGAAGCCAGCATCCAAGTCCCCCCTTTTGAATTGAACTTGATCCGCCACATTGCTCTTAACGCCTGTATCGTCACCTACTCCAAATCTTTCAACTCGGAATCTTGTCGTCATATTGTCAAGAAGAAGTGGAGCATCTTCTTTCATTGCTTCTTCCACTGATAGAACTGCAGGTAATATTTCATAGTCGACTTCTATGAGAGAAAGAGCTTCCTCTGCTATATGAGGGCTAGTTGCTGCAACGGCAGCAAGGGCATGGCCCTTATATAAAACCCTATCAGTGGCCATAGTGTTTTCTGATGCAACTCTATTACTCGCTCTGATAATGGAAAAATCTAGATCTGAATTTTTTACTATAGGGAAGTCTTTAGATATACATACAGCCCTAACGCCTTCAAGAGCTTCAGCTTTGCTAGTGTCTATGGATTTAATCCTAGCGTGTGGATGAGGGCTCCTAAGTATTTTCCCATGAAGTAGCCCAGGTAAATCTATATCCGCTCCATATCTGGCTCTGCCTGTGACTTTATCTACACCGTCATGGCGTATTGGATTAGTCCCTATAACCTTGAATTTATCAGACTTTGTGCCACTAGTGTTTTGTGTTATGGTCATTAGAGAAACCTCCTTAAAGCAAAACCAGTTACAAATTATATTTTATTTGTTCTTCGCTATCCTAGGAAAATACAATATCCAAATGAGTATTGTTCCCACAATAGAGATTTTAGCTTAATACATCATTATATAACAATAACTAGAATAAGAAATCTAGAATAAGTAGACTTGGTTTGACAATCTACCTAATCACTGACAGAATCAAACAACGGTTTACTTGGAGCATTTAATTATGGCTAGTGATAATATAGAGAACAGATTACAGGCTATCAAGACTCGTATGAGTAATGCAGCTCGAAGAGTCGGAAGGAACCCTGGCGACATTTCTTTATTGGCTGCGTCTAAGACTGTTGATAGACAAGTTGTACTAGATGCTATCTCGTCTGGCTTGGATCATATTGGAGAGAACCAGATCCAGGAAGCAGAGACGAAATTTGGCGACAAAGCCGAATCTCTGGCTGATACAAGTGTAAATTTTCACATGATAGGACATTTGCAGACAAATAAAGTTCGAAAAGCCCTTGAGTTATTTGATACTATACAATCTCTTGACAGTGTTAAATTGGCGCAGAGAATAAATAGTATAGCTACTGAGATGCACAAGACAGTATCTGTTTATGTAGAAGTAAGCTTAGCCTCCGAGGACTCAAAGACAGGTATAGACCTAGGCGGGTTGAATGAGTTGGTATCTTTCGTTAGAGAATCATCTAACTTGCGATTGGAAGGGCTTATGACCGTACCTCCATTCCTTGAAGACCCTGAAGATGTTAGGCCCTACTTTCGAAAACTGCGAGAGATTAGGGATGAATTGCATGACATAGGCTTGATTAATGAGGACTCCCTCAAATTATCTATGGGTATGAGCCATGATTTTGAGGTGGCAATAGAAGAGGGGGCTACTATGGTTAGATTGGGTAGGATAGTATGGGGCGGATTCCCTGCATGATCACTAGGTTTCAATAGATTTCGAAATCATGGTAAAGACCGGTTTTATGTTAATAGTATGCCTTGACAATATTGCCTAGTCTAAATATTATCAGAATAGGTTTTGTTTCTTCCGACCTAGCTTCTTGGTATCAGCCGTTTCCTTGGCCATGGAGAATTTATCGTATAGATGACCAAGTATATTTTTGTGACAGGTGGAGTCGTTAGCTCAGTAGGCAAGGGAGTAAGTGTTGCATCGATTGGACGCATACTCAAGAGCCGAGGTATCACTGTCTCTGTACAAAAACTCGATCCTTACTTAAACGTAGACCCAGGTACAATGTCTCCGTATCAACATGGAGAGGTTTTCGTTACAGCTGACGGATCAGAAACAGATCTAGACTTAGGACACTATGAAAGATTTATAGACCTAGAGCTCACTAAATCCTCTAACGTGACTGCTGGGCGGATATATAGTTCCGTCATAGAACGAGAACGCAGAGGCGATTTTCTTGGTGGCACTATACAAGTAGTTCCTCACGTTACCAATGAAATAAAGGACAGGATAAAGAAAGTAGCAGAAGAAACAAAGGCAGAGGTGGTTGTGGTTGAAGTTGGAGGGACTGTAGGAGACATCGAAGGTCTCCCATTTCTGGAAGCTATTAGGCAGATGAGAAATGATGTTGGCAGAAACAATGTCTACTATATACATGTAACTTATTTACCATTTATTGCATCTACTGGTGAACTGAAGACTAAACCTACTCAACACAGCGTGAAAGAGCTTAGGGGTATAGGCATTCAACCGGATGCGCTGTTATGCAGGAGTGATTATCCACTTGGAGATGGCATTGAAAGTAAGCTAGCCCTTTTCTGTGATGTAAGTGAAGAAGCAGTAATACCGTTGCCGACTGTGGAGAACGTTTATGAGGTGCCACTTATATTGGAACAGTCTGGTTTGGATGATCTTATCATTAGAGAACTTTCCCTAAATACTCAAGGTGATGAAATGTCCGCATGGAGGGAAATGGTCGGACAGATGAACCGACTACAAAAGAAAGTTAAGATAGCTGTTGTAGGAAAATATGTGGATTTACCGGATTCATATATTTCAGTTAAGGAGGCACTTAAGCATGCTGGCTTGTACCATGATATAGAAGTAGAAGTAATTTGGATACACTCTGAAGATATTGAAAAATATGGTCCAGAAGTCTATCTGAATTCCGTTGCAGGCATAGTCGTTCCTGGTGGATTCGGTCCTAGGGGAGTGGAAGGCATGATAAATGCAATTTCCTACGCGAGGGTCAATAATATACCGTATCTTGGATTATGCTTGGGAATGCAACTTATGGTTATAGAGGCAGCACGCAGAATATTGAATGCTCCAGATGCCAACTCCACTGAATTCGACGAAAAGACCACTCATCCAGTAATTCACCTTATGCCAGATCAACATAATGTTGGGGATAAGGGTGGCACTATGAGGTTGGGAATTTATCCATGTCATATGATAGAAGGAACCAAAGCTGCTAAATCATATGGGTTAGAGGATGTTAAAGAAAGACATAGGCATAGGTTCGAATTTAATAACGAATATAGGGATCTTCTAGCACAGGGAGGACTTATTGCTAGCGGCTTGTCGCCTGACGATAGGTTAGTGGAAATTTCTGAA
>MDTE01071801.1_pt1 | contig 11604 bp, 1 predicted proteins | sample 811231 | NCBI WGS metagenome assembly MDTE01 (sample SAMN05326651, study PRJNA326480) | marine metagenome | isolation source: seawater | place: Indian Ocean: Red Sea | collected 2010
ATCTCTAATAGCTTCTCCCGACTTAAAATTGCCGAAGAGTGTTTTCACCATAAGAGTTTTGGTGGTGGTAAAAAATCCAGTTGCAGAACCTTCTACGACACCATAAGCACCACTCTCAATACCATAGACATATTGACCAGGAGTGAAACTTCCAACAACCGTAATTCTTTCATCTAGAAGAATTTTGGTGAAAAACTGAGGATCGAAATATGATAGTCCAAACGTGCTATTGTATACAGGACTTCCGTTCTCTTGTCTTCCTTTAGAAAGAACAACGTCAGTATCACTATTAAAACCAGATCCTTGATCAATAAAAGTAAAGTTGCTTGGTTTAATCGTACCAATAACTGGAGTAATAGTTTCGTTATAATCTACAATTGTGCCAAAAGGAGTAGCAGCAGGATTCTTAGCATCGTTTTCCGATATATAAATTTCTCTATATCCAGATGGAGAACTAGCATCGTATTCTAAGAAATACTGATCAAGTAAATTCTTATCTCCTGTAACTGTTAGTTCTAAGAATGAAACTCCAGTAGAAGGATTTACTTCTACCCTATTTACTTTTGAAAACGCAATAGATGTTACTGAATTTGCAACAGATGGTTCTCCCGCATCAGTTCTGGTCTGTACGAACCATAGTGTACCAATTTCAGATTCAAAATTAGCGTCAGTTAATGTGGAGTATGTGTTTGCATATGCAGGATCAATATTGATATAAATGGTTTTTACACCAGAGTTTTCATCTAAAATCAACCCTCTACGTGAAAGGGTTTGCTTGAAATCATTTGAATCTTCTGTATTATTCAGACCAATAGATCCATCGTTAAATGTAGAACAAATAAAGATGTTTGGATATGCAGTTAGTTCAGCACCTTCTGAGTTAAGTGGGATTGAACCAAATGTGTTTGTAATTTTATATGTGGGCAATCCTTGAGTTTTTAACCTAATGTCTTCGCGGTTAAGAGTTTCTCTTGCCTTATTTACGTCAAGATACTTTGTTTCTTTGTTTACAATTTCGTATCCTTTAATATATGCTTTTCCAGGACCAATACTTGCAACTAATTTATCTTTAGCATCTGTCTGAGAAATGCCATTAACAAGACCAAACTCATCAGTTGAGTATACACCTAGATTGCCATTTTGTTGATAATATTCTCTTACGTCGAGAGAGAAATTATCTACAACATAATCACCAGATTCATCATAAGTTCTTCTCGCTAAAGTTTGCTCTAGTAGAGTGTAGTCTGTCTGTACGACTTGCTTTTGTACAGAACCACTTCTTATCGAAAGAAGTTGAATGAAGTTTTTATCTGTTACTGCATCCAGATCATATCTAATCAGATCTAGAGAGATTTTTAACCTATGTGCTCCAGGTGCAGTATAATTGGTAGAACCGATTGCATTGTCGTAAAGAGATTCATCTTCTTCTGGAGTTACGACACTTTCATTAATCTTGAAACCGACCTTTGCAGATGGTTTATCATAATACTTATTGATAATAAGTAGTTGCTCAGAATTTCTTACAAAGAATCCATTTACAAAGTAAATTCCTTCCTCTACTTGAACAGCAGAAGCATATCCCATTGCAGGACTTTCGAGTGAAGTTACTTCACCTGTGTCTGGATTCTTTACTTGAATGCTAGTAGGAAGAACACTACCGTCTGTTCCAACAACTAGTAGAGGAGTATTGATGCCATCTACTACCTCTAATGTTTCTCCCTGACGGAATGTGTCTTCATTTCCAGAATCTCCACTATTAGTGTAGTTAATGAAAACTACATCAGATTCTGTTTCAGAAGCGATTGTTGCATCTACGATAACACCAACAACACCTGAAGTGAGACCCCTTAATTTTTGTCCTTTAAGTTGTGTAATATCATACTTCTTGTAAACCACCTGACCGTCTTGGTTTACAGGAATTTCTGAGACAGAAGATAGTTTTACGAAGTTTAACTTCGTATTTAAACCAACCTCTCCAGGAATTACAAGTTCGCCTTGTTTAAAAGCATACTTACCAAACTGCTCAATCTGATTTTGGAGAATCGATTGAAGCTGCGTTAACTCTCTCGCCTGGATGGAGTATCCAGGTCGAAAGAGCATCTTATAAAAATTTTTTTCCTGATCAAAGTTATCGTAGTATGGATCTACGTTTAGGTTCGTCTTTTGGGGCATCTCAAACCGTCGTTTCTAACTAGTGTTAATTAGAATTCAATTACTAGTTTGATGTCCTCGATTTGGTCAGGAGCTCTAGTAATCTGTCTTCTATTCTCTATGTATACGACCTCACCAGAGTTTGCTTCGATTTCTGGATTTGCAAGTCCACCTGTGAAAGCAATGTCTGCAAGGGTCGCATTCTGAGCGGTGTCTACGGTTCCAGAAGCGGTTGAAAGTGCTCCGTCTACACTGTTTGCTGCATCGGATTCAAACGCTCTTACAACGCCGCTGTCAGCGTGTAGAGAAGGTGTTTGGAAGTACTTAAGAATGCCATTGGTTGAATCCCAAGAAACAACAGTTCCTTTAGCAGTTCCACCAGCAACAGTTTGTGAAATGGTCTCATCTACCATATAATCTGCTGTAGCACCATTAACTTTAAGTACACGTGTACCACGTAGAGTTCCTGAAGAAGCAAACGTCGTAGATCCGTATTCAAATGGATCTTGGACAATACCAATACGACGGAAGTCGTTATCTACAGGGAAATCGCCTTGACCTTCATCATAAGTCAAGCGAATGCTTGTCATTACTCTCTTCGTGAATAGTTCATCTTCTGCATGTGAACCATGTCCACCACGTGGAGACATGACAACTTCAATTGCTGCAACTCCAGAGAATGCTCCAACAGCAGCAGTTAAACCAGCATCAGAGAAAACTTTTCCTGTTTCAAGAATTACATTACCATAGGTGTATCCAGAACCAGCTGCTTCGATGGATGCAGAGGTGATTGTACCAGAACCATCAGTTTCAAACTTAACAACACCACCCGAACCATCACCATGAATTCCAGTATATAGAGTTGAACTTGCTGGCAGAGCAGATCCTCCGTCTTTTACAACAGCAACATGAACAGCACCGTCAACAGCAGCAGCTTCTACTGCAGCTCTTGATGCTTCACCTACTGAAACAATAGGCATGAAGTCAGAAGACAAGAATGAAAGAACATCACCTGTTGGAAGAGTAAACATATGCTTCCAAATGTAACCAGCGGTTCCTGCTGGTTCTGTGTAAATGCCATTTGCAAATGTTCCTTGTCCACCAACTGGTTGTGAAGATGGTTCGTAAGTTGCATTCTGTCCAGTTGGGAAACCAGGAGTTTCTCCATTGTATAGGCATTTGAACACTTCATACTGAGAGTTCATTACATAGAACTTAGATGAAGATAGTGAAGAAGATCCAAGAGCAGTTTGCTTACCAATAGCACCGCCACCACCAGGAGTTGGTGAGTAGTTTGGACGATACATATCAAACTTTGGATTCAGAGTCAAGTTCCAATTATAACGAGGTACAACAAGACGAGCAAAAGGTGACGTAATTCTCTTGGCAGCAATTAGTTCGTCAAAGATTCCTTTCTTTTCTGCTTGGTTGTCGATTGGTGCAGGAGGTGCTTCTTCGGTTGCATATCTGTATACACCAGATTTTGCAGTTTCTCCTGAGACGGATCCAGTAATCGTAGTACCAAAAGCAGGTGCTGAAGTGGCAGTTGGGAGGATAGAATTCAGTAAGAGGCTATTGCTGTGGACTTCGGCAATTACACCGCTCCATCCTCCACCACTAACAGTTTCTCCAACTTGAAACGCCCCACTTACATTGAAAACCTCAAGGTATGAATCCCACCTTGAAGACCTTCCAACAAAGAAGTACATTCTAGTTCTGTCGGTGTCAGAGTCACTTGCACCCTCACCCAAAGATTCTAGAAATTGTTTCGCATTAAAAATTCTAAACTTTTCTGAAATAATAGCCGCCATAGCACTTGTCTCTGTATTGTAAGACTGAATCCGAGTTATTTATATTTATTTATAGGGCGTTTCTGATATACTCTCCGAGTGGGTGGTACTCGATAGGAGTACCGTTAACACCTCTAGTACATCCCAAGAAACGATCATTCAATTTATTGGTATAACTAATTTGCTCTCTACCAACTAAAATTGTCCCAGAAGATGGGAAATTATTGGTGTTTGCATATACAACCTCGTTAGTTGCAAGATAACCAGCACCACCTTCTGCTGGAAGTTCACTTGTATCTAGTTGAGTTAGATAATTATTAACTGAAGAATATGCCAAATTGAAATCTCTATTTGGATTCAACAGTTCTCCTTCTGCGGAAATATCAAAGTAACCGAGTTCTTCGATAGTAACCTTAGACACTGGGAATCCACCAGTAGAAAGAATATCTCCATAGTCCATAAACTTACCAGCTTCATACTGAGCAAAGGTATATGTAATCGATGCTAAGAATGCAAATCCTCTCATCCTTGTAGTTTCAATTGAAGAAGATAGTACTGGTTGTGACTCAATGCTTCTATCTAATTCTAGAATTGAAACTAGAGCTGCAGATGGTTGTTCTGTTGGCGAGTTTATACTCTGCGTAGATCTAACTCTATCATAAACAATTTCTTGCGAAATATTAAATGGAGTCAAATCAATAGTTTTATCAATACGTAAATTAATCTTGCTACCACCAGAAATTACAGATGATGCTACAAAACCAATTTCAGAATCAATAAATTTAATTCGTTTCTTATCAATGGTAGTGAATACATTAATAGGTGAAGGTTCATCAACTAAAGTTCTTATCTTTAGTGTAACAAAACTATCAAATTTTCTACCTCTTTGTTTAATAACATCAAATTGTTTTGCAGTTACTACTGTTGGTGCTTCAGTATATCCAGAACCAGGATTTGTAATAACAACATCAATAATCTGTCCAAGAGATACAATTACTTCAGCTCTTGCACCGCCACCCTGCTGGTTTGTTGGAACAAAGTGTAATATCGGTGGAGTTTCATATCCATATGCAGTAGTTGGTTGAATGATACCTTCGTCAAATAGTAACTGCAAATCTTTTTTATTCCAGTCAAGTGAAGATACTTTACCATTCTCAATACTACAAGTAACACTAAGACCAGTTCCACGTGTCTCACCACTATAGTTTGATGTCACAACAGATCCAAAGAAATCATTAGAAACATCTTCGCCAGGAAGATAATTCTTGGGACTTACGTATTGAGGTAACTCAGTTACAGTTCTATAATCATCTTCACCAGATATCTTAATGATGTCACCAGAATTCAGTTTTGCAAGAAGATTTTTCTTTACATAGAAAGATTCTTCTGCTTTTTTGGTTCCATATAACCAGTTAGAAGAGTTTCTTTGCATCTTGTAATTTTGATCTTCATCTCTAATAACTTCTATGGTATTTGCAGTTCCTGTTAACTGATATTCGTCACTAAAATCATATTTCCCTGAGAAGAAAATTGGAGAATTATCTAGGTCTGGATTTACCCCAGCAATAGTAAGTATTAGTGACTGACTTGTTGTTGTATATCCCTTGAGGTTTCCAATAATTTTCTTTTGATTTCCACTCTTCTGATATACAACTTGGAATCCATCATATGAGTTACCATACCATGTTTTCCAATTATCAAAGTCATTTGCAGAACCAGAATCACAAGTCAAGATAAGTTTGTTATAATAAACACCTTTTTCAAAATCATATAAAGTAATAGTTTGCTCAATATCTCTACCATATAGAAGAATAATTTCTATGTTGTTATCAACAAAAATATTCCTACTGAACCTGATGCTTGGTCCGTTTATAGTATACGATATACCCTCTCTTTGCAAGACACCATCAATAAACACCAGAGCAAATCTTGGATCGTTTAAGACCTTTACATCTTTAGTTTGAGAATCTACAATCAAGAAAGGACCAGGAGAACCTGTTAAGATACCAGAAGAATCTATTTCACATCTAATATAATTTCCTACACTGTGAGCAAAGAATTTTTCTACTGCTAGAGGTTCTTGTACCGTTTTTGTATTATCCTCTTGACCCCAAATAGGAGGAGATGAGAATACAACTTTATTGGGTACAGATGTCCTATCAATATAATAAGCATCCTCATGCTGAAGAACACCATTTAAACCAATGAATAAATCTTCTCTTGGTTCCGTATCTAATGGGGTGCCATCTTCATAATACAATTCAAAAATAGTATTTTCATTATCAATATAATCGGCGTAACTGATTTGAGCAGTGCCTTCACCAGTAACTAAGGTTTGTCTGATGTTTTCATATAAAGAATCGATTGCTGATGCGACTTCTTCACATTCTTTCAGTGTTCCATTAACTAATTGTGGATCTGGGAGAATATTGATATTTGTATAAGATCTTAGTGTAGTCCAGTTGCCTCTAGAATTTTCATTCTCTGGTGTGATGTCAATTCTATCTGGTCCACCTTCTAAAATGTCTTCTACAATCTGAGCATATGAAGTTAGTGTACTTTCAACTTCTGCACAAAGTGGAGCATCGGTATCATCTCTTACTAATGGATCGGTCACTGGGAAGATAATAGTATTGCCAGAAATATTGTTTCTCATTGCTGCAATACACAAATCTCTAACTTGATTGTATGCATAAATGGTCTCATTTAACTCACCGCCTACATGGTTGAGTTTATAGTTTGTAAAGTATGCATTACCAAATTCAACAATTTGTCTATTGCCACCGTATCTTAAGGAGTGTACAATTGCATCAATTAAAATGCCAGTATCTCTGAAACAGAAATCTTCTGCTTTTACCCATGCTTCAATTCCTGTATTCTTTTGAATAGATGGTTTCTGATTATTTTCAATTGAACCAATCAAAATACCAAATAATGTAGTAATAGCAGAATTTACGTTAGAACATTCAGGAACAATGATGATGTTTGGATCTGTGTATGTTCCTCTATTATTAATTGCTTCGATACACAATTCTCTGGCATATTCAAATGCGTAGATAGATTGAGTTCTCTCACCATCTAATGCGTCGTGATTGTCAAAGTATTGATTTGTGGACTCAATTGTTGTTGAGTTTCCGCCACGTGCTGTATCCTCAGCGACAGAAGCGATAATGATCTTAAGATCTCTAGCACACTTATCTGTAGCGTACTCAGCACCAAAGGTTGTTTCAAGTTCTGCGATTGTTTGTGAAACGATATCTTGTAAGTTCTCATAAATCAACCTCCTTGCGTCTTTAAATCTATAAGCAGATTCAGGAACACCAGGATATGTAAAGTTTGGAAACTCGTTATAAATTCTGTGTGTTGCTTCTCTTTGAATATTAACCTTATTTGCTGCAATCAGAGTAGATGCATCATAGAAAGTTCCAGTGTTTAATCCACTCCAAATAAATGTCATCTGAGCATTATCTGAAGGAAGCAATCCAGTTGCTGGTGCAATACTGTAGAAATAAGAATTTCCTACTTGCAAATATACATTATCAGCAATTTGTACAATAGATGTTCCTGAGTTAACATCCGAGGTTGTTGTGGTATCAGTATCAATTGTACCTAAACTATTTGCTACTAATGGTAGAGCATTAGAAGATACTCTAATAGTTCTACCATCAATAATTTCAGCAACTCTAGTACCATCAGCAAATGCTTTTCCAGCACTTACTTTCATGCCAACAGTAATGTTATCGGTATTGCTAATAGTAACAATGTCAGTTCCTGGAGTCCAAGATGCTTGTCTATCAACAAAATCCCAGTTCCTCATTGCCAATTTAGACAGACGAGCAACAAAAGCAAATGCTTCAATAGTTGCCTCAATTTCACCTGAAATATAATCTAGAACTCCATGTCTGAAATATGATTCTACAGCGGCAACCGTTTTTTGATTACCACCAAATCTCAAGTCATGTGCCATTGCATCAATTATTAATCCGATGTCTCTGTAGCACTTAGATTCTAGTGTTCCCCATGTTAATGTTGGGTGCTTCTCTTTAATATATCCAAGAGTTTCTGCCTGAATAAACTGTCTATTTCTTTCTAATTGATTCGCTGAATCAATCCAAGTTCCACTTCTCTGGAAAATGTTTCTAATTTTTCTTAGATATTTTTGATTTAATGAATCTTTTTTAAATTCAAACAATCTACCATAGAAAGTTACACCAGGAACTTCCTGTCCATCCTTTACCGAAGGACCAAGTGGGGGTTGTGCAAAAGTAATTTTATCACCGTTAATTGTATATGATATCCCAGGTTCTTGTAGGATTCCATCTAAAGTGATAGTTAGTGCTTGTTCATTATAAGGTTTTACAACATTTCCATAAGAATCAACTAGTGTAAATGTTGTAGTTCCTGTTAGATTTCCTCTATCAGAAAAATCTCCATCAAAACTACCATTTAAATATACTTCTCTTGCTCGTATTTCCGAATTGTTTGTACTATTAACAGAAACCGATCCAACACCTTTCTCAACATTGAGGTTCTTCATCAGAACAATGTTTTGAGTAATATTCTTTCTGGTGCTTTCTACGGTAACTTTATTCACCGTTGGATTCCACAATTGAATAATACTCGTCCCTTTTGTGGATGTAGAGTCACTCATTCTGGAATCAGCTGACGATTCAATGTCAACTTCTCCAAATAAAGCAAATCCTGCAGGGTGTGTAGTATCCTTAATTAAATCTCTCCAAGTATTGATTGGAGTTTTTGATTTAACAAGATATGAATAATCTTGGTAATAGAAAGAATCATGAATTCTCTGATTAGAATCACTGAGTTTACCATAATCAGATTCATAATAACCCATGTTATCATAATACGATCTGATAGATGGGGCAAATTCTGTGAAAGAAATACTGTCAAGAATTGCAGTGTTCTTCCTTGACAATCCAGTGATAGCAATGCCTTCTCTAAAAATACCAGTAACTCTATCTACCGATAGAATATTAGATCCTTTTCTCCAAGAAGAAATTCTAGCTCTAGCAACTTCTTTTGATCCAATTTTCTGGATAATTGTTTCACCAACAATAAATCCATCTTTTTTAAATGATGATAGAGTGAGAATATAATTAGACCTAAACGATGATCCTAAAGTTTGATCATTATGGAATCCTCCTCCATTGGAAACAATTTTCATGTTTCTTGGAGTACCAATATCTTCACTATTCAGGAAACAATCTAATGAAGATTCTGCAACAATAATCTCAGGTGCTTCTGTATACCCAGATCCAAAATCGTCAATTGTAATACCAGTAACTCTTCCAGAATCTAAAACTGCACTTAACTTAGCATTTCCACTAACAACCACAATTGGTTCAATATAATCCTGACCAGAGTATGTTACTGTAACGCTTGAAATTCTTCCTTCATCAATAGTACATTCAGCTGTTGCTGGTGTGGCAGGAACTGCTCCTCTGACAATTGGAATCTTTTTGTAATCACCACCAATATTTGTAATACTAATAGTATTAATTTTACCAACAGAGAAACTAGAACGTGTGCTGTAAATAATTGATCCAGAACCATCGTGTGGTGCTTTTGTTTCTGTTGAATATGCAATTGAAGTTGGAGTTACATACAGAGGAGATTTTTCTCCCTGTAGTGGGTCATCAATTAAATTGAAATAAGATCCTTCAGAAGAAACGATATTATTCTTATCGAAGTAAAAATACCTGGAATATTGAACTTCTTTCTTTTTATCATAAGAGTTTGATGACACCCTTGGACCAAATCCTAATTTTAGATCTACAATATTTCCAGTTTCGGTTTTTTCTGGAGTTTCTAGATTTAAATTGATACTTGGTGAAATATTGAAGTTAATGCCACTCATTGATGAATGAGAGACATCAAAATTGTATTTGTAGAATTTTTTAACGTCAATGATTGGGTTGCGTACAAATGTAGTATTATCTTCTGAAAATTCAAAATAAATTACAGGATCTGAAACTGAAGAGAACTTGACCAATCTTTGATCAACACTTTGATCAAAGAACACTGTACTCAGTGCTAAATCGTTAATTGTCTCCAGTGTTTCGTCATAATCATAAACAAATACACATTTTTGAGTTTCTGGGTCATATGATAGGACAACTGGATCTTTTGATGTTGCTCCCAACTGATAACCAGAAGATAAATTATAACCAGGATCATATGTTGATACAGAAGCACCATTGAAGTGGTCTAACGCAACTGTTCCTTGCTGTGCTCTCTGAACTGTCAAGTCGTTATCAGTTCTAGAAACAACCTTGACAATTTCATTTCCAATTTTTAAGAAATCATCTACAGTAATTCCAATACCGCTGTCAACAGTAAGAACTGCATTTTGAATAGAGAAACCAATATGATCTACACTTACACGTAAATCTGGAGTATCTGAATTTGTTTTTCCAAGAGATGCTTCACCTACAGTTAGAATATCAAATCTTTCATATCCAGATCCTTTCTCAGTAATTGTTACTTGTGTAACGCTTCCTGATTGGTTGACTAAGATATCTGCTTTTGCTCCAGATCCCTTTCCACCTGATAAAGCAATTCCTTGATATAAGTTCGGTGTATAATCTTCACCACCATTAAGAATGTCAATTCTTCCAATTCCACTATCAACCAATACTCTATCAACTCCAGGAGTTTGGAAAATAGTTTCTTGATAAATTCTCTTTCTTACATAATACGTTGTTGTTGTCGTAGAATCATCTGGAAAAATGTCAACATTGATTTTTTCTCCTACTCCAACACCATGAGAATCTGAAGTTGTCAACAATGCAATATTATCCGTAATCTCAAAAATCGGAAGATTATCGCTTAATGAGATGACAGAAAAGATCTTAGAACCAGTCGTATTAATTAAGTCAGAACTTGCTAAAAATAAATTACTTGAAGGTGTGAATGTACCTGTTAGTATTTTAATTTTAACAGAATTTTGTGAAGTAGTTTCTTCCAAAACTTCACCAGTTGCAACTGGTGGTGTTAGTCCATCGCCAAGAGATAGAATAGCACCTTTAGTGTAAGATGAGTTTTGATCAAGGATTAAAGATACGACATCTGTACTCGATGACAGCACATCAGTGCTGTTAAAATTGCCAGTTACATTTCTGAGCACAAATTTGTTTGCCGTGAAAACGTTACCGACAATTTCACCAGTAGCTCCAGTATTTGATTGAGTGATAGTGTCACCATCAAATAAGTATGCATTCTGTCTTAATTGTAAAAGAAGACATTTTGTCTCTTGAGATTCTAGAGAAACAACATCTCTACCAAAAACTGAATCTACTTGCGCTTCTGCACCAGCACCACCAGTTGAGTTGCTATCAATAATTAATTCGGATCCAACAGAATATACAGGTGTGCTATCAAATACAGAAGCAGATGAAACACTACCTCTAATTACATCTTCTATAATTGCAATAACAGAAGACCCATTTGACTCAATATCAGACGTTCTTAATCTTCTTGCTGACTTTGGAAGATCATCTTGAGAAATTTCTGAATTGTAATTTGAATCTAGTGGTAGTGAATAATAGTTGCGACCAACAATATATGGAAATTCTGGTTCGTTAGCAGCACTTACTGTCATAAAGTAAGCATATGTCCCATTTGGATATTCTGGTGTTACGCA
>MDTE01094985.1_pt1 | contig 11603 bp, 7 predicted proteins | sample 811231 | NCBI WGS metagenome assembly MDTE01 (sample SAMN05326651, study PRJNA326480) | marine metagenome | isolation source: seawater | place: Indian Ocean: Red Sea | collected 2010
CAGTAAAAAAAACAATTATTGAGCAAGATGAAACTAAACTAATAATTGAAATATCAATAGATGCCTTAACAGAAGCGGAACTTTTTCCAAGTTCCTTATTAATTGGTTTACCCACAAAAACATTACCCACCACTTCAATCCAATATTTTGAAAAAACTAAAATACCATTTCAATCTAGAATTGAATTTTCTGAAGGTTTCAATTGGACAAACATCCAAAAATTAAAAAACTTAAATACAGGTATACTCAAGGTCTCTCCACTTTCAAACAATAATCATTATTATAAAAAGATTATATTGACCTTACAGTTTAAAGAGCTTTACGAAGACTACAGGAATCCAAATAAATCGGAAATTGTTTTTCTAGAAGATCGAATAATAAATTGGGAATCAGCCAAGAAGTGGTTTCTTAAAAAAAACCGAAAAGGTAGTAAGTTGATCGATTATCCGCTGGGAACATGGTATCAATTCTTTATTGAGAAAGATGGTATTTATTCTATTTCCTATGAAACGCTTTCTAGCACATTAGATAACATTTCAAATATTGATCCACAATCAATTTCTATTTTCACTGGAACTAGTTTAGGTAGATCCATAACCCAAGAATTCAATCAAGACATTTCAGATAATTTAATTGAAATTCCAATTTTTATAGATGGTGAAGAAGATGGGTACTTTGATTATAACGACAAAGTCATATTTTATGCTAGAGGACCTTCTGGTTTTGATTACAATTTAAATACTTTGGAGTGGAATCAAAATTTGTATTTCAGTAAAAATTCTTATATGATTTTCGTACCAATTGATAACGAAATTAGGGGAAAGAGAATTTCTAAAGCTCTACAGCCTAATTCTGGAGTTTTAGTAGATTATGGAATAGTATCAAACCATATTGAATTTGATTTAATTAATTTATCATCTTCGGGACTTGAGTGGTTAGATAGTCCTATTGCAGCAGGGACGGCAAAACCAATCATTTTTGAATTAAATAATTATAAGTCAGGTAGCACTTTTAATTTATCCGCGAGAATCAAAGGACATTCTGAAAACATTAATTCATCATCATCTCATATAATTAAAATATTATATAACAATCTTAATGGTACCCAAATCGGTCAGACTGAAAATTGGTCTGGAAATACATTTAGAACCATTATTTCAAATGATCAAACAATGAACTTAAACAATGGAGTTAATATTTTTTATTTACTCAATTCATCACCAGATCAAAACTCATTCCCATACCTTGACTACTTCCGACTTGATTATGCAAAAAAATTAAATTTTAATGAAAATTATTCATTCCATGCTCCAATTGAAAGCCAAGATATTAGATTTAATTTTGGAATTAAAAATCCAGAAAATATTTATTTTTGGGATATCAGTAATCCAATTAATGTATCTTATTTAGAAATAGATGACTTAGGATTTTGTAATGTACAAAATACTTATGATACGCCAGGTCAATTTATTATTTTTAACAAAAATCAAGCACTAGAGGTAACAAGCATTAATCAAAAGTTTAATCAAAATTTTGATCATCTAAGGAACACATCAACTCAAGCAAATTACATAATTATAGGCCCAGAAGAATTCAGAAATATATCAAATGATTTATTAGAAATACGAGAACCTTCAATTTATGCAAGTTTAGAAGTCATCTACGATGAATTCAGTGCTGGAAATTCTGATCCTATGGCAATAAGAAGATTTTTACAATGGAGTCAAGAAAATTGGGTAAGCCCTGCACCAAATAGCGTTTTACTTTTGGGCGATGGTGGTTATGACTACAGAAATATTACTGGATTTTCTTCAATAATAGTGCCAACTATTCAAATCCAATCATCAAGAAGCTATGCAACAGATGATTATTTAGCAGCCATCTACGGTAATATACCAGAACTTGCCTTAGGGCGTTTTCCAGCAAAAAACGTTCAAGATGTTTCTAAATTTATTGAAAAAATTAAAAGCATTGAAACCAATCCCATATTTGGACCTTGGAGACAAAAGGTTACCCTAATTGCGGATGATGCAGCTAGACCAGAACCAAATCATGGATCAATTGCAACAGGGCAATCTCACACAATCAACTCTGAACAAATAGCAAAGTTAATTCCCTTAAGTATAAATGTTGAGAAATTATACATGATGGAATATCCTGAGAAAAATGATGCCTCTGCTTACGGAGTTATAAAGCCTGAAGCTACCGAGGCATTATTGAACAGTTTAAACAATGGAACCGCCATCGTTTCATATATCGGGCACGGTTCACCATTTCAATTAGCTCAAGAAAAACTTTTAGATCTAAGTCGAGGTGATATAAATCAAATGAACACCGGTGCAAGACTCCCATTATGGATAGTGGGTACGTGTTCTTTTGGTTGGTTTGACGATCCTTTGAATGATTCTTTTTCGGAAGAATTAATAAAAGCTCCAATGAATTGTGCATCAATGGTTATATCTACTACTCGCGCAATTACTGTTGTGGGGAATGAGAGATATACAAAAGATTTATTTGAAAATATTTTTGAAAATGGAAAAATAAGCAGCAAACCTATTGGATTAATATTGCAATCAATTAAAGATGGAACATCTGAATCTCAATATTTTCACTTATTTGGTGACCCTGCCTTGAAAATTCCAATGCCAAAGGATACCTTATTGTCTCTATATGTTTCCCCTGATACTTTGAAAACTTTAGAAAAAGGAGCATATTCTGGGGAACAGACTACCTTGACTGGATCTGGGAGCGGTTTTATTTCCTTGATAGATGCTGATAGAAAAGTAATAAGAAATTATGACATCGCATCTGAAACATATTCCCTTAGCTACTCCCTTCCTGGTGCAAATCTTTTCAGAGGCCAGTTTTCATTTACAGGTACAGACTTTCAAGGTGAGTTACGGATTCCCCTTGACATTTCTTATTCTGATAGCCTTGCTAGATTAACTATTTATTTACATGATGAAAGGTCTGATGTTATTGGTGTAGTAAACTCAATTAAACTTGAGGGAGGGAATGATATTCTAGACAGCCAAGGTCCAAATATAACTTTTGAAACACAAAATGGACAAAGGTTAGAAAAAAATGATCACCTAATGGAAGATGAAAATTTAGTCATAAGGATTTCCGACCCAATTGGGATTAATTTAACCAATGAAATTGGGCATGAAATAACTCTAACAGACTTAGATAATCAAAGTATTTATAATAAGACAAATCAATTTTTTTATGATGAAAATAGCATTGAAACAGGAACAATTTTATTTAATGCACCGAATAAAAAGATAAATATAAAAATTAGAGCATGGGACAATGCTAATAATCCTTCGGAAAAGTCTCTTGCTCTTAATTTTTCCTCAAGTGGTTCATTAAAGATTTATAACTTGTTTAATTTCCCGAATCCCTTTTCAGACTTTACTCAATTCACATTTGAAATATCTAAAGCTTCAGATATAAAAATAGATATATTTTCAATTGGCGGTAAGAAAATATTTTCGCAAAAAAAAATAAATGCGCCAAAAGGGTTTAATATTATAAACTGGGATGGTAGAAATTATTTTGGTGATGAATTAGCAAATGGGATTTATATTTACCATCTTGAGGCAGCTTCTGAAAATGAAAAACGGTCTTTAATGGGCCGGTTAGCAAAATTTAAATAATCTTCTTAAATGAAATTAAATATATTAGCATCAAAATCTACCAGACGAAATTTTTTACTCAATCAAATAGGATTTAACTTTTCTGTAGTTGAAAGTAATTTCCAAGAAAAAATTAACAATGACCTCCCTCCTAATGCTCTTTCAGAAACACTTGCAAGAGGTAAGGCACTGAAAATAGCTAAAAATTATAAAAACAACATTGTAATTGGAGCAGATACTATCGTTTATTGCTCAGGTCAAGTTTTAGGTAAGCCAAAAGATGAGAACGAAAGATTTAAAATGTTAAAAAATCTTTCAGGAAAATCCCATGAAGTTATTACAGGGATTTCCATAATTGCATTTAGCAAAGGGATTGATCATACTTTTAATCAAACAACTTTAGTCACTGTAAAAAATATTTCAAATCAAGAAATAAAACATTACTCTAAAAAATTTGATGGTTTAGACAAAGCTGGAGGTTATGGTATACAAGATGGATTCTCTCTTTTCGTAGAAAAAATTGAAGGTTGTTACTTTAATATTGTGGGATTTCCAATTCCTCTCTTTTATACGCATTACAATAATCTCTTCAAATCCTTTTTTAGAAATGTATAAACTATCGATTTTAAAACTTTTTGAATTAAGCTTTGAAAATGTAATTTAGATGTCAATTTACACTAATTATGTCAGAATTTTACAAAGAACTCAAAAATCTTCGAGAATCAAGAAAAATTTCACTTGAAGAAATCAGTGAGAGAACAAAAATTAATGTCAAGTACCTCCAAGATATTGAAAAAGGAGCTTTCGAAGACATTGAGACTCCATATTTGAGATTGTTTTTAAGAGCCTATGCTGAGGAAATAGGCAGTGATTCCCAACGTGCACTTGAACAACTTGACTCATTTTCAGGAATTGAAAAGGTATCTATAAATCAATCCAATATCTTAAATGAAAATACTCATTTTGAAATAACAAGGTCATTTTCAAAAGGGTTTATTTCAAACAAACAGCTTCGGAAAGATTACGTTATCGCTGGTGTTTTCTCAATTGTTTTTATTTTTTCAATTCTAATTTTTCAAAAGATTTTTGATCAGAAAAGTAAAGCAGTTGGAAGTAACAATGGTCCAATTATCACAGAAAATCTTACACCTTTGACTTTTGAAGACTTAAACAAAGATTTTGTATCAGACCAATCTAGCCAGGAACTTCTTTCTGTAAAGCCTCCTTATTTTGTAAAGCTTAAGACTTCTCAGCAAATCGCATATACTTTTAAAAATGATACCCTACCTCCAATTAGCCATATCTTAAACCCAAATAAAGAATTAGATTTAAATCCATTTATTGAAAAATCTGAAATTATTTTTAATGCCACTAAGGGACTAACCCTATTCATAAATGCTAATGAGCTAAAGCAAATTTCAGGATATGATTTTCCTTTAAGAATAGTTTTTGAGCCAACACCCCCTTCTATTTCGATTCAGCGCTACAAGCCGCTTTTTAAATAATTACCCACTTTTAACCACAAATTATCAAAAATAACCAATTTTAAAGGAAATTTGCATCCATATATGCAATAATTATTGACATTAATATGTCGTCATGGTAAGATTGTGGGTAGTTGTGGGTAAATTTCCCAAAAAAAAGTATGACACTTACAAATAATACATTCATTGGCGAATACACATATTCTTTAGATTCTAAAGGAAGAGTGAATATTCCATCCAAATTTAGACAAACACTTTCAACAGATAATCAAAATACTTTTGTAATTACTAGGGGGCTAGATTCTTGTATCTGGGTTTACCCATTAGTGCAATGGAAAGAGATTGAAGAAAATTTGCGGAAACTTTCTTCATTATCAAGCATTCATCGAGCTTTTGTTCGTAATACTGCACGCTATGCCACCCCTTCCACATACGATAAACAGGGACGGATAAATTTAACTCCGTCCCTAATAGATTTTGCTTCTCTAAAAAAGGATGTTCTCATTATAGGAATGGTGAATAAGATGGAAATATGGGATCCCAAGGAGTTAAATAAAGCTGATGCTAAAATTGAAAAAATAAATCCAGAAGAGTACGATGGTCTTTCAGATAGAATTATATTGTGAAAACAAATCCTGTACATTCAGGGAAAAGCTTACATATTCCAATAATGGTACAGGAGGTTATTCAATACCTCAATATTCAGAAGGAAGGCATATATATCGATTGTACAATTGGTTATGGAGGACATGCTCGATACATTTTAGAAAGACTATCATCTAAGGGGAAACTAATAGGAATTGATAAAGATGAAGAGGCTCTTAAATATTGTAAAAAAATCCTTTCTCATCACAAAAACATTAAGCTGTTTCATAATTCTTACAAAAACATTCAGGACATTTTATCCCCTTCAGAAATCTTCAAAATTAATGGTATGTTACTAGACCTCGGTTTGTCCTCTCCTCAAATGAATTCTAAAGTTCGTGGTTTTTCCTACAAGATTAATGCTGATCTTGATATGCGATATGATCTAAGTCAGGAGTTTAAAGCAATAGATCTTTTAAATTTTAAATCGAAAAAGGAAATTGCTGATATTATCTACCTTTATGGTGAGGAAAGACGCTCGCGAAGCATTGCAGATCGAATTTTTAAAATGCGACCGATTCAAAATGTATATCAATTAGTTGATGCAATTAAAATTTCCACTCCTCCAAAAAATAGAAATAAAACTTTAGCAAGAGTCTTCCAAGCAATTAGGATTTCTGTCAATAATGAACTCAGCATTCTAGACGAATTTCTTTCTCTTTATTATGATCACTTATCTGTTGGAGGTCGAATAGTTTTTATTAGTTTCCAATCTCTTGAAGATAGACTAGTGAAACATGCTTTGAAAAAACTTTCCACTAAAAGAAAGATGAAAATTCTCACTAAAAAACCTATTACTCCATCAAGAGAAGAAATTTTATTAAATAGTAGAAGTAGAAGTGCAAAGTTGAGAGCAGCAGAGAAAATATCTTGATGAAAAGAAAACGTAATTCAAAGAAAGTTCAAAACCTATACCAAAGCATTATTTTCTTTGGATCAACAATTGTAGTTATAGTTTGTTTGATTGTTTATCTGTGGGTCTACACTGAAATTGATGAAACCTTACTATTGATTGAAATTCAAACCTCTACGGTTAAAGACTTAGAAAATGAAATTTATGAACTAAAAAATACAATCGAATCTTTAAACCGTGCTGATGCAATTGCAAGAAGAGCAAAGCAAGAATTGAATATGGTTTTTACCGACCCTGAGACTCTTAATATTTTTCTTAGTCAAAACAATAAAGTGCATTTTGACTAGAAACTATAAGAAATATAGGTCAAGAATTAATGTAGTCATAACTGCGACAATTTTTTCTTGGCTATGTTTATGCTTAAGGCTGTTTCAAGTTCAGATTTTAAATGGTGCTCAATATAAATCAGCTTTGATATTGCAATCCCAAACTAAACAAGTAAAAATGCCAAGCCGTGGTAATTTTTTTGACAGAGATAATCGTCCTTTGAGCAGAAATGTTTTTCATTACACTTTATCTGTAAACCCTAAAGTAGTAGAAAACAAAATTGAACTGGCAAAAAAAATAAGTTCTGTAACTGGTGAGCCTATCAAAAAATATATTGATAAATTAAATTCTAAAACAAGCTTTGAATTTTTAGAGAGGAATCTTCAGCGAAAACAAATAGGAGATTTAATATCTAGCAAATATCGAGGATTAAGAATTGAGAAAAACTCTAGACGATACTACCCCCACAACAACATTGCAGCTCAATTAATTGGTTACACAAATGATGATAATCAGGGTATCTCTGGTTTAGAAAAATATTTTGAAAGCCTTTTAAAGGGAGAACCAGGCTGGGTTTTTAAAACTAAAGGTTTAAGTGGTAAAATTCAGCATAAGAGTGGAATGCCTTTCAAAAATCCAGTTAATGGCAATAATGTACAATTAACTTTAGATCTTGAATACCAATCTATTTTAGAAGAAGAGTTGTTTAAACGCCAAATAGAAACAGGTGCTGTATCCGCTACTGGAATTATATTAAATCCTCAAAATGGCGAAATTCTTGCCATTGGATCTACTCCAGGTTTTGATAATAATTTTTTTAATAATTCTGATCCAAATTATCATAGGATTAAAGCAATTACTGACCAATTTGAGCCTGGATCAACCTACAAAGTTGTATCAGCAATTTCTGCTTTAATGAGCACTAAGGTGAGCGCTAAACAGGAGTTTAATTGCGAAGATGGCCAATATCAGTACTATACGATCCCAATTAGGGACCATAAACCGTATTCAATGCTATCAACATCACAAATAATCCAACATTCAAGCAATATTGGAATTATCAAAATTATTGAAGAAGTTGGTCCTAGGGCTTTGTATAACATTAGTAGAGACTTCGGTTTTGGTTCAAAAACCGGTATCAAATTAGATGGTGAAGTAAAGGGTACTTTGAACTCTTTTGTTGATTGGAGTGCTGTTTCTTTGGGACAAATTGCAATGGGGCATGAAGTTGGAGTAACAGCGATTCAATTGGCAATGGCGTATTGTGCTATCGCTAATGGAGGATATCTTCTACAGCCAAAATTAATTAGACAAGTTATTGATAGTGAAAATTTTTCCTTGTATGTAGAAAAACCTACAATTGTCAGAAAAGTGGCTACCGAAGAAATTATGGGTGAAATAAAAAAAATGCTTAGAGATGTGATTTTAGATGGTACAGGAACCAATGCTGAAATATCAGGGTGGAAAGTAGCTGGGAAAACAGGCACGGCTCAAAAATGGATAAGTGGAAAATACTCAAACGATAAGTTTATTTCAAATTTTGTAGGGTTTTTCCCAACTGAAAAACCTCAATTGTTATCTTTAATAATCTTGGATGAACCAAAACCACCCTATCATTGGGGTGGGCAAGGAGCTGCAGTTGCTTTTAAAAGAGTTATGAAAAGGATAATTAATATGGATGACTCAATTTTGCCTCCTTCACAGGATATACCTAGAAAATTTTTCAGCTCGAATAAGACTTCTATTAAAAAAAGTATAAAACCGAAATCGAAAAATGCTGAAAACTTCGTCGTTACATTGTCTGCTAATAAAAAATTGGGAAATAATATCAAAATTCCAGAATTGAGAGGACTAAGCATGCGAAAAGCTATGGACACCTTAAGTAAAAGAGGCATTGTTTTTGATATTTCGGGTAGTGGGAAAGTTGTCTGGCAACATCCAAAACCTGGAACCCTTGTCGGGACTGGAACCATTTGCAAGGTTGGACTTAATTAATGAAGTCTTTAAATGAAATTCTAAAAAATTTAGAAATTAATGAACCGGAAATTCCAAAAATTCAAATAGACGGTTTATCTTTTAATTCAAAAAAAGTAAAAAAAGGTGATTTGTTTATAGCAATTAAAGGTCAAAAGCAAGACGGCAATGCTTTTATTGATGAAGCAGTAAAATTTGGAGCAGCTGCAGTAATTACAGATAATTCAGAAATTAATCTTAATGAAGTTCCTGTTTTAAGGGTTCAAAATTGCCGTAAAGCACTATCAAAAATTGCTGCAGAGTATTTTGATAATCCATCAAAAAAATTGACCATAATTGGTATTACGGGCACTAACGGAAAAACAACTACTGCTTTTTTGGTTAAATCAGTCCTTGAAAATGCAAATCTGAAGGTTGCAACACTTGGTACTTTAGGTCTGATTGCTAAAGGTCAACAACACATAAATACTTTGACAACACCAGACCCTATTACCTTAAATAAAATTCTCAACGATTTATATTTGGAAGGATTTTCACATATAGTGATGGAAGTATCATCTCATGCAATTGACCAATATAGAATTGAAGATATTAAATTTAAAATAGCTTGTTTTACAAACATCACACCTGAACACTTGGATTATCATGGTACTTTTGAAAATTACAAAAATACAAAGGCTAAGCTATTTCAATTGTTGAGAAAAGGTTCCAAAGCAATAATAAATATTGATGACGATTTTGGAGAACAACTAATTAGATCCCTTCCTATTGAGAGTTTTTCATTTTCGAGGAAGCATAAAATTGGAACATATTATAAAAATATAGAATTTTCAACCCAGGGGATATCTGGGACTATAAGCTCTTTGAATGAAAAAATTAAAATTCAATCTAAATTAATAGGGGACTTTAATTCGGAAAATATTTTAGCTGCAGTAGCAATTACATCCGCATTAAATGTAAAAGCAAAAGCTATAGAAAATGGCATTAAAGAATGTCCTAATATTCCTGGTAGAATGGAATCATTCCCTTTAAAAAATAATCGCATTGCTATACTTGACTATGCTCATACCCCTGATTCATACAAAAAAGTAATGATTACTTTAAAACAAATTATAGCAGAAAATGGTCATATTTATGTTGTTTTTGGAGCAGGAGGCAATAGGGATAAGAATAAGCGCCCTAAAATGGCTAGAGCCTTAGAAGATTATGCCAGACATTGTTTTATTACACCTGACAATCCAAGGTTTGAAAAGCAAAATATAATTAATGACCAAATAGTAAAAGGATTTAAAGAAAATAAATATTCTATTTACAATGATCGCAGAGAGGGAATAAAGGCTGCTATAAATATTTCCAAAAAAAATGATGTCATAGCTGTATTGGGAAAAGGTCGAGAAACTTATCAAGAAGTTAATGGTGAGAAACTTTTTCACTCTGATTTAGATATCATAAGGGAGTTTACTTGCGAATTGAAATAAAAAATTCAGAAATGTTTACTATGGTATTGGAAGCGGTGACAGAAATTAAAATTCACCATCCAATTACTGGATTAACAATCGACAGTAGAAAAGTAAAAAAAGGAGACCTTTACATTGCTATAATTGGGGAAAATCATGATGGCCATGATTTTTTAAAGGACGTAAAAAATAAAGGGGCCACCGTTGCATTAGTTAGCAAGCTGAAAAATAATTTAGAATTACAACAAATAATGGTAGCTGATACTATGGTTGCCTTGAAAAAGATAGCAAAGTTTTGGAGAAAAAATTTCGAAATTCCTGTGATTGCTATTACTGGATCAAATGGTAAAACCTCTTCAAAAGAACTTCTTCTTCACATCTTATCAAGTGAGTTATCCGTTCATGCTACAAAAGGAAATTTTAACACAGCCATAGGTTTGTGCTTTACAATTCTTGAACTTGATTCTAACCATGACATAGCAATTTTTGAATTAGGTGCAAGTTTACCAGGAGAAATTAAAAATCTTTGTGAAATTGCAAGCCCCACACATGGATTTATTACAAACGTAGCGCCTGCTCACCTGGAGGGCTTTGGATCAATTCAAAAAATAGCTTCTGAGAAAGGAGAACTATTCAAAGCTCTTGGAGATGGGATTTCATTCGTAAATAATGCCGATGATTATGTATCTAAAATGCCAATTTTAGGTAAAAAAATCTCATACGGCCTCACTCCCGAATGTGATTTCCCTGCAGATATATTTCAGGAAAAAGATGGCACATTGACGCTTATACTTGATGCCAATGAAATTAAAACAAATTCACATAATTTTTCATTTTTAAAAAATTGCATTGCAGCATCCGCAGTTGCAATTACGCTAGGTTTAAATGCAAAATCCATTAATCAAAGATTAAAATCTTTCTTACCACCTAAGGGCAGGTGCTATGTAACTAACATAAACGATATTACAATCATTGACGATACTTACAATGCAAACTTAACATCTACTCTTGCAGCTTTAGAATATTTGAATGCTTTTTCAAATGATGGTCGAAAGATTTTTGTTTTTGGAGATATGCTAGAACTTGGAGAAGCTTCAGAGGCTCAACATTCTGAAGTTGGTATAAAATGTTCCTCCCTAGAGATTGACATAGTTTATACTTTTGGAAAAGAAGCAGTTTATACTGATTCAAAAATTTCTAAAAACATTTTTCATAAACACTTCAA
>MDTE01122607.1_pt1 | contig 11603 bp, 16 predicted proteins | sample 811231 | NCBI WGS metagenome assembly MDTE01 (sample SAMN05326651, study PRJNA326480) | marine metagenome | isolation source: seawater | place: Indian Ocean: Red Sea | collected 2010
CCCCCGCCACTTTTTTCGAGGCCGGTGTGAAGCTCCAGAAATTTCTCGAAGACAGCGGAATGACCAGCGGCGAACTCGCCCGCCAAATCGGAGTGACGCAAAAGGCCGTCTACTACTGGCTGAACGAAGGCCGCTCCCCTCGCCCTCACAATATCCGCGCCGTCTCGAAAGTGACGAACGGTGCCGTTACCGCGACGGATTGGTTCGATGGGGAATAGAAACAAAGCCCGCGGCTATGAGCTTGAGCGCGAAACAGTACTCCACTGGCAAAAACTTGGCCTCGAATGCAACCGGGTTTTCGGAAGCGGCGCATTCAAACACCAACTTGGCGACGACTATGCGGGCGATCTGCTGCTCGCTGGCTTCACAGTTGAATGCAAGCGCAAGAAATCCGGTTTCAAATTTTTATACGACAGTCTGGCGCAGGACGACGCCGACATGCTGGTCGTTCGGGAAGACCGGAACGAGCGCCTCTACGTCATGCGGGAAGCGACTGTCGAGACGATCTTCCGCCAGCTTGGGCTAATCAAATGAAGCAGTCGTTTTTTGAATGGTGCAATGAAATTGAACTTCGCTACGACCGTTTGCCGCATTGGTACAAGGACACTGGGCGAAGGCTGACCGCATACCGCGAGTACGAAGAGCGATACGACGAAGCACACCCGAAACGGGCGATAGAGCAATCGATAGCAAAAGGTGAATTAGATGGCAGCTAAAGTAAACGAGCCGCTGCCTGTCAGCGTCATCGAGGAGATTGCAGAGCGCTTCAAGATAAAGCACTTCAGCCACAGCAGCCTTGACCTCGCACGCAATGACTTAGGGCTGTGGGCGCTGCGATATCTGTTCAAAGTGTATGACCCAGGTAATGCCGCGATGGAGAGGGGCAAGTCAGTCGAGCATGGATGCTATGTCGCGCACTCGGGCAGCGAGTTCGATGACCCGATAGAGGAAGCGGTGCGCGAATTCAACAAAAACACCGCGCTCGGGGTCAATGGCGAAGCGCGTGACCGCGAGCGCGCGAACATACCGCTCATGGTGCAGCAGTATATTGACCTGTTCGACGGCAACCTTCCGACGCTGGAGGGCTTCCAGCGGCGCATCGAAGTCGAAGTGCCGGGGTGTCCGATACCAGTCATCGGCTACACCGACTTTGATTTTGAAGATGCGGTTGTTGATCTGAAAACGACGACGCGGCTGCCGAGTGCAATTAGCGCAGCCCATCGGAGACAAGGCGCGATCTACAGCAGAGCGAGCGGAAACCGTGGCGTCGATTTCATTTACCTGACGCCGAAGAAGGCCGCGCGTTACCAGTTGGAAAACAGCGACCAGGATTGGCTTGAGGTGTGCGAAACGGCGCACCGGTTGCTGCGTTTCTTGGATAAATTTGAGACGCGCGAAGAAGTCGCGTCGGTCGTCATTCCAAATTTTGACACGTTCTATTGGTCGTCGGCATCGACGCGCGAAACAGCGCGTGAGGTGTTTGGTTACTGATGCGCGTAATAATCGTCAGCGGCTTTATCCTGACCGTCGCCGCGTCGCTCATAATTGTCGATCTCGGTCGGCGGCTTATCGAATGCCGCGAAACGGCCCATCGTATCGAGGCGAGTATCAAAAGGCAGTACTGGCTCATCAGGAAAGAGCCGTGATGGGCAAGCGGTCGACATTTGAGCGACGAGAGCGCGACTTTTATCCGACGCCTTACGCTGCCGTCGTTCCGCTGCTTCCGCATTTATGCGCCGTGAAGCGATACGAAGAACCGTGCGCTGGTGACGGTGCGCTTATCTCTCATCTTGCAAAGCATGGCAAAATTTGCGCTCGCGCTTCTGACATCGCACCGCAATCGGCCAGCATTAAAAGCGGAGACGCGACGGCGCAACTAAGCTGCAACGGCGACTGCTTCATCACCAACCCGCCTTGGTCGCGCCCAGTCCTTCACAAAATCATCGAGCGGCTTTCGGACATCGCACCCGCTTGGCTGCTTTTTGATGCGGATTGGATGCACACAAAACAAAGCGCCGCATTGATTGAACGCTGCCGCAAGATCGTCAGCGTCGGACGACTGCGCTGGATACCTGACAGTAAAATGACCGGCAAGGATAACTGCGCTTGGTATCTCTTCGATAATTCCTGTCTTCGACCGACGCAGTTTGTCGGGCGGTCAGCGCTTACCGGCACCGCGCTTAATAAGACGTGCCTTACACAAAACTGAAAAGGAAAGACAAATGCCACTCAATCTTGATTCACCTTCTGACGGCTCCGGCGGCGGGCAGTTTTACGACAAGCTACGGTTTAATGCTCAAGGCGGCGTCTGGTTTATGAAGTCGCAGGATGGTGAGAAGCGTTTTCCAAACGGCTTCAAGGCTGTGTTCGATATGGAAAACCTGCAAACCGGATGGGCCAAGTACAACGGCACGTATGTAGATTTCATGCCCGACCCATCGCTGGAAGATCCGGCACCGCGTCCTGCAAGTGATGACGATGAGCAATGGAAGCGGGCTTTTAAGGTGCTGGCTTACTCAAAAGACGCCTTCGGCGGAACGCTGGAGTTCATGCATCAGGCAAGAACGGTCACGGGTGCTTTTCAAGAATTGTATTCGGCATACGAGGCGAAAGCCGAAGCCGGGAAGCTGCCGGTCGTCGCAGTCGATGGCGATCCAGCGCGCGTCGGTGATTATTACGGACCAAGCTGGAAGATCGAAAAGATGATTTCGCGACCGAAAGAGATGGGGGCGATGAAGGAAGAAGCCCCTGCCCCTGCGGCTGGTGAGGACATCCCGACAGACGACGAATTTTAAGGAACCGTAGGGCGGGTTTTACGCGCCGCCCTTCCTGCGGGTGGGGGGCGAGGACGGCCATCCTCGCTCCCCCGTCGCCCGCGCAACAAAATGCACATGAGGCGCAAGCACATGAAACTTAAGCGCAAACAATGGACGCCGCAAACGCTGAGCGAAATGCTTCAGCTTTATAGAGACGGCGTCCGCATCGAAAAATTAGCACAAAAGTATGGCGTGACACCGGACGCGATCCGGCAGCAAGCGTCGAAGGCGCGTGTTTATCGGTCTGGCGAGTTTCTATCCGAGATCAGACGCGAGTGTAGCGCGTTGCAGTTTGGGGGGCGGGATGAATAAGCGTCTCGTGATTCTTGAAAGTCCGTATGGCGGCAGCGTTGCCGAGAATGTCCAATATGCGCGCAAATGCGTTCGCGATTGTCTGTTTCGCGGCGAGGCACCTATTGCCTCACACCTCTTATACACGCAGCGCGGCATCCTCGAAGACGACATTATTGAAGACCGGCGGCTCGGCATCAATGCAGGGCTGGCGTGGCTGAAAGTCGCCGACGCATCGGTCGTTTATGTCGATCTAGGCGTCTCGGCGGGAATGCTGGAGGGCATTTTTATGGCGCAGTCGCGCGGCGTTCCGGTTGAGTTTCGGAGGGTTGAGGATGAGTAGCCCGGTCGTTATTGGCGATTGCACCTTATACCTTGGCGACTGTCTTAAAATCATGCCGACGCTTGGTGCGGTCGATGCGGTTGTGACCGATCCGCCGTATGGAATTAATTATCAAACAACGCTACCCGGCGCTACACGTTACGGAGCAATTAAAAATGATTCGGGTGAATTAGACTTAAAAATTTTCTTATCAATGTCGTGCGCAGTTCTTGCATTCGGGGCGAATAATTACCCAGACCAACTACCTCACCGAGGTCGATGGCTATGTTGGGATAAGCGAACGATAGACGGCGCAGCCGATAAAATGTTGGGCAGTCCGTTCGAATTGGCATGGGCGAATAAGACAACTGGGCGCGATAAAATTGTCCGCATCCTTCATGGAGGTGCCGTAAATGCAGACGGCGGGAAACGAGTGCATCCAACTCAAAAACCTATCGCGCTTATGGCTGAATCAATCTTATGGGCAGCGAGTAATGCCGATATCATCATTGACCCCTTCATGGGCAGCGGCACAACAGGCGTTGCATGCGCCAAGCTAGGCCGGAAGTTTATAGGCATAGAGCTAGAGCCTAAATATTTTGACATCGCGTGCCAGCGCATCAAAGACGCTTACAAGCAACCCGACTTATTCGTAGCGCCGCCCGAAAAGCCAACGCAAGGGGGGCTAGACTTATGAGGTATGCATGGGTGCCGGGGGTGGGTGGTGAATGAAGAAATCACCGTCCTCGACCTCTTCAGCGGCATCGGCGGATTCTCCCTTGGGCTTGAATCAACCGGACCTTTTCGAACAGTTGCCTTCTGCGAGCAAGACAAGTTCTGCCAAGCCGTCCTTAGAAAGCACTGGCCCAACGTCCCAATCTTTGACGATGTCAGAACCATCGACACAGATGGACTTGGAACAATTGACCTCATCTGCGGCGGCTTCCCCTGCCAGCCTTGGTCCCAAGCCGGGCAGCAAAGAGGCGCGGAAGATGACAGAGACCTCTGGCCAGCGATGGCTGCCCTTATTGAAAAGCTACAACCTCAGTGGGTCATTGGCGAAAATGTGCGAGGCTTTGTTAACGAGCCAATGGGGCTTCAGCGCAGTTTATTTGACTTGGCGCGCATCGGCTTCCAAGCCGTCCCATTTGTTATTCCGGCTTGTGCCGTCGATGCCCCGCACAGACGAGACCGGGTCTGGATTTTGGCCCACCGCACAGGCCCGAGACTTTCGAACAGGAGAAGCTCGCAGGTTCACAGACCCTCAACGAAGTCGAGACCTCAACGACGCCGTAGCGTTCTGGCCGACGCCTGTAGCGAGAGACTACAAGGGGCAGGGCATGAGCCGCGAGAGACGGGAGACGCGGGAGCCAGACAACTTGTGCAGTTGGACAGCGAAGTACGAGGGCAGTGGAGCGTTGAACCCGGAATGGGTGGAATGGCTAATGGGGTTCCCCGCTGGCTGGACGAGCCTGACTGCGGAAGAGTTGCAAGCGGTGTCAAAAACAGAGTCGCGCGGCTCAAAGCACTCGGAAACGCCGTCGTCCCGCAAGTCGTCGCGCAACTCGGGCGGGCGATCCTCGCAGCGGAGTGCGGGCGATGACTAGCCGCTACGCCCAATACGGCCCCGCCCTCGTCGAAGCCGGGTATGACATTACGCCGGTCAAAGGCAAGGCGGCATACCTTCCAGGATGGTCGGAGCGACCGCCCGAAGCGCTGGACTACCAAAGCCACGCAGATGCCAGCATCGGCGTCCTGACGGGTGGCGCGCATAATCTTGTTGCCGTCGATATCGATGTCCTCGATCCGTTTACCGAAGGACAGATTGAGACGCTGATTAGTGACGAGCTTGGCGAAGCGCCGCGGCGGATTGGCAATGCGCCTAAATCGTTATTTCTGTTTCGATGCACGGAACCGTTCTTAAAAACGAAGACCGGCGTCTATGACATCGATGGCGATGACAGTGCGGTCGAAGTGCTTGGTGAGGGTCAGCAATTTGTTGCGTCGGGCATTCACCCTGACACGTTGAAGCCGTATCGCTGGCCTGACGACCGTCTTATCGACCTGACGCCGAGCGAGCTTACAGCGGTGACGCCGGAACAGTTGCACACCTTCCTTGATGGATGCCGGAACATTTTGGGGCGGGTTGGAACGCTCAAAGGCAGGGTCAGCGAGCGGAAGCCCGCGGTCAACGGTACGTCGCTCATGCTCAAGGAGTTAGACGGCGAGATGCGCGAAGTAGACGCCGCCCTCGCCTTCCTTCCAAATGATGACGAGCATTACGACGACTGGATCGGAACGCTGCATGCCATCAAAGGGGCGCTGGGTGACGGTGGGCGAGAGTTAGCGCATCGATGGTCGAAGCGGTCGGAGAAGTATGACGAAGCAGAGACCGATCGGGCTTGGGATTCTATTAAGAATGTGAAGCATATCGGCGCTGGCTCGATTTATCATTGGGCGCAGCAATATGGGTTCAGTCTGCGCGAAATACGCGAACCGCAGTACGAAGGTCCGCACGATAAAAAACCCCGTCAGGATTTAATTAATGACACGATTAATCCCCGTCAGGATTTAATTAATGATTCGATTTTACGTGCATCGGATATTCGCGGACCAATTCCAGAGCGGGAATGGCTGCTGCGGGACTGGTTTCCAAGCAAAGCGGTAAGCCTCTTATTCGGTCCTGGCGGCGTTGGTAAGACGCTATTGGTTCAGCAACTGGCCAACTGTGTTGCAACCGGACACGATTTCATGGGCATTGAGACGCGACAGATGCCGGTGCTGGCAGTCTTATGCGAGGACGACAGTCTCGAAATCAGTCGCCGCCAACTTGCTATTAACGACTGGCTGGGCATCAATGAAATTACCGGCAGCGGTCCCAGCAATCTATTCATCTGGCCGCGCGTCGGGGAGGACAACATCCTTGTCACATTCCCAAGTCAAGGCGAAGACAAGCCGGGCGAGTTCTACGGCAAGCTCAGAGACGCCGTGGAAGAGGTCAAGCAGCGCACAGACAGCGACGAAATACTTATTGTATTAGACACGGCTGCCGACCTCTTTGGCGGTAACGAGAACGTCAGGCGAGAGGTCAATACGTTCGTCAAGACGTACCTTGGCAGCTTCTGCACCAGTCATAACGCAAGTGTCATTACACTGGCGCACCCGTCCTTATCGGGGCTGTCCAGCGGCACCGGGTTGAGCGGCAGCACGGCATGGGAAAACAGCGCCAGAGCAAGGGCATATTTTCATCGTAGCGACGATGATGATGACGTGCGGACGCTGTCCAGAAAGAAGTCAAATTACAGCGCCATCGGCGACAGTCACGATATCACGTTGCTCTGGCAGGACGGCGTCTATCAGCTTCCGACGCTGCCGGATCAGGTCGACCGGATCGAACATAACAGCGTTAAAAATAAAATTTTAGACGAAATCGAAAGCGCATTTATCGACGGCGTCGGCTATCGATCCAGGGGTGCCAGAGCCATCAAAACGGCGCTGGCGGCACAGGTGAACGTGCGCCCGTCACTCGCTGCGAAGCTCGTCACACAACTCGAAATGGACGGCTTTATCGCGATGACGGCGCACGATGGCTATAAGGTGCTAAAAAGGTAACAAAAATAGGTGAAGTGTATGAAATATATATCGAATTACGATTCCCCCGGAAATTTCCGGGAAATGTTACTCTCAAATGCCCGAAAATGCTTCCCGGAAGCGCAAGTGCTTGAAAGTAAAGGGAAATTGAGATTCCCCCGCTCCCGCCGGGGGAATCTGGATAACGCTGTAAAATCAACAACTTACTGTTCCGGGGGAGAGGGATATATAAATATATCCCGCTCCGGCGGGATATTTATATTTTGAATGCCGCGCGACGGGCGAGGCGGCGGCCCGATAAAATCACCGCTCCCGAGAAATACGCAAAGCCGATCCAGGACAGCATCTATCACGCTATCGCCGCGCTCGATGAAGTTGCGATCCGCTTCGAGGAAAAATGGGGCATAGATCGATTGCCAAAAATCGTCCCGCCCGAGACCGCTTCGCGCTTCGGGTCGGCGAAGGCGAAGCTGGATGCCGCTTTGGATGCCGACGACGCGGACGAGGTCGCGAGGCGGGCATCTGTTCTCGCACGGGGATGGGAAGCGCTCGATAAGGAAGCGACGGCAGCGGGGCATCAGCCAGAGGAGGTCGAGGCGTGGCTATGGCGAGACGAGGATGGGAAGCCTCATGCGTTCGTCCGAGATGTTGCTGATGCCGTGCGATACGGCAAGCGGCATCCGGGCGTCGTCATCTGGTCAATGCCGGAAGTTGTTAGAACGGCGGCGGCGTTCGCGGAAGAGATGGGCAAGCTCGGCACAGAAGCGAAGGCGGCGTTTCCCGGCGCAAGCATTGTCGACATTCGAGACAAGGAGGTTCCAAATGATGAGCTACCATTCTGACGAACTTCCAACGAACGAAGCGATGCATGAGATGGCGATGGAAGCTGCGCGAACGATTATGCGGCTGCCTAGCTCCAAGGTGCAGGGCTACGGTAGCGGTTGGCCGGATTGGCTAAGGGACGCCGACCTTGCCTATGGCTACAATCAGGAACGAGTGCGGCTTGGACCGCCGTCTGGTCCAGAAATTGATCGTCTGGATCAATTTGTAGATTTAATCTGGGCGGTTAAGCCAGAGGACGCGAAGATTGTAATGACGGTTGCGTTTAGCGCTCAACGAAACGGATGGCCGCGAACGAGGGGGCCGCAGTGGTCCAAAGTTGCCAGAAACGTGTTCGGTATTCATGTCGATACGCTTAGAACGCGCTACGAGGCTGCTCTGGAGCGCTTTAGGGTAGCCGCGGGTAGGGTGGGAACCCTTTAACATTGTTACCCACTCTACGGGCTTTAAAACAAGATGTAGGGGGTATGGTAACAAGCGGTAACAATATGTGGTGGGTTACATCCCCAGCGCAACAGCAACGAAAAGCATAAGGGCGAGGACGCCAACGAATAGCAAAGCCTCGCCAATTGTGGTAAATAGTTCGATCACTGGATTCTCCATTGTTGAAAGTGAAGAAGGCGGTCAACCGTTGCAGCGGCTGACCGCTTTCGCTTTAGTCGATTAGTCCGTGTTGGCGCAGGGCGTTCTTTGCAGCGCGCATATTTGTGATTGCCACAACTTCTTGGACTCGAGGACGTTTCTCAAAAATTTGACGGATGCGCTTCGGGTGCCGTTCTGCTTGGTATCTGGCAATGCGTTCGCAAAATGGCGGGACTGCTTTTTTCGTCGTGTGACGACCTCTGCCGTTTGTCCATTCGCTAGTGGCATGTGCGCCGCCTCGATAAAGTTGCCAAATATTAACGGCTTGGACTTTGTTGCATTTCATTTTCGGTTTCCCTTTTTCCTTTGTTGATGTCATCATAGTAACATCTTGTTCCGTTATAACAAGTAAAAAAGTGGCCTGACGTGCAAATTGGTTACTTTTTGTTGCGAACGGTCTCAAAACCGGATAAGGCAGGGGAAATTTGGAGCAACTCACGGCGGCGGAAAGGCCGCTTTTTTTATGCCGGAAGCGAAGACGCCGAAGCTGACGATGAAGCAAGAACGCTTTGCGCGTAAGTATGTTTCGCTGGGCTGCGCTGCGGAAGCGTATCGCCAAGTGTACAAAACGGAAGGCTGGTCAGATAACGCTATTCGCGTTGAAGCGCATAGAACATTGCAGAAGCCTAATGTGTCCCTAATGGTTGAAAAAGTAAAAGCGGAACAGTCTGACTTCCAGGCAATCACTTTCGAGGAAATCGGCGGCTATCTGCGGCGCGCGGTGGAAGGCGCGACGGCGGCTGGACAGCACGGCGCGGCCTCGCAGGCGGCGGTTGCACTCGGCAAGCTGGCCGGATTGTACGTGGAAAAACAAAAACTTAGCGTTGACGACACCCGCGAACACCTCGATGCTGTTCGCGATCTGGCCGAGGTCGATCCAGAGGACGACATCGAGCAGCCCAAGGTCGTTAATTTGCGCTGATCGAACCGGCGAAACGCACATTTTATGTACCTTTTCGCCGTAACCCGTTGATATAGCTATACTTTGGTCAGGCTCCTAGCCTGATAGGCCGCGATCCGCAGCAGAATCGAGCCGAGACCCCCCCCGTCTCGCGACCGGCGGGGGCGGTTGTAGTTGTGATACCCCCCTACCCCCTTGGGGGAACAAATATGGACGATGCCAGAAAAAAATAAAAATTCTGCATGGGCCGCTTTCATAAAGCGCTACAAGGACGACCCCAGCGGCTTCTCGAAGCATGTCGTCGGCATGGAGCCGCTCGATTGGCAAAAAGAAGTAATGCAAGCCATCGCCAGCGGCGAGCGTCGTATCAGCGTCCGTAGCGGCCACGGCGTCGGAAAGTCATCCTGCGCCGCTGTACTTATTCTGTGGTTCTTGACAACCCGCTACCCCAGCAAGGTTGTCGTCACCGCGCCAACCAGCGCCCAGCTTTATGACGCCCTATTCGCCGAGGTAAAACGCCGCCTAAAGGATCTGCCCCCAGCGGTAAGCAAGTTATTCGAGGCAACCAGCGACCGGATCGTCCTCAAAAGCAGCCCCAGCGAAGCCTTTTGCAGCGCCAGGACAAGCAGCAAGGAACGCCCCGAAGCCCTTGCGGGCGTCCATAGTGAAAACGTCTTGTTAATTGTAGACGAAGCCAGCGGCGTCCCAGAATCGGTCTTCGAGAGTGCAGCAGGGAGCATGTCCGGACACAATGCTGTCACACTGCTACTGGGCAACCCAGTCCGCGCCAACGGCTTCTTCTACAGAACGCATACCGAACTCAGTCAAGATTGGTGGACGAAAAAGGTATCCTGCGATGACAACCCTCTGGTCAGCGATGACTTCCTTCGCGACATGGCTAATCGCTACGGCGAACAGAGCAATCAGTACCGTGTCCGCGTACTTGGCGAATTTCCGCAAGCGGATGAGGACACTCTTATCGCGTTGAACCTTTTGGAAGCCGCCCGCGACCGCGACGTGGACCCCAGCCCCGTTGCATCAATCGTATGGGGCGTCGACCCAGCCCGGTACGGAAGTGATCGTTCAGCCCTCGCGAAACGCAGCGGCAACTATCTTCTCGAACCGCCAAAAACGTGGCGCGACAAGTCAACAATGGAACTCTGCGGCATCATTCAGGCAGAGTATGAAAGCACACCATTCATGGAGCGCCCCGAGGAAATCTGCGTCGACAGCATCGGCATCGGCGCGGGCGTCGTTGACCGCCTTATAGAACTTGATCTGCCGGCACGCGGCATCAACGTTGCCGAGAGTGCGAGCCTAAATCAAAAGTATGTGCGGCTCCGCGACGAGTTATGGCATCGCGCCCGCGAGTGGTTCGAGAGTAAAGAGGTCCACATTCCTGACGATGAGCAACTGATTCAGGAATTGGCTGCGCCCCGCTTCACATTCACGTCATCAGGAAAAATCAAAATTGAAAGTAAGGACGAGATGCGCAAGCGCGGCGTAGGCTTTGGCAGCCCCGATCTGGCAGACGCCTTTTGTCTCACGTTTGCATCAAACGCAGTCGTCGCCGCCCACGGCACCCGGTACGCCTGGAGCCGATATTACGAACCAGATACGAGCTACGTCGTCTGATGGTCCTTCTCGTCCAAACCCCCAGCGGCACCGTCTCGCTGCCCCCGCAGGGCTTCTTTCAGACGCAGCGCAGCCCGTTCGCAGACTTCCTGTCCCCGTCTGGCTTGCCCCCGGTCAGCCCTGTGTCGTTCGCCCCCCGCATCCCTGCCCCGGCAGACATTGATTCGGCGGCGCTGATACGGGAACGCCCGGTCGCCCCGGTCATTCCGCAATCCCCGCGCTTCCGCGCGCCAGACCCCGGCCCCGCCGACGACCCATTCGATAGCGTTCCAACTGTCAATCCAAACAGCCTCACGGCACCCGACCCGGCATCGGTGTTCGGCACAGTCGGCACGTTGACTGGTGTTCCGGGGTTGGGCTTGGCTGGCAGCCTGTTGGGCAATGCAATCAGCCTCGGAAGTCTTCCTCCGGGCATCCCTGGGACGATTAATCCAGGGCAAGTAGCGCTGAACGTCTTCTCGCCGTTTGGAGCGTTTGGCGAGAGTGTCGCAAAGCAGGCCGCGCCTGCCCTCGCCGCGTTGAATATGGCGGACACCGAGTTCGCACTCGGCAATCAAGTCGAGCC
>MDTE01153747.1_pt1 | contig 11603 bp, 14 predicted proteins | sample 811231 | NCBI WGS metagenome assembly MDTE01 (sample SAMN05326651, study PRJNA326480) | marine metagenome | isolation source: seawater | place: Indian Ocean: Red Sea | collected 2010
ACGGTGGGGTCGGATGGACCAGGCACTGGGGCGACGTTCCGGTTTTCGTTGGCGCCCGGCTGAGTCCTCTCGCAGTCACGGTATAATGTCACCCACGCGCATCGCCGCGACCTGACGTCCCTACCCTTGACGGAAAGGCGCGCTGATGTCCCGATGAGGACCACTGCGATGACTGACGAACTCTGCTACTTGCCCGCGACCGATGCGCTTCGGTTGTTCAAGGCTCATGAACTCTCGCCGGTCGAGTACATGCGTGCTCATATCGACCGTGCCGCCGAGGTCGAGCCGGTGATCAACGCCTTTGCCTTCGAATACTTCGATGCGGCACTCGCGGCGGCCCGCAAGGCCGAGGCACGCTTCATGAAGCCAGGCGCGCGCATTCGCCCATTGGAAGGATTGCCCTTGGCCGTCAAGGACGAGATGAACATCAAAGGTCAGCCGATGACCAACGGCTCTCTTTATCTCAAGGACAACGTCAGCACCAAAACCGATCTGCTGATCGAGCGGTTGCTCCGCGCTGGAGCAATCGTGCATGCACGCACCACCACGCCCGAGTTTTCATGCGCGGGTGTCGCCCACTCCCGGGTGCACGGCGTCTCCTGTACGCCATGGGATACACGATACACCTGCGGCGGCTCATCGGGTGGATCGGCCGCATCGCTGGCGGCGGGCAGCACTGCGCTCGCGACCGGCTCGGATATCGGTGGTTCCATACGTATTCCAGCTGCCGCTTGCGGTGTCGTCGGCTTCAAGCCGCCATACGGCCGCAACCCTGACTTGTCCGCATTCGGCTGGGACTGGTACGCCGCAATTGGTCCCCTCACCCGCACCATCGCAGATTGCAAGCTCATGCAGAATGTGATGAGCGGCCCACATCCGTTGGTTAACTCGTCGTTGCGTCCGAAATTCCGCCTGCCCTCGTCACACAAGCCAATCGCCGGGCTCAAGATCGCGTTCTCGATGGACTTGGGATTTTTCGAGATCGACGACCATGTCAGAACGAACACCTTGCGGACTCTGAGAGTGCTCGAAGAACTGGGCGCCGAGATCAAAGAAGTCGAGTTTGGATGGAATACCCGTGCAGATCGCGCGGCGCAGAACTATCTCGATCATCTGTTCGGCGGATACATCAAGTCTTTCGTAGAATCCGATCCGGGTCTGGCCAGCGTTTGGGCCAGATACTGCTCGGACACGCACGGCAAAGTTGGAGTCGAGCAGTTCATGGAAGCCTACGAGATCACGGCAGAGGTCTCTCGCACCGTGGGCACAATCTTACACGAGCACCACAGTTTCATCTGTCCCACCATGGGATTCCACGAAGTACCGGCAGATCACGAACCAGAGCAACCACTGGTGATCAACGATGCCCGAGTCAACCCGCTCTATGGCTGGTGTCTGTGCCATCCATTCAACATGCTCGGACGCTGTCCGGTGTTGTCAGTGCCCTCGGGCATCGGTGGCAACGGACTACCAACCGGTATTCAGATCGTCGCTCGTCATCTGGACGACGAGCGAGTGTTTCGAATCGGAGCGGCGCTCGAGCAGGCGCAGCCGTGGCTCGATTGCGCTGCACGCAGGCCGGTGGTGGGCGAGAGGTGAAACGGAAAGGTTCATCCCCTGGGTGGGCGCACCGGAGTTAGAAGTTGAACACTCGTTCGCAATCGCTGCGGGTGAGTTCGACGGGCCGCATACCTCAACTTCGATCGTGCTCTCGAGCTATATCATGCGCCACGGCGCTCGGCGAGAATTGACTCGACTCTGGGCCCATAGAGTCGAATATTTTTCGCATCGGGTGCGATACGGTTCGGCGTGGCGTCATAGGACAACACCGCAGAAACCCGCCGACGCTGACCCTCGACAGGTAGCACACCGTGTAACGTGTGACGTCCTCTGAACAACGTCAACGTACCCGCACCACGTTCTATGTGCCTAACACTATCAGGCCGCTCTTCCACAACCTCAGTAATCGCATCGATGTCGAACTCGAGATTGCTATTACGGGTTTCGGGCCGATAAACGAACTCGCCGCCCGCTTCCGGCTCTTGCAACAACAATGTCACGACGCAGTCACAATGGTCATGGTGATAGATGGTTCGATTGCCGCTCTCGAGAGCAATGACATTGAGCGCTTGAAACTCGTCGGCATCGAGGTAGAGCTCGTGCTTGCCTTGAATCGCAGCGACAAATCGGGTCAGCGCTGACCACTCGTAGAGCTGCTTGAGCAAAGACTCTGGACCGAACTGATCACTCGCCAGATGCGTTGACGAAGTCGTCCAGAAGCAGTGCTCGGGGTGACCCAGCGGTAAGTTAGGACTCGCCTCGGCGGCGTAGCGAAAATTGGCGGTGAAAGTCCGTTGGTAGCCGCTTGGTAACAAAGCCTCCGCCTCGGCTGCGAGATGCCGAGCGCCGTCCGGTTTGAGAAATCCTTTCAGGTTGCAAACGCCGGAATTGTCCAGTGCCTCGCGCCAGCGCGAAATCTGAGCGGCATTCAATGGTTCATGAATCGGATATCGGTCCAGGTCGACCAGCTCCGCAACCACCGGCAATCTTTCAGAGTCCATGACATCCCCAGCCGACTAGAGTTCTGGCGCAGTATACCCTTTGTCGATCACGACTTTCCGTAACAAAGTCAGCTCGCCGACTAATCGGCACTACAGGGTCAACGAGGAGCAATCAGGTCCGTGCCCCCGACCCACCTCACTGTGCTTTGCCTGCTCGCACAGGCTGTCGCGGCCCGTCGTGGCGCATGAGTCAGGCAATACTTCATCACGGCGCTCGCTCAAGCTACTTCGTCAGCACGTCGAAGAGAGCAGTACGCCCGTATCAGCCCTGGCGGTGATGCCCGTTGCCTGCATCGCCGCCCAGAAAATCGCGATGTCAGTCGCCACCAACGGCTTGCCGGTTTGTGCTTCAACGTCTTTTACAACATAGCTGGTTCGCATGCCGGCCCCCGTCTGACAGATTGCATCGCAATCGGGCGCGAGTCGCGCTGCTTCCACACAAGTCTGCATGACGATCTCATCGGGATAGTCCCATCGCGTTGCGTCTTCGATCGCCTCTTTCTCGCTCTGGTCGGACAGAATGTCCTGGTCAATCAGATCACCCGTCCAGAGAATCTCGAAACCGGCACTGTCGAGAAACGCAATCGACGCCCTAGTCCATGCCGGACGGTAATACCCAGTCGTCACCGAGATCCTTTTCGCGCCCACCGCGTTCAGAGCATCGACTATCGCGGTCCAGTTCAATATGACCGGAATACCGAATTCCTCGCTCAAGGACTGCTCCAGTGCCCGGGCAGAGTCTAGATCCGGGGCGTACGGCAATGCCCAGTAACCCCCAAACTGCAGGACCACTTCCACATCGGCGTCGCGCAATGCGGCAATCCCGTCTTTGAGCACCGCCAGACGACGCGAGGCATCTCCAAGACCAGCCCCATACTCAGCCCCAGGGTAGTTCGGAAGAGTCTGAACGACGCCAACTGGGTCTGCACAAACGCCAAGAAACTGCTGCAGTGTCTGGTCAAAACACGCAGGTGGACTGACAAAACCAACGTAGTGCTGGAATCTCATCTGTGCCATTGTGGTCAATCTCCAAACTGCGACCAACTTCAGGGGGTCTTGCCAGCCAACCAGTCGTTGATGATCTCCCGGTGACGGTCGCGCCCATAACTCGAGAAGTGACCGCCGTGAACCACATTTACCGGCAGCTCAAGCAAGCGCTCCATGCTCGCGATGTAGTCTGTCGCATTGGAATGGTAAGTGTCCTCGATGAGTTCTCCGTCGTAGACGATGTCTCCGGAGAACAACACCCCGCTCGCCGCCTCCCACAGTGCAATTCCACCCGGTGAGTGTCCGGGAGTGTGAAAAACCTCGAACTGGCGGTTGCCCAGATCGATGACATCTCCGTCGTCGACTATCCGTGTGGCCGGTGCTCCCTTTACTGCGTATAGAGTCGATTCATAAGGGTCGGGCGGGAGCGCCGTGAAGATGTCGTCTGTCACATAAGGATCGGCCAGGGTGCTCCGCCGGCTCGGAGATGCCATGATTTCCGCCTCGGCGCGATGCACGACCCGATCATCGAACTCGTGATGACCGCCAATGTGATCGAAATGTGTGTGGCTTGCGACCGCGCTCAACGGTCGTTCTGTCAGTGTGGGGATCTGCTCACGCAGACTGACGACCCCCATGCCGCTATCCACCAGCATGTCGCGATCACGTCCCCGCACGTGCCAGATGTTGCAGCGGTAGAACTCGAGGATGTGTGGCTCGCAGATGTAGGTGATGTCGTCAGCGCAAGAATGCGTCGTGAACCATTTGTCCGCAGTTACAATGTCCATGTCGGCCTTTCGTTCCGAGTCATATCACGCGCCACTACGTCGGGCGAATCGCGCTTCTGAACCATTCCGTTCCCTCTGCTCGATGGGGACATCCCGAATGTCTGAACGCAACCGCGCCGGTTTCTCATGCGATCCGAGAATATTGACGAAGCCGAACGCGCTTTGCTCACCATCAAACCCCTCGGTTCATGCCGCCGTCCACCAGAACGCTCTGACCGGTGATGAAACCTGCATCATCGGACAGCAGGAACGCTACCGTTTTGGCGAGCTCTACAAGGGTGCCAGGGCGGCCGATGGGTACGTGAGACAACATGTCATCGGTGTACTCGAAGTTCTCGATGAAACCCGGCAGCACGTTGTTCATTCGAACATTTTGACCGGCAAACGAATCGGCGAACAGCTTCGTGTAGCCGGCTAACGCCATGCGCATGCAGCTGCCGGTAGGAAATCCGTAGCTGGGTTCCTTTTGCCCGAAGCTGGTGATGTTGACGATGGCGCCGCCCCCTTGCTCGGCCATCAACGGCGCAATCAGACGGGTTGCACGTACGACGTTCAAAAAGATCATGTCCATCGCGGTCAGCCAATCACCGTCCGTCAATGACAGCAAGTTGAGCTCGAGTTTTGGGTCGTATGCGGAGCTGCGTGGGAACACACCGGTGTTCGGCGCGTGTCCGGTGTTGTTAATCCAGCAATCAACATGACCGTAGGTCGTCACCGCCAGATCGAACAGTTTCTCGAGATCTTCTGCTTCTGTGACCGAGCCGCTAAGGCCAATCCCACCCAGCTCCCCGGCCAACGCTTCGGCTGCTCCGGAACGCGAGAAAAGTACCAGATTATATCCGCGGGCGTGGAGCTCCAACGCACATGCTTTGCCGATCCCCTGACCGGCTGCTGTGACAACTGCAACTTTGTTTTCCATGGTCTTCGTCAGTGTTCTTTAGGCGATGATTTCGATCGAAACGCGCTGGTGTGCACCATCTCGTCCGGGGCTGCAGCAACAAGAAGACGCTGCCGCGCAACCGGCAGCCTCTTCGTGCCCGCGGCGATGCTGCAAGCAGCAAAGTGCTCTCCACACATCACTTCAGCGTGGTGCGTAATCAGTTACCGTCATCTCCCACCACGTTCTAGCTCAAGAATCCAGTGGTGTCACCGCAGGCGCCAAAGTCGTCGACGCCCTCAGCATCTCCGCAGTTCACGTCCTTACTGGCCGCAATCAACGCCTTTGCCTTGGCCCACTCACCGGGACGAATGACTTCACCCGGCGCTGCAGCGACGGCGCGCAGCGCATCGGTAATTTGGCATCGAGACTGATCCGGCACCCCTCAACGCGGCCACTCGCCGGACATGGTGGTGCGGTGCAGGCGCCTTCGTCCTGCAACGATCTTGCCGCGGCTGTGCAGAGTGCAGCGGTTGTCCCAGACCAGAACGTCGCCGACCGACCAGTGGTGCTCATAGACAAAATCCGGATGTGTCACCCGAGACCAGATTTCTTCGAGCAACTCGTTACTCTCCTCGACGCTCAGGTCGACGATGTAGCAGTCCCCCTGTCGACCGAGAAACACGCCTCTGCGTCCCGTGGCCACATGCTCTCTGACCAGCGGAAACCACGGCCCGGGAGACAAAGAAGGATCGATTTCGGCATCGAAGTCTCCTTTCTCCAAGGAATAGTCCTGACGGCCGTGAATGATGATCCGGCCTTCGAGACGAGTACGGAGCTCCTCGGGCATAGCCTCGAAGGCGGCCAGTGCGCTCGCGAAGCGTGTGGTCGGTGGACTCACTTCTGGGAGCTCGAGGGCGTATAACGCACACGCGGAGTTTGGCAGCGGAACCGTGTCGGAGTGCCAGATGGCTTCGCTGTTACCGAGCGCACCGATGGGCTTTCCGTCTTCAACGATGTTCGAAACGACATCAACCAGATCAGGAACGTCGGTCGCTAGCTCGGGGTGGTAGTCCTTGGGACGATGGTCCGCGAGTGGCTTACCAAACAGGCTGCTGAACTCCAACAGCGCAGTGTCGGTCAGCGACTGCCCCTTGAAGAAAATCACCTGATGCTGATGGAAGGCGGACACAATCGCCTGCCCGGTATCGTTACCGAGGGGCTTCGACAGGTCCACGCCTCGGATCTCAGCGCCGAGCGCGCCACCTGAGGGAAGTATTTCTAAGCTCATTTGGTGCCTCCTAAGAAATGGTGAGCTCGACTTCGCCTAAGCGCGCAAAACACGCTCGCGCCCTATCGCCCGGCTCCACCCAGTAGGGAGCGGCACAGGTCCCGGTGTTGACGAACTGACCGCGACGCAGCCCGATGCCTCGACGGGATGCGTGATTCGCGAGCCAAACCAACACGCCGAGCGGGCCGCCGGTGACATTGGTGAGATTACCTTCGGCAACGGTCGACCCATTGACGTCGACAACGACCTCTAAAGCTTGTTGCTCGAGTGTTTGCCAATCGCTCACCTGCGGTCCGAGCACCAGATACTGCTCTGGCCCTCCTTCGGCAATGAGACTGAGTGGCCGCTGGTTCAGCCAGTCCGAGAAACAGGTGATCACCACCTCGATGCTGGCGTGCATACTCTCGACCGCATCCGCGACTTCTTCGTGGTGGTAATCGGAATCACGTGGAGGAAGATCCTGGCCCAGGCAAAAGGTGATCTCCGCCTCCAGTGCCGTCGGCAAAGCACCGTGGTGCGAAACCTCCGCGCCACTCGGCAAGAACCGATCCGTGCGCCATCGTGCCGAAAAGGCTTCATCGAGCCCAAGCTGACGTTGCATGTCCGGATTGGCAGCACCGACGTACCAGCCCTTGGCGGCACCGCTTTCACGCGCAGTGAATATCGCTGCCTGAATGGCATAGGCGTCTTCGATGGTCTCGGGGGTACAGTCGAGCGGTAACCCATCGATGAGTCGTCCGGCGGCACTCGCCTCCAGCAGAAACTCTGCCGCGCGCGCCACATCGTCCTCTGACAAACGGCCCACGGTCATTGCAGATTCTCGACGACTTCGTCTTTGAACTTCACCGCCTGCGCATAGGCCTCGCGCAATATGGTGGTCTCGGTCAGATAGGTCAGCACGTGCACACCGGCTTCCAACCAGCGTTTGGCATCATCCGGTGACCAGGCGCCCATCTCGAAGGTCTTACCGTGTTTCAGCGCCGCCTCACGAATTCTGTACTTGTAGTCCTCCATGTGCTTCCACTCGTCCGGCGTACCATAGACACCGAGCTCCTGGGCAAGGTCCGCGGGACCGATGGCGAGCGTATCGATACCCGGCACCGAAGCGATCTCGTCGATGTTTGCAAACGCCTCTTTAGACTCCAACATGACGCTGATGTGTATTTGCTCGTCGAACTTCACCAGATCCTGTGGGTCGTCTTCGTAGTCGTTGTGCGGACCGGGCTCGAAGGTTCCTCTGTTGCCCATCGGGGCAAAGCGAGCCGACTCGACCACCGCCGCCGCCATCTTGGCGTTATGGATCTGTGGGACATAGAGGTTGCGCACACCGGCATCGAGCACACGAGAGAACCAGACTCGATGCCCTTCGGGTACCCGTACACAAAGGCCGAAGTCGAGCGCGCGCGCCAGGCTCGCCATGTTTGCGACAGTCTCCAGAGACACCGGCGTATGCTCCATATCGAGACGCGCGTAATCGAGACCTACGCTTTTCAGCAACGTCAACACCGAGGGGGTGCGCGTCAACATGATCCACGTGCCGAGTTGGACACGTCCCTCTTTCAGTCCCTGCTTGAATGGGTTGATGTTGTTCATTGCCTGCAACGCCCCCTTGGAGATTCGAAATACACGCGTCGCGGTCGGCGACGCCTGAAAAACTCAGAACTTCCCGCGAAACACTTTCCGCAGCTTTCGTTCCGTATCGTGAAGCCCCCCCTCAATCTGACGGCGAGACTTCTTGTGCATGTTGTAGTGCGCGATCCAGAACGTGCGACACCGGGGCATGCACAACCAACGAACGCCCCTCATCAAGATCCGCCGACCCGGATCGCCTATGAAGCGAGTCCACCACCAAGGGGCACCATAAGTGACAATCGCGCCGAGTACTTTGATGTGATTGAGCTTCGGCCCAGCCGGCTTGCCGTCGTCATCCAGGTTGACTGCGACCCCGGGTGACATGACTCTCTCCAGCCAGCCTTTGAGAATCGCCGGCTGCCCATACCACCAGGTGGGATAAATGAACATCAGCGCCTCAGCCCACTGAAGGTCTCGCGCGTAGTCCTCCACCGCTTTCGCGTTCAGGTCTGGGTCGTTGTAGCAGTTGTATCGATCCAAGGTCAGAACCGGGTCAAAACCCTCGGCGTTGATGTCACGGATCCGCAGGTCAGCCCCTGAAAACACACGTCGTACCACGTCGAGGATTGCGGCGTTGAAGCTGTCCCGCGATGGATGGGCATAGATCACCAAGACATTCATTGAATCGGCTGCTGCTCCCGGTGTGGCGGCTGCTTGTTGCGCCACGGTTTCTATTTTCTACCCACTGTTGGCCCCGACCGGAAGCCTTTCGACTGTTACGCAATCGCCGCCATCCATGGCCTGTGGCAGAACGAAGATACAAGCGAATGGGCTAGCGAAACGGAGCATGAGAGCCCCATCTTTCATCGTCAAATAGTATTTTAGAATCTATTTCATAGGTTATTCTTATATAAATGAAACTCGAACAGCTGCGTTCATTTGTTGTGCTTGCCGAGGAGCGGCATTTCAGCCGGGCCGCGCAGCGTCTGCACAAGTCGCAGCCCTCTCTCAGCCAGCAGATTCGTACCCTGGAAGCGGAGCTGGGCGTCGATTTGGTCGTACACGGCAGCAGACCCACCGAGCTTACTGAAGCGGGAAGCCGACTGGCGCGAGACAGCCGCGGTCTGCTGGCTCAGGCCGGTGCTGTTGTGGACCGTGCTCGAGACGTCTCGCGCGGCAATGTCAGCCACCTCGCGATGGGTTACGCGGATGACTTTCGATACGGTTTTTTACCGGCTCTGGTCGCCCGCTTCGCTGCAGAAAATCCGAATGTCAGGCTGCGCTACCGACTCGGTCTGACAGAAGACCTGGCACAGGCCGTGCGCGACAATGATCTGGATCTCGCATTCGTCACGCCACCGCTGGTGCCTGATGTACCTGGATTGCACGAGTGGTCTCTACCATCGCTCGAATTTCGCGCCGTGCTTCCGAGAGGACATAGGCTGGCGGAAGAACCAGCCATCCTTCTCGCTAGCTTGCGTGACGAGGAATTCGTCCTTCCCGCCAGGGCGCACTGGACCGGATTCTACCGCCAGCTCACACGTCTGTTTGATCAGGCTGGCTTCGAACCCGTCACGGTCCACGAGACCGACGACTCAGCGATGCAATGCAACCTCGTCGCCGCGACCGGTTGCGTTGGTGTCGCGACTGCGGGCTCTGTCTCGGTGCGACGACCAGACCTCGCCTTTCCACGACTGCTGGGTTCGAGTGCATCCGTTTCACAGGTCGTCGTCCAGCGCACAGACCACGATTCGCCCGTCGCGCACGCATTCCTGCAAATGCTCGGTACTACCGAGGAAGGTTCAACATAGCCCACCTGAGAATCAAGCTCAGGCTGTCTGGTGAGCGTGCCGCGTGTGAGCCAGTCGACGGTATGAGTCAGTGTTATCGCGACAGCTGACCATCGAGTAAGGACGGGCAACCTTCAAGATGAGCATCAGCCGAATCAAAGGTCGACCCCGAGCACAGCTAGCATTGATGCTCCACCCCCAATTCCTGGACGCTTTTCCCGCGCATGAAAGCTGTACCGGCTGCGCGCGGCCTGTGGCAGTCTGTGCTTTTGCGGAACAGGGACTAAGTCTATGAAAGTTGCTGTCACCGGAGGGAACGGTCAACTCGGACGCCACGTCGTCGATGCGCTGGAACCCGATCACATCGTCACGGTGTTGGACCTGACAGACGTCGGTACACGCCAGCCGTACGGACCCATCGACTTGCTCGATCTCGATCGGGTTGCGCTCGCGCTCGCTGGCCACGACGCCGTGATCCATCTCGGAGGCCTGGATGCTGCCATCGAGGCCTCCGACGAATCGTTCTACCGCACCAACACCCTTGCCACCTGGAATGTGCTGCAAGCCGGCGTGGAGGCGGGCATTGGGGTGTTCTCTTTGTGCTCGAGCGGGAGCGCTTATGGGTTTTCAGCAGAAGGCGCCCGGCACCCGCCGGACTATATACCGGTCGACGAAGGTCATCGTCTGCGTGCCAGCGACGCTTACGGGCTCAGCAAACGCGTCCTCGAGCAGATCGGACGCGGCTTCTCCGAGCGCAAAGGTGTTCATGTCAGCGTCTTGAGGCCGGTATACGTGGCGTTCGACCCGGTCCTGCCGCGGCTCGTTCGCTGCAAGCATGCACAACCGGAGCCGAAAACCTCCGGCTGGCAGGAGCCCTTGTCGCTGCTGCGTTGGGTGGTGGCACCAGAAGATGTCGCAAGCTGTTTTCGCTTGAGTATTGAACAGGCGCCAAAGTTCGAGACCTTCAACGTCACCGCCGATGACACGTTTTCCGCGACCCCTACTCGCGAGCTCATGCAAGCCGCCTACGGCCAATCCATCGATGAGCGCGATTCGAACCGATTCGATTCAAATCCTTTCGCAAGCCCGCTCGACAACAGCAAGGCGAAACGTGTGCTCGGCTGGCAACCCGAGGCGAACTGGGCGATGCTCCAGCAACGAGCGTCCCAACAATGATGCGCCTGTACATGCCAAACACGCGTGACTGATACGGGGAAACCATCATCATGGAGACGACATACAGCGGTTCCTGTCACTGCGGAAAGGTTCAGTTCGAGGTGGATATGAACCTGGACCACGTTCGGGTCTGTAATTGCACGGTTTGCCACAAACGCGGCGCGCTCAACTATCGTGTCGATGATTCCAATCTCAGGATTTTGACACCGCTGGACGAGATGACGCTGTACCAGTGGCACACGAAAACAGCAAAAGACTACTTCTGTCCCGACTGTGGCATTCTGCCATTCCGACGCCCGCGGGGCGCACCGGGACGCTGGGCGGTAAATGTGCGTTGTCTGGATGGCGTAGATGTAAGCGTGATTCCGGTCAAGCACATCCGTGGCAGCCGGCTCAGTTAGGGAAAGAGGTCGCCACCGTGAATTCAGACAACGACCATACTCCTCCTGGTCCTCGCCGAGGTCCACCGATTATCCCAACAGTTGCCGTTTACCAGTAATCGCCAAACGCTGCCGGCAGCGCCCCAAGACCTGCGTGCCGAGCTTGACGTCGCCATCGATG
>MDTE01082920.1_pt1 | contig 11602 bp, 8 predicted proteins | sample 811231 | NCBI WGS metagenome assembly MDTE01 (sample SAMN05326651, study PRJNA326480) | marine metagenome | isolation source: seawater | place: Indian Ocean: Red Sea | collected 2010
CTCCTTGATTCCTACCGAAGTTGGCTTGCTATGGCTGAGTGGCATTGTGAGATCATGGGTAACGTGATCGGCCCGTTGACGCCCGCAGAACTGCTAGAAAAAGTGCGCACAGGTGAAATCACATTCGACACAAAAATCCGCAAAGATGACTCCCAATGGGTCGCGGCCAGTGAAGTAGGTGATTTGTTCGAACGGGCCGTGGCGGTCAAGAAAAAACAAGTTTGCCCCTACTGTCAGGTTGAAATTGGAAAACCACCCATCCAATGCCCCGGGTGTGATCGCTACATCACCAAAGCGGTCCTGATCAGCCAGGACAAGCGCGAACTGAAAAACTGGGAACAGTCCAGCGGCAAGCAGAAACGTAAAGTCCTCGGTCCGAATGGTTTTGTTTCCCGTTTCTTCCGTGGGCTGCGCAGTAAAAGCGAGAAGCAGTAGCAGCGGAACAATGACGCCTGCGTCCTGTTCCCGGCTCATGATTGTCTGCGCGAAGGCGCCCTCAATCGTCGATCCTGGGGGCGCGCCGAGTCGATTTTTTATTGGCCTGGGCTCGTTTGGCACGCAAACGGCGTTCACGTGAAGCCCGCGTAGGACGTGTTGGGCGCCGCGGTTTCACGGGGTCCGCCACCGCAAGAACCATATTCCTGAGCTTGTCCAGACAATCCGCCACGTTCCGTCCCTGGTCGCGAAATCGCTGGCTGGTAACAACAATCTGGCCACGACGATTGATCCGGCCAGCAAAACGTTCCTGAAAACGCTGCCGCACCGCCGCGGGTAAACTCGGACTGGTTGCGACATCCCAATGGAGTGTGACTTTCGTGTTAACCTTATTGACATGCTGACCTCCCGGGCCACTACTCCGGGAAAACGAAAAATCCAGCTCCTTCAAGGGCACGGAAAGGCGCGAATTGACGACCAGCATGGCAAACTCGCGGCAGGATTTGGGCGACGATGGGGAGAGGAATCAACCACCCTCGCATACAGTAGAGTCGTGGTGTTTCCAGTTCCGCGGTGGAATCGGTAATACTCCAACGATTATATTGCATCCTCGATCGAAGCATTGGATCCCCCGCTGCAAGGAAACAACAATGAAACCTCAGGTGCGGTTGACCATGGGTCTTGTCGGAGTACTTTTGTTCGCGAGTCACCTCTCTCTGCGGGCCGCCGACCCAGCCACCACCACCCCGGCAGAGGGAAAGCTCAGCAATCTCTGGACACGTCAAACCGGACAGGACTGGACCACTTTTTTGGGTCCAACGGGGGATAGCAAGTCCGCAGAAACCGGAATCGTAGCGCCCTGGCCCAAGGAAGGTCCAAAGCTGGTATGGACCAGGCGGGTCGGCACCGGTTATGGCATCGGCAGCACGAGTCGAGGACGATATTACCATTTCGATCGCTGGGATCCGCGGCCACGTGCACCCAGCGGTAAAGCCCGTTTGACCTGTATGCATGCCGAAACCGGCAAGGAACTTTGGCGCTTTGAGTATGACACTCAGTACGAAGACCTGCTGGGATACAACAACGGGCCCCGTTGTTCACCCGTCATCGAAGGCAATCGTGTCTACATCTACGGAGCGGAAGGTATGTTGCACTGCCTGCGCGCCAATGACGGAAAACCCATCTGGAATGTCAACACCGTGAAAAAGTACGGTGTGGTACAAAATTTCTTCGGGGTAGGGAGTACCCCTGTCATCGAAGGTGATCTGCTGATCTGCATGGTCGGTGGCAGTCCTCCGGGCAGCCCACAATTGTATGCCAGTAACGGAAATGTCGATGGCAACGGGAGCGGCGTTGTCGCCTTCAACAAGTACACCGGAAAAGAGGTCTACAAAATCACTGACGAACTGGCGAGCTACGCTTCCCTGAAGACGACCTCGATCGACGGTCGACGGTGGGGCCTGGCTTTTTGCCGTGGTGGACTTGTCGGATTCGAACCGAGCTCGGGCAAGGTACATTTTCAATACCCGTGGAGATCTCGCATGCTGGAAAGCGTCAATGCCAGTATGCCGGTCGTCAATGGAAACGACATCCTGGTTTCCGAGTGCTACCAGATTGGCAGTTCGCTGTTGACGATCAAAGGAAACGGATACGAAGTAACCTGGAAAGACGACCGCCGAAAGCGAGAGAAGGCGCTCAGAGCACACTGGAACACACCCATTTATCTCGATGGCTACCTCTACGGCTGCAGCGGTCGTAACAAGCCCGACGCCGATCTGCGATGTATCGAATGGAAAACGGGGAAAGTAAAATGGGTCAAGGTATTTCCAGGATTTCTGCGGGAGCGTTCATCGCTGCTTTATGTTGACGGACATTTCATCTACCAGGGTGAACTGGGTGTGCTGCGACTGATCAAGGCCAATCCTGAAAAGTACGACGTCGTTTCCGAAGTGGTATTACGGGATCCCGATGAGAAAGAACAGCCTCGCGCATTACTCCGCGAACCCTGCTGGGCCGCACCCATTCTCTCGCATGGACTGCTTTATGTACGGGGTGACGAACGCCTGGCCTGCCTGGAGTTGATTCCTGCTCGATAGCTGCCTTCCAGACGAATTGGTACCGTTACTGAAATCCGTCGTCCGCCAGCAGCCGGAACGCCATTACGACAACTCGGGCGCGAGCGCCTCGCATCCAACACCACTGCGCCAATTCCACGAGACCTTCTCGACAACTCGGGCGCATCGATCACACAGGAGAATCTGATGCGTTGGCACCTGCTCATCGGATGTGCGGTCCTCTGCAGTATCACAGGCGGTGGAACTTGCGGCCAGGACGCTTTGCAAACACACACTGTCTTGCTGATCACCATCGATGGATTGCGTTGGCAGGAGGTATTCCATGGTGCCGAGCAGGGCCTGATGGATCGTGATGCGGGAGGGGTTCGTGAACCTGATCAAGTACGTGACCGATTCTGGGCCGAGTCTCCTCAGGAACGCCGGCGACGCCTGATGCCTTTCTTCTGGGATGTCATCGCCAGCAAAGGTCAGATCCTGGGCGATCCCAGCCACGATTTCCATATGCGGTGTACGAACGGACTCTATTTTTCCTACCCTGGCTACCATGAGTTACTTTGTGGTTTTTCCGATGCTCAGATCAACTCGAATCAGAAGCGCAACAACCCAAATCAAACCGTTCTTGAGTGGCTCCACCGTCGACCCGGATTTGCCGGACGCGTGGCGGCGTTTACCTCCTGGGATGTCTTTCCGTTTATCCTCAATCGCCGCCGTAGTGCTATTTACGTGAATGCCGGATGGCAACCTTTGGAGGTATTCCGCGATCCCGCTGAACGAGTTCCCTGGAACTCGATGGCGGCAGAGATCCCACGGTATTGGGCTGGTGTGCGCTATGATGCATTTACGCAAAAAGGTGCTTTGGAGTACTGGCACGTGCGCCAGCCGCGACTGTTGTACGTCGCCTTGGGGGAACCGGATGATTGGGCACACGCGGGACGCTATGACTTGTACCTGGACGCGACCCAACGTTGCGATCACTATTTGCGTCAATGGTGGGACGCAATCCAATCCCAGCGCGATCACACAACACTCATTGTCACCACCGATCACGGACGCGGAGACGGGCGAGAAGGGTGGAAAAGCCACGGCAAACAGTTTGCTGGTTCCGACCGGATCTGGATGGCCGTTGTGGGACCCGACACGCCACCACTCGGACTCCGCAAAAAAGGCACCGCATCCCAATCCCAAGTTGCCGCCACGGTGGCCTCACTACTCGGCGAGAATTTCCCCGCAACGGACGCGCGGATTGCACCTGCGTTACCTGGCGTTCTCGACGACCAGCGCCCTTAGAGACGCACACCGCCATTGGCGGTAGTCGCAAATTGAGTGGACATCAGCGGTCCGTCAAGAACGATCTTCCCCATTCGCCAGGGCTTCCGCCTCCAGCAAGTGGCGCGGGATCGTCAACGGACTTCCGTCCGCATTGCGACCCACATCCAACAAACCGAAAGTTCGAATCATTTGGAGAAAGTCGGCAGGATAGAACTGGTCGACACCCTGAAATCGATCGTCAAGATGGGCAAACACAAGTTGCAGCTCCGCCTGCAAGGTCTCTCCGATGTGACTGGTGCCCCGGACGATCGCGCCGTCCTGCTGCAGGTCTTCGATTGTCGCCGTGTAGCGCAATGTATCGCCCGGGCGGGCGGGTTGCTGAAAGCTGACCTTGCTCACCTTGGCCAACACCACCCGTTCCAGAAAGTCGCCGTGCTGCGAAACCAGTAAACCACCCGTTTGTGCCAACCCTTCCACAATCAACGATGGGGGAAGAATAGGATAGCCCTGCAAGTAGTCCAGAACGTGCTCCTCCGCCAACGTGACGTTCTTGACGGCCACCGCGCGGTGACCACTTTCAAACTCGACAAAGCGATCGATCCAAAACCAGCGCATCGCTACTTCGCCATCGACAGGAAAGAAAACAGAGGATGATGAAAGAGGCGACGTATTTTCTCTTCCACGGAGGAAACACGTCCGGCGTATCCAGGGTTATCTGGCACAAACCAGATCGACCGATTAGTCCGCCGCGCCCACCTTGCCAGAGATGTAACGACACAGGTCACTCACCGTCAACAGGTTACCGAAATCCTGTACGACTGGATCCTCTTCAAACTTGGACAAATCGATAAATGGCATCCGCGTCTTGATCTCATTGAGACCTGTCTCGGTAACTTTACCACCTTCGACAAACTCAGCATTGGTCAGAATGTCCTCAGGAAACAACTCCTTGCGCGGAATCTCTATTCCAAATGCTTTTTCCAGTCGAAACACAATGTCCAAGAAATCGATCGACTCAGCGCCCAGGTCACCCACCATCGTCGCGTCAGGTGTGACTTCGTCGTCATCAAGTCCCAACGCTTCAATCAGGGAATCTTTGACTTTGTCGAAGACTTCTTCTTTGGTCGGCATTTCAATCGTTCTCCGGATTATTGAATGGTGTGACTTTTAATTTTTTTCAGACTTTAGTTCGGTCGGTCCAGCGCAACCAGGTGCCATCCACTGCGGTCATACCAGGAAATGGTTCACCCGGCTGTTGAGGAATACAGCAAATCAAACTCCCGCCTCATCTGACCCCGAATACCTGCATCCGACTGGCTTCTTTCGGGATGTCGATCCGCCAGATTGAATCGTTCCAGCACCAATCGGGCACTAACCGTCGGTGACTCCCCCACCACTCCCGTGGCCTGCAAAGTGGTCAATGTGGAATCCTGCTTCATGATTTTCGCAGATATAGTCAACTGTTGACCAGGTTCAACGAACCCTGAAAACTTGACGTTGCGGGCTTCCTTCAACAGCACAACAGCATGTTCAAAATCCTCAGACTTGCGGATGAGCCATGCGCTTGCCTGAAACAACGACTCCAACATCAAAACTCCCGGCATCACCGGGAAACGGGGAAAATGGTCTTGTAAATATTCCTCAGCCAGCGACAGTGACTTGATTGCCACAATTCGCTCTTGTTCACAAAGTTCCACGATTCGGTCAAGTTGATTGAATCTCATGAAACCGGTTTGGCGGGGAGTAACAAGACACTTCTGACGCTAAAGCGGGCCAGTATAGCGGCCGTTTAGATGGCGGCCAACCTCGAACGGATTGGATTTGTAGAGTCCCGTCGGACTCGCTAGATTGACGTAATCCCGGTTTCGCCCCTCCGTCGCTCCATTGCAACGCTCTCGTGCCTTGTTGCAACCCGCCTCGCTGTCACCCACCCCAGACGCGCAGAGAGGATTTCCAGGAATAACTGGGCCAGGATGACAAACGCCACAGAAACTGTTTTCTCCAAATTTCAGCCCCTTAGTGATCGGTCTCGGGTAAAGCACCCTCGGCTCGCGGCCACGTCGCCATGCGATGCTCCGGGTTGTGGCAAAGGCCACAGTTCAGCATGGACTTGAACAATCACGCTCGTGGTAGATCGGTCTAGCCGAGCCACCTGTCGAACCCTGGATCTGCGGAGATTTTTTGATGACTGACAAAACCACAACGCTGGATGAAGTCATCGCTGCATATCTACAAAACGCGGAAGCGGGACAGATCCCCGATCATGAAGAATTGCTCCAGCGCTATCCTCAATATGCAGAGGCACTCGGCCAGTTTCTGGAAACCGACTTAAAATTACGACAATCGACGTTCGGATTGCCGCAGCGACAAGCAGACACGAGCCTACCGCAGAACGCGTTACCCATGGATACCCTGGGAAACTACCAACTGCTGGAAGAAGTCGCCCGGGGAGGCATGGGTATTGTCTACAAGGCCCGGCAAACACAACTCAATCGCACCGTCGCTCTGAAGATGATTCTGACCGGACAATTAGCCCACGAGACCGAGATCCAACGGTTCCGTACCGAGGCCGCAGCCGCCGCGGGACTCGAACATCCGGGAATCGTCCCGATTCTGGAAATCGACCAGCAAGAGGGTTTCCACTACTACACAATGTCGTTTGTCGAAGGTGAGAGCCTTGCCCAGCGACTCGAGCGGGGTCCGCTACCCCACCAAGAGGCAGCCGCCCTGATGCAGAAAGTGTGCACCGCAGTTTCTTATGCACACCAGAATCGCGTGCTCCATCGTGATTTGAAGCCGGCTAATATCCTCATCGACGAAGAGGGTCAGCCCAAGATCACCGATTTCGGTCTGGCCAAGAGTCTGGATGGGGAACACGATTTAACCGCCACGGGAGAGATCCTGGGTACACTGCAATTTATGGCCCCCGAACAAGCGGCTGCCCGACACGATCAAGTCACTGAAACCGCCGACGTCTACTCGCTGGGCGCCATTCTCTATTGCTGTCTCACTGGAAATCCCGTCTTTTCGTCAACTTCCCACATCGAACTTCTGTTACAGGTCCTCGAACAAGAACCGACCGCCCTGCGCCGGATCGTCCCAAAAATTCCATCGGACCTGGAAGCAATCTGTTTGCGCTGCCTGGAAAAAGACCCTCAGCGCCGTTATCAAACGGCCCAGGAACTGGTCCAGGATCTGGATCGATACCTGGCGCGGGAACCCATTCTGGCAACGGCCGGGTCATTCCAGAATCGAACCCGCCGGTGGATCCGCCAGAAGCCCCTGCTGGCAGCACATGTCGGTGGAATCCTGCTCGCCGAACTGTGCCGGCACTCTTACCTGATTGGGAAGAACGTCGAACAGCTCTCCTGGAACCACTTTCAATTCAGTCTTATTTTCGGCGGGGGGATGGCGACCTGTTTTGCTTTCCAGTGGATACACGATCGTCAGCGGTATCGCGACACAGCCCGTTATCTATGGTCTGCGACAGATGTTGCCATGGTAACGATCTGCCTTAATATGATGGACGATCCCATCGCCACACTGCTGATGGCGTATGCCTTGTTAATTGTGGTTGCCGGTTTGTTTATGCGCGTCCAATTAGTCTGGTTCGTAACCGCCATCTGCGTGCTGTCACTGTTGCTCTTGTTACAAACGCGTCCCGACGAGGTGGAGCAGCCCCTGCCGGTCGCATTAATGCTGATCGGACTCCTGCTGACCATTGCGGGAATCATTAGTTTCCAGGTACGGCGACTGCGAACACTGAGCCAAATCTACGAACGTAACCGCTGAACGCCTGGCAGCAACTAGACCTTGGCGTTCAATTCGCCGCGCAACTTCTGCAATCCTCGGTGCAGTAAACCCCCAACTGCAGAAACACTGCGATCGAGATGTGCAGCAATCTCGGCCAATTTCCAACCCTGCAGGTAGTGCAGAATAATGGCGTCGCGCTGGCCGTCCTCAAGTGACTCCAGCGAGCCGGAAAGTTTCAAGAGCAGCTCATTTTTCTGGGCTTTATCCTGCGGGTCGGTGAGATCCCCAGCCAGACACTGTTCCAGCTTCAGGGACGATGCGTGCAGGGTATTTTCCAGCGAGCGTTCGCGGCGGACATCCCGTTTTTCACGTCCGTAATCGCGCACCTGGTGCAACAGCGTGCGGGCCAGGATCTGGCGCAACCAGGCAGCTCGCTGGGCATCATTCTCACCCTGAAAATGGTCCATCGCCTGGTGGGCCTGCAGCAACGTCTGCTGGACAAGATCGGACGGATCGAATTTGCTTTGTAACCGGCGATCACACTGAATTCGCGCCAATACCTTGAGATAAGGTCGAAAACGTTCTAATTGGGTGCTGGCGCAGCTCGACGACACAGTGCAAGATCCAATTACGCCAAAAAAGTCTATTTTTGCGCCCATCAAGACGCCGGAAGGGCTCTGTGTCAGTATAGCCGGTCTGCCGACCCGGTGCGCCACAGCACCTTCATCCCGAGTTGTGCTGCTCATGGAAATTATCATTTGGCTTTTTATTGTGCTTTCTTTCCTGGGCTGCGCAGTCTATGGGTTTGTCGCGCTGGTCGGCAAGCTATTCAGTCTGGGGCAGCGTTCGACTGCCGCCAAGCCGACTGCCAATCAACCGTATTCCCCTGGCGCGGTCTACGTATCTGCTGGGGCGGTTCCCGAAAACGCCGCCGAATTACACGCCACCTGTCGCCAACTGGTGCGCATGCGGCAGCGCGGGGACCTCGACCAGGCAACCTACAACCAGCTGCGCGACAAGCTCGATCAGGTTTACCACATTCTCAATGTCGCGCCGCCGCCACGCCTGTCGCTCCACTCGAGCGCTGCCGGCAATGCCCCCCTGGAACCAGTTTCCACCGAAACAACTCCCGTCCGAGCAACGATCGTTCCAGTGGGTTCCGAGACCGCCGCGGAGAAGGACCCGTCCCCACCCGCAACCAGTGATCCGGCAACCCGCGATCAAACGGCCAGGAGACCCTCGAATCGGCCGTCGATAATTTCGACACCACGCGCAGGTCAAACACCCCGCTCGCCAGACGATGTCCCGACTCCTGATTTTCGCCCCAGCCCTCCCGCTGCCAGTACGCCCAACAGCGGGGTCACAGGTGGGCGACCCAAATCGCCGTTTGATTTTGAAGACGAACCGCAGATTCCCAAGCGCGATCCGCGCCGACCACTGGCCGAACTGCTTTCCGGTTTCATGCTGGAAAACAATATCCGCTGGGGTGAACTGGTGGGTGGCATTTTGATCGTCGGCTGTGCGGTCGGCCTGGTGATCAGCCTGCAGACCCAGCTGCAGGCATTGCAAAAACAATTTGCCTACCTGGTCCCCTTGTTGTTCATGATCGTCACCGCGGCGATCCACGGCGCCGGAACGTACACACTGCGCAAATGGAACCTGCGTTCAACCAGTCGGGGTGTCCTCACGATCGGCCTGCTGCTGATCCCGTTGAACTTCCTGGCCGCCACAACCCTGGCAGAAAAGGAAGGGGCCGGGATCGGTTTGGCCGCCGCCGCGGTGGCGATCGGGACGGTTGGATTTGGCCTGATGGCCTACTTTTCTTGTCGCGCGCTGTTCGGTCGGCAATGGTGGTTTCCAGCACTGGCCCTGCTGCTCACCAGTCTGTCGATGGTACCGATCAATCGGTTGCTCCCCGACAACGCACTGGCTGTCAATCCGCTGGCGATGCTGCTCATCGGCATCCCGCTGGCCGGTTTCTTGACCGGCAACGGACTGCTGACTCGGCACATGCTTCGCCATCCGGCCAATCTCGCCAAAGATGCAGAACAACTGCTGCTGACACTGGGACTGAGTCTGTTCGGGCTGGCGCTGGCCAGCGGACTATGGCTCTCGAAGTTTACGACCTGGTCGGATCCGCTCGATCGGATCTCACTACCCGGCTCTCTGGCAGCCATCGTTTTTCTAGCGATCGGACTATTGTTGCACCAGCGCGGCGGACGCCTGGAAGGCGAGCGAACCTGGCGAATCACGGGTACAGCACTGGCAATTTTTGGGGGATCGCTGGGATCCGCGGCACTCTTCCTGGCCTGGCCGCGGGCGGAAATGCTGATCGCGGTGGCACTCGTCAATACGCTGGTCCTGTCGAGCGCTTCGCTGCGCGCAGGCCTGCCACCCCACCAAATCGGGGCCGCCATCAATCTCGGGATCCTGACAACCGTATTCAGCCACTGGATCAGCGGTGGATTGGACCAGGGTACCCTCTCTCTGGGCATCGATCTGTTGTGCAGTTCCACGACCAGCCTGGCGCTGTCTGCTGCGATGCTGCTGGTCGGCATCGGCAGCGTAGTGGTGCCACGACTGACCCGACAGCAGGTTGACGCCCAGCGGAAAATGCTGCGGGGATGTTGCGCGGTGCTGGCGGTCTTGAGCCTGGTGGTGGCACTGGTAGCCGGTTGGCACAGTTTTCAGACAGGGGTTACCACCGACCTGCATATCGCCAGTGCCATCCTCTTTACCTATAGCCTGGGCGGTATCGGGGTGGGAGCGATGGTCGTGGACCGCCTCCTGCTGCGGGTCAGCGCCGGTTTGTTCTGGTTGGCCCTGGTCCACGCGATGTTGTTCAACCTGCCGCTGCGGGAAACTCTGTTCGCCTGGATTCAAGACGATTGGACCGCCTGGCTCGGTGCCCAGTTGGTTCACGGCATCCTTTGCAGCCTGGCAGCGTGCCTGGCCTGGACCCTCAACCGCCGCAGTGTGCACAAGGATCAACGCCCTGCCTGGCTCGCGGTCGCGGCCCAGGAACTCTCCTGGGCCAGCCTGGTGAGCGCGGGCCTGGCGATACCGCTCGCCATCTGGCAGCACTACACGCTCTATGGCCTGCTGGCGAGCGAGTTATTCGTCACGGCGGCGGTCTGGCTGGTGGGTACGCTGATACATCGCACACGTTATGAGTTTGCGGTCTTTCAAAGCCTGTGCTTTGTCGCTGTCAATTTTCTGGTCGCGCGGTTGACCGCAACAACAGCATCCGAACTCACGTGGCAACAACCGGCATTCTGGAATTATCAGCTGCTGGCGGTGGGTATCAGCTGCGCCGGCTGGAATCTCTTGCGGTTGTGGTGCCCGACCAACTCCCAGCTGCGATCCCTGCTCAACGAAAAACAAGTTCCGTGCGATTTGATCGTCCTGACTGGATTGGTGATCACGGTGTTGCTGGTCTCCGGTGTGTTGGCGTTTCCAGGCGTGGTCAGTGAATTTGCACCTACCGATCCAGTAGCGCACATTTCACTGCCGTTGAGTGGTGGTTCAACCCCGTGGGGCGAGTATCAGACCTGGTCCGAAGAGCTGGCCAAGGTTCTCTGGATCGCGGTGGCCGCCGCTTCGCTGGCCACGTTGATCTGGCTGGTCACCGGTCAGCACGAACAAGCCCTCATTCAATTGTTGTTATTGGGACTCGCCGCAGCTGTGCTGGTCGTCATCCCGGTATTTTCAGACCAACACGCGCTGGCTTCGGCACTCCGCTGGTCGATCTCGAGCTACGGACTGCTGGTCGCCCTGCTCGTCTGGCGACGGCGGCAATTGGAGCTGGTTTGGACGCAGGTACAGCGCGCGCTGAAGCCTGCCATCGTCCACAGAGACCTGCCCGTTTTGTCCAGTTCGTTCACCTGGCTCGCACTCGGTTTGACGATCCTGCCGTTACTGGGGTTGTTGACCATCGTGGCAGCGCGGGGCATTCAAAAACTACCTTTGGGAGGCCCATTGCCAGAGACCCTCTTTCACAAGGACGTGATGCTGCTGGAAATCAACTACGGCGTTCCCCTGGCATTCATGGTGACCACGCTGCTTTCGTA
>MDTE01129548.1_pt1 | contig 11602 bp, 11 predicted proteins | sample 811231 | NCBI WGS metagenome assembly MDTE01 (sample SAMN05326651, study PRJNA326480) | marine metagenome | isolation source: seawater | place: Indian Ocean: Red Sea | collected 2010
ACAAGATCTACGATCTCAGTGAGTTTACTGCTGATGATCAGTTCAAATCCTATGATGCTCTCAAGGCACGTTTGGATACAGTTCTAGGTACTAAACTACAAACTGGTTCCTTACGTTATCAGGATCCAGAAGTCGCTGATGAGGATAATCATCGTGAAGTACAGGCACCAGTAGATGAAGAGTTGAGTAAACTCACTGCTGCAGCCAAAGAGGAAACAACAGAAGAGGAAGATGACGCATTAAGTTATTTTCAACAACTAGCAGAGTCTTAGGCTCTGTGTTCTGGTAAGTCCTAAAGGAAGGGGGTCGTAAGACCCCTTTTTTATTGATATGGAAATTAAATTTGGCACTAATTTTGCTATAGGAATGGTTGACCTTCCTATAGTTTTGCCTGTTTTGGCGAAAACTTGTTTAGAACAAGAAAAGGAACTTTTAAAGTTACCTTGGGATGGTACTAGTGGAACTACTGGATTGAATGAGAACCATGTTTCTACTAGATCATTGCAATATAATTTGTTTGATTGGGATACGCCTGAAACAAGAGAATTATATACATGTTCATTGGAAGCTCTTAAAGAGTATAATAATAAATTAGGAGATCCGACACCAGAGGTTTATATACAGGCATGGTTGAATGTTCTTAGATTAGGAGAATCCATAAAAAAACATCATCATTACGATGATGGTTATTTGAGTGCTAATTTTACAGTACAGTGTGATAAAACCTATACTTGTTATGATCCAATAGTAGAAGAGAATGTTGCTGGAAAATTTACAATATTCCCTTCATATGTTCCTCATTATACTACAGAACATACTTCCGAAAAGGAAAGGATTACAATAGCAATGGATTTTATTGTCCGCTGAGTCTTGGGTTGTATGCCCATTTCTCTCTTCTAGTAATGAACTGAGAAGATTTCTTATATTTCATAACTTTTTGCATATCACTCATAATTACATCTAGGAAATCATCTTTTATTATTTTTATTCTTCTCTTTGCATCATTCTCCATCTCTTCAAATTCATAGTTAGTTACTGGCAATATGTTCTTATGGATTACTACATTACCAGAACTATCTTTAACTGTTCCAGCATTGTCTATACTATCGATTGGATTTAAGTTAGTACCCCCAGCAAAGGTAACTTCTTCTTGCCTTGCTTTATTTCTTTCTAGGTATCGTGAATCAAAGTTAGAGTCTACTACCAGTCCTTCTGGTATTACTACTCTCTTATTATCATCAAACATAACTTGTGTTACATAATGATGTACTTCTTGTAATTTTTCTTCACTGCCATATTTTTCTATTGCATATTTTTGAAAATCAACTTCAGTAAGGGGCCATTCATCTCTTAATCTAGTAATATTATTAGCAATAAGAATAACCCAGTCCAGACGAGGATCGCCATATACATCCATGGCAACCTCTTCTGGTCTTTTATTGCCAAGGATCATATAGTCATTAAAGGCAGTGACAACACTCATCATATCATCACGAATCTTTGGCCGTCTAAAGATATTTTTTACACGAATATATTCATCATTGGATGATCTATCTGTCATCCTAGAGACGTAGTTTAATACTGGAAAATAAGCAAAATAACCTTTCATTTTAGTAACCTACATCTGAAGTTGAAGTATCATATTGTTTGATCAAACTAATTGGCATTAGATCACCCAAAGTCTCAGGATCGTCTGGATCCCACTTCCTTCCATCCATAACATCTGGACTGTAATCTGTGTTGTAGATTGGTTCTAACTCTTGGAATCTTAGACTCATATTTACAGATATGGGCATACCTCCTTCATAGGACATCCATTGTCCTTCTGGTGTGTAGTTAACATCAATACTAGTTAAAGCAACTGCTTTGAATTTGTTTACACCAAGGATATTTTTATTACCAGCAGTGACGTATCTTATTCTGAATATATTTGGTGTTCCCAAGAAGTATGAAGGGCCACCTGCTTGACCTGTTCCTGATCTATCTTCTCCTGACTGAATCTTCTTTAGTTTTCTAGGAGCAGACCATTGTTTCAAAGCACGAATAATCATTCTAACATTATGTGCCTCTAGGGGATCTCTGGGACTCATAGTCCATTGAAATTGAAATGATCTTATATCTACGCCAGAGAATAGTAGTTCTGTGTTGGAGTTAGCAATAACACCAGTACTTCTTTGTAATATATCTTCAGGAGAAACATCAACTCCTTGCTCTGCAGCCAACTGACTAATTTGTTGTGCCATCATGTCAGTTCTACCACTAGATTGTGTAGCAATATCTATTTTCTGAGATAGTTTCCTTAATGTACCACCCCAACCAAATAAGTCACCTGTTAACCAACTACCAATAGCATTCTTTCCAGATTGTTGGATTGCGCCCATTGTTTTGGTGTTCATGTCTTTTTTAGACCATTCTCTTGAGTTACTATCCATCATATTATTAGGCATGGGTAGTTTAATCCCTGCTCCTAATTTCTTTTGATATGGTGAACGTCTTTTTATACCAAATGCCAAACCAGAATCTCTTTCTTTGCCTGGTTGTAATAGACCTGCTCCTTCGGATCCGCTTAATGCTTCTTGATATGGAGGTTGATATGCATAACATTGAATGAAGAAATGATCTTGATTAGCTGCCATATCCATAGGATATTTCACTATCCTTTTGAACATCGCATCTTCACCATTCAACATTGCTTCTTTTGTTTGATCTGTTATTACTTGTGCCTGACCTCTACCCCTACCTGTTAGATCATAAAAAGTTCCAGCAATATCAGCAACACCACTCCAGACATTACTTGCATAATTTGTATATGCAGTCCACATGTTACCTTCCTTCTCATTATTAGCTTCAATTACTAGACCATCTTTTACTTCTTCATTCTTTGTACTTAGGAAATCCGCATATGTCTCTTCAATTTCGTCTGTATATCCATCTGTTCTCATCCATGCTTGTTTAGGTTCTCCTGTAGCCTCTACATACTTGGATACTGCTACTTGAGTATCCTCATGCATATTCTTTTGATCTTCTGGACTTAGATATTCTGGATTTGGTTGTCCATTAATTGTTGCTGGAGTTATTTCTGCTTGATCTACTTTTCCGTTGGTGTATATTGGATTTCTGTTAAGCTTTAATTGACCTTGATCATCTACTGGTCTAATTGTAGTATCACCACCTCTCTTATGGAAGGTCTTATATTCTTCTACAGTACCGTCTTGTTTACCTTGTTGAATTTTATGTCCAGTATCTAATTCAGCACCAAATTCAGAGTCGGATATTAACCTTGCTCTGTCTTCTGCTGTAATTTTTCTAGAACCGTATGCAGCCATTATGCTCGCCAGTTGAATGCTCTGTGTTTAGGGTACTTTCTTCCAGTTTTATGTATAAATTGTTCAGTGGGCAAAAGGGATATTGCACCCCAATCTTCATCATCAGGTACTCTATGTTGATTTCCTATACCAGAATAGTGATACTTATGTAAACTATTTTTAGGCACAGTCGTACCTTTATTTAGTAAGCCATTCGCAACAGCGTCTCTATAATCGGGATTTATATAATGTAAGTTACATCCTAACCACCCATCTCTGTCTATTCTTAATACAACTGCTAGGGGTTGAACATCCCAAAATTCATATTTGTCTGGGTGTGTTACACCGTAGGAAAAGAAGTACATACCATATCTTTCAAATCCTGATGTGTCACTTAGACTGGTTTCACTTTCTTGTCTAGCTGCTAAGGCACTTTCTAATTGTGAGACATACCATGCTCCACTTTTGAATTTCTTACCTGCTGCTTTTTTGATGTCTTCTGCGATCATACTATTCCTAGTTCTTTTTCGGTCATGATCTTGAATTCATATTTTCTATCAGCACAGTAGGACTCTGCTGCTTTCCACTTTGCCTGATTAACAACATATGTTTGTACTTCATATGCCCATGATTTAGTTCTCTTTTTGGGATTCTTTTTAGGCATTTTAAGTTGTTTTGCTGGTTTAACTTCAATAACCACATTTCTCATTTTGCCATGTGCGTCTCTGTATTTGATAAAGAAGTCTGGAAAGTACCTATGTACTCTGTTATCTAAGGGACTCTTATATGGAATCCAAAATTCTTCTGATTGCCATTGACTTATACTCTCAGTTAGATCGCAATATTCCATGAACTTTTTTTCCCAAAGTGATCTATAAATGATCTGTGTTGGGTCACCTTTGTACTTCTTTGGTCGTTTTGGACGAAATTTCCCCTTATAAGCCATAAAAACTCATATACATAGTATGATAGAAGTCATATTTTATTTAGATGGCCCAACTTCAAAAAAAGTATTTCCCTAAAGAACAGTTAGTTGCGAGAACAACAACTTCTGATCTTCAGCCTGGATATGAGGCTATATTGGACGAAGGTGATAAGGATAAGTTTAGTTCAATGTTGTATAATAAGGATTCCTTTGCTGAATTGCAAAGTTTTCAGAATGCTTTGGGAGCTCCTGCTTTATCCAACTTCTTTAAAGTATCAATGGATTTGGCTCCAGAGAGTCCAGAACCAGTAAGGAATTTTCCTAACGATCAAAATAGTGTAACGATAACTGAATCGGAGGAAAAGGTTGTAGCTAATGGTTTAAATCAATGGTTGACTAGTGCTGGTGTCCTTGGCCCTAATGATCCAAAGATTAGATATGAATTATTGGCGAATGAAGCGATGTTGCCTGGCACATCTATGCAAGTGGTTCAACAACAAGGAGATAGACAAGGAATAAGAGAGAGATTTGCTACACAAAGACAATATACAGATATTTCTATAAGTTTTTATGTTTCTTCTGATTATAAGATCTTGAGATTATTTCAAGAGTGGATTAATTTCATGAATCCTTTATATGTTACTCCACAGGGAGTGAAATCTCCAACTGCATATCCTGGCGGATATCCCAATAATGATGAGGGTTATGCTTATCATAGGTTTAGGTATCCAGTTGAATATAAGAAGAATATATCAGTTACTAAGTTTGAAAGAAATATGGGAACTGGTAAGGAGAAAGGTGGTAGACACAATTTATCGGCTATACAATCTAGAAGAGGTGTAGACTATACACCTGATGCTATCAGTTATAACTTTATAAATGCGTTTCCTACATCTATACAGGATATTCCATTAAACTATCAGGCTGGACAAGTACTACAATGTCAAGTAGAATTTAGTTACGATAGGTATTATATTGTTAATAATACTGGTCTACCTCAAGGAGACAGTGCTGGTGGTGGTGGGATTCAAAGTAGTGGTTCTAATAAAGCTGGAGTTTCTCCAGTCCAAACCGCTTAAAACGCTGATATATACAATACTGAATAAGTTATTATGCCTTTACCAACCATTACTACGGCTCAGTATGAGTTGAAGTTGCCTTCTACAGGGAAGACTATCAAGTACAGACCATTTCTTGTAAAAGAAGAGAAGATTCTAATACTTTCTCTGGAGTCCGAAGATCAAAAACAAATTACCAATGCAGTTAAACAAGTTTTAAAGGCTTGTGTACTTACTAAGGGTATTAAGATCGAACAATTACCAAGTTTTGATATCGAATATCTATTCTTAAATATTCGTGGCAAATCTGTTGGTGAATCGATTGAACTCGTTGTTACATGTGGTGATGATGGCAAGACGGAAGTTCCTGTTGCAGTCAACATTGATGATATACAGGTTTCTAAAGATCCAAATCACAGTCCAGATATTGAAATCGATGAAAATTATAAAGTGAGGATGAAGTATCCCTCAATGAGTCAATTCATAGAGACCAACTTCAATCAAGAGGATGAGGATGCAGTTGAAAAATCATTTGAAATAATTGCCTCATGTATTGATAGTGTTTATAACGATGAAGATGTTTGGGCAGCTTCCGATTGCACTAAAAAAGAACTTAATGATTGGGTACAATCTCTTACATCTGCACAGTTTGCTAAGATTGAGGAGTTCTTTGATACTATGCCTAAGTTGAAGCATACTCTTGAAGTTATTAATCCCAATACTAAGAAGAAGAATACCATTGAGTTAGAGGGTCTGACGGATTTTTTCGGTTAAGTATGTCTCATATTGATCTTGAGACATACTTCAGAATCAACTTTGCTCTCATGCAGTACCATAAATATTCATTATGGGAAGTAGAAAATCTCTGTCCTTGGGAACGAGACATCTACGTTGGTCTTCTTAGATTGCATATCGAGGAAGAAAACCTAAAACAAAAAGCGAGAGAAGCACAAGCAGCTAATGGCTAAATTTTCATCTAAAATGTTTAAAGCACCCAAAGTTGGGAAGGGTGCGTCTAAAGTTGCGAAGAAGACTGGCCTTGTTAAAAATGCTAAGGCCACTCGGAAGAGTATCTATGGCGCTAAAGCTAGTGCGATAAAGGGTAAGAATATATTAAAGGGTACTGGTAAGAAGATAGGGCCTATACAACCAGACCTTAAAAAAGGTGGTATAAGAAAGATTAATAGACTGGTAGAGACTAGAGTTCAGAACCTTGTTCCAAAAATATCACAAAAGATTGAAGCTAAGGTAGATTCCTTTGATCCTAGCAAGTTCATGGGTAAGATCTTTGATGGTGGATTGGGTTCATTGAGAGGATTTGGTCAAAGTCTTGATGGAATGAAGGGTTCTGTTGAGAGTACAGTTAGTTTTCTTGGTAGGGCAACGGAGTTAGCGAATAAGTTTGTAGAGAAATTAGGAAAGGTTAAGAGTAAGAAAGGTGGTGGTGGATTCATTGGTACATTACTTAAGGGACTTGCTGTTGCTGGAGTTGCTGCTCTTGCTGTACCAACGATAGCTAAGGTTGCTATGTTTGGTGGTGCAGTAAAGGCTGGAAAGGCTTTATGGAGGAAAGGTACTGATTTTATTAAAGGTGTCTTTAAGAAAAAGAAGAAAAAGAAAAAGGAAAAAGAGACTAAAGTTAAGAAGATGAGGAAGAACCTCTTCAGAAGTGTATTGGAGAAGTTCCATAGTACCTTGGATTTCATAAACCCTTTAAAAAGATCAATGAAAGGGAAGGGGGAGCCTGAGAGGGAAGATAAATCAGGGTATTTTCATAGAAAAACCACCGATGGTGTCTTTGGTGGTGCAAGAACAGATGAACTAGCTGTCTATGATACTACTAAATCTGATCAAATCTTTACACTAAAGATTGACTCTAAGGGAGGAAAGGTTCTTAATGGGAATGAACTTCAACAACAAATATTAGACAAGCAGAAAGAAATAAGTGTTAAAAAAGTCGATATTGATGCTAAAGAGTTTTCAGAGGCTAATGATTTTGGTGAGTTAGAGGATGAAATTGAACAAGGAAGGCGAGATATTGCGAGACTAAAGGAGGAAATTAAAGAACTGGTGATGACAGAGGGATCTGGTGCTACCAGTACAAAAAGAGTTAAGACAGGTGATGAAACTCCTACCGTTGAAGGTATGGTTCAGAAGGGTGAAGAGGGAGAAAAAGGAGAAAAGGGTGTAGAAGGTAAGAAAGGTGGATTGGGTAGTTTCATACAGAATACTACTCAAAATGTAAAGAATGTTGCTGGAGGTATTGTTAAGTCTAGTCCAACGTTTAAGTTGGCAAAGATGGTTCAAGAGAATAGAAAGGCTATAAAAGCTCAGAAACAAGGTGGTGCTGGGGGTATGTTTAATCAACTTCCTCAAGTTAAAATGGCCAAATGGTTAGGTGGTAAGGCAAAAGGTATTGCTGGTGGAATATGGGGTGGAATAAAAGGACTCTTCTCAGATAAGGAGAAGGATATGAAGAAAGAAGATAGTCAGAAGATAGCTCAACCCGCTACTCAAGGTAAACCTGGCGGTGGAGGTAGTGTAGTACCAATAAAAGTGCCTGCAGCAAAGAATGATGGTAAACCACCTAAACAAAAACAAACTCAAAAAGAAATGACTACACCTTCAAATGTCATACCTGCATTGTTGGCAATAGATGCACAGAATATGCATACTCCTTATGCTAAATCAACCTTTAATATAGTTGACGCATTATGAAGACTTCTATATCTACTTTAAAAGTTAATCAGAAGGCACAGAAGTCTGTTGATGCTGCTGAAAGCAGTATTAATAGATTTAAGACTTTTATAAACAGTAGATCCAGTTCTTTACCAGAACCAGCATCAGATTCTAAAATACAACGGGCTTCAAATTTTGTAAAGAATTTTAAAGGGCCTGAAGAAAAGAAAGGTGGTGGAATTCTTGGTGGAATTCTGAAAGGTGCTGGTGTATTGTTGTTGTTGCCTATGTTATTGTCTAAAGGTGCTGGTGCAACTCCTCAAGATGCAACTAACCAAGTTATAAGTGCATATGGTGGGGATGATAAAGCAGTTCAAAAAGATATTCAGAAAGCGGAAGCAACAAAAACGAAAACAAAGAAAAGTTTTGATGATACTACAGAATCAGGTAAGGAGATAAGTAAGCAAACTGTTGATGATGTAAAGAACATTGGTAAAGATAAGGAAGCAGGGAAACAACCTCCAGAAGAACAGGCACCAGAGGCTGCAGAAGCACAAGATGCAATATCACAGGAAACTGAGGGTAAAGTGGAAGCTCTTTCTGGAACCAGTGATGTTGGAGAACTTGACGTAACAGTTAAGGATACTAATAGGTTTGCTGAATTGGTTGCTAGGTTTGAGAAGTTATCGAAGGCTGGATCATTCATGGAGGGTAAACCAGAGGTAGTTGGTGGTGGGCCTGGCGATAAATTAAAACAAATGGGTAAAGGGGTGTTAGATGCACTTACATTTAATGCATTTGATTTTGATAAGAAGAATAAAAAGAGGAAAGAAGGTAATAGAGATCAGGAGGTTACTGAGGTTCCTATAAAGATAGCCAAGGCAGAACCTCAAGAAGATATGATGGGTAAGAAGAAACCCGTTGCAGAAGGAGCTATGGATACTGAGAGTGAAGATTTCGCTGCTGTAACTGCGGTTTCTGCTTTAGAAGGTGGAGATGATCAATCTAGAGCAGATGTTGCACAGTCAATCTATAATAGACAGGCTGATGGTACATATGGTGATACTGTTAAAGATGTAGTTACTTCTGATGGACAGTATCAACCCACATTTGTTGATCCTAAGGCTTCAAAAGGAGAAGGTACGAAGACATCTGAAGAATTTAAGAATATTAAAGATAAGAAGACTGCTGTTAAAGCAATGATGTCTTACTATGAAAGGAAAGGAGAGAAGGTAACTGAGAAACAGATGCAAGACTTATATGATAGGACTGCTGCAGCATTACAGAATCCAGAACTGCAAGAATCAGCAGCAAAACATGTTGGCGGTAGAACAGAGTTTCTTGGTGGTAAGGTAGAGGGTGATGATGTAGTTGATAGAGGTGGAATAGAAGATAATGCTTTCTTCCAAGAGTATGGATCTGGACAACAAATGGAAAGAGGTGCAGTTGCAAATCCATTATTAAAGAGTGATGCCTCTACAGTTGAAGGAGTAGAAAATCCAGAAGAAATGGTTCCACCAGAACAATATCCAGAATATAGTGCAGAAGCTGGTGGGGGATCACAAACTATTCTTGCAATGATGCCAAAGAAAGCTCCTCCTGCTGCAGTAGGTGCTGTTATGGATGGTGAAGGCGGAGGTGAATCTCCACCGCCAGAGTTCTTACCTGTTGGTCAAACAAGCCAGGAAGTACTGGCAACAATGCAAATACAAGGATTAGGTGCCTCATAATGTCAAGTCTTAACAAAGTTACTTTTAAAAAATGTTTTGTCACTCCTGATCAGGATGTCAGTTTTCAAGGTGACCAAAATGAGGATAACAATAACAACGGAAAGGGTGAAAGTATAGCAAGTAAGATAATAAAAATGGATTACTATGAAGATATACTTTCGCCTTCAATTACTTGTTATGTGCAAATATCCGATACTACAAATATGCTTAGTAGAATCCCAATAAGAGGATATGAACGAGTTGATTTGACTGTGGGAACTGATAATGGAGATTTTATATTTGCCACTCAGGATGAAAAGGATAACCCATTTTATGTCACTGGTATTAAGGATGTTAATAAGTCAGAACAACAAGAGATCTTTACTATATGTTTAAGTTCATTGCAGAATTTAATGAATGAAACTGTTAGGTGTCAACAAAGATATAAAAAGGCGGAGATTAGTTCACATATAGAGACTTTCCTTAAAGATATATTGAAAGTTCCAGAGGATAGGTATGAAATAGAGAAGAGTATCACACAATATGAATTTATTGGTAATAGTAGAAAACCATTCTATCTTGCAACTTGGTTATGCCCTAAGGCACAACCAGCAAAAACTGGTAAGGCTGATGGTACTTCTGGATTCTTCTTTTATGAGGATTATGATGGTTTTAAGTTTAGATCGGTAGATAATATGATAGCTTCTTCCGAGAATGTTGATCCTAATTTACTTATTTCTTCAGGCGGTGATGAAAAACCAGCTATAGAGACATATACTTTCTCAACAGCTCCTGAGAGTGGTGGAGATAATGATCATAGAATAATTCACCATTATATTGATAAGACAACAAACATACAAAAAAATCTAAGGGTTGGACTATACTCTAATTTGACGTACTTTTTTAATCCAAATGATTGGAGTACTAATGTAATCCATCATGTACTAAAAGATGAGTTGGATAGGGATGGTATGAGTACTGCTGGGGATCAAATTCCAATCCCTGCAGGTGATATTACCAGTTTCGCTTCCAGACTTTTAGTTAGAGTTGGTGATAAGGGTATGTTAGGCCCATCATTGGATGAAACGAACTCTGATGGTGAGGTAGAGGGGTCTGGAAGGAGTGATGCAGATATGTCTAGGGCATTCTCTAGATACTCATTGCTCTTCACACAGTCACTAAATATAACAGTACCATGTAATATTAGACTTCGGGCTGGCGGTGTTATTAAGGTAGTTGTTCCCGAATCGGGGCCTACTGACTCCAAAGGTGATACGAAGGCTGATCTTAAAGGTGTCGATCAAAATTTGAGTGGATTTTACATCATTCGTAGTGTACGACATCACTTTGAACTGAACGAGGGTAGTAATGTTACTGCCTTAAATCTCATTAGAGATTCATTTGGCCTTAATTAGGAGATTTACTTTAAATGGAATCAATAGAAGCACACATTCAAAAAGATAAAGAGATCTTAGATGATCCAACTCTTAATCCTGCTGCACGTAGGCATTACAAAGAAGAGTTACATGATCTTATTGAATATGAAGAGCATCACCATGACGAGATTGTTGCAGGTGATCACCATGATCCCAATGCAATAGAACTCTTTTGTGATCAGCATCCAGACGAACCAGAGTGTTTGATCTATGACGATTAATGTGTAATGTTAGACAGTGCCCTTTTAAAGACCAACTTTGTTGGAAGAGATGGATTTGTATGGTGGATTGGCCGAGTTGCTAATCCAAAGTGTTGGCGTGACAAGTCAACAGATACAGATGCTGGATGGGCATTTAGATGTAGAGTTAGAATTATAGGTTATCATCCATTTGATGATTCAATACTACCAGACGAAGATTTACCTTGGTCACATGTTCTAGTTGATGCTACTTCTGGTAGTGGTCAGGCATGTTTAGGTGAAAGTTCTAG
>MDTE01046322.1_pt1 | contig 11601 bp, 10 predicted proteins | sample 811231 | NCBI WGS metagenome assembly MDTE01 (sample SAMN05326651, study PRJNA326480) | marine metagenome | isolation source: seawater | place: Indian Ocean: Red Sea | collected 2010
CTGTCATCAGACCGTAGGTTCCACCGTAGCAATCTGCGCTAGCGACCATGTGGTCGCCGCTAGAGAGGAGCGAAACCAGAGTTGTCGAGATGGCGCTCATTCCGCTGGCGAAGGTCTCGCCATCCTCGGCGCCTTCGAGTTGTGCGACCTTCATCGCAACGCCCTCGGAGTTGATACTCGAAAGGCGCGAGTAAAGCGCTGTGTGCTGAGCACCGGCAGCCCATCCGGCGTAGGCTTCGTCGGTGAGGTTGTAGGTGGCTGTGGTAAATATCGGCGTGACCGCAGCCCCCTCAATATTCTGAGTGCCTGACCAAACCGCGCGCGTAGCGAATTCCTTGTCGGAGTGCTTCTCGTTCATGACCCCCCGAGAGGGGGTATGGAAATCAACTGAACGCCGAGTGTTTAGAAAAATCGTCGGTGAAACGACGGAGAATTCCTGAAACACCGACGATTTGACGGAATGACTTATTTTTGTCCGTCGAATCGCCAAATCATGCCTCTCGACAATTTGGATGAGAAGGATCAACGAATTGTTGCCTTGCTGCGCGACGATTCGAGAATGACTACGCAATCCATTGCTGACGAATTGAAAATGCCGCGCGTGACGGCCCACGACCGCATTCGTCGCTTGCAGGAGCGTGGCATCATCCGCCGCTTCACTGTTCAACTGGACGGTGGATCGATTGGGTGGCCGCTAAACGGCTTCATCCTAGCCAATTGGCAGGGCGAGCGTGGCCTTACCGACCGTCGCGAAATCGCTGAGGAGATTTGCGCCTTGCCCTTCGTCAAGAGTTGCCATATCGTTACTGGACAATGGGATTTCATCATCCAAGTAATCGCCCACGATATGGAAGATTTAGGAGATTCTATTCTCGACCGTCTATCTTCAATCGAAGGAATGGGTCATACTCGAACAATGGTTTCTTTCTACGATTTCGCCGGTCCTGCCGAAAACATCGCTTGAGAAAATCCATCTCACTCTTCGCTTACCCAAGCCGCGAAATCGGTGGAGGTCTCGGCTGTGAAGGCGATAATCATCGGAACATCGTAGGGATGGTCGGCGCTAATCGCATCGATGAGCGCATCCTTTCGCGCCGCATCGGTCTTGAACTGAATTCGCCATTCCGGTGCGCTCTCAACCGCACCTTCCCATCGGTAGATCGAATCGATTCGTGACCGCTGCGCGCATGCGGTCAATCCATTCGCCACCAATTCGTAGCACCAAGCGCCTGCGCGCGTCTCATTCCATTCACCTGGAAGCGTTGTCTGAACCACCACAATCTCCTCGGACATGCTCTGACCGACCGTGTGCGCGGCAATCAATTCGATGGTGAAGTTTGAATGCCCAACGACACTCGACGGTTCTGCGGTGCTGCTGTGATAGACTACACACAACCCATCAACACCGGCGAGGTCCCATCCTCAGATACGGTATTCGACGTCATTGTCGTCGGTGGTGGACCAGCTGGTTCCGCTGCGGCCGCATACAATGCGATGAATGGTTGCAAGGTTCTTCTCATCGAGAAGGATCTGTGGCCACGTGACAAGCCTTGTGGAGACGCAGTAGGTGGAAAATCGCTATCTCATGCGAAGGAATTGGGTGTGCTCGAACTCGTCGATGAATCACCTCACTACGTGGTCGATTCAATCGTATTCGGCAGCGCGAACGGTTCCGAAGTACGCGTGATGTTGCCGAAGGAAGCTTACGAGGCTCAAGGATTGCAATCGGGATATGCGCTGCCGCGCCAACAATTCGATTGGCTGATGTTTTATCGTGGTCAGCAAATCGTTCGAGAGCACGGCGGCTCGGTCATTCAAGGATACAGCGTTCTGGAAGTAACTCACGAAGGTGAGGGAGATGATGCCAAGATTACAGGCGTTCGCGTCAAAGAAGGTGGAAAGCGAGGGAGCGGGCCCGAATTGAATTTCACCGCTCCGCTGACCATCGGCGCGGGCGGTTACAATTGCCCAGTCGCCCGAAAAATCACAGAGGGTTTGCATGGTGAGCCGCTGCGTGATGACGAGCATTTCTGCGGCGGCTACCGAGAATACTGGGATGGAGTCGAAGGTCTCGATGGAGATTCCGGGCCAATCGAGATTCACTTCATCGACGAGGTTCTTCCCGGTTACTTCTGGCTCTTCCCTGTACGTGATGGCATAGTCAATGTCGGAATCGGCATGCTGATCTCAGAGCAACGCAAGCAGACCGGGATGAAGAAATCACTGAAGAAGATCCAGGAATGGGTCATCAAAGAGCATCCACGATTCAAAGAACGCTTCGCCAATGCAACGATGATCGATGGCTCCGGGAAAGGCTGGCAATTGCCATTCGGTTCGCCTCGAAAGAAGGCGCCGTCCTACCAACCCCGACGCAATGCGATGGCTGGGGCAATGACCGTTGGCGATGCGGCGAGTTTGGTAGACCCATTCAGTGGTGAAGGGATCGGAAATGCGCTTCTCTCAGCGAAGATGACGAGCGCACATTTCGACCGTGTCACGCACGCAGAAGGATTTCCGGAGAGCGGTGCGGTCGCCTATATGACCAATCTTTGGGAAACTTTGGGCAAGGAGTTGAGCAATTCGACGAAATTGCAGCGGATGATGAAGTGGAAGCGTTTGTGCAATTACTTCGTTGCGCGCGCCTCGAAAAAGCCGGAAATTGGCGAGATGATGTCCGAAATGATTGCGAGTAAGGAGACGCAGAAGGTGCTGTGGAACCCTTGGTTCCTGTTCAAGACAATCGTACTCCCCTGAGGATTATTGAGGTGGTAAAATGCTCGAAAAAACGCTCGCTGGAATCAAGGCCGTCTTCCTCGATCTCGATGGGACGATTTACCTTGGTGACACCCTGATCGAGGGTTCACTGGACTTCCTCTCGCGGCTCGAGGAGGCTGGGATTCAGCGGTATTTTCTGTCGAATAATTCGAGCCGCTCGGTGAAGCAATATGTTTCGAAACTGCACGGCATGGGGATTCCTGCAACGGCTGATGACGTGCTGCTTTCGACTCACGATTTGTTGGCTTGGTTAGCCGACGAGGGTGTAAGTGAGACTTACCTCGTCGGCACTGAAGGAATGCGAGAGATGCTTGAGGACGCGGGCGTTGCGACTGCGTCTGAAGAGCCGCAGTACGTGGTTTTGGGTTATGATACAGAGATTACATATGAGAAATTGAGCACCGCGAGCGTCTTGATGCACCGCGGGGTTCCGCTCGTGGTGAGTCATCCGGATATGGTCTGTCCCTCGCCGGATGGTGGGCTTCCCGATACAGGCGCGTACATGGCGCTATTCGAGGCGACAACGGGTGTGAAAGCAGCGCATGTTACGGGGAAGCCGAATGCGGGTATGATACTGCACAAGGTGGAGGAACTCGGCTTGGCTCCCGAAGAATGCGCGATGGTCGGCGATCGGCTCTACACCGATATGGAGATGGCTGACAGAGCCGGTGTTCACGGCGTGCTCGTGCTGTCAGGCGAGGCGACTCGTGATGACCTCGCAGCAGCACCTCAGAATCCAAGTTTGGTCGTTGGTTCGGTGGCTGAATTGTGTTGTCGCGGTTGCTGAGTGGTAGCCTTCGCTGCGTTGAGCGAACCTTCATCCCGAGTTCCAATCATCGCAGTCCATGCGCTCAGCCCACTCGGCTGTCACTCTGGCCATCTTGCTGCTGGCAGCCTCACTCGCCGGTTGTGCAGGCAGTGAAGGTGGTGAAGTAAGTAATGAGGAGCATGAGTTGCTGGTGGCAGACCTGAATCTGCGCTTGAACGAGTCATTGCAGACTATCGAGACACTCGAGGTTCAACTCACCAATCTGCAAGCCGAAGCCGAACGGGTTCCTGGGCTTGAGACTGAGGTCAGCCAATTGACTGGTAAGGTGCTGCTGCTCGAGATCAACATCACCCATTTGAATGCCGAAATCATCGTCCTTGAGAGGCTCTATTCCGAGGCGCAGAACGAATCGGCTGCGCTCGCAGTCGAACTCGCCGAGGCTCAAACCGAGGCGGCGGGGTTGAGTGAAGAAATCGAATCGCTGCAAGCCGATTCTGACTCTCAAAACGAGCGCATCGAAGATCTCGAATCGCAACTCGAGGCGCTCAACTCTACGATTGCTAACCTCGAGGCGCAGATCGAGTCCTACGACGTCATCGTCGCCAACCTCGAAGCCACGCGCGATCAATTACGCGACCGGATTGAAGAGCTCGAAGAAGAGGTAGAAAATCTCGAATTAGAAATTCAAGAACTCGAAACTCAAGTGGAAAGCCTCGAAGAGTCCCAACTTGATTGCGATTCGAGCACCTATGTGGACGATGGGACCTGCCGCGCTCGAGGAAACATCTGGGTCTACATGCCCTTTGAATTCGGCGAACAGGTGAATATCACCCAGAGCTATCACGGATATTACAGCCACAATGACCAGATGCTCTACGCCGTCGATTTTCCTGTCCCGGAAAATACCAGTATTGCAGCTGCCTTGCCGGGAATTGTCGTTCAAGTCATCGAACACAATACCGGCGGCTGCCCATCCGTCACCTGTGCCAATCAGTCAAACCTAATCGTCATCGACCACGGCGATTCCACCTACGGACTGTATGCCCACCTTACCCACAACGGCGCCTTGGTCGATGTTGGAGACAGCGTCCATCAAGGTCAACCGATCGGCCTCTCAGGCAATACTGGCTGGAGCACGGGCCCTCACCTTCACTTCGAAGTCAAGGATATTTACGGCCAATCAATGCCTATCCGCTTCCATGAATTGGCCAATATCAGTGATGGTGTCGCATTCTGGAGTGCCTCGGTCTCCTCTGCCAATATCCAGTCAGGACAAAACCTGAACCACACACACTCGCAATGTGAGGATGGACTGTTTCTCTCATTCGGAATCCTTCTCCATTCCGACATCCCTTGCTCCGTCGCACAGCTCGACACCACATACTCTCTACAAGGATGGACCTACGGTCAATCCGGTATGGTCGGGGTTGCACAGTACGACATTAGTGCCGAGCAGTGGCTGTATTCCTGCTACTCATCCAACGCTACCGGTTGGTTCGATGTCAACCTCATGTACTCTTCAGTCTACCATGAATATTCGACTTACTTTATGGTCTACTCCGCCGATTCAAACTGCGTATCTTACCAGGCTTGGGACCAATCGATTGGGCTCTGGCTGGAGTGATTATCTCGTCGCGAATGCAATGTCGGGGGAGGCCCGTCGCGCGCGAGGGTAGTGAAATGATGCGCGCGGTCATCCGTGAGGGGTGGGTTTCAATAGTGGATGCGTGAGAACTACGCTACGTGGAGAAGGATTGGAACGTTCAGGACGGTTCGGACTGCGATTTGAATGCGCTCCCACTTGTCAGGACCTGGCCGGGACTGTCCTCATATGCTGAGGCGGTCGAACGGTTGGTTCTCATGGGGGCGATAGAAGATGATGAGCTGCGTGAGGTGCTCATGCGAACGCCAAGAGGTGTTCATGCTCTACCTTTGCCGATTGGCGAGGAAGGTGTGAATATCGAGAGTAGCGCGCTGCGCATACCTTGGTGGTCTGATGTCGATGCGCCCAACTCTTTGCTTCCTGGGATTTACGAGACTGCTCAGGTGATTCAGATGCTTGAGTTACAACGTGGCGATTCGGTGATGCTGGTTGCGCCGCGTGGAAATTGGTGGACCGAGGTGCTGATGCAATTGGGTGCTGGCCGCCTGCGGATTCTCGAGGTTGATGATGAACGGCGAGCTGAATTGGAGAGGCGATGGAATGAGATGCGCTTGGACATCGTCGCTGATGCTTGCGGGTGCGATATCGAATGGTGCGGGCTGGCTGATGCATACAAGGGAACGCCCGAGGATGGATGGGATCGGATTTTGGTTACTGGGGGCTTGCCCCGTGTACCAATTGGATTGTTGATGCGGCTTTCTTTCGAAGGGATTGCAGTCGCCGCGATCGGGGAGGAAACCGGTACGGTTCTACAGACGATGACTAGGCAGGCGGAGGGTGAGTTTCAGGCTCAATGGCTGGCAATCTGGAACGTCGATATGATTCCTGATGAGGCGGCGCAGACGTTTTGCGATTTGGCGCCGCTGGTCCAGGTGCCGCAACTAGAATCTGGTGGTCCGATGACGAATAAGGCGGCCTGGATGCACGCCAACGATGACCCAACGCGCGACCGATTGGGGCCTGCTGCCCTTCTCGATATGATTGAGGAGGTTTGGTGCGAGGTTGAGGCGACCACCGAAGGGCAGGGAATTGAGGTCGGCTTGCGCGAGGTCTTGGCTCAAGACCTGTTCAAGATGGGTAATGTTCTGCAGCGGCTGGGAATACTGCGTGTAGCCGCTGAGCACCACGGCACCTCCTTCCAATTGAGTCCGTCACCAGAGGCTGCTTGCTACCTAGGGATGACCTTCTCCGAGGATGAGGAGGATGGGTTGGCTTGGCAGAGGCGAGCCATCGAGACGAATCCGGACTACGGCGGTTCGTGGAATGAGATAGGTGAGGCTTTGCTGCAGCGCGGTGAGGCAGAGCGGGCCATCGAGTGGTTCCGAGGAGCCATCAATTCGGTGAACTATTGTGAGCGCGGAGCGGCTTGGGCAAATTTGGCTCGGGCGCATCTTGAGATGGGGCGGACGACTTCCGCTCTCTTTGCGGCTCAGGAGGCGGCGGCTCTGATGCCGAATGAAGAGGAACTCGATGATTTGCTGGCTCAATTGACCGATGGACTGGCTTGAGTCAGGATTGAAGGGTACGCACTCATCGCGGATTGATGGTCGTAGTCGTCACTGGGGCTTCAGGCTACATTGGCTCGCATATCGTGTCGAATCTATTGGCGCGTGGTGAGGCGGTTCGTGCGACTGTGCGCGATGCTTCGGATCCCGAGCGTGTTTCTCATCTCGAGGGCTTACTGGTCGGGGAGGGAGGATCTTTGGAAATCGTCGAGATGGATCTCTTCGATGCTGTGTCGGTCAATGCCGCAATCGATGGATGCAGCGACCTAATTCACACTGCAGCGAGCGTTATCGTCCGCTCCCGCGACCCTCAGCGAAAAATTGTCGACCCGAGTGTGATTGGGACCAGAAATGTTGTCGCGGCAGTGGAGAAGGCCGGTACTGTCGAGAGATTTGTCCACACCTCATCGACCGCCGCCATCCGCCCTATGAATTACCAGAACGGAACTACTCTGACCACCGAGACCTGGGCGGATGATGCTACCTTGGAAGGCAATCCATACGGTCTTGCAAAAGTCAGTTCAGAACGCATCGTGCGCGATTGGCATGCTTCTCAACCCCAAGATTCGCGCCCGCGATTAGTCACAATTCACCCTTGTATGGTATTCGGGCCACCGATGTCGCCGCGCCATCTGCGCGGCTCACTCGCGCTGCTGATGGCGATGATTCGGCGCGAGACTCCTCTCAATCTGCCGATGCAGGTCTCAATCGTCGATGTACGCGATGTAGCCGAGGCTCACATACGCGCACTCACCGGCGGTGAGGACGAAGGTCGCTACCTCGTAGTCGCCGGTGACATGATGATGGAGGATATGGCAAAGGAACTGAAGAAAGCTCACCCAGAGAGAAAGTGGGCGATTCGGACCGCCCCCTATTGGTTCGCCTTAATCGCCGCCATCTTCCATCCGAAAATCAGTGTTTCATGGGCTCGTAACCACCTGCGTAAGAAGCTCTTCTGGGATGCGAGCCCAGCCGAGAGGGATCTCGACATGGTCTGGAAATCCCCTGTCGAATCCCTTCTCGACACCACTCCAGCGATATTCGAGAACGGATGGGATTGACTGGAAATAGCGTCGGAACAAGCCGGCTGGGGAGCGCATCAAGTTTAGACCGGTTAGCACGACGCGAGTCCGATGCGAAGCGTCGCCTTGCTGCTCACACTCCTGCTCATCGCCCCTGCGATCAGTGGTTGCTTCGGCGGCGATGACAAGCCTGCACCAGAACCAGAAGGCCCATTCGTCTTCGAACAAGGTGCGATACCGACAACCACTTGGTACCATTATCCGGGCACGGTCTCCTCTCCTTTCGCTATCGATGCGACCGACGCCGCGGCGGTGGCCGCGGCGAATATCACACCGAACCTCACCGGCGCAAGCGCGCCATTCTACGCGCAGGGAACGTATTACGGAACGGGGTTCGACACCTTTGAGCCGACCATCGGAGTGACAAGCTCAGGCGCGATCTTCTTCACCAATTGGAATGGTTTGGGTGAGGGGACGCACATCATCCGCTCGCGCGATCAAGGACAGACTTGGGAGGATGTGGGGCCATTCGGTCAAATCGATGAGGACTCGGGGCAGACGCCCAATTCCAACGACCCTTACATCTATGTCGACAAATTCACCGATAGGCTCGTCAAATTCGATATGCACGTGCTCGCGGCGATGTTTGTCGAGTACTCAGATAACGACGGGGATTCGTGGAGCGTTCCGTTCACCGTCGAGGGTTACTATCAGCCACAGGATCACCAATCTATCGCTTCGATGCCTGCTCCCGCCGGAGTCACCGCATTCCACGAAGTCATCTACGTCTACTGCATCAACACAGGTTCCCCCGCAAATGGCGCCCAATGCTCGCGCTCGCTCGATGGTGGCCATACTTGGGATGTTCAGCAGCCCGGATATCCCATCGAGAGGTATCCGCAGTGCAGTGGTTTGCATGGGCATGTTGCGGGAGGTTCGGATGGCTCGGTTTATCGAGGGAATCCGAGCTGTGACGGGCCGGCCGTCTACCGTTCACTCGATGGTGGCTACGATTGGACCGAGCACACGATTACCACTGAAGTGCAGATGCAGCAGGGCTGGCACTCGCACGAGGTCGCTGTCGCAGTCGATGAGGGAGGGGCAGTTCACGCGACTTGGATCTCGCTTGATCAGATGCCTTGGTATGCCTACTCTCGCGATCAGGGTGAGACCTGGTCCGAGCCGATGATGGTCGCTGCTCCGGGCGTGACTGAGACTGGTTTCCCTACTATTTTCGCTGGTGACGAGGGGCGCGTGGTGGTCGGTTATATCGGCGAGGTGAATGATTGCGAGGCGTCTGGCAACAACACGACCGATGACAATTCCTCACACTGTGGATGGGGTGGCTACATGGCGGTGATGACCGATGCATTTGCTGAGAATCCGCTGATTACCAGCGTGGTTGTCAATCTGCCCGAAGATCCACTTGATGTTACGGGCGATTGCGGTAATGTTCGATGTGGTGGCTTCGGCGATTTCATCGATGTCGAAATCGACGATGAGGGCCGGCCTTGGATTGCGCTGGCGCATAATGCGGCCGGCACCGAAGAAGCGGTCATTGGAACTCTGATGACCGGGCCGGCACTATACGGAGAAATCGTGCAATTGCCGGATTTGCCCGCCGGCGGCGTGTCCTCTCTGAAGATGTGAGAGGCCGTGCATCTGATGTATCAAGTCGAAACCGACGGTTCATGCGCACCGCAGCCGCGGCCGTCGTACTGTTGATGATAGCCCCAATGCTTTCGGGCTGCTTCGGCGGTGACAATTCGGCTCCTGCGGAGCCGGACAGCGTCTTCGACAGTCTGTGCGATGGTGGGATTCCGAACAATGTATGGTACCACTACGCCAACGCCACCGACGCAGTAAACACCTCGAGTGTGTTCAATGGAACAGACGTTCTCGTGGGTGACAATTCACCGTTCTGCACCAATGGGACCTACTTCGGAATTGGGATGTCGACCTTCGAGCCGACCATTGGAATCACCAGCGCTGACAATCTCTACATCACCAGTTGGGGTAATGGACAGGCTGGATCAACTGCAATCGTTCGCTGTTCGGGGCTGATTGGTATGATGGGCACGGTCGAGTACACCTGCGTCGATGTCTACGACCCGCCAACCGCCCCTGTGGCCAATTCAAACGACCCCTACGTCTACGTCGACCCTTGGACAGATCGCATCATGAAATTCGACATGCATGCGCTGCTGGGAATGACCGTCGAATGGTCGGATGACGAGGGAGAGAGTTGGAGTATACCGACGGTCGCGACTGGATGGTCTGTGCAGGACCACCAGACCATCGCTTCATCGCCCTACAATGCCTTGCTGCACCCTACCACTTGGGTATTCTGCGTCAATGGAAATTATCCATATCCGGTTTGCTCGTCCAGCCAAGATGGCGGTGCAACGTGGGGCCCAGAAGTTCCCGGAGCCCCTCCTTCGTGCAATAGTGGTGGCCTGACTGGTCACATGATTGGTGCTAATGATGGTAATATCTACCGCGGCAATCCAAGTTGTGATGGTGGTGAAGGGTACTCGATTTACCGCACGCGAAACGGTGGCTTGACCTGGACTGAGCACCGTTTGCCTACTGAGACGACTGGTAAGGCTGACACTTGGAATGCCGAAGAGGCGCAGGTGCATCCAGATGAGGAGAATAATCTGCACGCGATGTGGAATGGGCTCGACAATATGCCGTACTATTCCTACTCGCGTGATGAGGGAGATACGTGGTCGGAGCCTCTGATGATTGCGCCACCAGCCGGTTTGGTAGGAACTGGGTTTCCGGCTGTTGCTGCTGGCGCCGAGGGTCGTGTCGCCTTGGCTTACCTAGGCGACTCGGGGAACAACACCTGGAATGGCTACATCTCAATTATCACCGACGCATTCTCCGACAACCCGTTAATCACCACGGTGCAACTCAACGACTTCGGTGATCCACTCGATACCACACCGGAGTGCGGCTACAACCGATGTGGGGGCTTCGGCGACTTCATCGACGTCCTTGTCGACCAGCACGGGCGTGTCTGGTTCGGTCTCTCGCACAACCTCGTCGATGAGGGAATCTTCGGCACCGTCACCATCGGGCCGAGCTTGCGTGGCCCGCTTGCCCCTCTCCCCGCCATGCCGGTCGGAGGCCCGACCACCCTCGTCTCGATGCCGCCCGTCGGCAACTCGACCGTTCAGAGTTGAGTGAATAGCGCGTAGGCTTGGTAGGAGTATCCTGCGGCGAATCCTAACATCAGCACGCCGCAGACTCCCAGTGCTGCCTTGTATCCGCGCTCAGAAAACTGTCCCCGCGCGCGATTGAATGCAACTGCAATCGCCGCCTTGACGAGCATAATCGTCACCAAGAAAGTCAGAGCATAAGCGACAGGAGCAATCGGTTCGGTATCGGCAGCAGAAGCCATCAAAGGGCCGCCGATGAGGAACCAAAATACGTAGACATTCGGGTTCAGTAGATTCGTCATTACCCCCCGCCTGAACGAACCAGTAGGAACTGGAGCCTCCGGATCATAAGTCGGTGGATCGATGCCGAAGCATTCGAGGCCCATTTTGAACAAAAACAGCGCACCGAGCGCTGAAATCACCAGCAGAGCCAGCGGATTCGTCGCAATCCATGCGGCGGCGAATAAGCTCACTATCACCAGCGGGCCATCGGTGAAAATCGGAGCTGCGGCCGTCCACAATCCAGCCCGCAACCCACCCGATAACGTCTCGCGAATCACCATCGTCAGCAGTGGCCCGGGCTTCACACCCTCAACCACGCCAAGCGTCGCACCGGCTGCCGCCAATCCCAGAATCAAGTCGGTCTCCACTACCAGCCCTCAGTTAGATCTGAGCTTGGCGAGGAGTTTGAGTATCTCAA
>MDTE01122494.1_pt1 | contig 11601 bp, 6 predicted proteins | sample 811231 | NCBI WGS metagenome assembly MDTE01 (sample SAMN05326651, study PRJNA326480) | marine metagenome | isolation source: seawater | place: Indian Ocean: Red Sea | collected 2010
GTTGAGAAAGCATTTGCTGCACCACCAGTTGCTGCAATAGTAACTGTATCTGTAGAGTCATTTGTAGTAAGAGTAATATTTGCACCAGCTGCAAAAGTAAGGGTATCTGTTGCGCTATCGGCAACAACAGGATTTTGTCCAGAAACTGCAATAGTCTTAAAAGTTTCTGTTACAGAACCAGAAGATACTAAATCTATAGTTCCATCTGAGTCTTGATAAGTAGCAGTAATATTAGTTTCTGTATTAGAACTAAACATTGCTCCAACAATATCTTGGACTGCTTCTGTGTTAAGAGCTACAGTAACTTCTTTTGTACCACCAATAGTTGTATCTATACCAGCTCCACCAGTAATTGTAAGTGTATTATTATTTGCAACAACTTGAGAAGATCCAGTATCAGCATCAATATTAAATTGATCCATAGTTCCTGTACCACCAGCAGCAAGAACAGAGGATACATCAACCTTTTTAAGAGATGTAGTTGAGTTATCGTATATTAAAAGTAAATCGTTTCCAGTGTCGACAGATCCTGATAAAGCACCTTGACCTGTTATAGCAGTTGCGTCTAATGAAACTGTTACAGTATCAGTAGATCCTGCTACCGTTGATATACCTGTTCCACCAGCTATTTCTAAAGTATTACCATCTGTAATTGTTTGATCTGAGCCACTATCTGCAGATAAAGTAAAGTTGCTAAATGTTCCTGCATTTGCAAGAAGATTACCAACAGTCATCTTTCTTAATGCTGAGGCACTATCGTCATATATAATTACTAAGTCAGCATTGTTTTGTGAAGTTTCTGCTGTAAGACCAGTTACAGCTGTAGCTGCAATACCAGCAGCAGTCGTAGCAGTACTTGCAGTACCAGTAAGATCACCTGTTACATTACCCTCTATATTTGCAACTAATGTACCAGTAGTTATAGAAAGGTTTCCAGTTGAAGCACCTGTGAAAGATCCAGTTCCAACAATGAATTTATCTGCACTTTCATCAAAACCTATGAAAGCATTATCACTACTTCCTCTTTCAATGACAAGACCTGCATCATTGCTTGGAGATCCTGAAGTACCATTTGCAAGTTCGATAATAGAGTCAGTAACAGTAGTATTTGTTGTATCGATAGTCGTAGTAGTTCCGTTGACATCTAAGTTTCCTGAAACTACTAAATTATTAAATGTTACATTATCAGTTGTTCCTACGGCCTGACCAATACTTATTTGGCCTGATCCTCCAAGTGTTACACCTGTTCCAGCTGATAAGTAACTTTGTACATCACTATCAGCGTATTGGGTAATAGTAGAAGATATTGTTTCACCAGATATTGATATACCTGTACCAGCAACAAAACTACTTCCTTGTACAGATATAACAGCATCTCCACCCATACCAGAGTGAGATGAACAATAATAATATAATTTATCAGCAGTAGCTGCGTTGACAACAATTTGTGTGTAACCACCTGAACTACCAGCTGATCCTGCAATTGTTACACCAGTTGTATAAGCTGATCCACCTCCGTGAGTACCATTTTTAGTTGTCGATAATCTAAGTGGGTGTCCTGAGTTAGAGTTATCTGATTGATCAAATCTGTATGTGACACCTGGTATAAGTTGCACATTTGCTGCAAGTTCACCATCAAGATAAAATTTATTACCTGAACCAGGATTTGCTACAGTAACAGCAAATTCAATGATTGCAGTGTTATCTTCAAAATTAATTGTTTTATTAGTAAGTGTGTCTGTAGAGCTTTCAGTAACGACTGTAGAATCAATTGCAAATGTAACCGTATTACCAGATCCAGAAGTGTCAATACCTGTGCCACCTGTAAATGTAAGAGTTTCAGTATCTAAGTCTATAGCTAAAGCTCCACCACTATCTGCTTGAAAATCTAAATCCTCTGCAGTTATCTGTGCATCTACATAAGCTTTTATTGATTGTTGTGTAGCTAAATGACTTGCGGAGTCTGAAGCCATATTGTCTTCATCTTTGACTGGTACGACAAAATCAATATTTCCATTTGTATCGTCATAATCTACTGTAATAAAAGTTTCAGTACCGTCTAACATACCTCCAACAAAGTCTTCAACTTGTTCTTGTGTAAGTTGTGTGTTTGTATCTGTTGAGGTAATTGTTAGTGTGTTAGCAGCATCATCGTATGTCAAAGAAACATTTGTACCAGCAGTCAATAAAGCATTTACTCGATCATCAACTCTTTCATTTGTGAAATATAAATTACTTGATCCCTCTGATAAATTATCAGTATCGAAGTTTGAGATACTAGATACGGTACCAGTAACATTACCAGTTACATTACCTTCAAGATTTGCTAACAATGTACCTGTTGTATGACCTGTACCTGATGTATCTACTGTTGTGGAAGGTTCACTTTGGTTTCCGTGAAATAATCTAAACTTATCTGATTGCGAAGCATCCCAGACTAGACCAGCAAACTTTGTTGTAGAAGATTGTACATACTTACCATAAAAACCAAAATCGACAGAGTTACCACTGTTATTGTCTGCATATTTTACAAGTGGATCATCAATAGTAACTGTGGTCGAGTTTACAGTTGTAGTCGTACCACTTACTGTTAAATTACCACCTATGGTTACATCATTAGGAAGACCAATTGTTATTGTTCCACTACTTTCTGCAACCTCTACTTCATTAGCAGTACCAGAAAAAGTTATAGTTCCACCTAAAGCTGTAGCTGTAGAGTTTGATCCATCAGTGACAGTTATAGATGAATTTGTAAGTGATGAGTTAGGAATATTTGATAAAGTATTATCTGCACCACTTATGGTTTTATTTGTTAAAGTTTGTGAACCTGTAAGTGTTGCTACTGTACTATCTATAGCAAAAGATACATCATTTCCACTACCAGTTGTATCGATACCAGTACCACCAGTGAAAGTTATTGTTTCGCTGTCAAGATCTATTGATAATGCACCACCAGAGTCTGCTTGAAAATCTAAATCAGCAGCAGTGAGTTGTGCGTCAACATATGTTTTGATTGCTTTTGCAGAGGCTATAGTTGTGTCAGTTCCAGCGACTGATGAAATATCAGTGTCTAAGACGCCTGATTTAAGATTATCTAATTCGATATTAGTTACTGTATTGTTGTCTACATCTATTGATTTATTGCTTAATGTATCTGACGATGAAGCAGTTATAAAAGCTGAATTAGTATTTGAGTAGTTTGCTAGATCATTATCTACAACAAAGTCTATAGTTCCATCAGTGTCCTGGTATGAAACAGTTATTAAAGTTTCAGTATTACCAGTAAGCATACCCCCTACAAAGTCTTCTACCTCTTCTTCAGTTAGCTGAGTGTTAGTATCTGTTGAAGCAACAGTTAATGTACCAGCAGCGTCATCATAAGTTAAGGTGACATTTGAACCTTCAGTAAGCATAGTTCCAACTCTGTCATCAACTCTTTCATTGAAATCTGTAAGTATTTCAGAAAGATCAGCTGTGAATGTTAAAGTACCTGAGCTTTCTGCAATATCTACACCAGCACCACCAGTAAAGGTTACTGTCCCACCAAGTGCTACTGCTGAAGAGTTAGATCCGTCAGTGACTGTAAAGCTAGAGTTTGATAAAGAACTATTGCCAATATTTGTTATAGTGTTCGATGATCCACTGATTGTTTTATTTGTAATTGTATCTGTAGAAGTTTGTGTTAATAGTTCATCGTAAGAGTTGTTTTCGCCAGCAACCCAGCGATTATTAGATACATCATAAAATAGTCTTGCGTCATTAGTGTCGCTTGTTTCTACAATAATACCTGAGTCAACCTCTGAGTTACCAGTATTTAACTTTACAAATGCGTCGTCAATAGTAATTACTTCTGATACCGTACTTACTACTTCACCTCTTACATCAAGATTGCCAGTCAGTGTAAGGCTTGTGAATTGTGGACTATCGCCAGTTCCCAAGCCAAGAGATGTTCGTGCAGTTGAGCCACTTTCTAAAACAAATTGTGTTCCGTCTGAAACGATGAAAGACCCATCAGCATGAGTCATATTAGATAATGTTGTAAGATCAGCATCAAATGCTTGTACATTTGTGCCAATAGCAAGACCTATTCCTGTTCTAAGGGCAGCTAAAGATCCATAAGAAGCTCCAGTACCACCGTCTGCTAAACTTATAAATTCACTTGATTGAAATTCAGCAAAACCATCCAGATTACCTGAGTTATCAAAATTTAACCTAACTGGCGTTTTTTGTGACATTATTCACCCATATCCAATTCTTTCGTAGTACTACTTCCATCTGATTGAGTTGCTGTAAATATTAATGTCTGATTATTTGTGCTTGGTGGCATAATCATCCTTTGTAATGTGCTTCCATCACTTTGTAAAACCTCTACAGCTCTTGTACTCATACCTACTGTTGATCCACCACCATTAACAGTTGCTGTAGTAGTAACTGGTATAAAGTGATTTTTAAGTGGAACACCACTAGTAGATCCATCAGATGTTACTACTGGCATTTTACCACTGTGACTGTGAGTTATTGGTATCTTAGCTTTTAGAGTTACTTTTCTCTGTGATGAGTCCGTTGTAATTTCCACATTACCGTCTCTTGTAATAATTCCACTTGGATCGGCAGATGACTCGATTGCTAGTGTATCACTAGTACTTGTAGCTGAAATAGTAGTTTGATTTGCTGATGATATGTTTCTAAATAGATTTTGAGAACCACCACCAGATCCAGAACTTGCAATAGTTATTTGATCATTATTTGGATCAGATGTAAGTGTTATATTATTACCAGCAACAAGTGTCAATGTGTCAGTTTCACTATCTGCAACAGATCCAGATCCACTAGCAGAACCACCGTTAGCTGCTACTGCAAATGTTGAAAACGCATTTGCTGCAGTATTTGAGTTAGCTATAGTAATTTTTTTTGGATTAGAACTTGAATTAGTTGTAATAGATATTCCAGATCCAGCTTCAAACTCAACTGTTTCTGAAGTAGAGGATGCCTGGAGTGTTGTTTGTCCAGTTACAGAAAAATTAGCAAAAGCATATTGTGCTGTTGCAGGGGTAGTCCAGGATATATTACCTAAACCATCAGTTGTTAAAACCTGTCCACTATCCCCATCATCTCCATTTATTAACAGTTTGCCAGATAATATATCTAATCTACCAGTTCCGTCTATTTTAAAAGCAGCTGTTGCTGCTGTACCAAATACTATTTCTGTACCAGTAGCTGTTGTGCCGATAGAAAGGTTGCCATCAGAAACTATAGTTCTTCCGTCTAAATGTAGATTATGATTTAAAGAAACTAATTTAACAGTTGCTTGTGATAGTGTATAACCCTCACCAGTATCTGATGTATCAAAAAAGTTATCTTGAGTACTGAGATTTGCAATCTCTACCGTACTATTACTGTGAGTTGTTAATGACACGCTTTATCTCCTGTAGATCATAATCTCCACCAAGATCTTCGTATACTCCCATCAGCCTACTTATCGATTTTTTTATTTCCTCAAAGCTCCATTTCCACTCATCGTATTGTGGATCTTTTTCATCTAAAGGTGCAACCATCAAACTAAATAATTGAACTTCTTGTTCTAGTATTTGGTTTAACAAAAACTGTCTTTTCATATTGTCATCAAATACTTTGAATTCGTATGATTCTGGCATTATCCCTCCAGTAAGCAGATTACCATACAATACTTAAATTTTAGTTCTTACTTCTACTGACTATATCTCTGTAAGCATTTTTAAATTTAGTCGAAAGCGCAGTCTTTTCTGTTTCTTCATTTTTATAATCAAGATCATTCATTTGTGAAATATTTAAGTTCCACTCATCTCTTTTGAAAGGTATTACCTGTATAAAAGGTGTACCTCTTTCTATTACAGCATCTTTAGTTGTATGCCATATACTGGGAAAATTTATGTGATGGTAACTATCTGTTTCAACTATTCCAGGTAACACAGTAAATCTTTTTTCAAACTGATATGTAGGTGTAATAAATAACACTGAATATCCTGGTGGTGTATAAATACGCCAAGGATTTAAAAACTTTATGCCCTCTTTAAAATCTGTTTTTTTTAATTCCCATCCTTTAATTTGTTCTTTACTATGAAAATCAATGCCATACTTAAAATTTTTATTATCCCACTCAAATGTTTCCATATCTCTTTGTATCAAAAAATCACACCACATTGGAATAATGTACCCTTCAGTAATCAAGTCTACAATTGCAGGACATCTTTTGACTGTGCCACTTGTATGTTTTCTTGCAGTTAAACCTTTTTTACCAAAATAATCACGCTTACCTTTTTCATGAATCGCATCTTTTTCTATATAGTCAGACATGTTTTTGAACCATTTAGGTAAAAAATACTTCGCTGGTTTCACTGGTGCTATTTCTTCTAGACCTTTTATATCTGTCTTAAATTGGATTAATTGTTTGCCCCCCAAAGAATATTTCAATCGTAAGTCCCCCCAAGATTTTCATATTCTGTTCTTTTTTTACCAAGTAAAACTTCAAGATCTTGCATTTCTTCTGTTTCGCTTTCGTTAGCTTGATCTAGCTTAAAATAAATTAATTCTAATTCTGATATTTCTATTTTTAAAGCTTCTATTTTGTCTTCATCTGATTTTTCAGAAGTGTCAATAAATTTATAATCTGTATATGCCATTATGTATTCTCCAATTCGTCTACTCGTGCTTCTAATAAGTCTATCTTACTAGATAATTGTTGGACCGCTTTTACTAAAGGACTTATAAATTGTTGTAAGTCTAATGTTTGCACATCTTCAAATAAGTCATTAGCAACATCTCTATAACCTAAACCACCAAAAGCATTATCGGAACTATGATTACTAATAGTAGTAGCTCTAACTTCTTGAGCAATAAAACCATGTTTTATTTGTAAATACTTATCTTTATTTGGGTCATCATCATCAAAAATGTTGTCAGCTGATGCTTGAGTAAATTTAAAATCCACAGGTCTTAAGGCATTTATATAATCAAGACCAAATGTTGTATCTGTAATATCTTCTTTTAACCTTTCATCAGAACCACCGTGATATAAATTTAAGTGAGCAATAAAGTCATTACTGTTGTTTGGTGTACCATGACTGTGATTTGTAGTAGCAAAGTTACTATGACCGTGAAATGCACTAGCAAAAGCATTATGATTATGATTGTTAGAAGCAAAATCATTCCCATGACCATGATTACTTGAAGCAAAGTTATTATGACCATGTCCAGAGTTTGCAAAACCATTATGACCGTGATTAGAATTTGCAAAGTTATTATGACCATGATTAGAAGATGCAAAACTATTGTGATCACTATCTGCATGAGCACCACTTGCACTAGCCCACTGAACACCATTACCTGTTGATTGTAGAACTTGACCAGAAGTACCAGTACCACCACCAGCTTGTAATGTTCCACCTAGAACCAATTTGTCTGGTACAGAAAAACTACTGTCTGATGTACTCCAAGACGCAACATTATCTGCACCATTTGTTATTTGCATTCTTGATATACCACTTAATGGTGTATCTACAAAAAATCCTAATGTACCGTGTTGCCCATCTATGGCTAATGATGGATTGTCTTCATCGCCATCTGGTAAAACTAAAAATGATTTTGTTGAAACTAAAGAACTTGTACTACTTACATCTCTGTTAAATAATACCGCATCACCTATTTTTATTCTATCGCTTGAAGCCGTTGAGGGTGTGCCACTACCTGTGTCTTTGCCTAATGTTATAGTTGGATCTGTAACAGTAGTTGTATCCAAAGTACCACCAGTAAGTGTGTAGTTTGTAGCTGTTACTACGCCTGCAGCTGTGACTTTAAATGGTGCAGAACCAAGTGTTGTAGCACCTAAAAACATATTACCAGAACTGTCAACATGAAAACTTGTTGAACCAGATCCTATATTTATTGCATCACCGACATTTACAACACCAGTCAGATTTAAAGTATCTGCATCTATCGTCAAACCTTCAGATGAAGCATTTATAGTTGCAACAACATTTGATCCTGAAACAGGCGTAAAATTTAATTTTGAAGCGTCAATACTACCTGAAGCAATACGATCTGCACTTATAGTTCCAGCATTAATTTTGTCAGCTGATAAATCATTTATCTTTGCATTTGTTATTGCAGCGTCATCTATTTTTGCTGTGCCAACTGCTAAGTTAGCTATTTTAGCTGTAGTAACTGCAGCATTTCCTATAATCGCTTCTGTAACAGCTAAGTTTGCTATATGAGCTGTATCAACTAGATCTGCGTTACCACTTTGCTCATCTGATGGCTCTGACTCATTACCAGAACTATCTACAGCAGTACATCTAAAAAAATGAGTTGTTGCATTATCAAGATCAATGTAGCCAACAGTTGCAATACCATTTGTTATATGAGCGTGTGAGGCCTTAAGTTCACCTATTTTAAAACCAGAGTTTGTTACTTTTTTAGTTGTAGAGTTATAACCTAAATCAAAACCACTTGTAGTAGAAGCATATATGTTTAGATGATCTATGTCCTTAGCTAAAGTAAAATTGACAACTGGACTAACAGCATTACCGTCATCATCTTTAGCTTGACCTAGATTATGTATAAATTGAACTCTAAGTGGATTGCTAGCGATTGTAGAAAAACCAGCTGGCTTATTAGGTGCGCTTGCGTCTCTTGGTGTTTGTACAGAACTTATACTTGCAAAAGCACTATCAAAGCCTGATTGATCTACAGCTTGAACTCCTACTTCATAGAAAGTATTTGGTGATAAATCGTATATAACAAAATCTGTATCAGAGAACTGAACAGTTTGAAATGTATAATCTGTTACTTGCGCACCAGCAGAAGTATTTATATTATTACTTCCAGAGTCTGCAATAGCTTTATATCTTACTCTGTAATACGCACCATCAGTAATAGTAGATCCATCTGTATTTGTAGGAGCTGTCCAGGACAACTTTATAAATGCTTTTGAAACACCGTTACCATCTGAGTATGTACCTGCTACTTGTGAAAGATTTGATGGTGAGTTAGGAACTGTTTTATCTTCTCCACCTACAGCGTCTAATGTGTAACCACTAAATCCTAAACTCTCTGTAAGGGATGGTGCAACATCACCTATCTCTAGTTGTACATCACCTGTTTCCCATAAAATATAGTCAGTAAGTTCTATATAACTTCCGTCAGATTTTCTATAGAACACACCATAACCATTTTTGATAGGCCAGGTAAGTCCTAATATTCTAATTTTTGTTGGATTAAGTATTTGACCTTGATATACAGTTTCAAACAAATTATTTCTACTGTCTGATATACGATCTGCTTCTGTGTCAACAAAACCAATATCTGGATCGTGAATAAATATTTTATCACCTACTGAAAAATCACCTGCTATGTCGTACTCTTCTAAAGACACATTTAAAGTTTTCTTTATCTCATTAAGTTCATTTAGATAAGCAGTAGCTCTAGTAGTTTTACTAGTAGCTGGTGTTTGAGGATCAGAAATATATTGTGTTCTTTTAAGTGCATTTCCAAATATATCTTTATAAGGATTAGATGATGCAGTTGCTTGTCCATAGTTAGCTTCAAAACCATATTTACTTGCAACAAGTTCTACTTTATTTACAAACTCTGAAGCGTCATACTGGGCGACAAGACTCGTTGTAGTTAGACCTGTTATATTTGGATCTTCACCGCTTTGATTTCTAACAATAATAGATGTTGGGTCTGTACCGTGTCCAGCAAATAAAGATGAGCTTGGACCAGCAGAAAGTAATCCAGTTGTGCTTATTTTAAATTCTGCACCTACCTCTTGACATACATATTTAATAGCTTTTAGTGCAGACTCTGTGTAATGTGTACCTGTATAATTTGTACCAGTTTCAGTAATAGTACCTTTTCTTATAGGACCTTGATTGCCACTTTCATCTCGTAAAAGACCTTTAGGTGTACCAGTAGTATCTAAAACATTTTCAAGTGTTTCATTTGTATATGACCTAACACCTGTTGGACCACCAGTTTCAGCTATAGGCATACCTGTAGAGTCACTACTACCAAGATATGCAACCATACCTTGACCGTTGAGAACTACATTTTCTTCATCACCTATTTCCAAAGCATATAAGATACCAACATAACTTGCAGCACCTAAAAGTGTTGCGTCTGAAAACTCTGTAACATTTAAATCTGCTGGGACAATAACTATGTTTCCCCAAGCATCTAGTTGATTAATTATTGTATTTGGAGTAATAGTTTTATCTAACTGAACATTAAATTGTCCAGGAGCCATTAACTTTTCAGTAACACTCATGACTTAACTAATCGGACAACCTCAAAGATATTATCAAGATACTGATCTCTAACTTTTGTAGCTTGATCTTCAGAAGTAGCCGAACTCCCATTAAATTCATATCCTATAAAAGCTTTAAGTGTGGCAGTATTTGCAGTTGAATTTATACCACCATTTGATGTATCAACATCAAAGTTTTGCGGTGATCCTAGAATTATTTTATTACCATCAATGTCGTTACTTGTTGTAATAGCATAACTTGTATTGTCTGTATAAGCAGTAGTAGTAGTTGGTCTTATATTAAATTGTGCTGATGAATATTGTGTAGCAACAATAGAAAAATGCCTGGCACCCCTTCTTAGTGTTACATCGAAAGTAAGTCTTTTATCTTTTGCTGTTGCATCGTAATAACTACCTAACCTAACAGTGCAAACTTCTGGATCATTTTTTAAAATTTGTATAGATCTCCAACCTTGCCACTCAGTAGCACTTGCACCACGAGAAACTGCAAACTCTGTAGATGATTTATAACCATCAGTATCATAAGACTTTATAATAAATCTTGATTGTGCAGTATTGTTTACAAAAGTCATTTGAACTAAACCATTTTGTATTTTTGTAGAGGATGGTGATCTATTAGGCGATTCCATACCGCACCTTAATCTGTTTACATCACCAACATCATCAGTAAACACTTCACAAGCGTTTTTATAGTAATCTGCTGGATCAGTTAAATATTTTGCATTGTGATTTTTCAAACTTGATGAGAACCTAATAAATGTTGTCCCATCTTCACCCACTCTTGCAAAAGTACTTGGTAAAGATCCGTGTTCATGAGAAAAAGAATCAACAGGTCCAGCATAAAATTGACTTGTTGTTGAAGTTATACTGTGATCATTTTGTATAAGACCACCAGAAAACTGACTTTCAAATTCTACCTCACCCATGTTTCCTAGAAACTCTAATTCTATTGAGTACTGATAACCACCGATTATTACTTTATTTGTATTAACTGAAGCTCCTAGTACTTTTACATATCCAGAAACCGATGTGTCACCTTGCCAAATAAAAGGGACAGTATAGTAACCATTAGCACAAGCAATCAATTCATCTCTAATGTACTTTGCTTCTGCTAATGTATCTGGAGCTAATACACCATTGATATTCATTGTATGTGTATTTCCAGATCTGCTATCAGATAAAGAAGCTGGTGATGTAAATGTTAATCTACCTATAGTTATTGTATTTGACATTAACACCAATCCTTTGCTCTACATTGTTCACAATATCTGTATTTTGTATGATAAAAATAATTACCA
>MDTE01132979.1_pt1 | contig 11601 bp, 14 predicted proteins | sample 811231 | NCBI WGS metagenome assembly MDTE01 (sample SAMN05326651, study PRJNA326480) | marine metagenome | isolation source: seawater | place: Indian Ocean: Red Sea | collected 2010
CCATTCATTATACTCTGAAAGGCTAATCTGATCTATTTCAGATATGGTTTTGCCTAAATGCTCTGCTAGAGAAATCAGATTGTATCTAAACGGATCGCTTCTTAGTTTTTTTCCTGTTCCTCTTCTGAGGCACTATCAAAGATTGCACCAAACATCTTAGGAATGACTTCAAATTGCTCACCCATTAGCTTGAATTTATGACCATGATCGAAAGCCTTGTTGCCTGAAGCATCAAGTGCCTTCATTATGACAAGATCAATCATACCATCAGCAGTTTGCTCATTTAAGAAATTTGGATGTTTCTTTTGCAATTTACTTAGATCACGAAAAGTAAGTGGCTCGAAATAAAACGTGAAAACCTTACCATCTTCACGCTCTATATCTACTGATCTCAATTCTTTTTCGGGTCTACTAGCAAAAAAATCATCAGCCAAAGACATTAGACAGTACCGATAGTCAGCGCACCAGTAAGTTGCAATTCAGCCTCTAGTGTAGCTAGGCCGTCATGCGTTGCACCCTTTGCTACAGACGTAACAATGAAAGTACCTGACAGCTTTACATCACCGCTTGCTGTGCCTTCTGAGTAAAATTCAGCATCAACACTATCTCGCTGAAGAAGGTCAATTTGTGAAGCACTGTCAGGGTCTAAGAATGCGCTTATGCTTGCTGTACCTGTAGCAAGACCCGCCTTATACGTCCTGTTTGTTGATCCCATCGTTGTACTGTCAACTGTGTCTGACGTCATAGTAAGTGACCAGCTTAAAAGCTCGCCTACTGAGGCCGGTGTGCCGCCACTGGTTATCACCTTGCAGTCACCATCTGATCCGAAATAAGTAGCCATAAAAAAACTCCTTTTTTACTTGGCTGTCTCTACATCTGCCATAGATGTAACATATCTTACATTGAATGTCAGCTTTACAATCCCTATGGGTTGCTCCGCATCACCAGAAAAATTCATCTCTGTGCTTATCAATGTTGCTCCTTTTGCAAGGCTGTTGATGGTGAAATCCCCAGCAATTGCTTCTTCGACTTGAACGCATATTGCATCCACATCATCATCAAAAGTATCGGTTGCCTTAACGTAACAATCAACCTCAACACTTAATTCTCTCGTAATATCCGTGACGCCCATATTTTGACGACTTGACGCCTCCGAACCTGTATAAACCGTGATAGCAGGAAGGCTTGCATCAGTTATTGGATAAACTCTTGTGCCAAATACTCGACTGCTGACAAGACTTACGCTTGATGAAAGCGTAGAAATAAATCTGTCTCTGATCGACTTTCTAACGTGCGCCACTATTGTTTCTCCAATTGTACGTCCGTGACACCAGTGCCATCATGGATAAACGCTCTTACTTTGTAATTGATTGAATTTATAATCATTGTATTACCGAATGCGATAGATGACACATCCGTGGTTCTACAGGTCAATCTTGGCTGTTCTTCATGTACTGGCACAATACCACCCGCATCAACTGGCACAGTTTCATTATCGAATATACCCTTTATTGTAGCCCCTTCGAAGGTAACATTGACGCCATGCTCATCAGGTGACAGCATAATTGTTAAATCAGCATCAAACGGTATAGACATTATTCATCCTCTGGCGTTGATACTTTCTTAACAGCGCGATCTGTTTTTTTTGGTGTTTTTGGCTTTGTCGCTTTCTTAGCAAAACCACGTTTAATTAGCTTCTCAGCAATGCGGTCTGGTATGTCATGCTCTTCGCCTTGATGCATATTGCCGCCCATGCCAATTGTGCATTTTTTTAATATCTTTACTTTCATGGTTTACCTCTTGAGGATAGAGAGGGCATTTCTGCCCCCTCTGTTAAGCTTAATTATGAAGGATCAACTTCATTTGTGATTGCGAAGCTAACCGCATGACGTACGCCGACATCCAATTCAGTGTGCAGTACCATTTTGACTGTACCTGCTGATGATCCAGTAAATGGATCAACAAGTATAGATGGCGCTCCAAACTGTGCAATTATTAATTGTGAGAAGTCACCAAAGATAAGCGCAGATGCATCTGTCCCGCCATCGCCCGGATTTAGGTTTGTTGGCACGTTAGATGTAAACGCCGCAGGATACCCATATAGGTTATTCCAAGGATCGTTAAGTATCATCACGCTGTCAGTTGAAGCAACTCTTGCTGTTGTCGCCATTGCAGCTTTGACTGCTGGATGTGACAAAAAGCCAGCAGCATTTTGATCGCGAATTCCGTTGTCCTCTTCAACTAATTTCGTTAGATCAACTACGTCATCCCATGTCAACGCTGCACGATCTGTACCAGAAGAGATATCTAAATCATTTACACCTGATGTGTTTAAGATACCTGTTGGCTGGCCTGATGACCCACTTCCTTGAATTGCATGAAACTCCATACGATCAGCAGCAGATGCCAATAGATCATTGCGGATAATTTGCTCAATCGCAGGAACGCTTTCAAGCATCAAAAGACGTGACATTGTTTGAGATGCACCCATAGTACGGGGTTGCAGCGTCACGCCGCCATCTGTAGGCGATCCATCCGAAACATCAGCCAATTCTTCAACAAATGCGGCACTTGCGCCTGTTGCTAACTTTGGCATCTTTATCCGATTTGTTAGACCCGTCATATATGTTGCGCCCAATTCACCAAGAACGCTACGCGCACGAAGAGCTTCAATGAACATATCCGCTCTATGTACCGTTGGAACAAAATCATCAAAAACAACTTCGGAACTTGACCCGCCTGTAGCTGCTGTTGCAAGTGGCGCTCGTTGACCCCATGCAAAATCTGGCACATAGACCCCTTCAGCTTCACGCCCGATACGGTGCGCAATCTCATCATTGAGTTCGCGCTCGTAACCAGCATTTCTCCAATTTTGTGTGATTTGAGCTTGAACCATACGACCAAGAGAATATTCACGCTTCTCTTTCACTGGTACGTCAATTGCTGATGGAGAAACATCTAACGGCTTGTCTGTAATAGCGTTAAGAAGTTCACCACGAAACTCATCAACTGATGTTCCCTTAGCGATTGCTTCGTTTGCAAGGTCGCGCTTGTTGTGCTTGGCCCCAAGTGCCAAGATTTCGGCATCATTCTTACGTGCGGCACGAACTGCTTCAGCTTTTACCGCATCAAGATTGATGTCTGTTTTGACTTCATCTGTCATTTTAACATCTCCTTTTGATGTTGAGGGTTTAGGTTCTGCTGGAACTGATCGCCCAACACCAACAAGATTTGACCTATCTGCTGGCACTGAAACTATCGAAACTTCCATTGGTGTGGTTCTGATCCTGTAGTAGTTTTCTGGATCGTCATCACGTTCAATTCGACCATCAATCCGATAGCCTACACTGATGTTTGCTCTGATGCCATCAGTCACATCATTGAACACTTCCGAGGCAAGCGCACTTTTTCCAAACCGCACTTTTGCACGTAGACGCCGTGCATTCTCATCAAGTTCAACTCCTTCGACAACGCCTATCTGCTTAGTCATATCGTGATCTAAAAGCAAAGGCGCTCTCCCACTATTCAAAAATCTTAAATCCATGCTGTCGGGCGAGTGATCCATGACTTCAAGTCCAAAATCTCTCTCAACAGGTTCTTCAGAAGATACGCCCACCATTACACGTCTGTTCTTCTCATCAATAGACTTATCGTCATCCATATAATGACCACGCACAGACATATCTTCGCGGTTAAAGCGTTCTTCTTGCTCTTCTTCTTCATCATGGATTTTAGCATACGTAATCACATAAGTGTCATCTGTTTCTTGGATGTCCACAATGTGACGCTCCTCCATTCCTTCAAATAGATCGTCTGTCATATCTTCACCTCTCTTAGATGACATTGGGTGGCCCTTTGGTAAAAGGTCAGTATCGTGCTTTCCACTACGGAACTTTCCATTGCGGAGAGCATACAAATATGAGTTTACCCTTGCAAATGCCCATTGCTCTGGACTCTTGACGCTTGGTCTTACGCTCTGAGGGTTGGTCTTGTATGCGCCTACACCGCGATTAAATACCGCCGATAAAGTTCTAAGGTTAGTGCGTTTACTAGCTACATTTCCTACTTTTTTATTATGATCGTCGGCTTTTTTCTGTAAACCCTTACGCACCGCTCCAGTTATAGCTCTTAAACCACGCTCTTCTTTTTCTAATCTATCTCTAATAGTTTTTGACCATCTAAAACCAGCGTCACCGCCCCACAAAGACCATGCAATACGTCCGTTAGATGGATAACCATCCTCGCCAACTTCAAAACCTTCTGCTTTCTTATCAACTTCATGGCGACTGAAAAAAGAAAACATACGCTTTACCGTATCCTCAGAAAGCTCTTTATCGTTCACAATGTCTCTAGCTCTAGCAATGCCAACAGCAGTGCCACCACGCCCAAACTCTCGCCGCCATTCTAAACCACGCTCCGCTTCGGCTTTCATTCCTGCTGTTGGTTTATATGTCGCCATCTGAGACCTCTGGTTCTGCTGGTGACTTCATGCCAAATGGTTCAAAAGCCATAGATAGTCCGTATCTTTCAGCCATCTCTTTATCAGATCGAATTTGACTAAACAGCTCTTCAACGTCGCGCCCATAGTTCGCCGCGATGTCGTTCATACTTACTATTCCGTTAGAAAGCGCTGTGACATGAGCGTTAATCTCTCTTTGTGGATCAACCCAAGCAAAACCGCGCCCTCTGAAGTGTAGATTGTCAGAAAACTTATCTAGTTTTGTGATTGGAATAGGGATATCACCAAATGAAAGGGCAGATTTTAGCCAAGTTCTGAAAACAGGTTCGCAAAAATGCTGTATAATGAAAGATTGCAAAGTTTTATAGTGATCTCGCTCTTCAATCGTTCCCTGCCTAATAGAAGAATAAGAAACACCCTTCAAATCGTTCGATAGGCTGGTGTAACTCACGTTAAGGCCCGACGCTATACCGCGCAAAACCGCTTCCTCAAAATCCGCAAAGGCTGATGTTGGGTGCGCTGGGTCTATCATTTTAAAGTCATGTCCAGAAGGTAACTGATAAACGGACGCCGGAGCCATATCAATTACTGGTACATCATCTTCAGTCATACTATCACCAGCAAATTCATCACCGTCTGGCGTTGTAATGATACCAAACTTTGCGGCCGCCGCTCTAGCTGCAATCAACTCAGCCTCTCGATATCCATGCAGCATTTTTAGGGATGCAATAGCAGGAGCCATAAAAGGTTCGCCGCGCGTCTGAAATGTGCGTTGTGAAATAAACAAATGCAGCATTTCATTTGCTAATATGCGTTGATGTTTCCTTGAGCTTCTATTTGTGAAGTTAAAACTGTCATTTGGATGACTAGTCAAAACATAATAAGCCACTGGTTTCTGGTATTGATCGACTTCAACGCCCATACGAATTTCATTGCCATTGTCGGCACGTCCGTTTTTATCGTGGTCAATTAAATCAGCTTCAAGAAACTGAATATTAAAGCCATCTCTAAAGTTTCCGGTCATATACTTTACAAAAACCTCGCCATCTCTGGCAAGCGTTTCAGCAACAAATCTTTGACAGTCTAGCCACGACATACGCCCTGTCACTTCGGGATTGCCACACCTTCCCCAAACCTTAAACGCATTTTCTAAAATAGCATTACCAGCAGCATCCAAACCACCGTCGGAGTTAGTGGCTCTTACTTGTACAGTAAAACCTTTTTCGCCAACAACATTTGTACGGATGAGATTTAGAAACCGTTTTGCGTATTCGTTATCTCTAGCAAGCTCCCTACTTCTATTTCTTAAAATAGGTAAGTCTAACTTTAATTCGCTATCTGCTGAGAAGCTAGAACCGACAAAATCGGCAAATAATCTGCCTTGATTTGCACCCGCGTAACTTCTGCGCCTCCGTCTCCGCACAGGTGTTACTGTTGATGTCACTTGATCGCGCCTAAAAATATCGAATAAACCCATTAGATAAACCTCATAAGAGGACTGGAGGAGGTTTTGCGCCCATTCTTGATGTCACGCTTTCGCTGCTCTGTTTTTGCTTCACTCCGATAATAATCACGATGCGCTCTCAGTTCTTCTGGCGACATCTTTGTGATTGATCGACCTGCAATAGAATAGGAACTAAGATCACCGTCTGCTCTGTTTTCCATCACCGCTTCGATCTTATCTAGCATTAATTCTGCGTGGCTTCGTGGGTCAGCAATCTCATCAAGATCGCCTATAATTTTAAGCTCACCAGTTTCAACAACTCTACGAGCGCTGTCACTGTTTCGCAGCATTTCAAGCTGGTAACGATAAATGCCAGGCGTGTAGGTTTGAGTGGTGTTTACGCCCAGCGTAAAAAGATAATCATCATCACTTGCGCTTGCCGTTGCGGAGATTTCTGTATTTGTCGAGTTCAGGGATTTCGCAACAAACCTGAGCGTATGAGTTGAGTTATCGTAATCTGTGCCAAGTGTCGTATTTTTGAACAACACAAAGTCACCAACAACTATTTCTTTCGGTACTTCTGTCGGTGCATTGGCGGCTTCAAACAAGTTAGCCATTATTTATATCCCAGAACAAAATTGTTATGACGCGCTATATTACCACGCCGCTTTGGTGGGTTTCGTTGTGATGATATCATATTTTGCGCCTGTTTAGCAAGATTATCAAGATTTAGACCCATTAATTGAAGTGCAGCTAGTGCATATACTCTACAATCAAGCGCCTCATTGCGCTGCCTCACTTTGACCCACTCACGTCTTGGGCGGCCCTTGAAATATCGTGTGACCTTCTTTTCCGATGTCAACATTCTGAAATATTCCTCACTCCGCTCTATTGGGAAATGACAATATCCCGCTCCCTCCTCAGTGATTTTTAGCCTAGCAAATATAAGCTCTTTGGTCGTGTCTGTACCAACAGGAAAAAGATTTATCCGACCGATATTGTTCCTTGATGGCTTGCCAATGATCGGCTTGCCTTCTCCACCAACACCTTTAATAGCGAAAACCCGCTTGCCTGTGCGTTTTTTTACATAGTTATAAACTTGCTGGGTGTAATGTCCCCCACTGTCAATGCAGCTTGTTCTGATTGTCATTTCACCACGCTTAGGATGCACAAATGTCTGACCCAAAACCTCATCAAGCAAAGACCAAAGCTCCGCACTTGATGGATCGCCATAAATTTCATCATAGGCAATCGACCAAGTTTCTTCACCCTTGCCAACACCAAGCACCTCATAAGCAAGTCGATCATCCTGTACGTCAACGCCAGCACATAAAACTAAAACGCCCTCTGGCACATTATCTTCATAATATTCTTTCCGCTCAAATAAATCGTATTCATCTATCCGCTCACCTTCCTCTTCATAGCATTCGCCAAGAGTAGTATTCACCCAAGCTTTAAGGCGCATAGGATCACGCTTTGATTGTAAGAAATCAGTGACAATATCTTCTAGTGGCGTCCAAGGTGAATATAATGCTGAGAGATGAAACCCTGCTGTTTTGCCATCACCTTCAGCCGTAGCTTTCCATTGACCATATCGGATTGCTTGAAACCTTTTTGCATCGCCCCACAAACTGCCACAATGTTCACAACAGTATTCTGCCGTTGAAGCTTTCCCATCTGTCCATTGGACATTTGACCACTTCAAATTTTGACGCTCACCACAATCAGGACATGGCACAAAATACTTTCGTTGATCGCTATGCTCAAACGCACGTTCTATTCTGGATGCACCTTTTTCAGTTGGTGTGCTAACCATAATAATCTTACGGTTCCAAAAAGTAGCGGACCGTTTTCTTGCCAATGCAACAGGGTCGCCTTCCGTCCCAGCAGATATTGGGTATCTGTCAATTTCATCACAAAGAATAATCCGACATGGCCTAGAGGCTAGAGAAGAAGGGCTATTCGCACCGCAAGCAGTAACGTGACCACCCGCAAAAACCTTGTGCAAAGTTGTATTACCGCTATCTATGCTTCTGGGGTTTGCTATCTTAGACGACAAAACTGGCGTGTCTCTAATTGCAGGAGCAAGTCTGTCTTTACTCCAAGTTTGCGCCATTTCCAAGGTTGGCTGAACAACCAGCATAGGCGCAGGGTCTTGATGTATGTGAAAACCGACAACATTGTTAATCAACTCAGTCTTGCCTATTTGTGCGGCAGTCATAAGCACAACAGTTTCAACATTAGGATCACTTACAGCATCCATCATGCCTCGTTGATATTCTGCTCTCCGTGTTGACCACTTACCAGCTTCGGCAGAACTTTCAGAAGAAAGCTGTCTATAATTATCAGCCCATTGAGAAATACTCAGTTTAGGCGGTGGAGCCATCACTGTCCGTAACGTAGCTTCAAGCTGCCGTTTCAGTTTCGCCGCTTGACGCTTCTTTATTGTATCCGACCAGTTCACTTAAAGCCTCTAAAACTGCGCTTTCTATTATCTCTTGTACTTCTTTTACAGATGCCGCCGCATGAGCTTCAGCAGCGACCTTAGTAGGAGCCGCTAGTAATTTCGTCTTACACTTTCCAAGCTGACTTTCAAACTGTTTGACAATATGTTCAATGTAGACCAAATCACCACGCTCTATTGCGTTTTCCATTTCCTTAGCGTCAGCTTGCTCTTTTGCTAATCTTGCTCTTTCTGCTCCAAGTTCAAGATTGTTGTTGTTATTTCCAGCAATATTTCTGATATGCCTTAGATATTGTAATCTCACCGCGTCAACGTCATACTTTCCACGATCTTGTCTATCAATCACATCATGCTTTACTAGCCTTGAAAGTACGGATTTATCAATTGCTAGGTGCTTTGCGCAATCATCAAGACTAGCCATCCAACATACCCTTCTTGGCATTGACCCTTAATATTATTTCTGTCGCTAGAAAAAAATCAGGGCCAGAATTACCCGCACACAGCATATTTGCAGAAGAACCTAGATGTTGTAGGCAAGTCTTACGGGTGTCTATATATAGGTGGCATTTATGCATCATCTTATTTTAGCTGTTCTAAGGGCGAATGCCATCGCTTTTGCAAGCTTTTTGCGGTAGACCTTGGGTGCATATCTGTGCATACGTTCCTCAAAACGGAGCTTAGGCTTATAGTTAGGTGTTCGCTCTGAGATGTTTAGCATTTTTTTGGCATTTCCTGCTGGTGTCCTTTCGTAGATACCGAAGCGTTTTCCTTGTCCTAATGGATGCGATGGTGCAGGTGTAAAGAATTGTCTGCTGCGCTTTGTCTTGCCGGTTTGCCCTCTTACCGGACTATTCATTAGTGGATCAGCTTGGAGATGCAAAGCGGATAGCATTTTGTTTACCTCACCCATACTAATACCCCCATCTTTTTTGCGTTTAAAGTGATGTGTGGGGGATACCATTGCCACTAATCTTTGTGTTGGCAGGTTTTGCTGAATTAATCTTTCTATACCTGTGCGCTTTCTGCTCCCACCAAATTCTTGCACCTCAAGGTAATGTCTGCCTGATTGCTTTTCTTTTCTGCGAATGAATACGCTATACTGCCCTTTCTTCACAGCTCCCATTGGGCCATGACGTGTTGGTGAGCTACCAAACGCATTCTTTGTAAATGTATTCGTGCGGTTGAAGATTAGCGTCATGTCTTGTCTATTTTTTTTAACAAGTGTTCTTGCTGTATCATTCAGAGCTTTGGAGATTGCAAAAGGCATCTGCATTGCCACCAAATTAGACATACGCTGATGCGCTCCGTCAACGTTAGACTTGAAGTGAAATTGCATGACCATTCGTCTATTGTAATAAAAAAAGCCCCACCAATCAAGATGGGGCAGTTATGAGGCTGATAAACAAGCTCAACAATCAGGGAGGAATAAAGTTACTGATCGTGAAATTGACTATCACATTCTTTTAATGATTTTGCAAGTTGTAAAATGAGATGAGCAAACTCATTCTGATCCACCTCGCCAACCAGCTTGCCGTTGTACCAGATTTTCAACATGTCACCATGCACTGCCCATCGCGTTTTATTATCGTCGAAGTTTTTGCAACTCATACTTTCTCGCCAAGATTAACCGGCGCTCCTCTTCAGTCCATTTTGGCATAATCTTGTCATCAAAACACCCTGTTACTTTTCTACGATTGGCAAAGCCGTAAAGCTCCTCCAAACAGTAAATTTTCTGTAACTTTTCTTCTAATGACACAGGAAGCCCTCAAACACGCAGGAAGCAGGAAACCCCTAAAGGGGTTTTTCCTGCTTGCTTGCGAGATTTGATTTTGCATTTTCTTTCCTGCATCTTTCCTCAATCTTTCCTGCGTAGTGTTAACACATTGTTTTTACTTACTTTTTGTTGCAGGAAAATTTCCTGCGTCATTTCTTGTATCACGTCATTCCATGTTCTTGCAGATTTCCCGTATTTTGCGGCACATTGCTCCGATAATGCGCTTCTTATGACCTGTTCGCCACCCATCTGATTAAAGGCATCTAAGACCATTTTTTGACGATCTTTTTCATCATTTTGCAAGGGTTTTTTGTCTAAAATTTTTTTGAGAGCAATGCTGGACGTTGGCGTCAAATCAACGCCAGTTAGCTGGTGTGGAACGTGTAAAAAGTTTAAAGGCTCAGGCATCAACGCGTCTTTCATTTTTGTCCACTTGACTTCAATTTTTGTGTTTTCATCGCCATCAAACCACTTATCGACCATAAATTCACAATCTGCTGCACCTATTAAACTGCTACTTCCACGCGCTCTATCTTTGTTAGAATGACCCGTGTGATGCACGGCAAGTACGGTGCAATCGTAATCGTCTCGCAATTCGTCTACTGATCTAATAAATGTGCCCATTTCTTTTGCAGAGTTTTCATCAGCAGCACCCAGCGCTCTTGCTAATGTATCAATGACTATTAAAGATGGCTCTCCATGTTGTTGTGACATCTCTTCTATCACGTCCCTCAACTCTGCAACTTGGGTATCATCTGTCATTACTACGCTTCGACTAGACTTAAAGAACGGAACCTTCTGTAAAGAAATTTGCGTCTCTTTTTGCCAAGCTGCTGCTCGTCTTGCAAAGCCGTTATGACCTTCCCCAGCAATGTAGAAAACTGTTCCTTTGGATACGTTGTGGTCATGGAATGTTTTACCGGTTGCAATTGATAGCGCCATATCTAGCACCAGAAACGTTTTTCCTGCTGCTGGAGAGCCAAAGCACACCGCAAATGTATTCTTCTCCAGCAAGCCCTCTATAAGCCACTCTGGAGCCTTAAATTCAAGCTGATCCAACTGTACAAACAGCGGCTTCGGCTTGCGTATTTTCTTTAGCTCTTTGGCGACCATTGCTGGACCGTGATTGAGCATAACGTCATTCCAATCCCATTTGGCTTGCTTAGGCGCTTTGTAAGGTAAATTGGTTTCTTTTGCTGCTTTTACGCCAGCATCATCATTATCTGCGGCAACAATGAAGGTGCATTCTGGTCGCTTTTCTTGTAGTACTGCGGCCACTTTTGGCAAGTTGCCTGAGTTGAGGCAGAAAACGGCTGGACGCCCTGTACACTGCGCAACTGAGCAAGCTGTGGCCCATCCTTCAGCAAGATAGCATTCGCCTTGAAGAGGTCCTTTCACAATGCCAAAACAGCTATCAATAGGTGCGCCATGCTTAAATTTCTTACCGCCTTCTGGCGTAA
>MDTE01137263.1_pt1 | contig 11601 bp, 15 predicted proteins | sample 811231 | NCBI WGS metagenome assembly MDTE01 (sample SAMN05326651, study PRJNA326480) | marine metagenome | isolation source: seawater | place: Indian Ocean: Red Sea | collected 2010
AAGCTGAGGAAATAGCAAAAAAAGCATTAAAAGTTGCATCAGATATATGTGTATTTACAAACAATAACGTTACAATGGAAAAAATTTAATGTCTAAATCAAAAAAAGAAGCAAATCTAAAATTAGTTAAAGGTTCTAAAGAAGATAGCTCTAAAGTGAGCGCGCTTTCACCTAGAGAAATAGTTTCTGAATTAGATAGATTTGTAATTGGTCAAAAGGAAGCGAAGAAGGCTGTTGCTGTCGCTTTACGAAATAGGTGGAGAAGACAAGCTTTAACCGATGAAATGAGAGATGAAGTATTACCAAAAAATATATTAATGATTGGTCCTACAGGTGTAGGTAAAACTGAAATTTCAAGACGACTTTCAAAACTAGCGGAAGCACCATTCATAAAAGTTGAGGCAACAAGATTTACTGAGGTTGGATATGTAGGTAGAGATGTAGAACAAATTGTAAGGGATCTAATTGAAATAGCTATAGCGATGGAAAGGGAGAGAAAAAGAAAAGAAGTTAAAGCTAAAGCAGAACTAAAAGCAGAAGAGAAAGTATTAGACGCATTAGTTGGAAATAAAGCTAGTGTCGCTACAAGAGAAAGTTTTAGAAAAAGATTAAGAAATGGTGATCTTGATAGTAACGAAATAGAAATTGAAGTTCAGGATAATACATCTGGAATTCAAAGTTTTGAAATCCCAGGCATGCCAGGAGGAAATGTCGGTATGGTCAATTTGGGAGATATCTTGGGTAAATCCATGGGTGGAAAAAAAGGTAAAAAGAAAAAAATGTCTGTTAAAGAATCCCACGGAATACTAGTTGCGCAAGAATCCGATAAAATGATCGAGGAAGATAAAATTATAAAAGAGGCAAAAAAAGCTACTGAGGAAAATGGGATAGTATTTTTAGATGAAATTGATAAAGTTTCTGCAAGAAGTGATAGAGTAGGGGGTGATGTTTCAAGAGAAGGAGTTCAAAGAGACTTATTGCCCTTAATTGAGGGAACAACCGTAAGCACAAAACATGGACCTATTAAAACTGATCATATACTTTTCATTGCATCTGGTGCTTTTCAGTTAGCCAAACCTTCAGATCTTTTACCAGAATTGCAAGGTAGATTGCCTATAAGAGTTGAACTGAATGCCTTAAATGAAGATGACTTTAAAAGAATTCTTAAAGAACCAGACAACAGCTTAATAAAGCAATATAAAGCTTTATTAAAAACTGAAGATGTAGATTTAGAATTTTCTGAAGATGGTATTGATATGCTTGCCAAAATCTCAGCAGAGGTAAATTCTTCGGTTGAAAATATTGGCGCAAGAAGGTTACATACTATAATTGAAAAAGTTTTAGATGATATAAGTTTCAACGCAACTGATAAAGCTGGAGAAACAATTACTGTAAATAAAAAATTTGTTCAAGATAATTTGGGTAATTTAGTTAAAGATACCGATCTATCAAAATTCATTTTGTAAGTTACGTAATTTTATTAATATCGCACCTTCACCGCCATCTTTTAAGTCAGCTTCTTTTATAGATAAAATGTGCTTTCTTAATTCTTCATCAGATTTAATAAATTCAGGTACAGAATATTTTAATTTTCCAAGATTTTTTGAAACATAAATATCTGACACATTTGTAGAGTGATTGCCTTTTCCGGTGATAAATAAAATCTCTTTATATTTTTTTTCAATGCAAAAAATTACAAGCTCTTTTACTTTATTGTTAGCTTCATCCAAAGTAAAACCATGTAAATCAAATTTAAAACGATTTTTATTGCCGACTTTAACAGATTTAGTTTTATCTTTGTCGTAAATACCAGAGGGATTTTTAATATACTCGTCCCAGGCTTTTTTGTCTTCCTTTGAGAGTGCTATTTTTTTTTTCACTGACTGATAATTTCAGATAAATACCAGTTTGGACCTTTATGATTAATATTTTTAGTAAACTTCCAGCTATCAGTTACAAATTTAATTTTGTCTGGATTACCCTCTATAACTTTGTCGTCTTTATCTCTTTTAACTGAAATTACTTCAGCAACAAATTTTACTGTTGCGAATAAATTATCTTTTATCTTATCATATTTTTCAACGGAAGACTCTTTAACACCAATGAATGTAAATTCTGATTTTATATTATCTTTATTCCTGGCTTTTATAGCGTCAGAAAAGTTTGAAAACATTTTTGGTGACAGCAAAGCTTTCAGTTTAATTAAATCACCATTTGCAAAAGATGTCAGAATGCTTTCATAAGCTATTTCAGCGCCTCTTAAAAACTCTTTTTTATCTTTGCCCTCTAATGTATCTAAATTTTGTTCATTAGCTTCTGGATCTTGCTTTGGCATTGAAAATTTTTTTTCTGCGAAGTTAGGGTAAACTTTAGACTCATGCCCAGTTTTTCTACCTAATATGCTTCTTAATCTCAAGATTATGAATCCTGCGATCATGCCTAATAAAATAATATCTAAATATCCAAAACTATTACTCATAATTTGATAAATATACATGAATAATATAATTTTGTATCTGACAAATGAACACATTTTTTTTGTTTTTTATTGGCCTACCCGCCCTTGAAATTTTCCTAATGATTAAGATTGGGGGAGAAATTGGAGCACTAAACACTATATTTTTAATTTTTCTTACTGCCGTTATAGGTGTTTACTACGCAAGAATACAAGGGATGCAAACTTTAAGGTCAGGTTTAGTCAACTTGTATCAAAACAAAATGCCAATTTATGAACTGATATCAGGAGCGTCTATAGCTTTTGCGGCTTTACTCTTAATTATTCCAGGTTTCTTCACTGACTTTATCGGATTTTTATTATTGGTACCATTTACAAGAAATGTTTTATTTAAAACTTTAATCAAAGAAAAAAAGTTAAAAAATCGTGAAGATATAAAAACTAATATAATTGACGGCGAGATAAAAGATGACAAAAAAGATTAGCTATAAAATAGTTGGCAAGTATATTAAAGACCTAATATTTAACATACCTAATGCAAAGACTTTTTTTTTACTTTCTAAAAATATTGAAAATTATAAAGTTAATATAGATATTAGAAGTAAGCAAATTGACAAAAAAATAATTGAGATTCAAACCTCTATGAGTTTAACTCCTGTCAAAAAAGATTTTAATAAAATTAATACTAAGATTATATTTGCTACAATTATTGAAATCTCTTATGACGAAATTGAGAAAAAAGATATTGAAAAAATTATACTTATTGACGTACCAAATGAAGTCTATGGTGAGCTTAGAAAAATATTTGTAAGTTTATTTGAGAGCTCTGGTTTTAAGAGTATTAAAATAAATGAAAGTGTAGATTTTCAAAAACTTTATAATTTGAGAAAAATTCAATAAAAATTTTTTTTAAGTTCCTTTTTCAAAAATTCTTTATGTGACTTAATCTCATCTTCTGAAATTTTTAATATACTCTTAAAGTAATTATCGTTTTTTTTTTCATTTTTATTTGAATTAATCGTGGACAAATTAAATTTAGGCTCTTTTACATCTAAAAGATTTATGTAAGCTTCTCTTAAAAGTTCACAATCTAGTAAAGCATTGTGCTTAGTTCTATTAGATAGATCAATGTTAAATCTTTTACAAAGAGCATCCAGTGAATTAGATGAACCTGGAAATTTATTTCTTGCAATATCAAGAGAGTCTATGACAAGTTTGGTATCTATTAATTTTTTTTTAATTCTACTTAATTCCCCATTTAAAAAACTTAAGTCAAATGGAGCATTATGAATAATTATTTTTTTTCCTTTTATAAAATCTAAAAAATCTTCAGCTATTTCGTTAAATTTTTCCTTATCGCTTAAAAATTCTTTTGAAAATCCATGTACTTGGAAAGCAGACTCAGGGACATCTCTTTCTGGATTTATTAATCGATGGAATACATTTCCAGTAGCTACTAGATCTTTTGTTTCTATACAAGCTATTTCCACGATCCTATGCCCGTCTTTAAATGACAATCCAGTAGTTTCAGTATCAAGAAATACTTCGTTCATATCTTTTAAATATATCTAATAATTTTATTTTGAAAATCTTTAGTTTTTTTTCATTAACAACTATATAATCACAGAATTGAGCTTTTGTTTTGTGATCAAGCTGTTTTTTATTAAGGGTCTCAAAAAATTTTGGGTTTCCTCCTTTGGCAACAAACCTTTTTATCCGAGTTTTTTTATTTGCTTTGATCAGGAAGATGATATCGAAATTTTTCATTAAATTACTTTCTATTAATAGGGGAATTTCAAAGAAAAGCAGTTTCTTATTTTTATATTTTTTTATAAATTTTCTCATTTCTTTTCTTACTAGCGGATGAATTATCTGTTCAAGTTTTGTCAGGTTAGAAATGTCTTTTGTTATTATCTTTTTTAAGGAGCTTTTAATATTTTTCTTTTCATCAATGTTAAATTTTTTTGAGAGAAGATTTTTGAAACTCTTTTTTTTGTAGAGTTTTTTGACTTCTCGGTCTGCAACAAATAAAGGGCCCTTATTTGCAGATAATATTTTACTTGCTGTTGTTTTTCCTGAAGCAAGAGAACCTGTTATACCAATTTTTATCATTTAAGCTTCGCAAATAAAATCTCAATTAATTTTTGATCTATTTCAGGGTTAACTTTATTCCATAAGTAGAATGCTTTTTGGCCTTGATATATAAACATTTCAAGACCATTGAATACTTTTATATCCTTTTCTTTCAAATATCTTAGTGTCTTAGTTTCTAAAGGATTATAAATTGTATCGATGTAGATTAGATTTTTTTTGGTATCTTCAAAATTAAAATCAAACTCATCACCATTTTTGAGACCCAAACTTGTTGCATTTATAATTATATCATAATTTTTAATTTCATCTTTCAAATTATTCCACTGAATAATATTTAAATTTTTAAATTTTTTTTTAAGAAATATACATTTTTCTAAAGTTCTATTAACTATAGAAATTTTATGAACATTTGATTTTTGTAGTGATAAAATTACTGAGGGCGAAACTCCTCCTGCTCCTATAATTAATGCATTCTTTCTAGAGGCATTATCAACTTCTTTTAAATATGCAGCTTGCATCCCAAAAACATCTGTATTTTCTCCTATGATAGTCTCTCTGGCATCCATAAAAATTGTATTAACAGAGCCAGTTATTTCTGCATCATTTACTAGCTCGTCTACATGTGAAACAATTTTTTGTTTAAAAGGCAGGGTTACATTTATTCCACTTAGATTACCTTTTTTAATTTCTCCTACTATTCCCGTTAATTCAGATTCTTTTATATCTAAAATAGAATAATGTGCGTCGATATTGTATTTTTCAAACCAATAATTATGCAAAACAGGTGATAATGAATGTTTTATCGGATTTCCTATTATCCCAAATTTTTTAGTCATTTTTATATTGATCAATATAGTTTAAAATTTCTTTTATTGGCAGACCCATTATAGAGTTATGATCACCTTTTATATATTCAAATAAATTCAATCCATCAGCTTCTACTTGATAAACTCCATAGGCAAGTAAAGTTTCTGTTTTAATTTTGCTTAAATAATTTGAAATTTCCTCATTTGTCAAATTTTTCATTTTTAACTCGGATGAATCAGTGTAGTTCCAAATCATTGAACCATTTTTTGATATACAGACTGAACTTATAAGATAGTGTATTGAGTTGTTTAGCTTTTTCAAAATTTCCAATGCTTCGTCTCTAGATTTTGGTTTATTTATCAACTCATTGTTTAATGAAATTACACTATCAGCTCCTAAAACAAGTCGATCTGGGTTTTTGTTGCTAACTTTAACAGACTTAATTTCTGCTAAATTTTTGGAAATCAGCAAGGGATTAGCTCCCTCAGCTAACAATGAAGATTTAACTTCATCTTCATCCACATTCGAAACCTTTACTTCACAATCAATTTTAAAATTATCTAAAATTTGTTTTCTTACTCCACTTTTGGATGCTAAAATAATTTTCATTTATGTTTTCTAATTTCGATTATCTTTAATATAGATGCTGCCGTTTCTTCTACAGATCTTCTTGTTACATCAATTACTGGCCAATTATTTTTTTTAAAGAAATTTTTTGAATCATCCACTTCTTTTTTTATAGATTTAAGATCAGTATAGTCCTTAAGATTAGTGTCTTTCATAATTGCAACTCTATTCCTCCTGATGTCAGCTAGTCTTTCAGGGTCAGCTATTAAACCGATTATGCAAGTTTTTTTGTTAAAATTTAATCCCTCTGGAAATTTTTGATTAAAAACAAGAGGAATATTTATGGTTTTAAATCCTCTATTAGCTAAATAGATTGATGTAGGTGTTTTACTGGTTCTGCTAACACCAAGTAAAATTATATCAGCATTTTGCAAATCATCAATTTTTTTCCCATCATCATGTGACATCGTGAATTGTATGGCTTCAATTCTTCTATAATAATCGTCATCTAATACATGCTGTGCACTTGGCTTGTGTATCGCTTTTTGATTTAAAAGCTTTGAAAAACTTAAAATTAAGTTTCCTAATATACCAAAACATGGAACTTTTTTGTTTTGACTTTGACTCGAAATATATTTTGCAAGCTTAGTTTCTACAATTGTGTATAGAATTAGAGAATTTTCGTTTTCTATGCATTCATTTATGATTTTATCAATTTGCTGTTCTGTTCTGACGAAAGCAAATTCTTTTTTTTCGTATTCAAAGTTAGCAAATTGGGATTTTAGAGATAAAAATATTCTATCTAGGGTCTCTCCAGTGGAGTCAGACACAAGATATACATTGTATTTTTCGTTCATATATTTGTTAATAAATAAATTATAAATAGTACTTTTCCACTTCTTTTAGGCTGTGGCTTAAAAAAATTAACATTAATTAACATTATTTAAACATTTTATCAGATGTTAATAATGTTGTTTTACTAATGTTTATAAGATTAATAAAGTCAGTTTAATACGTATTTTTGAGAAAACTTATTAAACTAGATATGTATAAAATATGTATAAAAAGTTATAACAATATTAAACAAAACCTAATACCTAATCAAGGTTTATAAAAACTTTTAAATATTTATGAGTAATCTTAAAACAATTTTATCTGGAAAAATTTCTTGTAAATCAATTTGGTTTATGAGACAAGCTGGAAGATATTTACCAGAATTTAAAAAAATTAGGTCTTCTAATAGCGATTTCATTAAACTTTGTTTAAACAGTAATTTAAGCTCTGAAATAACTCTACAACCTATTAAAAGATTTAACTTAGATTCAGCAATTATATTCTCAGATATTTTAATGGTCCCGTATGCACTAGGACAAGAAGTTAAGTTTATTAAAAATCATGGACCAAGGTTAAATAATTTTGATATTAAATATTTAAAAAATACTAAAGAGAAATTCTCAAAAAACCTAGCTCCCGTTTATAAAGCTATTGATATTACAAGAAAAAATTTAGATAAAAAAAAATCTCTCATTTCGTTTATTGGAGCACCGTGGACTTTGCTAGTTTATATGTTGAACATTAAAGATGTCGAAGGGAAAATTAATCTAAGTCTCTTAAATAATAAAAATTTTAAAGTAAATGATGTTATATTAGAACTTGTTAATTATTTATGTATTCACATAAAAAACCAAATCAATGCTGGTGCTGATGTTGTTCAAATTTTCGACTCTTGGGCTGGATTAATTCCACATAACGAAATTGAAAAATTTTGCTATTTACCTAATGCAAAAATTGTTGAATTTTGCAAAAAAGAAAAAATATCTAACATTTGTTTCCCCAAAGGAATAAAAGATAAATACAAGAAATTTAATGAATTTGTTAAACCAGATGGTATCAATATAGACTCTGAAATAGATCCAAAATGGGCAAAGGAAAATTTAAAAAATGTAGTATTACAAGGAGGTCTTGATCCCAAAATTTTACTAAAAACTGAGGATGAAATTATAAAAGCAGCGACCAAATACATTCAAACATTTAAAGATATCCCTTATGTTTTTAATTTAGGCCATGGTATACTTCCGCAAACTGATCCTGTTAAAGTAGAAACATTAATAAAGTTTTATAGGAATTTTGATGGATAAAGATCACCCAAAAGTAAAGTTTGGAAAAACCGGTGTCCTAATAATTAATCTTGGTACCCCAGATTCTACAAGCTGGTGGGATATAAGGAAATATTTAAAACAGTTTCTATCGGACAGAAGAGTTATCGAGGTCAACCCAGTAATATGGCAAATAATACTAAATTTATTTATATTAACTTTCAGACCATCCAAAACTGCACATGCGTATAAACAAATATGGTTAAAAGAGACTAACGAGTCTCCTCTACTGCATTTTACAAAAAATCAATCAGACAAACTTAGAAAGAAAATTGGAAATGAGAAAACAATTGTAGATTTTGCTATGAGATATGGAAACCCAAGCATTAAATCAAGGTTAAACAACCTAAAAGAACAAGGCTGCGAAAATTTGATTATTTTACCTTTGTATCCTCAATACGCAGCCGCTACTACAGCAACAGTTTGTGATGAAGTATATAGATCCTTGATGAAAATGAGATGGCAACCAAGTCTTCAGATTATCCCACACTATGAGAGTGAGCCCTTATATATAAATGCTTTAGTAAACAGTATTGAGAAAAAAATTAGTGAGATAAACTGGAAACCCGATTTAATTGTTTCGTCCTACCATGGCATTCCTAAATCCTATTTTGAAAAAGGCGATCCTTATCATTGTTATTGTCATAAAACCACAAGACTTATGAAAGAAAAATTTAAAAAGATAGAAATTCAAACTACTTTTCAGTCGAGGTTTGGGCCTCAAGAATGGCTAACTCCATATACCGATAAAACCCTAGAAAATTTGCCCGAAAAGGGAATTAAGAATTTACTAGTAATTTGCCCAGGTTTTGCCTCGGACTGCGTGGAGACACTAGAAGAAATAAATATTCAGGGCAGGGAAAGTTTTATTGATAAAGGAGGAGAAAATTTTGATACTGTTCCTTGTTTAAATGACAACGAAGATCATATCAATCTTTTCACTAAATTAATTAATAAATTTTTGTAAATGAACTTATATTTGTTTTTTAAATCTTTACATTTAATAGCAGTCATATCTTGGATGGCTGGCCTCTTATATTTACCAAGAATATTTGTTTACCATTCAGAAGCTAATCATGATTCACAAAAAGAAGTTTTTAAAATAATGGAACGAAAGCTTTACAATTATATAATGATGCCCGCTATGTTACTATCCTGGATCTTTGGCTTAGCTTTAATACATAGCATAGGTTTTTCGTCTTTTTCAGAATTATGGATGCAAATTAAAATCATATTAGTTGTAATTTTAACATTTTATCATTTTAGCTTAGGAAAATATCTTAATGATTTCGCATTAGACAGTAATCAAAAAACCTCAAAATTTTTTCGTATTTATAATGAAATTCCAACTATTATACTTGTTGTAGTTATATTTGTCGTAATTTTTAAGCCTTTATAATTAAGGGTTGATTTTTTAATAAAAAGTCCTATATTTAAATTCTCTTCTTAAAAAAAAATCACATGAATTTACAAGAATTAAAGCAAAAAAATCCTGCAGAACTAATTAGCGAAGCCGAAAAGCTTGGAATTGAAAATCCTAGCACTTTGCGTAAGCAAGAAATACTTTTTGCTATTTTAAAAAAACTAGCTGAAAGAAATGAGCAAATCACCGCCACAGGAGTTCTAGAAGTGTTGCAAGACGGGTTTGGATTTCTTAGAGCCATAGAGTCTAATTACTTACCTGGCCCAGATGATATTTACGTCAGTCCTAGTCAAATAAGAAGATTTGGTTTAAGGACAGGCGATTCCGTAGAAGGTGAGATCAGAGGCCCAAAAGATGCTGAGAGATACTTTGCTCTTTTAAAAGTTAATAAAATAAATTTTGATGATCCAGATAAAGGAAAAAACAAGATCGCTTTTGATAATTTAACACCGCTCTACCCAAATGAGAGAATCAAATTAGAAGTAGAAACGACAAAAGTAGAAAAAAAACCTGATAATACAGCAAGACTGATTGATCTTGTAAGTCCTATTGGCAAAGGTCAAAGATCGCTTATAGTTTCGCCTCCTAGAGCAGGAAAAACAATCATCCTTCAAAATATAGCACAATCAATTACAGCGAATCATCCAGAGTGTTATTTAATGGTATTGCTAATTGACGAAAGACCCGAGGAGGTCACTGACATGCAAAGATCTGTTAAGGGTGAAGTAGTTGCTTCAACATTTGATGAGCCAGCCTCAAGACACGTAGCTGTCGCAGAGATGGTAATTGAAAAAGCTAAGAGACTTGTTGAACATAAAAAAGATGTTGTAATTTTGCTAGACTCAATTACTAGACTTGGAAGAGCATACAACGCTGTAATTCCTAGTTCTGGAAAAGTTTTAACCGGTGGTGTGGATGCTAATGCGCTTCAGCGACCAAAAAGGTTTTTTGGAGCAGCTAGAAACGTTGAAGAAGGAGGATCTCTTACAATAATTTCAACCGCTCTTATAGACACTGGTAGTAGAATGGATGAAGTAATCTTTGAGGAGTTCAAAGGTACAGGTAATTCTGAATTAATTTTAGATAGAAAAGTTGCCGATAAGAGAATTTATCCTGCACTTGATATTACAAGATCCGGAACAAGAAGAGAAGAATTGCTATTTGCGAAAGATGAATTATCAAAAATGAATGTTTTAAGAAGAATAATTAGCCCCATGGGAACAATGGACGGAATTGAATTTTTAATTTCAAAACTGAAAAATACAAAAAACAATTCAGATTTTTTCGATTCTATGAATAAATCTGCAAGTTAGTCTATTGAACAGTTTGATTGTCGAAGTTTACATTGTGCAGATAAAAACTAATAATATTTTCTAAATTATCAATTTTATCTTTTATAGTGAGAGATTCTAAAAGTTTTTGTTTTTCCTCGTTTGTGACAGGAGAAATCATTGAAAGTGTATTTATTCTTTGGGTTTTATCTAATTTTTCAAACTCTCTCCAATTTAATAATAATCCATTTTTTTTGAAAAATATTTTAGCTTTGTTCATTAAACTCTCAGTATTTTGTTCATCTGCGGTTTCTTTTAAATCTTGCTCATAATTCTTATAATCAACTTTGAATTCTCTATATAATTTTTTGTTATCTATTTCTTGCAAAATTTTGAACCTAGTTATCCCTGTAAGGTTTATAAGAATTCTACCATCATTACTTTTTTGTAAATCACTTATTTTTCCAAGACAACCGACCTTATAAACTTCATCTCCTTTTCTTTGAGATTGCACCATTCCCATTAGCTTATCTTTATTGTAAGTATCATTCACAAGATCTAAATATCTTTTTTCAAAAATGTTTAGTGGAAGATTTGTTTTCGGAAAATAGATCACGCCACTAAGTGGAAAAACTGGAATCACAGCAGGAAAAGATTTCATAATTGTTATTATAATAAAAATTTCACCTTAGCGATAGTGACATTTTATTAAGGTTGACCACTCTAATAATCGTATACTATAATCTAGTAAATTTGCGGGCATAGCTCAGTGGTAGAGCGTCTCGTTGCCAACGAGAAGGTCGAGGGTTCAAGTCCCTTTGCCCGCTCC
>MDTE01009710.1_pt1 | contig 11600 bp, 11 predicted proteins | sample 811231 | NCBI WGS metagenome assembly MDTE01 (sample SAMN05326651, study PRJNA326480) | marine metagenome | isolation source: seawater | place: Indian Ocean: Red Sea | collected 2010
AAGAGTAAAAAATTTAGAGATTTTTACTTAATTGAGACAGATAACTTAAACATTAAATTTTTAAAAGAATATTTAAAGTTTAAAAAAACTTTTAAGACAAAATCTAATATTAAAAATATTAAATTTGATTTAATTACTTTAAATAAAGTTATTGAACATGTGCCAAATCCAACAATATTTTTAAAAAATTATCTTAAGTATTTAAAGAAAAACGGTTTTATATATATAGAAGTTCCTAATATAGATGCTAAAGAAGATCCTCTAGGCTATGAAAGGGAAGAATTTTTTATAGAACATCATCATGTATTTTCAAAGTTTTCATTAATTTTAATGCTTTCAAAACTTAAATTGAATATTCTCCAAATAAAAAAAATTAGAGAGCCATCATCAAAATATACATTATTTTGTTTTGCTCAAAAAACAAAAGTATAATAAATAAAAGAATTAAATTATAAGAATAATAATATTTAGTATAATTTTAGAGTAGATTTACATTGATTAAAAAAATTTTTAAATACGCTTCGATTATCAAAAAATCATTAATTTTTTTAAAAGAGGAAAATGATTTTATTAATCACAATAAATTAATATTTAATATTTCAAACATAAAGAAAAATACTGTGTTGGTTGAAATAAATCATATGCAATCATCTCATATTGCATATAGTTATATGGCTAAAATCTTAACAGAAATGTACGATGCGAAATTGGTTGGATATAATCCCAGGAAAATTTCAGGATTTTTAAACAGACTAAAATACCAAATCTCAAATTATAAGTTAAAAAGAATATATAATTCATTTGGGGCGTCTAAAATTTTAGATTATCAAACAAATATGATTAATTCTTTGGAGGTTAAAAAGTTATATAACGATCTGATCTTAAAAGTAAATTCAAAATCGGATTTAGAAAAATTAAAATACAAAAATATTTGGATAGGTGATTTAATATATGATGAATATTTAAAAACTCATCTAGCAGCGACTGTAGACATTAAATCAGATAAATTTAAAAAATTGATGTATGAATTTGCTTTTTTATTTCTGTATTGGAAAGAGTATTTTTATAAAAATAATGTGAAAGCAGTTATGATTAGTCACCCGTGTTACTTTATGGGATTACCACTTAGAATTGCAAACTCAAAAAATATTCCATCATATCTAGTTACTTTAAGAGATGTTTATTATTTAAATAATGAACATCCCATGCCACATAGAGAATTTCAATCATTTAAACAAGATTTCGAGAATCTTGAAAATAATATAAAAGAAAAAGCCATTACTGAAGCAAAAAAAAAATTAGATCTAAGATTTAAAGGTGAAATTGCAGTTGATCAACCTTACATGAAAGCGTCTAGTTATAGCGAAAATTATAAAACTAAAAAGATACTTAATAATAAGAGTAAAATAAAAATTTTAATTGCACCACATAGTTTTTCTGATAATCCGCATAGTAAAGGTATTTCTCTTTTTTCTGATTATTATGAATGGCTAAAATGTCTAGGGGAATTGAGCAATATTACAAACTATGAGTGGTATGTAAAGGCGCACCCCGGAGCTTTAAAAGAGGATTTAAAAACAATAAAAGACTTTGTAAAAAATTATCCTAATGTTTGTTTTTTAGATGATACAGTTTCCCATCACCAACTTATTGATAATGGGATTAATATTGTTTTAACTGTTTACGGTTCTATTGCCCTAGAATATGCTGCAAAAAATATTACAGTGATAACTGCAGGTAATAATCCTCATATTTCATATAATTTCAATATTCATCCAAAATCTCAAAAAGATTTTAAAGAAATTTTAATGAATCTCGAAAATTATATAAATGCTGATTTGTTTTCAGATGATGTTTATAAATGCTATTATATGAAACATCTCGATCATAGGGGTGATATTTTTTTCAATGACTATCATGCAGAAATTAAAAAAATTGGTGGTTATAGTGAACAATTTACACCAAAAATGTACAAAACTTGGATTGGCTATTGTAATAAAAAAATAAATTCTGAAATAAGTGAAAGTTTGAAAAAATTCATTATTTCAAAAAGATATAAATTAAAATCAAGAAGGAGTTAGTTTTTTGGTTATAGTATGAAAAAATTAGACTCAACTCCCAAAGTAAGTATTGGATTTGCCGTTTTTAATGGAGAAAAAACTATTGAAAGAGCTATTAAATCAATTTTAAGTCAAACTTTTAAAGATTTTGAGTTGATAATCTCAGATAATGCCTCATCGGATGACACAGAGAAAATTTGTAAAATTTTTAAGTCAAATGATGAACGAGTAAGATATATACGCCAAAATTATAATATCGGAGCCGCAGCAAATTATAAATATGTATTAAATCAAGCGAGGGGAGAATATTTTATGTGGGCAGCAGCTGATGATTGGCACTCAAATGATTTTTTAGAAGTGAATGTAAAAGTTTTAGATTTAAATTCTGATTATTCAGCTTCTACTTCGCCCAATTGTTTTGAGGGCGAGGAAAAAAATTCTGAAAATCATGTAAAATTTAATTTAGATTTTTCTCTGCAAGAAAGATATATACATTTTCTAAAAAATGCTTGGAAATCACATGGAATTTTTTATTCTTTAATGAGAAAGAAATATATAGATTTTTGCAGTGAGGTAGGTGGATCTTACGCAGCAAATGATTGGTCAATAAATTTTTTTTTATTGAGCAAGGGTAGAATCAGTAGAGCTAAAAAAGGACTTATAGTATTTGGAAAAAGTGGGAGAAGTTTTGACTCAAATCCATGGTCTAATTTTAGATCAAAAAAAATAGAGGCCATAATACCGATTTATGAATTTTCAAAGTATGCTTTAAGTTTAATGAGTGTCTTAAATATACACAGTTGGTTAAAAGTTTTTTTTGAACTGGTGAAGTTAAATATTGATGCTGTTAAATCAAATATAAGATTATCAATTAAATTAATTTTAAGAAAATGAAAAAAATTTTTGTTAATTTTATAAAAATTTTTAATATCTTGATTAATAATAAGATATTAAGAAAACCCGACTTTTCTGAAAAAAAGATTATATTATTTGGGAAAATTAATGAGACTAATAATTATAAAAAAAAAAAAAATTTCAAATATATCTGAAATCGAATTTTCTGTGTTCTCCCAATTTGGGGAAGATGGTATAATTAGTTGGTTACTTAATCAAATTCCAGATGTTAAAAAAGTTTTCCTTGAAATTGGAACCCAAGACTATTGGGAGTCAAATACACGATTTTTAATACAGTCTCATAATTGGAATGGTTACATTATAGAAGCATCATCAAGTGATATTAAAAGGATTAAATCTCAATCAATATTTTGGAAAAAAAACTTAAATGCAATAAACAAATTTGTTACTAAGGAAAATATTAATTCAATAATTATAAGAAATATTAAAGAAAAAAGGATAGGGTTATTAAGTCTTGATATTGATGGAAATGATTATTGGATTCTTAAGCAAATTAATATTAAATCAGATTTAATTATATGTGAGTATAACCCAATTTTTGGTGACATTCATGAATTAACAATTCCTTATAAAAAAAATTTTAATAGAAACAAGAGCCATTTTTCAAATCTTTATTTTGGTTGTTCTATTCAAGCATTAATTACTTTAATGAAAAATAAGGGTTATATTTTTTTAGGAACCAATTCAGAAGGCATGAATGCTTTTTTTGTTAATAAAAGAAAATATATATATCTAAAAAATAAGATAAAGAATAAAAAAATTTTTTTTCCAATAATAAAAGAAGGAAGAAATAAAAATTTTAAACTTAATTTTAAAAAATTTTTTGAAAATTTGAAACTTATAAAAGATAAGAAAGTTTTTGATATTAAGAAAAATAAGATTTTAAAAATATCTGAAATAAAAAACTTATATTCAAAAAATTGGCAAAAAAATTTTTAATATATCAGCTAATTTTTAAAAAAATTTTTGATAATTGCGTTGATAAAAATAAAAAATATAATCAATTTGTTTTGACCATTATTTAACCTAATCAAAGTTTCTTCTTTTAGATGATCAATAAAACTTATTTTACTTGAAAAACCACCTGATGCTACCTCACCGATCAACTCTTCATGTTTTGTTGATATTCCATTCAAATTTTTTAGAATAATCAATTTATAATAAATATCATAGTCAGCAGAACACCTGTATTTTGTATTAAATAAACCAATTTCTTTAAATTTTGAATTCCTTATAAAAAAACCAGTAGAATGTGATGTTGCAAAGTCAAAGTTGTACTTTAATTTTTTTTTATCAAATCCTGATTTAATAATTATATCTTTTGTGTAATGTCTTTTAACAGTTCCAACTATAAAATCAAAATTAACTTCTTGAATAATTTTATCGTTAATTATTTTGAGTGCTTTAGGTGTGAAAATATCTCCAGAATTTACAAACACAACAAATTCACCAGAAGCTAAAGCGGCTCCTTTATTCATCGCAAAATAAATCCCATCATCATCTTCTGAAATTATAAAATCTATGCTTTCCTTATATTTATTTATTTTATTTAAAGTATTGTCTTTTGAGTTTCCATCAATAATGATATATTCAAAGTTTTTGAATTCTTGGTTTAATATGCTTTCTATTGTTTTTTGAATATTCTTTTCATCATTTTTGACTACAGTAATTATCGAAAAAAGGGGTTTTGTTTTTATATCCATCGATTATAAAACTAATTAGTGTATAAATAATTAGATTATTTTAACTTCTAAATCAATGATTAGTTACGAATATAAATTAAAAAACTTTTTTGAAAACAATTTAAAAGATATTTCAAATCCAAAAATTTTAGAGTTTGGAGTAAAGGAGGGAAGATCGACAAAAATATTACTTGATTACTGTAAAAAAAATAATGGTGAATTATTCTCTGTTGATATTGAAGATTATTCAAATTTATTTTCTGATAAAAATTGGCACTTCATCAAATCTAGAGATGATGATTTCGATTATCTTGAGGATAAAATCCCTGATAAATTTGATTTTATATACCTTGACTCTTTACATGAAGCAAACCATGTTGAAAAAATTTTTTATCATTATTTCAATTATCTAAAAATTTATGGCATTTTCTTTATTGATGATATTTCATGGCTTCCATATTTAAAAAATAGTAAAAGAGATAATTTTTATTGTGAAATAAATAATAAAGAAACTTTTGAAAGATTATTAGAAATATATAACTCTAATAAAGATAAATTTGATATTTTTTTTACTTTTATTTCCTCTGGTATGTGTAAGATTGTGAAAAAACAAGATTATTTAAACAAGTACAAAAAATTCTTTCTAAGAGAATTTTCGATTAAAAATTTTATAAGAAAAATATTAAAAAGATAAATATAAATGAATATTTTAATAACTGGTGCAGCTGGTTTTATCGGATTTAGTGTTGCAAAAAAATTTTTAGAAAAAAAATTTAATGTAGTTGGGATTGATAATTATGACAGTTATTACAGTGTAAAATTAAAAAAATTAAGAATAAAGCAATTAAAATTTTTTAAAAATTTTAAATTTTATAACGTAGACATAACTAACTTTGATAGATTGCGTGGAATAGTTAAAAAACTTAAATTAGACTATGTCTACCATTTTGCTGCACAGCCTGGAGTACGATATTCTCTTATTAATCCAAAGAAGTATTATGATACAAACATAAACGGTTATTCAAATCTTATTGAAAGTTTAAATAAAAAAAATATAAAAAAAATTATATATGCTTCTTCCAGTTCTGTGTATGGAGATCAAAAAAAATATCCAATAAAAGAAGGATTTACTTTAAAAGCGAAAAATCCATATGCTTTAAGCAAAGTAGTTAATGAAAAATATTCAGAAGTTTACTCAAATTTATATAATATTAATTTTATTGGACTTAGGTTTTTTACTGTATACGGAAAATGGGGTAGGCCCGATATGTTTATTATAAAATTATTAAGTTCTATTTTTAAAAACAAAACTTTTTATTTAAATAACTCCGGAGATCATTATAGGGACTTTACTTATATAGATGATGTTAGTGAAATTTGTATAAAACTAATAAAAAGAAAAACAAATAAAAAGCATTTTATTTTTAATATATGTGCATCAAATCAGGTAAATATATTAAATTTATCAAAAAAAATTATAAAGAAGTTTCCAAAATCAAAAATTAAAAATATTAAGGCAAATAAAGCGGACGTTTACAAAACACTTGGAGACAATAAGAAAATTAAAAACTTTATTAAATTTAAAAAATTCACAAATATTAATTTTGGCTTAAAACAAACTATAGAATGGTATAGCTACAATTATAAAATTTTAAAATAATTTTTTTATAAAGTATTTTAATATATATTTTTCATCATTTTTAACTACAGTAATTACAGAAAAAAAGGATTTTTTTGCCTTCGAAATAACAACTTTTTTTTTATACTCATCGTTTGATCTAATTTAAAATAATTTAAATATGAATTTTTTATCTGTATATAAAATAGATTTATTATCAATTGTTATATATTATTAAATTTGCATGAAAAGAAATATTTTATTTGAACATTCTATTTTTTTGCATCAAAAAACAGGAGGTATTTCAAAATATATTTTTAATTTAAATAATTATTTAAATAAAAAAAATTTTCGATCATTAATTTATTCTCCAATAACAATTAATCAGAATCTTGAAAATAAAAATAAAAATAATATTTTTTTTATAAGATTTAAAAAAATACCAATTTTTTTTACGAGAATATTCTACTTAATAAACAATATTTTAACACTAATAAAAATTTTTGTTTATAAACCAGATGTGTTTCATTTTTCATACTACAACAATTTTTTTTTAAGATTTATAAATAAACCAACTGTTTTAACAGTTTATGATTTAATACATGAAAAATTAAAATCAAAAAATTACAAGTTTTATAAAATCAAATTACTTAAAAAAGTAAATAAAATTATATGTATTTCAAATAAAACAAAAAAAGATTTAATAAAATACTACAATGTTAGCGCCAAAAAAATTTCAGTAATTTACCTTGGGATTAATCAAAAAATAATCAGAAATAAAAAGAAAAAATTTATTTTATTTGTTGGAGATAGAAGAGGACATAAAAATTTTGATAATTTTATTAAAGCCTATAGTAAATCAAAATATTTAAAGAAAAATTTTAAATTAATTACTTTTGGTCTTAATAATTTTAATGAGTATGAGAAAAATTTAATTAAAAAATATAATATTACAAAAAATATAATGTACAGACACGGGAATGACAATGATCTCAATTCTCTTTATTCTAAAGCAACTGTATTCGTATTTCCAAGTTTTCAGGAAGGTTTCGGTTTACCTATTTTGGAGGCAATGAGATGCGGTTGTCCAATTACATGTAGCAATATTGAAGTTTTTAAAGAAATTTCAAATAATTCCTGTATTTATTTTGATCCAAGTAACATTCAAAATATAAAAATATCAATTGAAAAAGTAGCTAAATCAAAAAATTTACAAAATAAACTAATAAAAAAAGGATATAAAAATATCAAAAGATTTACATGGGAAAAGTGTGCTCGAGAAACTATAAAAGTTTACAATAATTTATGATTAAAAAAAAACTTATATCCATTTTAATTTCTAATTATAATAAAGAAAAATTTATAAAAAGTTCAATAAAATCAGCATTCAACCAAAAATATAATAATTTTGAAGTTATCCTTTTTGACGATGCTTCAACTGACAAATCTTTATTAAAGATTAAACATTTTAAAAAAATTAAATTAATTAAAAATAAATATAAAATAAAAAAAAATTCTGCACTTAGTCAATTAAATGGGATAATTAGGGCGTTTAAAAGATCAAAAGGATCTGTGATTTGCTTACTAGATTCCGATGATAAATTTTCTACTTTTAAATTAAATGAAGTAAGTAATTCATTCGAAAAAAAAAATATTGATTTTTTAACGAACTTTCCCAATATTAAAAAAAAAAATTTTATTATTAAAAATAAAAGCAAAAACATATCTATTTGGCCAACTATTTTTCCAACTAGTTGTATATCAATTAGAAGAAATGCATTTAAAAAATTTATAAAATATGCTCACCCCAACAAATATCCTCTTCTTGAAATTGATGCCAGATTAGCAATATTTGCTAAATATATATTAAATCAGAATTATGTGATAAATAAAAAATTGACTTATTATGTTTCAGATCCCCAAGGAATATCGTCTTATAGCCCTAAATTTTCAAAGCTATGGTGGATAAAAAGAGAACAATCCTTTTGTTATTTAGAAAAAGTATTAAATCAAAGTAATAAAAAATTTATAAAAGGTATTGATTATTATTTAACTAAATTTCTTAATATATTTATAAATTAAAAATAAATGAAAAAAAAATTAATTTGTTGTCTTACTGGATCTACGGGAAGTTTAGGCAAAATAATAAAAAACAAAAATAAAGATTTTAAATTTTCTTTTTATAAACACGATATAAGAGATAGAGTGAGAGTTTTTAAATGGTTAAAAGCAAATAACCCTGATCTGCTAATTCATTTAGCTGCTGTTGTTCCTATAAAACAGGTAGAAAAAAATCGTAAGTCAGCCTTAGAAATAAACTATCACGGGACAAAAAATATAGTGGATGCCTTATTAAAATTAAAAATTAAATGGTTTTTTTTTGCATCAACTTCACATGTTTATTCTTCAAGTTTAAAAAAAATACAAGAAAAGAATCCGGTAAAACCTATTTCTTTTTATGGAATTACGAAACTAAAAGCTGAAAAATATATATCTAATAAATTAAAAAAAAGTCAAACTAGATATTGTATTGGAAGAATATTTAGTACTGCAAATATTAATCAAAAAAAAAATTATTTAGTACCAGACTTAATAAATAAAATAAAATATTCTAAAAAAAAATTAATATTAAATAATTTAAATCATTATAGAGACTTTATAAAAATGGAAACAATTAACAAAATAATTTTTACATTATTCAAAAAAAATTTTTCAGGAATAATTAATATTGGGTCTGGTAGAAAAATTTATTTACAAGATATCGCAAAAAAAATTTTAAAAAAATATAAAAAAAAAGCAAATTTTATGAATAATAAAATTCAAACTACTTTATTGGCAGATAATAGAAAACTTAAGAAATATTGCAAATTTAAAGTTAGTACCAATATAAAAGAAATTATTTCTTGATTAATTAAACCAATAATTTATTTTTTAACAATGTCCCTATTTTATTTTCCATTAATAATTTTGTCATTATTAGGATATGGATACACATTAAGCGATAAGATATTAAACTTAAAAAATGAAAATATTGGCATATATGGAATAAATGGAATATTTACATTTATTCTTATTTCATATTTTTCAACCCAATTTATTGCGCATACAAAAATTTTTAATTCAATTATATTAATTTTAGGAATATTTTTTTTTTTAATTTTTTTAAAAAAAATATTTACAAATAAAAAAGATTTAGTTCTTTTTACTTTATTAATAATTGTAAGTTTAATATTTATTTTAGTAGGAAAAAATCATGATGATTTTTATTATTATCATTTTCCATATATCTTAAATCTTACAGAGTTTCCCCATCAAATTGGTCTTGGTAACCTCAATCATGGATTTAAAACTCATTCATCAATTTTTTTATTAAATTCCATGTTTCACTTGCCAGGAACAAATTATAACCTTTTTCATTTAGGAGCAGCGTACTTTTGGTTATTTTCAAATTTTATTTTAATTAATTTTTTATTAAGTAAAAAAATACAAAAAAATTATTTTTTTATAAATATTTTTATACTTTCTTCGATAATATTTATAAATGTTTTTTTTTATAGACTAGGCGAACATGGGACAGACCGTTCAGCAATGATTTTAATTTTATTATTATTTGTTTTTATTTTATTTTTTATTAATGATAATTCAAAAAAAATTAACCTTAACGATTTAATTAAAATGACAATTATATTTTCTTTAATAGTAAGTTTAAAAGCTTTTTATATTATTTACTTATTACTATTACTTCCAATACTGCTTAAAATATATGAAAAAGAAAAAACTATTAAAATAATTTTTAACAATGCTTTTTATGCCTCTTTCACTTTAATTTTTTTTTCTCTTTTAACAAATTTTTTTAATACAGGCTGTCTACTTTTTCCAAATATAAACACGTGTTTTACAAATATGTCCTGGTCTTTACAACCAGATGTTATTACTTATCTTAATTTGCATTATGAGAACTGGGCAAAGGCAGGATCTGGTGCTGGATATGAAAATTTAGACAAGCACGAATATATTTCAAATTTTAATTGGTTTTCAAACTGGATAGATAAATATTTTTTTAATAAAGTAAGTGACTACTTATTATCATTATTGTTAATAATTATTATACTATTTGTTGTTTTTAAAAAAAATAAAATTAAGAAAAAAATATTAAGAAATTATAAACTTGTATATTTTATTGTTATTTTTATATTTTTAGTATGGTTTTTTAAGCATCCATCACTAAGGTATGGAGGTTATCATTTATTTTTAATAATATTTTTTCTACCTCTAAGCCTTTATTTGGAAAATTATTCATTTAAATTAATTAATATCCAAAAAAAATTATTTATATTTTTAATAGTCATTTTAGTTGTTTTTACTTATAGAAATATACATCGATTAAATAAGGAATTTAGAATTTATTCTTACAATCCATTTATTGAATCAAATTATCCTATTGATAATAGCGGATTTAGAATTAGTGAACGATTTTTAAAAATGATTGAAAACACTAATTACTGTATTAATAAATCTGACGTTTGTAATCAAAAAGAATTTCTTTTAAATAAAATTTATAAAAATAGATTTATAATTTTAAAAAAATAGAAAAAATTTTTTTGTTTATTAATAATTATATTTAATTTTATCTTTTAAAATTATAGAAATATTTATCCAAAAAATAGTTGCTGTAAAAGTTGTAAAAAAGCTTCCAGATGGAATTATTGGTAATATTGTGGCCAATATAAATAAAGATGCTGAAAGGGTATATAAATTTTTATTTTTTTTATAAGCAATAAATCCGTTAGTTATATAATATATTAATAATGACATTAACATCAAGTATCCAATGATTCCAAGTTCACTAAGAAATTCAAAATGTATTTGATGTGGGTGAGGTGCCCAAACATTCCTATCGTTATTAATATTGTATTTTTTTTTATGACTTTCATATCTAAAGTTTTTATAACCTATCCCAAACAATTTATTTTGTTTAAAAACTTCGATGCTTGTAACATAGTGCAAGCCATGCTTATTTGTTTTTATATAATTTAACAGTCCAATATTCTCTATTTTGTTGAAAATTTCATTATAAAATCTAGTTCTTGTTGGTTCGTTTAAAGCAATAACAAAAGATATAACCATTGTTACTATTAAAAATATGATAATTTTTTTTAAAATGGATGTTTTGTAGATGATAAAGAAAAAAATTGGTGCGATAAAAATAATTTTTATAAAATTTGCTCTTTCTCCAGTCAGTAGTGCAGCAATTAATAAAATAATAAATAATGGATAAAAAATATTTTTATTATACAGGTAAATAAATGATAGAGTTAAAAGGAT
>MDTE01100923.1_pt1 | contig 11600 bp, 11 predicted proteins | sample 811231 | NCBI WGS metagenome assembly MDTE01 (sample SAMN05326651, study PRJNA326480) | marine metagenome | isolation source: seawater | place: Indian Ocean: Red Sea | collected 2010
AAAAATGGACAGAGGAAAAAGCTATTATTCTTTAAAGGTAGCTACTTTTGAGCCTAAGTTTGCAGCCAATCTGGTCCAAGCGGTAATAGATGAACTAGAAAACTATCAAAAAGAATACGATAGTGCTAAACTTCGAGATACCAGACTTTTTATAGAAAGTCGAATTTTAGAAGTTGGAACTGAGTTAAACCAAGCTGAAGAAGAATTAAAAGACTTTAGAGATAGGAATCGAAGAATAGACGATTCTCCTAGCCTATTATTAGAGCAACAGCGTCTGAGTAGAGAAGCAACCGTTCTCACAGGGGTGTATACTACACTAAAACAGCAATTAGAGCAAACAAAGATTGACGAATTAAGAGAGTCGAGTTATGTTATTGTCCTTGATAAGCCGGAGCCACCTTTATTTAGGAGTAAGCCTAACAAGACTAAATCTGTTATGCTTGCAGGTGTATCTGGATTGACTATAGGATTATCTTTTGCCTTTATGAATTATTTTTTCAGAAATATTAGTTTAACAGCTCAATCAAAACTCAAAAGAATTTTAAAAACGTTTAAAGAGAAATTATTTATGAGTAATAATAATGCTTAATGTTAAATATTTTAAGAATGTCAAGCTTTTTGCGTATGATTTTGATGGTGTCATGACTGACAATAAGGTTTTCATAGACCAAAACGGAGAGGAAATGGTTCAAGTAAATAGATCGGATGGTATGGCAATATCTTTGATAAGAAAATTAAATATTTCACAAATAATTATTTCGTCTGAAGATAATATTGTCGTAGCAAGAAGAGCAGAAAAACTTAAAATTCCTTTCATTAAAGGTGTTCGAGATAAGGAAAAAGTGCTTGAAGGATATTGCAGAGAAAATAATATCGAATTAGAAAATGTCGCTTTTGTTGGTAATGATTTAAATGATTTAAAAGTTATGGAAAGATCAGGTTTATCCATTTGCCCATCAGATGCTGCAAACAAAATAAAAAATATATCTAAAATAGTCCTTAAAGAAAAAGGCGGAGATGGAGTTATTAGAGCATTATACGAATATATTAAAGATAATTAAATTAATTATTAAAAACTAAAATATAACTGTTAATGGCAAAGATTTTATTAATTAATCCAAATAAGTGGGGTAGGGGCATAACTTCTATTTGGATAGCTTCTCACTCTTCTATCTTGAAGAAAAATGGACATCAGGTGAGGCTTTTTGATTCATCCTTTTATGAAGATTGGAATGTTGACGAAACCAAATACAACACAGATAATCGACAATACAAGCCTACACATTATCATAAAAATATTAATTATAATAAAAATTCTGTAATTGAAGATTTACAAAAAGAAATTGATGAATTTGATCCAGATATAATTTTTGGTAGTGCTATTTCTTCTCATATCCATGGAGAAGGGGAATATGTTAACATACAGTACTTTAACGAATTAGTTGGAAAGATTAAAAAAGATAGTCTAATTATTGCAGGAGGATTACAACCAACAGCGAATTCTCAAATAATGTTTGAAAAATTTTTAAGTATTGATTGTTTTATAAGTGGAGAATCTGAATTGCCGTTATTAGAAATTTCTAATGCGCTATCATATAAATGCATTGATTTTTCAAAGATAGCAGGTCTGACTTACAAACTTGACGGAAAAGTAAAGGTAAACCATCGACAAGAAATTATTTCAGACATGGATATTATTGGACATTATGATTACTCAATCTTTGACGATCAAGTGTTTTTAAGACCTTATAATGGTGCTTTAATTAGAGCAGTAGATTACGAACTATCTAGAGGTTGTATATATGCTTGTGATTATTGCGTAGAGACAACAATACAAAAATATTATGGTTTTGAAAAAATATCAAATAGAGGAACTATTTATCGTTCAAAATCATATTTAAGGAACAAATCTGCCAAGCATATTTTTCAAGAGCTAAAAATTTTAAATCAGGATTTTCAAATTAAGTTAATTAGATGTCAAGATACTAATTTTTTGACAATAGATAAATCTGTATTAAGGGAACTTGCTGATCATATTAAAAAATCGAATTTAGATATAATTTTATACATAGAAACTAGGCCAGAAGGTATAAACTCAAAAACAATCGAATTACTCCAAGCCTTAAAAGTAGATGGTGTGGGCATGGGAGTAGAGCTCTCTTCACAGAATTTCCGGGAAGAAAAATTAAACAGATTTGCTGATCAAAATAAAATTATCAAAGCTTTTGATTTATTAAAAAAAGCAAATATTAAAAGAACAGCCTATAATATTATCGGACTTCCAGAAACGGATGAAGAAGATATTAAAAACACAATAAGATTTAATAGAATTATTCAACCAGACAACATAACGGTAGCTTTTTATTCTCCTTATATGGGTACTGCGCAGGAAATAAAGGCAAACAGCTTAAACTATTTTGGTGACTATGAGGATAACGTAGATGGGCAACTAAGAACTTTAAATAAATCAACAAAGATACCATCACATATATTAAATTTTTACAAGAGGTATTTCTCATATTTTGTAAATAATAGTTTTCGGGAATTGCATGACTTTAAACAAAAATATATTAAATAAAGTAAAACAAAAAATAATTATAGGCACTTGGCCATTTTCCGGGCAGTTAGGCAAAATAGATATAAAAGAAGTAATACTAGCAATAGATAGATGCTCAGAATTAGGGTTTAATGTTTTTGATACTGCCCCTAATTACGGTGCAGGCTTTTGTGAATCTCTCTTAGGCAGGGCTACTAATAAAGAAATAAAAATTAATAGCAAAATTGGGAATAGTGCAAATGATGGCAAAGATTTTTCTATCAAATCGCTCAGTAAATCTTTTGATGAAACTTTAAAAAGGCTTCAAAGAAATTCTTTGCATACTTTATTTCTTCACAATCCTAGGTCAGAGATAAGAGATTATGATCCAATATTTATGTTTTTTGAAGAATTAAAAGCGGCAGGTAAAATTAAATACTCAGGTATCAGTCTAGCTAGAAATTTTAAATATGGGGATGAATTAAATTTTTTTGATGTAGTGCAAGGGGACTACAATATTCTATACCAACAAGATAAATATATTAATAATAAAAGATTTAATTTTCATGCAAGATCCATTTTGGCTACAGGAATACTGTCAGGAAAACTAACCGTAAATACGAAATTTAATAAAAATGATTATAGATCAAGTTGGCTAAAAGACGACAGATTAAAATCTATACTGAAAAGAATTTCGATTCTAAAGGATTTATCAAATATTGCATTACCAAGCCTAGCACGAAGATTTGTTTTGTTCGATAATAGGATTGATAATTTAGTTTTAGGATTAAAAAATTCTAAACAGGTGAATGATATATATCAAGATATAGTTAATGGTCCTTTGGAAGATCAACTCGTAATAACAATAAATGATTTATATCAAATAGACTTTGGTCTAAAAAATCAAAAAAATCTTTCTTTTTAAATGGAAATCCTTTCAATAATCCCCGCTCGTGGCGGATCAAAAAGAATTCCAAATAAGAATTTAATAATGTTAGGTGAAATTCCGTTGATTGGCCATACAATCAATCATTCATTATCATCAAAGCTGATCACAAAATCTATAGTTAGCTCTGACTCAGAAAAAATATTAAGATATGCTGAAACGTTTGATAAAATACAAACGATTAAAAGGAAAAAAAGTATATCAGCAGATCATTCTACTACTGAAGAAGTTATAGTTGATGTTTTAAATATTTTAAGTTGTGAAAATTATGAGCCAGACATTGTAATCTTGCTTCAAGTTACTTCCCCAATAAGGAATCCAAATATAATAGACAAAGCAATAAAAAAATTTATCAGTGATGAATCGGACTCATTATTAAGCGTGACGAAAAACCATAGCTTTTTATGGGAAAAAAATGTAGACCCTAAACCTTTGAACTATGATTTTAATAAAAGGCCAATGTCTCAAAATTTCAATAATCAATTTATTGAAAATGGTTCCTTTTATATGTTTAAGCCATGGTTGATTCATAAAAAAAACTGCAGGATAGGGGGTAAAATTTCTCTATTTGAGATGGATTATTGGTCATCTTTTGAAATCGATAATATGGAAGACTATCAGCTCATCAAATACATTTTTGAGTCAAATTTTAAATAATTATTTAATATAAAAAGGATAAACTTTCATGGAACGTAATAATGTTCAAATAATTGCAGAAATAGGAATTAATCACAATGGTAGCATAGATATGGCCAAAAAATTAATCGATGTCGCATCTTTTTCAGGATGTGATTTTGTAAAATTTCAAAAAAGAGAGCCAGATATATGTGTTCCTGATTCACAAAAAAACATAATTAGAGATACGCCTTGGGGGAAAATAAAATATATTGATTATAAGAAAAAAATAGAATTTGGCCATAAGGAGTATCAAATAATTGATAAATATTGCAAAGATAAAGGGATTAAATGGTTTGCATCTGCTTGGGATATAGAATCGATTGAATTTTTGAAAAAATACGTTAATATAAATAAAATTCCTTCAGCAAATTTAACTAATGATCCTCTCTTGGAGGCTTCAAGAAAGACATTTGGTTTTAATTTATTATCAACTGGAATGTCTAAAGAGCATGAGATTGAATTAGCTGTTGATATTCTAAAACCACATGTTTTATTTCATACCTGTTCTGCTTACCCCTCAGATATAAAGGATTTAAATTTAGGTTATATTCAACACCTGATTAAGAAGTTCAATAACATTGATATAGGTTACAGTGGTCATGAATTTGGTTTGGTTACAACTTTTGCCTCTGTCGGTATTGGTGCAAAATGGATTGAAAGGCACGTGACATTGGAAAGAACAATATGGGGTTCTGATCAGATGGCATCTGTTGAACCTCATGGTTTAATTAAATTAGTTAAAGGTGTAAGAGACATTGAAAAAGCGATAGGTTCAATGAAAAATAGAGAAATACTATCAAGTGAGCTTAAAAAGCGCCAAGAATTGTCTTTGAATTAAGGATATTCGACCTTTTCAAAGTTAGAATGAGTTCGATAGTATTTAATAAAATTTTCCGCAAATCCTTTTACTTTTTAGATGATAGGTTCAATCTCAAATCTAAAAAGCTTATTGAGCAAAATAGTTCGCTTTATAATCAATATAAGGGAGAAAATGCTTTCTTGCTTGGGACAGGTGAATCTCTTAGTCGAATTGATCTATCAAAGTTAAAAAATCAATTCACTCTAGGAACTAATCTTATCTTCCTACATAACAACATTAAAGATCTTAAATTAAGTGCCTTTATGCTCTTGGACAGCTATAGGCGTGGCTCAAGGCCTCAATGGCCAATTAGTGAATTAAGTTTAAGAGAAGACAAGAGTAAAGAGAGAGTGTATAAAGAAATAAACGCGCGGTTATCCAGAGAGACTGAATTATTTTTACCAGTTGACAACCATGATTTAATAAATAATATAATTACAAACAAAAAAATTTATTATCTAAAAATAAATAATTTATTAGAATTAAACCTAGAAGACCCTAGGGAAAGGACTTTAGATTTTTCTAAAAAACGTATATATGCGGGAAGCTCGATTTATTCTGGAGTTTTAATGCTATTGTATATGGGTTTCAAAAAAATTTTTCTTTGTGGTCAAGGTTACACATATGATCCACAGTATGTCTTGCATTTTTATGATAACATTAACTACCCTGTTTCATTAAATAAGAATGAAGCTATAAAGAAAATAAAAGCAAGAATCTCAGAAAGAAGAAAAAAGGGAGCAAAAATGTATTATGGTGGAATTATTGAAAATGATAATCTTTTTAGAGCTGTGTGTAAGCGCAATACGGTTTTGGATAATCGATTACACTCAAAACTAAAAGAGTATGCTGATCAACACGGCGTTAAAATATATAATATTGTCCCTGCAGGGTTTAAAAGCCCTGTATATTCAAAAATTCGCTGGAGTGAGGTAGAAAGTCAAGTGCTATGAGTAGCTACTCATGAACTATAGTTGTAACATCTGTCAATGTAAAAAAAGTAAAGTTTTTAACTATGACAGACATGTTTTTGATTGGTCTTTCAAAGGAATTGCGAAAAGAGTTTTACCTTATTTTGACTCGATTATACCTTTTTATTTTCCTCAATTAAAAATGATTTCTTCAAAAAAAAAGTCTCCATTTAAGGGCGAAATATTTGTTTGCGATGATTGTGGCTACGGTGTGATGAGTGTAATTCCGGATGATGAACTTTTAAAAAATTATTATATGAATGATTACTGGACATTACGATCAAAAGGAGTAAAACCTGTTTTTAAAAAAAGATTTTTAAAAAATAATCGGGCGATAGCTCAGGCAAAGTTTTTTAAGGAAAATATAAATAAAAACTTAAAAATTTCGAAAATTTTAGAAATTGGGGCAGCTCATGCTTCATCTTCTTTATTAATTCGTGAAAGTTTAAAAGACAAAAGTGTTCAATTATATTCATGTGAATCTGGTAAGCAATGGAGTGAGTATTATAAAGATGCAAATATAATGCAAATCGCTGAATATTTTCCTTTCGAAACAGATATAAAATTCGATTTCATTCATACAAGTCATTGGTTAGAGCATATTGTGGATGTCAATAAAACGATGGCAAAAATAAACTCAATGCTAACTAATAAAGGTGGGCTATTTATTGAAGTGCCAAATACAGAGTTTTATTATTGGGATTATCCACAGACTGACACACCTCACATCCATTTTTTTTCTACCAAATCTTTAAAAAAACTTGGAGAAAATAATGGATTTGAGTGCATTAAAATAAATACGTACGGTATTCCCTTTAGAGATCTTTTAAATGGCAAAACTCCTACTCAAGAATTAAATCCTTCTGGGTGCTATATAAGAGCGTTGTTCGAGAAAAAAAATTAAAGTATTTTTAATATACAGCGTCTTAATCTTAAGTGGATTGAGGGGGTTTTTTATAATTGGTTTTGATCTCCCTTCAAACTCTACGACCTTTTTTTTGTTCACTATAATAAACATCATTTTGGTTTTACTTTCAGTAAATGTATATAAGATTTATGATCAAGCAAAAAAAATTAAATACTTTATCAATCTTTATATTATAAATATATTATTTGGGTTCGTCTGGTTCATGGGGGGACTAGTTATTTATGGTTCGTTTATTACACCTGCTAGATCATTTATTTTTTACTATGTAGTACCAATATTCATAATTGCGATCATTCAGAATAATTTAAAACATCTTGATAAAATTATTATCTTCATAGGATCTGTTATATCATTATCGTGTGTAGTTCAATTCTTTATTTGCAATATTTTTCCAGGCGGAATTTTTGGAGTTGAAATAATTAGGCCTTTTTTGTTTCAATTAATGCATAGCGATCAGGTAGAAGTTTTTGCAAAAATAGGACCATTATTTAGAGCCCATGGTATTACAGGGCATTATCATGATTCAGCAAATATAATTGTTATGGTTTTAGTCTTTTTAGTTAGTAACTCTATTCAAAACAGAAAGTCTTTAATAAACTTAATACCTGTTATGCTTTTATCTTTAGGATTAATATCAACTTTATCACTATCAAACATATTTTGTGCTATTTTTAGCATAGCTATATTTACTTTTTCTTCTTTTAAGAATTTTTCTAAAACCTTTCCATTATTGTCCCTCACATCAATAATGTGCTTTTTTTTAATAAGCAACTCCTTGGAGGTTAAAAATTTTGATGAGGTTTTTGTTCAGCTTGATCCATCTGGAGATAAGTTCAAAGCTATGGGAAACACTGGAGATAATACTTTCTTTGAGGCAGTAACTAGCATGATAATAGGTTATGATAGAGTCTCAAGAATCTCTCAAATTGGTACAATATCAGAATCAGCTCTTATTGTCTTATTATATGAAATGGGACTATTTACTTTTGCACTATATTTTTTATTCCTACTATTTCCAATTTATATATTTTATAAAAGTAGTAAAATACTAAAGTATCTAATGTGGCCTTATTTAATTACATATTTTTCTGGATTAACTACTCTTGTTCATTATGGATCTCTTTTCCGCTCAACAAGTATTTTTATGTTTTTTTTGTTTTATGGCAGAATACTCCAAATTTATTTACATAAAAATAAAGGCTGATCTTTAAAAAAGAAGTGCATTATCATTTTGAAGTCTAAATCCAATATTTTTTTAGATATACTAACACTTTCAAGTGTTCCTATTATAAGTCAATTTATTGCTTTCTTTACAACTCCTCTTATAACAAGACTTTTTGAGCCTGAGTCTTTTGGTGAAATGAGTTTCTATGCTTCAATATCAGCATTTTTAGGTGTTTTTTCTACTATGGGTTACCACAGCGCTATCATATTACCCAAAAAAAATTTAAATGCTCTTAGACTAGTAAATTTATGTTTAGTTATCAATGTATTTTTATCAATTATTTTTTTTGGCGCTATTAAATTATTTAATGAGCAAATTCACTCCCTATTTAATGAAAACAATTTAAAATATTATTTTTTTCTTCTTCCAGTTTCGTTTTTTTTACACGGGTTTTATCAAACTTTAAGATTTTGGACGACAAGAAATCAGAATTTTAAAACTTTATCAATTTCTAGAGTATTGCAAACTTTTTCAAGCAAGTCTTTTGCATTAGCTTTTGGCTTTCTAGGCTATGCTTCTGGTATAACGCTAATAGGTGTGGACTTAATTACAAATTTTTTAAAAAGTATTCCATTAATTTTTCAGAAATATTCTTTTAAAAAAGAAAAGCTGAGAATATATCTAAATTTTAAGAGTTTAATATTTATATCAAAAAAATATAAGAAATTTCCATCCTATAACGTAATAAATGAACTATTAAGTAAATCACCTGCAATAATTACCGTTTTTCTGATAACATTCTTTTTTAATAAAACTTTACTAGGACATTATTCGTTTTGCATATCAATTTTAGCTTTGCCGCAGCTCTTTTTAATATCTTCAATTATGGAAGCAACAGGCCCTAGATTAGCAAATGCACGGCATAGAGGTGGATTTAATGAGCTATTATTAAAGATAAATAACAAGTTACATTCAATTGTAGTATTACCTTTTCTAATTCTTATAATATTTGGTGAAGCTATGTTCACCTTATTTTTTGGAGAAAATTGGTCAAGCGCAGGTATAGTTTTTCAAATATTAGCTTGTAGATCACTTACTGAGTGTCTTTTTACTCCAGGTTTTTCAATTATCAATATAATACAGTATCAAGAATTAAATACTATTAAGAGGATATTCAATATATTGATTATAGGATTTTCATTTATCTTAGGAGGAGTGTTAAACAATTTTTTAATTTCTTTAGGGTCGTTAGTATTGTTAGAGGGAATTTTATATTTAGGAATTAATTTTTATATCTTAAAAAAAATAAAACTATCAAAAAAATTGTTTTTTAGAAGTATTTTAGATTTTTCTTTTTTAAATATACTCACTGTTTTTTTGTTAGTTATTTTAAAGCTATTTATTGCAAGTACCTTTTTATTGCTTACGTTATTATTTGTAGTTTTTGTACTATATTATTATTACATAGTATATAAAGATGATGATCTATATGTAATGTTAAATGATATGATTTTAAAATTAAAAAAAAGTTTGCAAAGTAATGAAAAATAAAATACCATACGGACATCATGAGCTTGATCAATCAGATATTGATGTAGTTGTTGAAGCACTAAAAGGATGGTCTATTACGCAAGGGCAAATTTGTGAAGATTTTGGAGAAGCCTTAGCGAATTATGCAGGGGCAAAATATGGTGTTGCTGTTTCAAGTGGAACCGCTGCCCTTCATTTGGCAATTGCTGCTCTTGATATAAAAAAAGGTGATGAAATAATTACAACTCCTATCACTTTTGCGGCTACAGCAGCATCAGCAATGTATCAAGGTGCCAGTGTTAAATTGGTTGACATAGATTTGCAGACTTTGAATATTGATCAAACTAAACTTGTTGATAATATTAATAATAAAACAAAAGTGATAATGCCGGTGGATTTTAGAGGACACCCTGCTGCTCTGCCTGAAATTAAAAAAATTGCGAATGATTATAATTTAAGCATCATAGAGGATGGCTCTCACTCTTTGGGTTCTAAATACGATTATAATGGGCGCTCATATATGTGCGGAGATGGACATCATGTTGATATGTGCACTTTTAGTTTTCATCCTGTGAAACACATAACAACTGGGGAAGGTGGAGCGATATTGACAAACTCAGAATATCTTTACAATAGACTTTTTCTTTTAAGAAAGCACGGTATAGATAGAAATTCAAGTATGTTCAATCCAAGAGATAGAATTGGAGAATGGATTTATGACTTGGATGAAATTGGATACAATTATAGGTTAACTGAATTCCAAGCAGCATTAGGAATGAATCAGCTAATGAGAATTGAAGGCTATAAACTAAGAAGACGCGAAATAACAAAAATATATAATAAATTCTTTAGCAGGTTTGAGGAATTAATAATTCCATTCGAAGCAAAAAATGTAGATAGTAATTTTCACTTGTATACTCTACAGGTCAGAGAAAATAAATATTTTGATAGATATGATTTATTTAACTATCTAAGAAAAAATGATTATTTGCCAATGGTTCATTATATTCCTTTACATTACTTGACATTTTTTAAAAATAATTTGGGCTATTCCAAAGGAGATTTTCCTAATGCAGAAAAATATTATAGCAGAGCCATATCACTACCTTTGTATCCTTCTTTGAATAATAAACAAACTGAAAAAGTCTGCAAAGATATAGAAAAATTCATAGAACAAAAAAAAAGAGGTACTGTTTGAATGTTGCCATAATACCAGCACGAGGGGGTAGCAAAAGAATAAAAAAAAAAAATATTAAAGAGTTTGATGGAAAACCAATAATATGGTATTCAATAGAAAATGCAAAAAAAACAGGCTTGTTTGAAAAAATAATTGTTTCAACTGATAGTGAAGAAATATCAAGTCTTGTAAGGGAGAAGGAAGTTGAAGTCCCTTTCCTTAGGCCTAAAGAGTTATCTGGTGATTATGTTGGGATTACAGATGTTGTAGCTCATTCTGTAAACTGGTTAATTAACGAAAATATAACTCTAGATTCAATTTGTTGCATATCAGCCACTGCTCCGCTTTTACTAAAAGAAGAAATAATTAAAGCTCATTTTTTATTTAAAAGTGGAACATGGGATTATGTATTTGCTGCAGCTGCATACAATACGCCAATACAAAGATCTTTTAAAAAATTAAAAGAAGGTGGTGTAGAAATGTATTGGCCTAAGAACTTTTTAAAAAGATCGCAAGACTGCGAAAAAACTTATTATGATGTTGGCCAGTTTTACTGGGGAAAACCATCAGCTTGGCTTTCAAAAAAAAAAATTTTTTCTAAAAAATCGACATTTATTGAACTAAATGTCACAAGAGCGATTGATATCGATACTTTACAAGATTGGGAAAGAGCTTTGTACTATAAAAAGTATCTAGAAGCCCAACGAATTAAAGAGTAATATTGGTTAAATATTCAATAAATAATTTGTAGATTAATCTTATCCAATAATAAACTAAAGATTGAAATGAAAAATGATGATTTTGAAATAA
>MDTE01147218.1_pt1 | contig 11600 bp, 10 predicted proteins | sample 811231 | NCBI WGS metagenome assembly MDTE01 (sample SAMN05326651, study PRJNA326480) | marine metagenome | isolation source: seawater | place: Indian Ocean: Red Sea | collected 2010
AGATCTTATAAGAAAAAATATTGATAAAGAATTCATGCCAACTTAATTAAATTTTTGCTGCTGCTACATCTTTAAAAAAAAGATTTCCTTTAATTAATGAAAAATATTTATCCTAAAGAACAAATTAATAAATTAAAAAAAATAATTAATTTATTTATAATTAATTCGACTATTAGAGAAAAGAAATATTTTTATATATTTTTATTTTTGGGATTATTTGGAGCATTTGTAGAAGTAATGCAAGTCTCTTTCCTCATAAAGTTTATAAATGTTATTGGAATAACAAGTGATTCAAATATTAATTATTTTGATTCAACAAAATTTATCACTACTCAATTATTAATATTTTCATTTTTAGTTTTTATATCGAGATCCTCAATCAATTATATGGGAGGTGTAATTAGTGCTGAAACGTCCACTAGATTTACCTCAAGAATTTTATATTTGTATTCATATCAATTTTTTGAAAAATCTAAGCTTTTTACTTCAAATGACTTAAATAAATCATTTGCATCATCAAGAATTATTAGTCAAGGTATCATTAGACCTTTTTTGGAATTTAGTAGCTCTATATTTCTTGCAATTAGCGTTGTTACTGGATTGCTTCTTGAGGATTTTGCAATATCTATTTCGTTAATAACTTTAATTGGTTTATTTTATTTATTAATTTATAGGTTTTCAAATTATTTTGCTTCAAAATATACGAATATAATTGGTGAAGAGACAAGAATTCAATATCAAAATCTTGATAAAGTAACCAATTCATTACCGCTATTAAAAATAGAAGGAAATCTTTTCAGAATAATTCAAAATACTAAAGAATCAATAAGAAAATCTAGAATATTAGAATCAAGATGTTCTAATCTTTCATCAATTCCTAGATTCTTACTAGAATTCCTAACTATTTTTATAGTTGGGGTTTCAATAATTATTTTTGATATAGATAATAATTCAAGTTTGAATTTTATTGCATTTGCTTTTGTTGCTTCACAAAAAATAATGCCCCTTTTTCAAATTGCTTATAGATCAATTATTGATATTAAGGGTAACTTATTTTCATTAGATTTGATTATTTTATCTAAAATAAAATCGAACATAGATTTAGATTTATTAAATAAAAAAAATAACCATAACAAATACAATATAGAATTTGAAGATCAAAATAAAAACTATTCAGCTCTAGAATTTTGTAACGTATCATATAAATTTGATTTAGAAAAAGTTTATAAAAAAGGAAAGTTGATTAATCCTTTTAAGTTGGGTCCCTTTAATCTTCTATTAGATAGTAATAAAAGTTATTCGATCATTGGACCGAGTGGTGCAGGTAAAACAACATTTGTGGAATTATTGTTAGGCTTGCGTAAACCAGATAATGGAAATATTAAATTTATACCTAACATCAGTAAAGGAATAGAAAAATTGCCCCAAAATGAAAAAATTGATATCGAGTCTATTATGTCTCAGATTTTTTCATATGTGCCTCAAAAACCTTTTTTCTTTTCGGGATCAATTTTAGAAAATCTTACTTATCCTACCTTTATCAATTCGCAATATAAGAATTTTAGCGAGGAAAAAATTTTTAAAGCTCTAGAAATTGTTTCCATGGATATTTTCTTTAAAAAATATGGCCTTAATTATCAAATCGGTGATGATGGAAATGGTTTAAGTACTGGGCAACTACAAAGATTAGGAATTGCTAGAGCGTTAATAAGCGACAAGAGATTTATAATTCTTGATGAATGTACAAGTAATTTAGATACAAAAACTGAAAATAAAATAATAAGAAATCTTAATTCTTTAAGAAAAAAATGTATTATTCATATTACACATAAGAAATCTGTTTATATGAAAACTGATAAGATTATTAAGCTTAAAAACGGTATTCCTCAGTTTGTTAAAGTTAAAGAAATAAACCCTGAGTTTGATTTGGATAATTAAATGTCTCTTAAGCGATTTTTAGTAAATATTTTTGGCATATTTTGGTTTCCAATTTTTCTTATTAAATTTTTACTTGATTATCTTAATCTTTATGCATCTTTTTTAGAATTTTTTGATTTTTTATCAATAAGGGTTCTCTACAGACTTAGTAAAGGAAAAATAATTTACCTATACAGATATTTAGATAGGTTTCTTAATATTTTTTTTAATAGAAAAAACAAAAATAAATTAAGCATTTCAGGTAAAACTAAAAAAATAGTAGGTGAAATAAATAAAAATGGTTTCTTTATTTTTAAAGAGAAATTGATAGTACCTTCAAAATTGATAGATACATATAACAAATTTCAAGTTTATAGTGATTCAGTATCAATCAAAAATAATAAAGTTTTTAAATACAAAACTCTTGATTATGCAAAAAAAGATAAATTTAGATTAAATACAAGATTTTTTTATTACTTAAATGATTTATTAAGAGAAGAATCTATTTTGAAGCTTATTTTTAATAAAAACATATGGGAAACTGCATTTTTATATCTTGGAGAAAACTTTTGTTTGCAGTCAGTACATTCATGGTCTTTAATACCTCCAACAAATTATTTTTTGTCTTTGCCGAAAAGATTTAAAGAAGATATTTTCTCAGATCAAGCTCAAAGTTTTCACTTTGATTTGGATTGGCCTATATTTATAAAGTTTTTTATTTGCATTGATGATGCAAAAGAGAAATCAGGACCTTTTGAATATATACCTTGTACTCATATAAAAAAGAGAAAAGATTTATTTATTGATAGGAGAATTAGTAAAAAAGATTTACGTTTAAATAACAATTCTATTGTATTTTTAAAAGGTAAAAAAGGTACATTTGCTGCTTTTGATACTGTGGGATTTCACAGAGACGGAAGACCTAAAAATGAACAAAGAACAGTACTGCAATTAGAATTTGCATCTTCAGCATTAGGAAATCCATTGACACGTACAATGATTAATAAAAAGCTATTAACTAAAAATTCAATGTTAGTTGTTAATGATATGATTGACACTTACCCTAGATCTTTAAGGGCTGTTATGAAATAATCTAGTAACTAAAAAAACTTTATGAAAGTTGTAATTCTAGCAGGCGGATTAGGCACACGTTTGAGTGAAGAAACCTTAATAAAACCTAAACCCATGGTTGAAATAGGAGGTAAACCTATTCTTTGGCATATCTTAAAAATATATAGTCATTTTGGGTTCAATGAATTCATCATATGTTGTGGTTATAGGGGGTACATGATAAAAGAATATTTTGCTAATTATTTTCTTCATAATTCTGATATCACTTTTAATCTTGATAATGAACTCAAAACTGAAATACATGCTAAGTATAGTGAACCATGGAAAGTTACTCTTGTTGATACGGGAGAAAAAACACAAACTGCAGGAAGACTTGCAAGGGTAAAAAATTACATTGGAGAAGACCGATTTGCTTTTACATATGGAGACGGATTATCAAATATAAACATCCTTGATTTAGTTTCAAAACATGATAGTTCACAAAAAAAAGTTACTCTTTCTGCAGTAAAGCCCCCTGGGAGATATGGTGCTTTAAGTTTGGAAGATAATATAGTTAAAAAATTCCAAGAAAAACCTGATGGAGATAAAGCTTGGATAAATGGCGGTTTTTTTATTGTTGAGCCATCTGTTTTGAATCTTATTCAACAAGATGAAGATAGTTGGGAGGAAGATATCTTGCCATGTTTAGCTGCTCAACAAGAACTTTCTGCATACTTCCATGATGGTTTCTGGCAGCCTATGGATACTTTGAGAGATAAAACAAGACTTGAAAGTCTTTGGATGAGCGATTCTGCTCCTTGGAAAATATGGTGAGAAACTATAATAAAAAAAATGTTTTAGATTTTTGGACTGGGAAAAATGTATTTATAACTGGTCACAATGGATTTAAAGGTAGTTGGTTAACTTTAAGGCTTCTTTTATTGGGGGCAAATGTATCTGGTTATTCATTACCAATATCAAAAGAAGAATCTTTATTTAGAGAACTAAGTAGGAATGGTTTTGAAGGTAAAAATTTTGAAGGATATTTGAATGATTTTACTGGAGATATTAATGACTTAAAAACCTTTAGAAATTGCGTTAGAAATTCTAATCCTGATATTATTTTTCATTTAGCAGCTCAACCTCTTGTTAGAGAATCTTATAAAAATCCTATTAAAACTTGGCAAACCAATGTTATGGGAACATTAAATTTACTCGAATCTGTTAAAAGTTTTACCCATAAGTGTTCTATTGTTCTTATTTCTAGTGACAAAGTATACAAAAATAATGAATGGGTTTATGGATATCGGGAGAATGACGTTTTAGGCGGCCATGATCCCTATAGTGCAAGTAAGGCGGCTATGGAAATTGTTATTGAGAGTTGGAGAAATTCTTTTTGTGGTAATGCGCCATACCAAACTAATAACTTATTTTTAAATTCGGCTAGGGCAGGAAATGTAATAGGAGGTGGTGACTGGTCTCAAGACAGATTGTTGCCCGATGTAATAAAATCTCTTCACTTGAATAAAGAAATAAATATTAGAAACCCTAAATCCAGACGCCCTTGGCAACATGTATTAGAACCATTACAGGGTTATATCATGCTTGCACAAAAGATTTATGAATTAAGTGAATCAATAGATATGGCCGCTAAAAAATCAGGACCCTATAATTTTGGACCAAATTCAGAATCCAATAAATCTGTTGATGAACTTATTCAAATTGTTCTTTCAAATTGGGAAGGTACCTATAAATGTGAAAAGAATGAAGATGATTTTCATGAGGCGGAATTATTACATTTGGTAAGTGATAAGGCAAAAGTATTTTTAAATTGGGAGCAAAAGATTAGCTTTGAAGATACTGTAAAAAGAACTATAAAATGGTATAAAAGTTTTTATGGTGGGAAGCCAGCCTTCGAATGCTGTTTAGATGATATTAAATATTTTGAAGATTTAATTTATTATGACTGATATATTCAAAACATATATTGAAGGTGTTTTTGAGATCCGAACAGAACCATTCAAAGATAATAGGGGTAAATTTGTAAATGTTTTCAGATCAAATGAATCTTCTTATTTAAAAGCTTGGGGATCTAAAGGTGTTAATCAGGTAAATATAAGTGAAACCAAATTTATAGGTTCTATAAGAGGATTGCATTTGCAAAGAAATCCCTACAGTGAGAGTAAATTGATCAAATGCTTAGAAGGTGAGGTGTGGGATGTTGCTGTTGATTTAAGAAAAACTTCAAAAACTTTTTTAAATTGGATAAGCCTTAAGTTAAGTGATAGTATGCAAAATGGCATTATAATTCCTCCCGGATGCGCTCATGGATTTCAGGTTTTGGAGCCAAATAGTAAAATGCTTTATTTGCATTCCGGGCATTGGGAGAAAGAATTTGAAATAGGTTATAGATGGGATGACCCAACCTTTCAAATTAAATGGCCTCTTGAAGTTACTGAAATCAGCTCAAAAGACAAAAATTTACCATTTTTTAATAATGACCAAATTTTGTAGACATTGTAATTCAACTTTAAATCATGAGGTGATTGATTTGGGTCATCAACCTCCAAGTAATGCATATCTGACTAAGCAAGATTTGCAAAATCATGAAATAACTTATCCTTTAAAAGTTTTTGTCTGTAAATCTTGCTGGCTGGTACAAATTCCAAGTTATACAAAACCTGCTGAACTTTTTACTGATGATTACGCATATTTTTCCAGCACCTCAAGAAGTTGGAGCTTGCATGCAAAAAAATTCGTTTATGAATCTATAAAAAAATTTAAATTAAATCACAAAAGTAATGTTTTGGAAATTGCTAGTAATGATGGATATTTGCTGAAAAATTTTGTTGATCAAAAAATACCATGTCTTGGAATTGAGCCAACTAAAGCTTGTGCAGAAGCATCAAGAAAAAAAGGTATTAATACAATAGAAGAATTCTTTACAATAAATTTTGCAAAAAAAATGAGAGAAGAAAGGACTTTTGATTTGATAATTGCCAATAATGTTTTAGCTCATGTTCCAGATGTCAATAACTTTATGAAAGCAATTTCAATAGTTCTTAATCAAGATGGAATTGTATCTATAGAATTTCCTCACCTTTTACAATTATTAAAAAATAACCAATTTGATACCATATATCACGAACACTATAGTTATTTCAGTCTTAAAGTAGTTGAGAAAATTGCAATTCAAAATGGATTATGCGTCGTAGATGTGCAGGAACTATCTACACATGGAGGAAGTTTAAGAGTTTTTCTTAAACTCTTTTCTAAATCATTTAAATCCAAAAATGTTGAAGAAGTAATAAGAAAAGAGAACTATTTTGATTTGGAAAATATTCAAAGTTTTGATAATTTTCAGAATAATTCTTTGAAAATAAAATATAACTTTTTAAATTATCTTCTTAAAAGGAAGGATGCGAAAAAATTAACAGTTGGTTATGGAGCTGCTGCTAAAGGTAATACTTTAATAAATTATGCTGGAGTTAAATCAGATTTAATTGATTTTGTTGTTGATAGGGCGGTAAGTAAACAGGGAAAATATCTGCCTGGTAGCCATATACCAATTGTTTCTGAAGAGAAACTTACACGGAATGAGATAAATGATTTAATAGTATTCCCTTGGAATTTAATTGAGGAATTAAAAATTCAATTAAAAAATTATGAGCTAACAACATTTATTCCTAATTTAAAAAAGTGGTAGGCTTATAAAGTTATATATTTTTTATGTCATCTTTAACTATACTTTTACCAACAGCTAATCGTCCCAAAAAACTTAAAAGAAACTTATTGCACTATAAGGAGTTTTTGAAAAAAAATATTAATCTTTATGTTCTTGATGGAAGTTATAAAGATATAAAGAAAGAAATTAATATTGAACTTCCTAGAAATTTTATTTTCAAAAGATATGATCCATCTTTAGGACCACTTCAAAGGATAAAAAATTTTATTAAAGAAGATGGAATTAAAACTAAATATTTATGTCTTGCAAATGATGAAGATATTATAATTTCAAATTATTTAGCAGAATCATTAAAATTTCTTGAAAAAAATGAAGATTATTCTGGGTACTATGGATCAGTAGTTACCTTTTTAAAACCAATATTAAATATACCAAGAGTTTGTTTTTATAAATCTGGCCCTCCTAAACCTATTAATATTAATTCTGAGAATTACTTAGAAAGATTAATAACATACCTCTCTTTAAATACAAATATATTACCCTTTACTTTTTGGTCAATCCGGAGAACAAAAGATTTCTTAAAACTATATAATGAAAAATACTTTTCTATGGATTTATATGGTATGTCTGAGGAATTGTTAGATCAAATAAATATACCTCTTTCTGGAAAGATGTATTTTGGGAACGATATTATGATAATAAGAGATGAGACAAAGAAAAATCATGAAGATGTAAAAAATAAAGTTCATCCTGAACAAATTATTCCTCAAAAAGATATTGATACTATTTTAAATTTTATAAAATATAACTACAGTTTAGATATTATGAATTTAGAAATTTATTTGAATGCTTTTTATAAGACTAAGGTATTTTTATTAAATAAATCAAGTGGTCATAAATTTATTCATAGTGAATCATTATTAGGAAGAAAATTTTCTTTTTTAATTTCTATTTATATGAAGAGTAACCAAGTTTTCATGGAAATATGGCAATATTTTATATTAAAATTTAGAATCTCCAATGATGAGATTTATCAAGCTTTTAAGAAAATTAGCAGAGCAATCCCTGTAAATTCTTGATTAAATATAGTTTAATCTAAAAGGTAAAAATTAAAAAAAAGATTATTGATGTATATGAAAAATTTATTGAAAACTATTTAAAAAGAATTTAACATATTTGAATACAATAGTTTTTTAGGTTAGATTTACAAATAATAAATTGTAAAATATTGAACAATTCAAAAACAAGATCTTGTCCAGCTTGCAATTATCCATTAAATGAGATTGATTTTAAATTGGGTGAAAAGATTCTTGATTCAGTAGGCACTACAAGAGACTGGAATTTATCAGTATTATCATGTGAAAAATGTGGTTCTATATTTAAGACGGTACATGAAAATGTTGAAAGCTTCTATGAAAATGAATATGAGATACCTTTTTATGATTTTGAAGATGATCAAGTTTATAAAATAAACACAGACAATTCAGTTACATATAGAACGGATTTTCAAAGTAAATTAGTGAAAGACTTTGTAAAAAATTCTTCATCTAAAATAATTGATGTATTAGATTTTGGTTGTGCTAGAGCTCAAACTGCAGCAAAGCTTTCCACTATTAATGAGTTAAATTTATATGGTTATGATATTTCTAAGGTACATTATGATACATGGAAACATTCTGCTCCAAGGGTATCATTTTTTGGGCCTGATCAACTTTCTATTTACTATCAAAAATTTGATCTAGTATATAGTTTTTTCGCTCTTGAGCATGCATTCGAATTAAGCGCACCTCTAGAACAAATCAAATTGCTTTTAAAAGATAAAGGTTCATTAATTGTTGCATTACCAAATTCTATTACTAACCCAGCAGACCTTCTATTATGCGACCATGTGAATCATTTTTCATCTAAAGGATTAATGGATCTATTTCATAATAAAGGATTTAATATTATTAAATATTCTGATTCTATTTATACAGGAGCTCACTATATAGAACTTAATTTAGATAAATCAAAAGAATCTAAATATTATAAATATAATTTTGAATCTAATAATCAATTAAATTCCTCATATTCTTTATGGAAAAAAGATGAGAATGCTCTTAAATCAAGACTAGATAATCTAGAAAAAAACAAATTTATTTTGATTCATGGAGCTGGTATATATGCAAAATGGATATTGAGTATATTAAAAAATTCCAATTTCAATGGAAAGATAAAAATATGTGATGCGAATCCATCTCTTCATGGAAAAGAATTAGATTCAAATATTATTCTTTCTACAAAAAAGATTCATGATGAATACATTTCTTATATAGATTTGATTTGCATTGCTACAAGTCCTAAGGTGGCAAATGAAATACAAAAAGAATACAAAAATAAAGGTTATAAAAATTTATTTTTTGGGATTTCCGATAGATCAAAAATCTTATCATAATAATAATTTTTATAATTTTAATAATCTAATTCTCTAATGACATAGAAAAATTTTAATTACATTGCAGCTTGAATAAAATCCAAATTAATTTCTAATATGTGTAAGAATCTTTTGATGACTGTTTATTGAAAATTATTTAAAAATTCTTAAAATCATACCTAAAGATCTAAATAATAGAGGTATTGGAGTTAAAAATGGAGAAATTAATGAACCTAATAAAAGATATATTTTTTGTTTAACCGTTGATAAATTTCTAGAAAATATTAACTTATCTTTTTTGTATTGGATAAAGTATAAAAGATTGATAATTAATAATAGAAAAAAATATAACAATTGATTTGAAAGGATATTGAGAAGAAAAAATAACGAAAGTAGCATGATCAAATTTAAAAATAAAAAATTTAAAAATTTTAATTGTTTACTTTTAATTTTTTTGAGTTTTTTTTGGGTTTCAATTCTTGCTAATCCATATTTTATATACTGAATGGAAAGTTTAATAATATTATTTCTTGGTGAATAATAAAGTGGTAGTGGAGTATATATCATTATTTTTTTTGAGGTTTTTTGAATTAATCTTTGATTGAATTCATAATCTTCATTTGGAGTTGCTTCAGGATTAAATAATCCCACCTGAATTGCAATATCCTTTTTTATGGCAAATAACCAAGCTGTATCAGTCGTTAGTGTAGGTGAGACCACATATCGGTATTTTGACTTACTTAAAAATGGAGTAGTAGCTAATATTGATAATGAAGCTTGAAAAATGTTATTAAACATAAAACGTTGTTTAAAACCTACTGAACATATAGATTTTTTTTCTAACATTTTTTTTATGTTGAAGAAGTGATCATTTTTATAATCATATTTTTTTAATAAAGCATGCGCATCCAATCTGATAATACATTTATATTTAGCTTCTTCAATTCCAATATTCAATGCATAACCTTGAAGAACTTTTGGATTTTCTTTTATTGAAATCTGTAAATTATCAGGAGCTATTTTTCTTTTAAAATTATTTATTATTTTTCTGGTTTTATCTTCACTATTGGCGTCAATTATTAATATTTGTTTAATTGATGGGTATGTTGATAAAGATTTAAGAAGTCTTCCAATATATTTTTCTTCATTTAAAGTAGGTATAATAATAGTGATCATTATTTAAGTTGAGTAATTTTATCTGAATCTGATTTGGATGTTATGAATATAGTAAGTATTGCGAAGGGCCAATAATCTAGAAGCCTGTTAGTTATTAAAGTTGTACTAAGTAAAAAAATACTAAACATGTAAGGAGTTATAATAGTAGGAATTCCAGTTATTTTATCTTTTGAAAAATAATTTTTTGAATTAATAAGTCTAAATACAGATAAAATTTTATAGTAAGACCAAAGATAAATAAAAGATATTGGTATACCAAATGAGGCTAATAATGTTGGAATGTATCCATCTCCAGTTAAATATTTATTTCTACAATAACCAGTTAAGAGACAAAAAGGATTACTTGAAATAAGTGAGAAAGTATATTGATAATAATCTTTTCTTAAATCAATACTTGATGAACCAGAAAATTCTAGAAGAGCACTTATTTTTTTTACTGAATTCGATAATTTTGTTAGAGATAAGATAGGGTTCAATTGATATATAAAAAAAACTATTATTGGTATCAAAATTAAAAAACTATATAAAATATTTCTATTGAATATTCTAAGAAATGCAGATTTTATAAATATAAAATAGAAAATATACATAACAGTTAATACAGTAGAAATAATTCCCAATAATGAACCTGAAAGAATGCCTAAAAATAACAAAATTATTATGGTAATTATGAAATATTTAGGCTTTTTATTCCACGAGATAATATCAAGTATTATCAAATTGCATAGAATAGAAAAGGAATTCGGGTTTCCTGCAATCCCTGAAGTTATGCCGTAATCAAAATTATGCTTCGCACTAAATATATCGGGACTAATAAAAAAGGATAATGTAATAGTTATGCTTATTACTATCCAAGAATAATAGGCTATAAGTTTTTCATTAATTGAAGGTCTGATTAAATATGCGATTGGTATATAAAGAGCAAATATAACTTGATTTAATATTTGTGTATCTATAAAATTTGGATTAGGCTTATAACTTATATTTAGTGGTGTAAAAGGTAGAGATATTTCTGGAAGTATATACCTTGAAAGACAAACTATAATTATTATTAAGCAAGGAAATAAGAGTTGTTTTTTTATTGGTATTTTAAATAAAAATACAAAAAGGTAAGAAATAAGAATTGGTAATATTTTAATTATATTTGCGAATATTCTTGACTCGGTTATTTCTAGTCCGGAAATAACTTGTGATGCGCTTGAAAAGATACAAATATAAAATAATAATTTTAATAAAGTTTTAATTCTTATCATTTTTAATTAATTAAATTTTCGCAAAGTTGCTTCAGACAGTATTAAAAATACAGATAGTTAAATTAAAATTATTAGAAATATTCAAAATTCTATTTTAGTAAAAAAT
>MDTE01011266.1_pt1 | contig 11599 bp, 12 predicted proteins | sample 811231 | NCBI WGS metagenome assembly MDTE01 (sample SAMN05326651, study PRJNA326480) | marine metagenome | isolation source: seawater | place: Indian Ocean: Red Sea | collected 2010
TGCAAGAGATGTTCAATCTGTTCTTCAGCAGTACAAAGACCTTCAAGATATTATAGCTATTCTTGGAATGGATGAATTATCCGATACCGATAAGCTTATTGTTGCAAGAGCTAGGAAGATTCAAAAATTCATGTCTCAACCGTTTTTTGTTGCTGAACAATTTACCGGTACTCCAGGAAGATATGTGGGCTTAGAGGACACAGTTTCTGGGTTTGATGCTATCCTAAAAGGTGAGGTTGATGAGTTGCCAGAAAATGCATTTGCTTATGTGGGTACGATAGATGAAGCAATTGAAAAGCATAAAAAATCAGCCGCTTAATGGCTTCGTATAAGGTAGACATAGTAACACCAATTCGGGAGGTAAAACTTGATAATGTTGGTTACTTGCGGTGCCCTGGCATAGATGGCTCATTCGGCATTATGAATGATCATCGAGAGGGGATTTTTGCATTGTCAGTTGGTGAAATTAAAGTCTCTATAAATGGGAAAAGTGAATATTACGCAACTGGAGGAGGATTTGCTGAAATTTTCAATAATTCTGTAAAACTTCTTGTAGAATCTTTAGAAAAATCAAATGAGATTGACCCCGATCGTGCTAACAAATCTCTTGAAAGAGCACGGCAAAGGAAAACTGAACCAAATACCGAAATTAATAATGCTAGAGCTGAAGCATCTCTAGTTCGTGCTTTGAATCGTTTGAGAGTATCAAAAAGATAATCATTAATTCAGGTACAATTATTAAAACCGCTTGTAAGTTAAAGCGGTTTTTTTATTAAAAATTTTAATTAAATATGTTTAAACGAACACATAATTGCGGGGATTTAAGGTCCTCAGAAATAGATAAAAAAGTAATATTGAATGGATGGGTAAATAAGGTTCGACTACATGGACAAGTTGTTTTCATTGATTTACGTGATAGATATGGTAAAACACAGATTGTGTTTGATGCTGATAATTACCATAATGAATTTGAAGAAATAAAGAAAATATCGATGGAAGATGTTTTATCAGTAAAAGGCTTAGTAAGATCAAGAATTGAGTCAGCAATTAATCCAAACTTATCGACAGGTAAAATTGAAGTTATAGTTTCTGAATTTATCATGCTTAATGAATCCGCCCCTTTGCCATTTATGCTAGATAACCGAGAAAATGCTGAAGAGGATTTAAGATTAAAATACCGCTACCTCGAACTTAGAATGGAAGAGCTTCAAAAAAACCTTCTAATACGACATGAAGCATACCAAGCAACAAGAAATTATTTATCGGAAAATAAATTTGTTGAAGTTGAAACCCCCATTTTAATGAAATCAACTCCTGAGGGGGCTCGAGACTATTTAGTGCCAAGCAGGGTGCATAAAGGTAAATTTTATGCTCTACCGCAATCACCACAGATTTACAAGCAAATTCTAATGATTTCTGGATATGATCGATATTTTCAGATCGTAAAGTGTTTTAGAGATGAGGATTTAAGAGCGGATAGACAACCAGAGTTCACTCAAATAGATATGGAAATGTCATTCGTTGATGAAGAGGATATTTTTAATCAAATGGAGGGATTAACCCAACATATTTTTGAAACCGTCTTAAATGTAAAACTACCTGATTACTTTCCAAAAATTACCTATCAAGATGCAATGGAAACATATGGTTCTGATAAACCCGATTTAAGGTATGACCTAAAATTAATTGACCTTAAACATTATACTGATCTTTCAGAGTTTAGGGCATTTAATTCTGTGGAAAGAGTTAAAGGTATTATCGTAAAGGGCGGTGAAAAGTATTCTAGAAAGATAATTGATGAGCTAACTGAATTCATTAAAAAATATAAGGCTAAAGGATTAGCTTGGATGAAATTGAAAAATAGTTCATTCGATGGTGGTATATCAAAATTCTTTTCTGCTGAATTGCAAAAAAAGATGCAAGTTGAATTGAATATTAAAAGTGGTGACATCCTTTTTATGGTTGGAGATCAATCAAAAATTGTGCTTAATGCTTTGGGCCATTTAAGAAGTGAAATTGCGAAAAGAGAAGAATTAATAAGCATGAATAAATATTATCCTGTATGGGTAACAGAATTTCCTATGTTTGATTACGATGATAAGAATGAATGTTATACAGCAATACACCATCCATTTACCGCTCCAAGGACAAAAGACATCAATTTACTAGAGACTGAACCTTCCAAAGCGCTTAGTAGAGGTTATGATTTAACGATGAATGGATATGAAATTGCTGGCGGTTCTATTAGAATTCATAGCCCAAAGGTCCAAGAAAAGATATTTTCCTTGTTAGGTCTAAGTAAGGACGATGCAATAGATAAATTTGGATTTTTAGTTGAGGCTCTATCTTATGGAGCACCACCACATGGTGGGATTGCATTTGGATTTGACAGGCTAGTAATGTTGTTGGCAGGTACAGAAAATATTCGAGATGTAATTGCTTTTCCAAAAACTACCTCTGCAACATCATTGATGGATGAAAGCCCTAGCAATGTGAGTGAATCTCAACTACAAGACTTGGGAATTTCAATAGAAAATCAGTAATATATTTAAATATTTACCTTTTAGGTCTTGTAAGAACTAAAAACATAAAGGACGCTAACCCGCCTGAGCTAAAAATCATGCACATGACCATTATTTGATACCTCACTGAGATTAGTGGAGACACTCCTGAAAGAATTTGTCCTGTCATCATCCCAGGTAGAGAAACTAGACCTACAGCGAAAAGAGAATTTAGGATAGGAATTAAAGATGCATTAAAAGCAGTCTTTTCTGCATCTTTATATTTAACACCTCTATCTATTTCAGCTTGTATTCTTTCAGATGCGAGACTCACACAATTCATTGCACTAGACAATATCATACCTGCTATAGGAAGGACAAAACGGGGTATATACCATGGATTTAATTGTAATATTAGTTGGGTGACAATAAAAAAAACGGGACCGCTTCCAAATGCGATTGCAATAAGAGCATATTTAAATAAATTAAATCTTTTCTTCTCAATTATCCTTAATGCTATCCAACTAGCCATTATAATCATAAATAATAATGAAAATAAGATTATAGCTGATGTATTTGAATTGAAAATATAAGATAATAAATAACCTATTGTAATTAACTGCAATACCATTCTAAATAAAGCATGTAGGGAATTCTTCCAATCCAGTGACCAAGAAAAAAGGATCAAAGATACAATTCCAGACGGTATAAAGATGATTAATAAGCGCGAAAATGGTATTGAAATGATTGCTTCATTCATAATTATAGTCAGTGATGTTTAAAGTTTTATATTTTTTTCATAAAATCGATATTGCAAATAAAAACTATAGTAAAGAAGGTATAAATAACCATAATGATAAATTTTTAATTTTTTCAATGTCACTGGTATTCAGGTAAAATCATATAATAGATAAAACAAAAAAGATAAGGATAAAAGCTATTATGCCTCCCATAAGACTATTTTTTTGAGATTTGAGAAACAAATCCAAGCATGCTGGACGGTGTCATTAATTTGAATGTTAGATTATTGATTTTAACTCGCTTTATTTAAAAAGTTTATCTATTTGGGAAACAAGATTTTTTAAACATAATTCGATCGTTCTTTGCATCTCTAATCCACTATACCAAAAAGAATTTGACCAAACCAAACTTCCAGTATTTAAATCAGTTAATTTAATCAGTACTCCAACTCGACACTGGGAATATTCGACTTTATTGCCTTCTTTAATGTTACCAGCATGGGTAGTGATTGTTGATGTTTGAGTATGGTTTGAGTTTTTTTCTTTATATTCATCATCCTGCTCGGATAATTGTTTAATTATAGTTTTTGTATAACCTCGATCTTCATGTCGGTAAGGGACTACAATCATTTTAGAGTCAGTAAATTCGGTAATGACGCAAGACAATAAAAGTTTGCCGGTATTTCTTCCGATTATGATATTTGACTGATTAACATTGTAGCCAAACTTTAAAAAATTATGTGTTAGGTTTGCAAAAATCATCTTTCCTGATCCAGTAGAATTTGAAAAATCTTCGATTATATCGATGTTTATTTTTCCTACATTTTTGAAATTATAATTATTATTTATTGCGGGGCTGTGAGGGCTAATCCAACATGATGAAAAAAAAAGGATAACCGAAATTAGAAATGTGTTTTTCACTAATTTTTTGAAAGATTCTTGATATGGATCTTAGCTTCTCGTTTAATGTTTAAGTCTTTTGAATATTTAAGACATTTTTTCCAAGCTATTCTTGCCTTTAGAGGCTCATCGAGCATTTCATATGTTAGTGCTTTTAATCTAAAAAGCTCAGGGTTTTTCTGATTGTTATTTTCAGCTTTGCTTATATGTACAAGTGCTTCTTTGTAGTTCCTGCTTTTTATTGCAAGAGTAGCTTTAGATAAAAAACTATTATCATCCTTGCTAAACAAAAAAGAAATAAATAGAATAGTAAATATTTTTTTCATAGTGTTCTTCTTTTAATTCATTCAAAGAGAATAGGCTCATTTTTTAAAAGAGTTTCAGCCTTTTTTTGATAGAAAAAGTTATCAGCCATAATCTCAGGGTATTCATTTAAGTCTGCTTCTACTATTGTTTTAAGTATGTTATGGAAATCTTCCCGTTTACCTGCTTTCTGAAAATAAAATTGAGCCATTAATACTTTATTTCCAAGAAATTCCGGATGAGCTGTCACTGCTTGATCAAAATAAGTTTTAGACTGTGATAACTCAATACCAGGTATTCTAGTGTATAATGATCCAAAAAATCTATAAGGACCGCCAAAATAAAACCCAGGATCAAGGCTGATTACACGATGCATTATTACTTCCAGTAATTCCCTGTGTTTAAGTCTTTCTAAAACAGGTTGGTTATTTAAATACATAGCTAAATTAACGCCCCACCAATACAAACCTGGAACTATAGATAATGGTGCATCTGCAATTGCCGATAATAATCTAAATGAACTATCACCTTTTGATAAATTATAAATAGGTATAAAGTCTTCATGTGAAATTACTGCTTTTTTAGAAGATTGACTGCCTTGAAAAAATATTGAATCTTGAGTATGGATATCATTTTCGAAAAAGTATGCTCTTGAAAAAGAGATTTGGCTATAAAGAACAGATAAGTTAAAATCATTGTCTCGTTGCTTATAAGCTAGGTTAATGAAATGTTCAGCTTTATTAAATGCTGAAGAATCTATTCTTTGATCCCATAACAGCTTACCCTCTTTGATTAAATAATCAACATTTTGAACTTTTGCTCTGGATTGAATAGTATTTGATGAACAGTTTATTCCAAATGAAAACAGAGAGTAAATTGATATAACGCTTAATATATGTTTTGAGTATAATATAATAATTGAACCTAATTTTAGGTGTGAAATTAAATGATAAATAGAAAATTGGAAAAGATCATCAATATCAAATACCTAGATCCAGTTTCACTATTGGGTATTGCAGATTGTAATATAAAGTTAGTCATGTCAGAAATCCCAATAAGTATAGTATTAAGAAAAGAAAAGCTAAGAATTACTGGTAAAAAAGATGATGTGGATCAAGCAAACCAAATTCTTAATGAAATGATAGAAACATTAAATAGTAAAGGAAGCTTGGAAAAGGAAGATGTAATAAATCTTATATCAATGATTAGAATACAAGTACGCCAAAAAAGCCAAAAAGTAAGTAACTCACATTATCAAATATGCCATTCGCGGAAAGGTGCTATTGTAACGCAAACAAAAGGCCAAAATAATTATTTTAAAACTGTAAACAAAAATGATGTAGTATTTTGCAATGGACCAGCTGGGACGGGAAAAACTTTTCTTGCTGTATGTTTCGCACTTTCAGCATTAGAACAAAATTTTATAGACAAAATTATTCTATGTCGACCTGCAGTAGAAGCAGGAGAAAATCTAGGTTTCTTGCCTGGAGATCTTAAAGAAAAAGTAGATCCTTATCTAGCTCCATTGTACGATGCATTAAATGTATTACTCGAACAAAAAAAAATAATTAGATTATTGGAATCTAAAATAATTGAGATCGTTCCTTTGGCGTACATGAGAGGTAGAACATTAGATAATTCTTTTATGATTTTAGATGAAGCACAAAATTCAACTATTACGCAAATGAAAATGTTTTTGACTCGATTAGGAGTTGGATCAAAATCTATAGTAACCGGAGATGTAACACAGATAGATTTAAATTCTAAAGAAGAATCAGGTCTTATCCAAGTGACAAAGGTCTTAAATGGGATAAAGGGTATCGGGTTTGTCAATTTAAATCAAAATGATGTTGTCAGACATCATCTTGTAAAAAAAATCATTGAAGCTTATGATAGATTTTAAATAATTACATATGGAAATTCATTTAATACTTAACGTAGCTTTTATTAGACTTAAAAATTAATTTAAAAAAAACTATTAAATATGAACTCACATTCAGTTATTTTGAAAGCCAGACGCACTCCCATTGGGTCTTACATGGGTAATTTTGCATCATTTTCAGCGTCTGAGCTAGCGTCATTTGTTATACAAGATATTCTAAAAGATGAAAGATTGGATCCAGATTTAATAAACGAAATTATTCTTGGGAATGTACTATCTGCTGGGCAAGGTCAAGCGCCTGCAAGACAAGCTGCTCTAAAAGGAGGTTGCAAAAACTCGATTGAGGCATTAACGATTAATAAGATGTGCGGATCTGGTCTGAAAGCAATAATGTTAGCTGATCAAGCTATCAAAACAGGAGAATCAAGCATTTTATTAGCTGGAGGGATGGAGAGCATGTCCAATGCGCCGCATATATTGACAAACTTTAGACAGGGGAAAAGATTGGGACACTCTCAGGTGGTTGACAGCTTAATTCATGATGGGTTATGGGATGTTTACACTAAGCAACATATGGGAAGCTGTGCAGAGCTATTAGTATCTGAACGCAATTATAGCAGACAAGAACAAGATAAATTTGCTATCCAATCATATGAAAAGGCGCATAAAGCACATAAGAAAAATTTATTAGAAAATGAGATTGTTCCTATTCCAATTAAGAATTTAAAAGGAGAAAATATTTTAATTACAAAAGATGAAGAACCTTTTAAGCTTAATCAAAAAAAGGTTCCTCATCTTAAACCTGCTTTCAAAACGGGAGGATCTATTACAGCTGCAAATGCATCTAAACTGAATGATGGTGCTGCTGTCCTTTTAGTAACAAATGAGAATCAGGCAAGTAAGTTAGGGATAAGACCCATTGCCAAAATTATTGCTCATGCTTCTGTTGCCCATGAGCCAGAATGGTTTACTACCGCTCCTGCAAAGGCAATAAAAAAAGTATTAGAAAAAGCAAATATGGACAGAAAAAATATTGACTTATGGGAAGTGAATGAAGCTTTTTCAGCGGTAGCAATGGCTGTAAAAGATGATTTTAAAATTCCCTCGCAAAAAATAAATATTTATGGAGGTGCTGTCGCTTTGGGGCACCCTATAGGAGCTTCTGGAGCTAGAATACTTACTACCCTATTAAATGGAATGGAAAATAAAGCAGCCAAAAAAGGTCTTGCTGTATTATGTATTGGGGGAGGTGAAGCTTGTGCAATGATTATAGAAAAATATGATTAAATCTACATCTTCATTTGATCAGGAGGGTATGATAAAAATGATTAGAGAATTTACAAATTCAGAATTAGCTCCTGGGGTAATTGATAGGGATCGTAACTCAAAGTTTCCAAAAAATCAAATAAGAAAAATGGGCAAATTGGGTTTGATGGGAATGATTGTGTCCAAATTCATGGGGGCTAAGGACTTTACCAGAAATACGGAGTGGAAAGACTTATGAGAGATGCAAAGATTACTGAAATTTATGAAGAAACGTCTGAAATTATAGAATTAGTTATTTCCAGGGAGGTAATGAAATGAAACCAAAAAAAACAATAATTGATTGGGATTCATTAGGTTTTGACTTAGTTGAAACTAGAAGTATGTTCACTGCTAATTGTTCAGTAGGCGGGAATTGGGAAAATGGATCTTTGATTCCTTACGGCAATATAGAATTATCTCCAGCCGCTGTAGTTTTAAATTATGGGCAGGGAGTTTTTGAAGGTACAAAAGCATTCCAAACTTTAGATGGAAGAGTAGTCTTTTTCAGGATAGATAAAAATGCAAACAGGATGAAATGGTCCACAGAACGACTTTGTATGCCTAAAATGGATCATAACTTTTTTATAGATGCTGTCAAAAAAACAGTAAAAGATAATCTTGACTTTATTCCTCCCTATGGAAAGGGCAGCATGTATATTCGTCCGACCGTTTGGGGTATTTCTGCCGCATTAGGAGTTCGTCCAGCAGTAGATTACAGGTTTATGGTATATGTTTCCCCTGTTGGTCCATACTTCAAAGACGATGCTAAATTACTAAACCTAAAAATTGAAACAAATTTTCATCGAGCCGCAGCAAAAGGTATTGGAAATGCCAAAGCAATAGGTAACTATTCAGCATCTTTGTATCCTTTAGCAGAAGCTAAAAAGGAGGGTTTTGATGAAGTGATTTATTTAGATTCTGTATATGAGGATCGAATTGAAGAGATAGGTTCTGCTAATTTATTCGTTTATCATAATGGAATTCTTAAAACTCCCAAGGTTAGTGGATCTATTCTAAAAGGTGTTACCAGAGATTCGGTATGCAAGATTGCTTCCGATATCTTTAAAATTGAAGTTCAAGAAACTGATATATTCTTAAAGGATCTTTTTAATGCAGATGAAGTTTTTTGTACGGGAACCGCAGTGCAGATCACTCCAGTAGGTCAAATAACTCACAATAAGATTGTTTACAAATACAGCAATGGGACTATAGGGCCAATAACACAAAAACTGAAAAAAACTTTAACTCAGATTCAAAATGGAGAAATTAATGATCCTTTTGGGTGGTTATTCCCCCTAAAATCAGAGTAAGAATCTATGTAGGTTTAAAATGATATCAGTATTTGAAAATATGGATTCCAGGGATCATGAAGAAATTGTGTTCTGCAGAGATAAAGATACTGGTCTCAAAGCGATTATTGCAGTACATAATACTACAATTGGCCCTGCATTAGGTGGCTGTAGAATGTGGGCCTACGAAAATGAAGAAGCAGCCCTTAAAGATGTGTTACGTTTATCAAGGGGAATGAGTTATAAGGCGGCTATTGCAGGTTTAAATTTAGGAGGCGGGAAGGCTGTAATTATTGGAGATTCTAAAAAACATAAAAATGAAATATTATTTAGGTCTTTTGGCCGATTTGTCCAAGGATTAGCAGGAAGATATATCACTGCAGAGGATGTTGGTACCAGTGTTAAAGATATGGAGTGGGTTCGTATGGAAACCCGGTACGTTACAGGTATTTCACGTGCATTAGGCGGTAGCGGAGACCCTTCCCCGGTTACTGCAATGGGAACTTGTTCAGGAATCAAAGCAGCTGTAAAAAAATATCTAGGAAAAGACTCTCTTAATGGACTAAAAGTTGGTATCCAAGGATTAGGCCATGTTGGATATCATTTATGTAGATTCCTTAAGAAAGAAGGAGCAAACCTTTTTGTAACAGATCTTTATGAGAGCTCTATAAGGAAGGTTGTAAATGAATTTGGTGCGACCGCTTTAGAAAATGAGGATATTTACGATGCAGATCTTGATATCTATTCCCCTTGTGCTTTAGGTGCAACTCTTAATGAAAAAACCATACCAAGACTAAGATGTTCGATTGTAGCCGGTGCTGCAAATAATCAGTTAAAAAAGGAAGAAATACACTCCAAGATGTTGAGAGATAGAGGCATACTATATGCACCTGATTATGCAATAAATGCTGGTGGCTTAATTAATGTAGCAAATGAAATTGGGGGCTATAACCGCGAAAGAGCTTTTCGCAAAGCAGAGGAAGGAATTTATGATACTCTATTAGCAATATTTAATCGATCAGAAAGTGACGGAGTTACAACTCATTTAGCTGCATTAAAAGTTGCTGAGAAAAGAATGAATGATATTGCTAAATTAAAAAATATATACTTACCTAAAAAAAATGTGATGTTTAAACGTGACAACTATTAACTTGCATCCAAGAAGAGCTGCGAGACAATGCGTTTTAGAAGCTTTGTTCGCCTACCAATTTTCGAAAAATGATAGAATGGAAATTATTGATCAATTAGTGAATGAAAATCCTGAACTAAATGATAATTATGACTTTATTAAACTTCTTTTTAATTGTGTTTTTACAAAAATGCAGTGGGCTGAAAGTATCATTAAATATCATCTTGAAAATTGGGAACTAGAGCGTGTAGCTCTTATTGATAAAATTTTATTGAAAATGGGTATTTGTGAAATTTACTTCATCAAGGATATCCCTCCAAAAGTGACTATTAGTGAGATGGTAGAAATTGCAAAAATTTATAGTACTGATGAAAGTCCCATCTTTATAAATGGTATCTTGGATGCAGTTTTCAAAGAATATTTAAAGAAAAATAAAGAGTAGGTTTTAAAAATGATATTATCAAAAATATTTGGTACAAAATCCGACCGAGAAATAAAGAAATTATCTACTGAAATAGATAAAATCAATCAATCCTATGAATCATTTTTAAAAAAATCTGATAAAGAACTAAAAGATAAGACTAACGAGCTTAGAGATTACGTTGTCAAAACTCGCCAAAAAACAGAAGAACAAGTTAAAGATATAACTGAAAAAAAAATCAGGTATGAAAAAATCTTAAAAGCTGAGCAAGATGCTCTAAACTCAATAATGATAGATGCATTTGCTATTGTAAAGGTTGTATGTAAGAGAATGTGTGGTGAATCCTGGAATGTTTCTGGTCAAAATGTATCATGGAATATGATCCCTTATAATGTCCAGATTCTAGGAGCTATTATTCTCCATAAGGGTAAAGTAGCAGAAATGAAAACAGGTGAAGGTAAAACACTAGTAGCAACAATGCCTATATATCTAAATGCACTGACAGGTCGAGGAGTCCATGTCGTTACAGTGAATGACTACCTAGCACAACGAGATGCCGAATGGATGGGAGAAGTATATAAAAGATTAGGTTTAACTGTGGGCTATATTTTGAACTCAATGGATAATACGAAAAGAAGAGAAATGTATGATCGAGACATTACTTATGGCACTAATAATGAATTTGGTTTTGATTATTTGCGTGATAATATGGCCTTGCAGTCGGAAGATAAAGTGCAAAGGGGACATTCATTTGCAATTGTAGATGAGGTTGATAGTGTATTGATCGATGAAGCACGCACTCCTTTAATCATTTCCGGCGCAGTTGACACACCTGTAGATGAAACTTTTACTAAGCTAAAACCAGGTGTACAAAATTTGGTAAAAAAACAAACATCTTTAGTTTCAGATCTTGTGAAGGAAGCTAGGATGTACATTGATCAGAAAGATGAAGAAAAAGCGGGTCTTAAATTATTACAGGCTCAGCGAGGAATGCCAAAACATCGACAAGTAATGAAAATATTTCAAGAAACGGGGATGCTGAAACTAGCTCAAGAAGTTGAATCTACATATACACGTGATAAAAAAATGCATGAGGTTGACGATATATTATACTTTGCAATTGAAGAAA
>MDTE01184682.1_pt1 | contig 11599 bp, 8 predicted proteins | sample 811231 | NCBI WGS metagenome assembly MDTE01 (sample SAMN05326651, study PRJNA326480) | marine metagenome | isolation source: seawater | place: Indian Ocean: Red Sea | collected 2010
AGGGAGTTCGGCCGCCGCTAGAAAATGGGAAGGTTGGGATGGGGGCCACCTCACTGAATGGCCCCGGTGCTCAGAAACCTAGACGTTGCGTCGGGGGCCGTTGCGGGGGTCGGAGGCGGGGTGGAAGATGGAATCCTCGCTGGCGAATTCCTGGTTGGCGGCTGCCTCCTGCTTGCCACGGAAGCGGCCCAACATGCCCAGCGGTCCACCGGCGATGGCCACAGCGGCTACGCCCAGGCTCATCTTGGCCAGAAAGCTCCGGCGGGACTCGCCGGGCTTGTTCTCAGTTGCTTTGTTTCCGGGTTCCCTGTTTCCGGTTTCAATATGGTCTGCCAAGGTATTCTCCTACCGGTCTACCCTCGCCGGGCGCCGGTCTGCTGAGTCCAGATAGATTGTACAAGACGGGCAGGGATTTGCAACACCGCTGGCGGGCACGAATTAGGCCGGATTGCCTCCGGCGTCGTCGATGACCATCTGGGCCACCTGGTTGCCCATACGTACCGAGTAGTTGGTGCCCCGGTCTTCGGGGTATATCTGGGTGGTGTTGGCCAGGTACAGGCCCCTGTGGGGCGTTCGGTGGTCCGGTATTCCGGAGCCGTAGTTCACGCCCACGATCGGTTGGGCGCCGTCCAGCTTGTGGTGGTGCCGCTCCAGTACCCAAGACGGGTCGAAGTCCGGGTTGATCTTCTTCAAGTGGGGCACGAATAGCTCGAACAGGTCCTCTGCTGATTTCTGGTACAGCTCGCTGTCCCGGCTGGGATAGTTGCTGATGTAGAGGATGTGCTTGCCGCCGTACAACTCCCGGTCGATCAGGTTGGTGTGCTCGATGAGGGCCACAAAGGGCATCTCCGGGTCGGCGATGTTCAGCCAATATTTATCGGTGAACTGGCGGTCCAGCACAAGCACCATCAATACCGCCGACAGGTACTGGGTGCCCTCCAGTTTGCTGAGGTAGTCCTGGGGCATTTCCGGTGCCAGCCTGGTGAACACGTAGGACGGCGTGGTGGCGATGACCGCGTCATACTCCCGCCGTTCCCCTTCGCCGCCATCGAGCCGCACGTCCAAGGCGGTGGCCCTTCCCTCCGACTCGACGATACCTGTAACCGTGGCGGAAGTGTGTATCTCGCCACCCTGGTCCCTGACCCGCTGGGCGAGGACGTCGATAACTTCACCGAAGCTGCCCATGGGATAGCCGAGGCGCTCCTTCTGGCCGCCCTTGCCCCGGGAGGCCACCCGCAGATAGACCTTGCCCCAGATCCAGGTCATGGAGACGCGGTCGTAGAACTCTCCGAATTTGCCCCGCAGCATGGGTTCCCAGATGACCCGGTAGGCGTTTTGGCCCATGCGCCGCTCCAGCCAGTCCTTGGCGGTGATGGACTCGAATTTCCGGTAGTTGCGCGTCTTCTGCAGGAGCAGCGTCCAGAGTCCGACCCTGATGCGCTGGAAGAAGCCCAGGGGTTTGAAGCGCAGCAGGTCCATGGGGGTGGCGAAGTCCCAGATCTTCCGGTCGTAGTAAAAGCCGACGCTGGACTCGAGCCAGGCCAGCTTTTCGCCCAACCCCAGCTCATGGATCAACTCGGTGATCTCGGTGTCGCTGACGAAGAGGTGGTGGTAGCCCCGCTCCAGGCGGCCTCCGTAAACATCGAAGGTGGAGGCCTGACCGCCCAAGAAGTCGGACTGTTCGAAGACCTCCGCGTGGTGGCCATTCTTCGTTAGGTGGTGGGCTGCGGCCAGACCGGCCACTCCGCCGCCGATGATTCCTACTCGCATCAATCGTCCTCCGCGGCCGCCTCGCCCGCCAGCCCCGGTGCCGTTTTTGGGCCGGCCACAGCCTTGGTGTCCGCCATCTGCCGCAGGGACAGGTTGCTCCGCCACAGGAGCACCAGCCCCACCACGTTCACCGGCAGCCATAGGGCCACCAGATGTAGAAAGCCGCTGTAGGCCAGGGCCACCTCGCCGCCCACGCCCACGGCGATGAGCGTGCGCTGGGCCACGGCCTCAAAGGGCCCGATGCCGCCCACAAAACTGGGTATGGCCGTCGCCAGGTTGGACGTTGCGGTGAGCAGCAGGGCCACCAGCAGGAGCTTCCACACCGAGCTGAAGTAGTCGTCGATGCCAAAGGAATAGGCCAGTAGGAAGTACATGGCCCCTTCCAAGAACCAGACGGGCAGAGAGTAGATGAACAGGCCCAGATGTTTGCTGGGCGAATTGAGCACCGACAGGCCCTGGACGAAGGTCCAGTAGAGTCGTTTCACGGTGGGCCGGGGTCCCGGCGGCACGATGTTCAACCAGCCTTCCACCTGGACGGCGAAGGCGGCGGAACTGCCGAGGAGGGTGAAGAAAACCAGCAGGGTGGCGAAGGCTGAGACGGTGAGGATGATGGAGACAACACCCAGGGAACGGGACGTTTCCGCCAGGCCGTCGAACTCGCCCAACAGCAACAGGAAGGGCGCGGAGACCGCCGCAAAGGCCAGGAGGGTGATGCCGTCGTAGACCCGCTCCACCGCGACGGTGGCCAGGGCCGAGCTGGTGCTCAGGTCTTCCCTGCGGGCCAGGTAATGGGAGCGGACAATCTCTCCCAGGCGCACGGGCAACAGGTTGTTGGCCATGTAGCCGATGACCACCACCGGATAGAGACGCCGGACGGGAATGGCGGCTATGGGCGTGAGTAGATATTTCCAGCGGACGGCCCGGAACAGCACGGCCACGAAATAGATGGCGATGGACGGCGCCAACAACCCGTAATCGGCTTCTTGGAGGGAGTGCCAAAGCTCCCCCATATCCACCTGGTAGAGGAGGATGAGCAGCAGGGCCAGGCTGATACCGGCGCCCAACCAAAACTGCCAATTCATGGAGATCAACTAACCTGGTCCTTGGTTTGAGGCTGAATACCAGTATACCCGGTGTGTGCCGGCGGCACGCTCACCCTATCGCTGGAAAGTGAAGTAATCGCCGGTGAACCAGTCCCGGTCCAGCTCCCGGAAAATCCAGTACTCCATCACGTCGCGCCAGGCCTGTCTGCTGGTGGCAACGTCCTTGAAGAAGTCAAAGTCCCGGCTCAACTCGTCCCGCCATTCCTCCTCCTGCCGGGCCTCGGTGGGTCTGCGGTAGGACTCGGGGAACCATAGAAGGCTGTGTTGCGACTGACTCTTCTCGTACTCTTCCAGCTCAACCCCGCCCCGCTCGGCATGGTCGGAGGTCATCATGAGCAGGTCGGGCACGAAGTCCTCTTCCCCCGGCTTCTCATCCAGCGAGTTACAGCCCTCGTTCCAGCCGTCGTCCTCCTTCTGCTTGAAGCAGGTGAACCGCAATTGGCCTGCCCGTTCCGCATCCCTGACGTACCACTGGAAGGGGTACCAAACGTCGTAGTCCACCTCCACCGGACGCCGCGTCTCGAATGGCTGGCGTTCGGTGTCCGGGACAGCGGAAAAGATCTGTGTATCCATGGCGGCAAATGTCTCTTGTAGGTCGGACCCGCCCTGGGCATAGACCAGGATCTCAACCACCGAGTCGTCGTAGGTGTAGCTGGCCCGCATTCCGCTCCAGACGCCGAACCCCAAGAGCAGGGCAGCCACGCCCAGCGCCGCCGCCGCTCCGCCCCGGGCAGATGAAGTCACGCGCACCAGATAGGCCCCCGTCAGCACCGCAAATACCGACCCGGCCAAGACCGTCCAGTGCTGCGCGCCTAGACCGCTGTCCGTGTAGGCGTACAGGAAGAACAGCCCGCCCAAGAGGGCCAAGGGCGCCAGCAAGAATAACGCGCCCGCCCCCAATCGCAGGGCCTGCCCCCAGCGGACCGAGTCCACCAGTTCCCCCAGGAACTTGGCTGCAAGGAAGATCATGGGCAGGGTGATGTTGACCAACAGCCAGGGCATCTTCTCGCTGGCCGTGCTGTAGGCCAGGAAGGTTATCCCAGCCCAAAGGGTCAATAGCAGCCCCAGAATGTCCCCGCGCTTGATGAAATAGAAGGCCCCGGCGATGGCGAAGACCACCGGCAGCAGTTCGTAGACCGGCATCCCCACGAAGTAGTAGTACCAGGGCTGGTTACCCCGGGCCACGTCCTGTTGGGCCACCCAGTAACCCATGCCCTGCCAGGACCCGCTGAACAGTCCCGCCAGGTTGGTGAAGAGTGTGGTGTAGAGGGCCGCCCAGATGACGTAGAAGATGCCGGCACAGACGAGCCACACTCCCCCCAGCCAACGCACGCCCACCACCACGGAAAGAATTATCGTCCCGGAGAGTACTCCCAGGGCGACCACGTAGTTGGCTGGCAGACCGTTGGACGCCGCACCGATGGTTATCTCCCTGGGCAGTATGCCGTCCACCACCGCCTGCAGGTCCAACACCGGGGTGAACAGCACGGCGTAGAGGGCGGTCGCGAAGGCGGGCAGGAACAACAGCAGGGTGCTCCGTTGGGCGTCGTAGCGGTGGTAGACCAGGGCTGAGAGGCCGCCGGCAACCAGGAGGATACCCAGTGTCAGGTCCAGGGCGGGCACTCCGCCCGTCGTTATCAGGTCGGCTATGGGGCGGAACATCAGAATGGCCACACCTGCGCACACAGCCAGCGGCGCCCCTACCAGGCACGGGATGCGCCGGTTGTCTGTGGGCCCACGGCTTAACAGCCAGCCCAATACCCCGAGGCCAACTGCCACGGCAGCGATATGGACGCCTACGGGCATGTCCTGCACCGGCAATAGCAGGGTGGAGCCCTCCCAGGCCGGAGCGCCCACCAGTCCCGAGGTGCCGTCCACGTTGGCCACGTTCTTGCCGGTTATCGGGTCGGGGTTGGTCAGGGTCAGGCCAAGGGCGTCTTGGAACAGGCCGGAAACGGCCGACCACTGGGGCAGGGTTAGCGTTACCAGAAGCAGGAAGAACCCGGTGGGAGGGCCCACATGGGAGAGCTTGGTACGTCCCAGCGCCCAGGGCAACAGGTCGCCGATGGAGACCAGGAACAGGAGCAGTCCGAAGACCGCCACCACCAGATACGCCGTCTCCTTGGTGGCGAACATCAGGGCCAGCACGGCCGACGCCAGGTACAGATAGCGGCGGTGTCCCTCGTGGATGTAGCGCCACATCAGCACCAGTAACGAGGCCGCGAAGAAGGCCATGATGATGTCGTTGCGCCCGAAACGGCTGAAGTAGAGCAGTGTGGGCGACATGGCCAGCATCACCGCCGCCAGGAAGGCCCCGGAGCGGCCGATGTAGTCGCGGAAGAAGTAGGGCACCGCCACCAGGGCCGTGCCGAAGATGATGTAGACCAGCCGGGATGTGAAATCGGTATCGCCGAATATCTTGAAGATGAGAGCCGTCAGCTCGATCTGGAAGGGGCCGTGCATCCAGGGCGAGTGGATGTAGTCGGTGCCGAATATCCAGGGCCAGCCCAGGAAACCGCCGCCGCTCTCAGCCAACCGCCAGGAAAAATGGAGGTGGATGGCCTCGTCATAGTGCATGGTGCGGTCGCCCAGTTCCCAAAGGCGCATGACCAATGCCACCAGCACAATGGCCAGGAACCCGAACTCCAACCGGCCGAAGTTGCGGCCTGTCAGTAGGCGGGAAATCTGGGTCTTGGGGGAGAGGGCTGAGCGCATACCGGCCGTTGCCCTTGTCACCCTCATCTGTTTGCTGCCGTGGTGTCTGCCATTTCGTAAATAATTACGCCGCCCTGCTCAAAGGCGGTTTTCAAAAACTCGCTGTGATTTGCCAGATATTGCCCGCCGTAGGATTGCCGCTCGCGGGGGCCCAGGTAAACGTAGCGCACATCGTAGCTGGCCAGCAACCGTTTTACCGCCTCTCCGTCTTCACTGGAGTAGATGGTCTTAACGTCCTCCTCGCGGCCCTGGAATACCTGGGAGGAGCTGCGCCACTGGAGTTCGTGACCCTTCCACCCCAGGATGGTGGGGAGGCCGGTGGCAGAGGAGACCCGGCTAAACTCCGAGTAGTCGTCGCCCACCGCCTCGATGATGCGCCCCCAGCCGGCCTCGTCCCGCAGCCAGGAAATCGCCGCGTATTCCTCTGGGTTGGACTGCTGGATGAAGTCTAGACCGTCCAGGGTGTTGTCGCTGGCGGTGTAGCCGTCCCGGAGCAGACCGGTGCGGTCCAAAACCGCGCCCACGGAGTAGTAGAAGGACGCCACCAGCAAGACCGCCACTGAACCCACCCAGAGCAAACGGCCGCCCTGCAACACCCGGCCAACCCTGGCCGGAACCTGCAGGCCGGAGCGCACCGACCACAGGTAGTAGAGTCCGTAGGAGCTGACGATACCCAGAAGGAGCCAGGCCTGGTAGTAGGTCTTGAAGACGGTGTTCATCCGTCGGAACCCGCCGCCGAACTGGTCGACTATGTAGAAGAGTTCCGCGCCCACCAGCAGGTAGAAGGCCAGCCCGGCCAACAACAGGGGGAAGGCGAGCACCGGGCCGTTGGAAAGGCGCACACGCTGCATGAGGCTGAAACCGGCCAGAGCCACCAGGGCCAGGCCGGGTATGACCAGGATGATGCGGCCGCCAATTTCGCCGAAGGCGGCCCGAGTACCGTCGTCGAACCAGGTCACGAAGAAGGCCACGCCCATCCAGACCAGGAAGGGCACCAATACAATCATTGTCACCAGCACCGCCGCCGTAGTGTCGCTGTCGCCTGGCCGTTTCAGGGACAACGCCTGGCGGAACAGGAACGAAACGGTGATCAGGATGAACGGCCCCAGCACCAGGAACAACAGGAAGGGCCGGGTGTTCACCTCCCTCAAGGGCAGCAGCCCCGACGTCGGAGCATCGAAGCTGTCGTAGAAGGGCAGGAACATCACCACTGCCAAAACCAGCACCGGCAGGATGACCACGGCGGCGTCCATGGCTGCCAAGGCCAGGTTACCCTCCCGGTCGCCGAAGGCTTTGACCAGGGCCGTGGCAGCCAATACCGCGGCCATAACCGGCAGGTCCCACAGGTTGATGAAGGCCAAAGACCCGATGAACAGGGCTATTGCCGCCGCCTCCCAGGGGTGGGTCCTCAGCCAGTCCAGGCCCAGCCGTTGGGTTGACAGGGACAGGTTGAGGCAAAGCCCCAGTCCCAAGACCATGAAGGGCAGGTTCACCACGTGGGGGTGGAGGTCCCCCAGGATGAAGCTGAACATGGGGAACTCGGTGATGGTGTAGTCCAGGCTCTGGCCGCCGGACAGCGTGTCTATGACCCGGCTGGCCCGGAACCACCACCACGGGCCGTCGGGAAAACCGCCCGAGCCGCCCTCCAGGCCCGTCAGCCCCTTGATGCCCAGCCAGCCCCAGAACCCCTCGCCGCCCCAGCCCCGCAGTTGGACGAACTCCATCGCTCCTTCCAGGTTCCCGGCCAGGAGCACCAGGGCCGGGGCTACGCAGCCGAAGACCATGCCGGCAGTGCGGGTCCCGCCGGACAGGCGGACCAGGTTGTAGACCAGCCCGAATGTGCCCATGGCGGCCATTGCGGGCACCAGGGCGATGCCCAGGTTGTACCCGGAGCTGGAGACCACTCCGGTCAGCTGCGACAGGAACGCCACCATGAAATGGCCGAAGTAGTAGTAGCTGATGGAGTTCCCAGAGAGCCATGGGTCCTCGGGTGGGAAGTAATCGCTCTGGAGTACGGCGCCGATGAAGGCCAGGTCCATGGGCTTTTCCGTGTGGTTGATGGCCGGGGCCTCGGAGACGATTCCCAGCCACAACAGGAAGAACCCGATGAAGACCACTTCGGTAGCGACCAGTACCGGCCAGTGCTCACGGGCAAAGTCTTTTAACTCGGTAAGGATGCGCCGGTACAAGAAAACGCTGGGTGCGGCGGCGACGGCCAGCATGACGATGATGGTGAGCTGGGTGTTGGGGGCGATGTGGGTCAGGCCCAGCACCCACAGGAGGTAGGAGAAAAAGACCAGGGCCGCCGGTTTGGCTAGGGTCATGCCCCGGTCGGGCAGACGCCGGAACAGCAGGAAGGCGGCGGGCAGGGCCAGGATGCCCAGGGCCTCGATGGCCACGAACCAACTGAGGGCTTCTAACATGGCCTAGGTCTCCCTGGGGGAGAGGGAGGGGTCAGGAAACGGGGGCCAGAAGGGAGTCCACGAAATCGTGGGAGTCGAAGGGCGCCAGGTCGGTCACACCTTCGCCCGTGCCAATGAACAGTATGGGCACCTGTAGTTCTTGATTGATGGCAAGAACTATGCCGCCCCGGGCTGTTCCATCCAATTTGGCCAGGAATATGCCGGTACAATCCACTGCTCCCTTGAATGACTTGGCCTGGGCCAGTCCGTTGTGCCCGGTGGTGGCGTCCAGGGTCAGGATGACCTGGTGGGGCGCGCCGGTCTCCATCCGGGCCAAAACCCGGTGCACCTTGCGCAGTTCCTCCATCAGGTTGGACTTGGTGTGCAACCGGCCGGCGGTGTCGATGATCAACACATTGGCGCCCCGGGCCTTGCCCGCCTGGTAGGTGTCGTAGGCCACAGCGCCGGGGTCCGCGCCGGGTTCGTGGCTTATAACATCTACGCCGATCTGCCTGCCCAGGATCTCCAACTGCTCGGCGGCTGCGGCGCGGAAGGTGTCCGCCGCCCCCAGAATCACCTTCTTACCCTCTTGGGTGAAGTGATGGGCCAATTTGGCTATGCTGGTGGTCTTGCCCACCCCGTTCACGCCCACCATCAGTATCACATACGGGCCGGTGACCTCAGTCTCATCCATCCAGAGAGATTCGGCGTTTTCAGACTCGATGCCCGCCACGAGAGATTCTTTCAGCGACTCGAAGACCTGGTCGCCCGACTGCAGGCCCTTGTCCTTCACGGTAGCCTTTAGTTCCTCGATGATGCGCAGGGAAGTGTCCACACCAACATCAGAGGAAATCAGAATCTCCTCCAGTTCTTCCCAGACGGCCTCGTCCAGATTGGAGGAACGGAGCACGCTGAATATCCGTCCGAACCACCGCTCACGGCTGGGCTTCACCGCGTCCTGGGTGTGTTCGATGTTCTCTTGCCTGTTGCGTTTGAAGAATCGGAGCATCTGTCGTCCTGGGTGTTGATTAGGCTTGGCCGGTGAAGGCCGCCAGGGCCGACCTGGCCGCCGCGCTTTCGGCATCGGACTTCTTGCCGCCGGAGCCGGCGCCCACTACCTGGTCGTTGACCAGCACCTCCACGGTGAACACCGGGCCGTGATCGGGGCCCTCGCTGCTCACCAGGCGGTACTTGGGCGGCTCCATGCCCTGACCTTGGACCATCTCTTGGAGGCGGGACTTGGGGTTCTCGGGAGGCGCGCCAAGTTCCTCGGCCCGGTTCAGCTCGGGGTCCATCAACTGGAGGACGAACTGGCGGGTGAACTCGTTGCCCTGGTCGATGTAGATGGCGGCGACCAAGGCTTCGAAGGCGGAGGACAGCACCGAGTCCTGACGGTGGCCCTCGGTGGTCTCCACTCCTCTACCCACAATCAGGAAGTCGGCCAGGTTGATGCGGCGGGCAACGTCGGCCAGGGTTTCCTTGCGGACCAGGGATGAGCGGGTCTTGGTCAGCTTGCCCTCGTCGGACTGGGGGAAGCGGCGGTACAGTTCTGTGGAGATGGCAAGTTCCAGAACGGCGTCGCCCAAAAATTCCAGACGCTCGTAGCACTCGGTGGGGTCTAGGTCGTTCTCGTTGCAGTAGGAACTGTGGACCAGGGCCAAGCGAAGCAGGCTGGGGTCCTTGAAGGAGAACCCCAGCAAAGATTCAAGGGCTTTGAAGGAAGCCCGGTTGTCCTTAGATGACACCATGCGGCCACGGGGGCTGGGGCCGTTTGAATTCGCCTACGTGGTCAAACTGGCTCATGGCCTTGGTCATGGTCTCGTAGATATCGGCGGCCTGTTCGTCCGGGGGAATGAACATCTTGAGGAAGGCAGTCTTGCCCTCATCGAAGACGAAGGTCGGCACGCCAAAGGCGCCGTACTCTTCCACGGCCAGGGTGTGGGACTCACCGATGTCCTTGAGCAGTTCGGGGTCTGCCTGGTCTTCCCGGAAGCGGGCCATGTCCAGGCCGGCGGCCACGGCGGCCTCTTCCATCACGGCCGGGTCCAGCAGGTCCTTCTTGTCTTCATGGCGGGCGCGGAGCAGGGCCATGAAGAAGCCCTTGAAGGCTTCGGGTCCCTGCCGCTTGGCGGCGAGGCCGGACATGTGGGCGAGGAAGGTCTTATCAGACCCGTCTTTCATCTCGGGCTGTTCCCAGAGCTTGATGTCCTGGTCCTTGTCGCTGTTGACCTGGGCCAGGGAGAAGGGCTTCCAGTCGACTTCGATGGCCTGTCCGGTGGACTCTTCTACTTTCGACAGCCACACGGCTGCGTTGTACACGAAGGGTCAACGGAAGTCGTAGAAGGTGGTGAACTGGGGTTCGGGCATGGTGTAACCTCCCAAATTAACGCCTGGCGTGCTCGGGTGCACACGACTGGATTGTATCGACCGGCCCACGCGTTGTCAAAGCGTGGCGGGCGGAACTTATTCCCGTTTGCCAGGACATAACCTGTTCCGCCGCCACGCCTGTATCCGACCGGGCCGGTGCTATAATTTTGGCGCCGGGCTGCTCCGGCGTCAGGAGGCCACCAAACGCCCGATTCCCCTGCGAAATCCCTCTTGTTGGAACAGGTCGCCGCCGGTGTCAGCGGGGGCTACCTGGCTGTCTTACAGTCCCTGCGCAGACGTGCCACCGAGGGCGGACTACCCATCTATCTGGTGGGCGGTCCGGTCCGAGACGCATTGCTGGGCGTTCCGGTGAAAGACCTGGACTTTGTGCTGATCGGCGATGCGCCGGAACTGGCGGAAGAACTGGCCTCTGAATTGGGCGGCGCCGTCACGGTCCATCCCCGTTTCGGCACTGCAACCGTCGAGGTCCAGGGAGACCGGGTGGACATGGTCACCGCCCGGAAAGAGACCTATCCCCACCCCGGTTCCCTGCCGGTGGTATCGGGCAGCGGACTGGAGGACGACCTGGCCCGGCGGGACTTTTCCATCAATGCCATGGCCCTGCCCCTGGCAGGCGATTCCGCCCCGGTGGTCGACCCCCACGGCGGTCTCCAGGACCTGGGGGACGGTCTGGTTCGTATTCTCCATCCCCAGAGCTTCGCCGCCGACCCCACCAGGATGCTCCGCGCCGTGCGCTATCAGGTGCGCTTGGGGTTCGAGATTGCCGACTCCACCCAGAGCGATTTGATCGCCACCCTGGCCGAAGGACACGTCAGCGCTGTCACCGGTGACCGTTGGCGGCAGGACCTGGAGAAGATATTCCAAGAGCAGCGGGCTGCCGCCATGTTGTTCACAGCCATGGCGTTGGGGATTCTGCCCGCCATTCACCCCGCCCTATGCGACGAGAGCGGCCTGAACCGGATGGCGGATACGGAGGGACTGGGCCCGGTGGACTATCTGGCGGCATTGTTCATGCCGTTAAGGTCGGCGGACGGCGAAGCGGCGGCCCAGCGATTGAACCTGCCCACCGCGTGGTTAAGGGTGGTACGTGATACTATTGCACTGAAAGATCTGACGCCGTCGCTGACTGGCGTCAACGTCCCTCCATCGGCGGTTGCCCGGGCCTTGGACGGTCTGGACACGGACGCCGTGGCCGCCTCGGTGAGGCTGGTCTCAGACCCG
>MDTE01055483.1_pt1 | contig 11597 bp, 10 predicted proteins | sample 811231 | NCBI WGS metagenome assembly MDTE01 (sample SAMN05326651, study PRJNA326480) | marine metagenome | isolation source: seawater | place: Indian Ocean: Red Sea | collected 2010
AAATACACGTCCAAAAATTGCTGGTAATCAAGGCTTTGAGGTTGCTAAAGGTGAGTTTATTGCATTTAACGATGGTGATGACTTTTGGGAGCCAACAAAATTAGAAAAACAAATTAGTATTTTTGATAAAGATAAATCTGGCTCAGTGGGCCTAGTCTACACTTATGGAAGAAACCTAAATCTAAACTCAGAGCGAAAAGTTAATTTAATTTGGAACGAAGATCCCAAAAAGGATTTATTAAAACAGTTATTTTTTGGTGCCTTTTTCTTTAAGATTTCAATGATGGTAAGAGCAGAAATAATCCAAACCACTGGAGGGTATAATGAAAAATTTCCAATGTGTAATGATTATGAGCTTATGCTGAGGATTGCAGCATTAGGTACTAAATTTGATCGAGTTCCTGAAGTGCTTGTTAATCATAGGATTCATTCAAGAAATGGTACTGGAAACAGAGAAAAAGCTATGTTAAATACTAAAGAAATGATAATTGATTTCTCTAATCGTCATAAAGAATTGATTGAAGAAAAAAACCTTAATGTTTCACATCGTCTTGCCATTTGTGACCTTTTAATCGCAAGATTTTTCATGACTTCTAAAAGATATATTGAAGCTAGAAAAATTTATCTAAATGTTTTATTTAATCAACCCATGGCTATTTTTTTTAGTAAATCAAATGTCCTTTTTTTTCTAATTAGCCTATGTCCAATTTTTTTAATAGATTTTCTAAAAAAGTCTATTTTTATGAAGAATATTTTTCGATCAGAGTAATCTTTGATTCGAAGTTTCTGAATTCAGGTATTTATATCTGCATACTGCTATTATAATAAACATATTTTTTGAATCATTTAATATATATTTGAGATGGATAAAGCTATGTTTGAAATTTTTGATAAACAAACTATCCTTATGGAGAATGGCAGTGTTAGGCATGGTTTGAGGATTGATGATGAGGGTTTTTCTGGATTTGGTGAGGTTTATTTCAGCGAAGTTAATAAGGGCTGTGTAAAGGGTTGGAAGCGCCACTCTAGAATGGTCGTAAATCTTCTGCCCGTTACTGGAAAGTTCTTAATAAAAATTAAGAAAAATTTTGATGAGAATCCTGTAAAAGTATTATTTGGAGAATTTGATTATAAATTGTTAAGAATTGAACCAAATGTTTGGTTTGCCTTTGAGGGCCTAGATGATAAAAACATTTTAGCAAATGTTGCTTCTATACCTCATGATCCAGAAGAAGCAGAAACTATTGAATATGAGAAAGTTACATGAATATAGCTGTAACCGGTACATCAGGAAATTTAGGTTCAGTTCTTGTTGAATCCCAAAGCGAACATAACTACAAATTTTTTTCAATACCGTCTGCTTTCTATCGTCCTAAATTTTGTTATTTAAAGTTATTAAAATATTTCAAAGAAAAGAATATTACTACTCTTGTTCATTGCGCGAGTTTAACAAATATAGACTATGCTGAAAAAAATCAAGAACAAGCTTATAAAGCAAATGTTTTTCTTACAAAAAAGTTCTTAGATCTGGCAATTGAGCTTGATTTAAAGTTTGTTTTTATTAGCAGTACCGGTGTTTACGGGTCAGAATCATATGTTGAAGGCTCATTAAATCATGAGTCCATGGATCCACTGCCAATAAATTGTTATCACAAAACTAAATTAGAAGCTGAAAAGATTATTATTTCGAAGCTCCCGAATTCTTTGGTACTTCGAGTTGGATGGTTGTTTGGAAGTATATCCTCAGGTGGCAAGGATTTTGTAAAATCTCGTATAGAAGAGATGCTTACTCTATCAATTAATGATAAATACTACGCAAATCCCGATCAGTATGGCAATCCAACAGCGTCTCAGTTTGTTAAGGAATGTATTTGTTTACTTCTTGAAAAGAATGCTTATGGTGTGTTTAATTGTGTAAACAATGGAGCAGTTTCTAGGTTTCAATTTGTAGAGAAAATTAAGGAGATATGTGAATTTGATTTCATTTTACTGCCAAAATCATCAAACTTTTTTAAACGGAGTGCCAGGGTTCCAGTTAATGAAACTGGATGTACTTTAAAACTTCAAAGTTTCATGAATAGCTCACATTGGGAGCCTTATTTAGAAAGTCATTGCACTTCTTTTTTAAATAATAGGAGGGATTTAAAATTATGAAAGCAGTAATATTAGCTGGGGGTTATGGAACTCGAATAGGAGAGGATACTCATAATAAACCTAAACCAATGATTGAGATTGGAGGTATGCCTATCCTTGTTCATATCATGAAATGTTACTCAGCATATGGCATCAATGAGTTTGTAATATGTTGTGGGTATAAGGACTATGTAATAAAAGAATATTTTGCAAACTATATGCTCCACAGATCGGATTTCACGATAAACATGAAGGAAGATAAAATTTCTATTCATAATAAAAATTTTGATAAATGGACTGTTACTCTTGTCGATACCGGGAAAAAATCAATGACTGGAGGAAGACTTAGAAGAGTTTTAGAATATGTTAAGGATGAAGAATTTTTTCATTTTACATATGGTGATGGATTATCAGATCTGAATATAAATGAACTAAGTAACTTTCATAGAGCACACGGCAAACTAGCTACAGTGACATCCGTGAGTCCCCCTGGGCGCTTTGGAGCACTTATCACAAAAGATGATTCTGTAATATCTTTTGAAGAAAAACCAGTTGGTGATGGTGGAAGGATTAATGGTGGATTTTTTGTTCTCAGTCCCAAGGTCATTGATCTAATTGATTCAGATCTCACCGTTTGGGAACAAGAACCATTGATTGAACTTGCGAAATCTGGAGAATTAAAAGCGTTCAAGCATGATGGCTTCTGGCAGCCAATGGATACTTTAAGAGATAAAAACTTATTAATAGAAATGTGGAACTCTGGAGAGGCTCCATGGATTTTAGGAAACAAAGATGTTTAAAAATATCTTTGCTGGTAAGAAAGTATTGATTACTGGTCATACAGGATTTAAAGGGTCATGGCTTACTTCGTGGCTATTAAAAATGAATGCTAATGTGTGTGGCATCTCTGATAAGATTCCTACAGATCCATCAATGTTTATTGAGCTTGGATTAGAATCTAAAATAGATCATCAATTATGCGATATTAGAGATTTGGATAAGCTTAAAGAAAAAGTGGCTTCTTTTGCACCAGATTTTTTATTTCATCTTGCAGCACAACCAATAGTATCTGATTCATATGATGATCCTATAAAAACTATTTCTACGAATGTAAATGGAACAGCAAATATCCTTGAGAGCTTGAGATACCTCACAAATAAATGTACAGCAATTATTATCACTTCTGATAAATGTTACGAAAATGTTGAATGGGAGTGGGGATATAAAGAAACCGATCATGTTGGAGGAAAAGACATATATAGTGGATCAAAAGGAGCGGCTGAAATAATATTTCATGCTTATCAACAATCATTTTTTGAAGGAACAAATAAGAACATAAGATTAGCTACTGGCAGGGCTGGAAACGTCATTGGAGGTGGTGACTGGGCCAAAGATAGGATAGTTGTTGATTGTATCAAAAGTTGGACAAATGGTAAGGTAGTTGAATTAAGGAGTCCAAATGCAACAAGGCCATGGCAGCATGTTTTAGAACCACTAAGTGGTTATCTTTGGTTGGCCGCTTCTTTGAGTGAAAACCCATCCTTGCATGGCCATTCATTTAATTTTGGGCCAAAGTCTGAGATTAGCAGGAGTGTCAAAGAGCTTCTTTCCGATTTAAGTAATTATTGGGGTTTTGATGATCCTTCAGAGGCATATAAAGTTACTGATGATACAACCTTCCACGAAGCCGGACTTCTTAAGTTAAATTGCGATAAGGCATTATTCCATCTTAAATGGGAATGTAATCTTAATTATGAAGAATGTGTGAAGTTTGTAAGTGAATGGTATTACAAGAATTATAAAAAAACTGAAGGTATGCTTGATTTTACACATAGGCAAATTGATGAGTATGAGAACCTAGCAAAACAACGCAGTCTAATATGGGCAAAAATCTAGTAAATGTTCTTTACATCATGCAAAGTAAGAAGTTATATAAAAACTGCCACCATATGAGTAATATTAATAATTGAATAAAGGTAATTAATAACTTCTAAAGATTTAATAAAAAGGTGAATAAAAAAGAGTCAATAATTGTCATTGTTTGTGCCTACAACGAAGAAGACAACATTGAGAATTGTCTAAAATCTATAAGACATTCAATTCTTGAATCAGGTTCAAAAGAAAGATTTAAATTAGTTTGTGTTGATAACTCATCAAAAGATAACACTTGGGATATAGTTAGTAACTTCTCACCAAATGGAATTAAGTATGAATCCTTAAAAATCGAGCACTGTCAGTTATGTGTTTCAAGAAATGCCTATAAGTTTTTTCCACAATTTGATTATGTTGCTTACATAGATGGTGATGGAGGTGTTCACAAGCACTGGTGTAAAAGGTTGATGAATAATATTGATAGTTCTAGGCTCGATATAATTAGTGGCCCTGTTTTACCTATCACTAAAGACGGCGAGGGTAATTCATTATGGGAGGTTTTTTACGACTCTAATCTCCGTGATGATTCTAAATATATAATTGGAGCTAATATGTGTTATTCAGCTGCTTTTTTAGAAAAAATTGATGGATTTCCAAAAGTTTTTGACTCTAGAGGTGATGAAACATGTCTTCTTCTTAAAGCTAGATTGTTGGGATTTGAAAAGAAAATAAATCATTTTAAAAACTTAATTGCATATAACCATTTTCCGAATGATCGATATCAATTCTTTATGGAGCAATACACTGATGGTATTTCATCAGCTCAAATTAAAAGGCTGTGGGATAAAAGCTACCTCTCTTTGATAATTTTAGTATTCCGATCCCTAAGACTTCTCAGCTTTATTAGTTTTTTATTTTTAATTCCAATAAATTTAAATGCCTCTTTATTAAGTTTGGTTTTTTATATTGTTTTGTCATTTGCAAATATGCCAAAGTTTCTTTTCCGAATTTTTAAAAAAACTTTAAGCAAATCTAATTCTTCCACCATTATTGATGGATTGATTATTCTTTTCTCTTTTTGGGTTTTCGATCTCGGCTTCATAAGAGCCTATTTATCAAAGCTTCAATTTTCAAAAGATATAATACTAAGTTCTTCAAAGCCAATAATAGAATCCAGTTATGATCAATGAAAGGCTTATAAGCAGTTTATTTAAAAAAGACTCCAATATTATCTTTGTTGCTGCATATGGTAGCTATCCAAGAGATGAGTCTGCATACATCATAGATGAAAATGACCAACTTCAATTATTTAATGATTTTGATTTAGTTGTAGTAGTAAAAGATAATGAATTATTTTTAAAAAAAAGTCTTGATTACAAAGCTGAGCTATCAAAAATTATCGGAGCTTGTGATATTGACTTTTTAGTTATCGATAAGCCAATATCAAAAAGATTAAAGTCAACTATTTGGTTTAGAGACTTTAAAGATTCCCATAAGATTTTCTATGGTGATAATTCTGATATGAATTATTACTTTGGAACTTCAAATAATTATAGTATTTCCGTTTTCGATGTTTATTCATTTTTTATAACTCGTAGTTGGGCTGCCGGAGCTTTAAGTCCAGCTTTAAATATTGAACCCTTTAATAAAGTTTATAAAGGATATCAAGCTGCAAAACTAATCATAGCGACAGTTGATATTTTTTTAATAAGCTATTCAAAATATGAGACTCTTCTAAAGGACAAGATAAAGGCATTAGAGTCAATAGATAGTAAATTTTCTAATAAGCTAGTTGAATATTTGATGTTAGCTATTAAAGTAAAAAAATCTCCATTGGATGATAGTCTTTCTGAAAAAATTAAAAATGAAGAATACCGTTTAGATTTGATAAACAATTACAATTTCGTTTTTAGTGATTATTTAAAATCAAAATTTTTATCTTCAGATTCTATCGTAAGACTTTATATGAAGCTAAGGTATTTAAAATGCTTTATTTCAGAGCAAGACAAAAAAGTTAAACATAGATTAAATCTGCGTCATGAAATAGCTGCCTTACTTCTTCAATTTAAAACCGATCAAAATATTGATAACCTTAACAAGCAAATGGCAATTATATTGACCAATCATGAAAGTCTTTAATATATGCTGATAAAAATTTTTAAATAATGCTTTTATGAAATATAAGAATCAAAATTTTATATTTGTTGTATTAGATGCTCTCAGAGGAGATCATGTAAATGATCAATATATGCCTTTCTTGAATTCAATGAAGAAAAAAAGTATTCATATTGAAAGTTTAGAGTTAGGATCTGGCTTTTGCGAACGATCCGAGATATTTTTTGGACAATCACCTGAGGAATCCGGATTTGTTCATGCAATTTCACCAAATTCAGCATCAAAACCTTATTCATGGATGTCAAATACATTGATAAATCTTTTGAAGTTCTTAGAGTTAAATCTATTCTTAAAAAAAGTTATCAGAAGATTATTATGGAGGTTCAGTATTTCAAAGGGAGAAGGAATGTATCCTCAACGTATTCCATTGCATTTTCTGAAAAGAGTGGGATTAACGGAGGATGATATTGATTTTGAGGATTATGCTAAAAAATTAAAAAAAGGGCTTCTTTTTAAACTCATATCAAAAGATTATAGAATTGATTGGACTTACTTTACTAGCCTTTCATCAGAGCTTACTTCCTCAGATGAAGATAGATTAAAGAGCTTGCCAAACGCGCTAGAGAAAATAGGCAAGCATTTTATTCCGGTTTATATAAGTTCACCAGATGTTTATGGTCATAGATTTGGCCCTCATTCTAAGGAACTAATCGCAGAAATTAGAAAGCTTGATACCAAGCTCGAGTCTTTCTATAAGAGATGCAAAGTTGCTAATCCAAATACCAGAATATGCTTCATCGGAGATCATGGCATGGAAACAGTTACCAAAGTATTGAATCTTCACAAAGAAATTACCTTTTTAGCATCTAAAAGTAATATTAAAGAAGGCCAAGATTTTAATATCTTCATAGATTCTACTTGCATAAGATTTTGGTTTAAGGATGAAAGTAATGAAAAAATTAGAAATTTTATTTTGAACATCAAAGATAATAAGCTTTTTAACAAAAATGGACATTTTCTTGATGAAAACCTTCGAAAAAATGAGGATCTTCCACCAATAAAAGAGATGGCTGATTTAATTTGGTGGGCTTCAAAGGGCGTCCAAATAGCACCTGATTTCTTTCATGATAGCGATCAAGGAAAAGCGGGAATGCATGGATATTTAAAAATTGACAATATCAGTACCGGTTTTCTGATCTGTGAATCTGAATCAGAACAAATATCATATTATCCAGTTTGCAGATGTAATGAACTTGGCGATATGTTACTTTGATTAAATCAAATCAATATACCAAATGAATAAGACCAATGAAGGCATCTAATCTAATTTCTTTTTTTAATAGATCTGTTCTTATAGTTGTTGTTTTCATTGTTTCTATTATTGTTGGGAATCTCTATATCAATGGAGATCAGATTGCATATACAAGAGTTTATGAACGAATAGGATCTTATGAGCTTTTAGAAGCTTTTGTCTATTATGCAAACAGCTTGAGCTCTGTAGAAATTTTCCATTTTATAACTATCTATATCTTTAGCGATTTACTTCCAAAAAATATCTTATTCTCATTTATAAATGCTTTGTTTGCTTTTTTAGTAATTAGATATTTTGATAAGTTAAAAGTAAATTTTTTTGTTACTTCAATTTTTATTCTTACAAATTTTTATATATATGTTTTATTTTTTGCTGCAGAGAGATTAAAGTTTGGCTTTATTTTGCTTTTGTTTGGTTTATGTCTTCAAAAGGATGGAAAACTTAAATCATCTATAGTTCTGGCATCAGTCCTTGGTCACTTGCAGATGGCTGTTGTGATTGCTCCAATGATCTTTGAAATAGTTTTTTTAAAAATAAAAGAAGTTTTCTCACAAAAAAAGATTCGATTTAATCTTTTAAATTTATTCTCTTCTGCTATTTTTGCTTTATTAATATTTTATATTCTTTCAATTTTCTTAGATTCATTTTTACTTAAGTTAGCAGCATATAAACAAGAGTCTTCGCTATCCGAATTTTTAAGGATATTTCTCTTTTTTATCTTAGCTTTGTGGTATGCCAAAAAAGATAACAATACACTCAAAGCTATTTTATATTTTATCCCTATAATTGTTGCAATTTATTTCATTGGTGGCGATAGGGTAAACATGATTGCATACATTTATTTTATGTATTTTGCCCTGAGGTATAAAAATGGTATAAACATTGGCGTATTAATCACAAGTATTTATTTTTTTGGGAAAATGGTAATGTTTTTAAGTAGCATTAACCAATTGGGTCATGGATTTGGCTAGTAATATAAGCTGATGACTTATCGAGGATCCCATCATATTTCTTTAATCGTTACAAAATTGAGATTTTAAGCCATAGAATTATGATATTTTTTTTGCATAATGTGCTTTGCTATTTGAATCCTAAACGTTATCAGAAAACAACTTGATTGATGAAAAACAAAAACTCTCTATTATTAAGATATGCTAGAAGCAAATTTGTTTAATGTTTTCCATGCATAAATTGGGAGGGACCTGTATTGAAAATCTTAGTTAATGGTTTTGGTATTTCAGACTCTGGAGGTGTAAATGTACTCGAAAAACTTTTCAGAGAGTGTATTGAAGCAGGTGAGGATAATAATTTTATCATCATGCTTACTCATAGCCATCAAATAGAAGCTCTTGTTGAGTTATATCAGCCTTATGACATTTTTTCATTTAGAGTAATAAAATTTAAAAATTATATCCACAGACTTTATTACGAAAACACAACTTTCAAAATGATAATAGCTCAAGATGAAATTGATTTGGTTTATAACTTCACTGCAACAAGACAGTTTTTTTTGGATTGTCCACAATTAGTTAAAATTCATAATTTAGTATGGTACTCCAAAAAACTTGATAAGCGTTTTAAAGAGGACTCTGATTTTTTATTATGGATTCAGCAAGTTTATTTAAAACGTTTGGTATTTAAGTTCATGTTGAAAAGATCAAAATATATCGAAATACAGTCAAGACACGTTAAAAATCATATATCTGATTATATTAATATAAAAAATAAGCATTTTTTTGTAAAAAGTGACATTGATGTAAAAAATGCGGTATTTAAATCTCCAAGAAAATATAATTTTTCAAAAAAATTAAAGTTTCTATATATTGTTGGCCCACATTTTGATCACACACATAAAAACTTCTTTGATTTTACAAAAAGTATGGTCAAGCTTTATAAGTTAGGCATCAATTTTGAGATAAATATTACTTTACAAAAAGATCAACTCTCAGAATCAAAGCTTTGGGATAAATTATTGGATTCATGCACTAATTTTTATGGCTACATAGATGATCCTAATAAGCTTGAAGCTTTGTTCAGTGATAATACAATTTTAATTTCTACATCTATTATTGAAACTATCGGATTGCATGTTGTTGAGGGAGTAAGAAGTGGCGTAGTTACAATAACTCCTAATGAGAATTATGCTGATGTTGTATATGGAAAAAAACGATATAGTTATGATTTATTTAATGCTGATTCTCTATCACAAACTATTGCAGAAATTATAAGGGACGAAGATAGTTTAGCAAAAACAATAATTGCTCAGCAGAAACATTTAAGAGAAAATGAAATGAAAAAATTTAAAAATATAGTTGAAGTTTTTAGAAGGATATTAATTAAATAATTAATGATGGGATAACTCTGAGATATTGCATAAAGCTAGTAAAACATTTGCAAGAAAATATTTTAATAGCTCTTAAAATTATTAGCAGCAAAGGTAATTATGAAAAATAAAAAAATTGAATGTGACATATTTATTTTAGGTGCAAGTGGAATGCTAGGAAATACACTTTTAAGATATATTAAGTTAATTAACAAATATAATGTAGTTGGATCAATTAGAGGATCTAAAACCCCTGAGCAATTAAAGGTTTATGATCAGTTTATTGTAAAAAAATTAGATGTTGAGGATTACAATCTTTTAAAAGAAAAAATTCATGAATATTGCCCAAAGCTAATTATCAATTGTGTGGGCCTTGTAAAGCAGGTTGACAGCTCAACTGATCCAGTTAAAGCAATACAAATAAATTCTCTTCTTCCTCATAGATTATCAAGCATATGCAGATCATTAAATTCAAAATTAATACATATAAGCACAGATTGTGTTTTTAACGGCAAAAAAAATGGGATGTATAGTGAATCTGATGAACCAGATGCAACAGATTTATATGGTAGAACAAAGCTTTTGGGTGAATTGGTCGACTCACATAACATCACTTTGAGAACTTCAATTATTGGCCATGAATTATTAACAAAACATAGTTTGCTTGAGTGGTTCTTATCTCAAAATAAAGAAATCAAAGGATATACTAAAGCAATCTTTTCAGGACTTCCTACTGTTGAACTTGCTAGAGTAATTCATGATTATGTCATTCCAAATAGAGAAATGAGTGGCTTATATAATGTTTCATCAGAACCAATAAATAAGTTTGAGCTATTAAATATAATCTCAAAACAGTATTCTAAGAATATAAAAATTAATGTTGATGACGAGATCGTAATTGATAGATCTTTAAATTCAAAAAAATTTAGAGAAAAGACCGGATTTAAACCTCTGTCATGGAAGGAGATGATTTATGAGATGTATAAGTTCAGGTAAGATATAAGTGTGGTGAATGATAAATATGTTTAAAAATAAGACGTTAATGATAACAGGAGGTACTGGTTCTTTTGGTAATGCAGTTCTTCAAAAATTTCTTGATACAGAATTCAAAGAGCTAAGAGTTTTTAGCAGAGATGAAAAAAAACAGAATGACATGAGACTTATATACTCCGACAATAGAATTAAATTTATTGTTGGAGATGTAAGAGATTCCAATAGTATAAATTCGGCTATGAAAGATGTTGATTTTGTTTTTCATGCTGCTGCTTTAAAGCAAGTTCCTTCATGTGAATTTTTCCCAATTGAGGCAGTTAAAACTAATATACTGGGAGCTAATAATACAATTGAAGCCGCAGTAAAAAACAATGTCCAAAAACTTATTGTATTAAGCACTGATAAAGCTGTTTATCCTATAAATGCAATGGGAATGTCAAAAGCCATGATGGAAAAAATTATGATATCTCATTCGAGAAATATTCATAATCCAAAAATTAGAATGTGTGGAACAAGGTATGGCAATGTCATGGCATCAAGGGGTTCAGTCATACCTGTCTTTACGGAACAAGTATTGCGAGGAGAACCAATAACAATTACAAATCCTGAAATGACAAGATTTCTTATGTCTCTTCAAGATTCAGTTGATTTGGTTATACATGCATTTAATAGCATGAATAATGGGGATATTTTTGTTCAAAAATCGCCAGCATCAACTATAGAGGATCTAGCATTAGCTATTATGGAAATTTTCAACACAAAGACTGATATTAAAATTATTGGGACCAGGCATGGCGAAAAACTTTATGAAACACTTCTAGGAAAAGAAGAGAAAGCTAAAGCAGAAGA
>MDTE01130021.1_pt1 | contig 11596 bp, 9 predicted proteins | sample 811231 | NCBI WGS metagenome assembly MDTE01 (sample SAMN05326651, study PRJNA326480) | marine metagenome | isolation source: seawater | place: Indian Ocean: Red Sea | collected 2010
AAAAAATTTTTTCAAAAGATATATTAGGTATTTGGCAAATTTAATAAACATTATTTTTTGTTGGAAACAATTGCATTTTATAAGCTTTTGTAAATTTTAAATGCAAATTCTTTTGAGAACTTTCTTTTCCAACTTTTACCTAATGAGTGTTTTAAGGGTTTTTCCATTTTTCTGCCTATCATATACATTTTTAAAATATCTTTTTCGGTAAAACTTGTAGAGAGCTTATCAGGAAGTTTTATAGAATTTATTTTTAACATTTTCTTAAAGTCATCTACTGGTTTTCCATAAACTTCTTTTAATTTAGAAAAAATAATTGCATTTGCTTGTCCATGAGGAATCCCAAATAGAAAGCTTAAACCATAAGATAGGACATGAGTTATTCCAACCTCAGAATTCATAATTGCTGTTCCAGCTAAAAAAGATGCTGCTAGAAGGTCTTCCTTATCTTTGCTTGAGTTTAAAAAATAATTTTCGCATAAAGCTTTTGCAGATGATGCATAAGCACGAGTAACTTTATTTCCAAATGAACCGTGTAAGGATTCTACTGCGTGTATGTAACAATCCATTCCTGAGAAGAATTCTATTTCCTTAGGTACAGAATGAATGAGAAAAGAATCTAGATAAACTGCATCAGGAAGACAAAAATCTGAATTTATCCCTTGTTTTTTCTCAGGTGAATTTAAAACAGCTGATCTAGTTGCTTCTGCACCTGTTCCAGCAAGAGAAGGAAAAATTACTTTTGTAATTCCAGGAATTTTTGGAATGTTCCACCCTTGAAAGTCTTTTGCGTCACCTTTGTTTGTAAGCATTACTGAAACAGCTTTTCCAATATCAATAACTGAGCCTCCTCCAATAATTCCTAGACAATGAATTTCTTTTTTATTTTTTTTTATATGATTTACTATCTCATTTACCTGATTAGTAGAGGGCTCATGAGAAATTGTTAGATAAAGAATATTATTAGTTGAAATATGTTTTTTTGTTTTTTTTTCAATCGCATCATCAATTATCCAAAAAACAGAGTCTTTGTCATATCTTGAGTAAATATCTCCTAAGCCTTGTTTAAAAGACCCTTTTCCTAAATTTACATTTTGAACTTGTATCATAAATGTTTTTCGAAAGCCTTTTTTAATGAGTCTAATAGATATTCAAAATCACTATCCGTCATCCAAACATGAAAAGGAATTGAAAATACTTTTGAGAAATAATCTTCAAGATTGGGGCAGTTTGCATTGCCATAGCCATTCTTTTTAAAAAGATCATATTTATATAGAGGATAAAATTGTAAAGCACACTTAATACCAAAATCCTCGAATAATTGATTCATTATTTTGTTTCTATTTTGACTTGATCCAGCTTCAATTTTAATTGGAAATAGATGCCAAACATGCCTTGAAGAATCATATTCAAATCCACTTTGAAAAGAAATATTGTATTTTGATAATTCTTCTATCATATAAAGAGCTCTTTTTTTTCTTAAATTATTTTGTTCATCGATTCGGTCAAGGTATTTCCAGCCTACTGCAGCCTGAATTTCGGTTAAAGGAAAGTTAAATGGCCAAATTTCTTTATATGGCTTTACTACATTTACCATAGCAGGTTCCCAATAATTTTTTTGGTTTTCAAAGGGTTCATGGCCATTATGTTTCAGTCTATTAACATATTTATTTTTAGAATTATTTACCACTAACATTCCACCTTCTCCGAGTGTAGACATATTTTTTTGAGCATGAAAAGAAAAACAAGAAAAATCTCCATAAGTTCCAACTTTTTTTGTATTTATTTCTGCCCCAAGAGCTTGAGCACAATCTTCTATTAAAAGAATATTATTTTGAGTACAAAATTCAAAGATTTCAGGCATCTCACAGGCTAGACCATAAAGATGAGTAACTAGGATAGCCTTTGTTTTTTTAGAACTTTTTCTTTTTATCTCCTCTAAAGAAATTAGTCTTGTCTCTGGATCAATATCACACCAAATTATATTTGTTTTTAATCTTCCAAAAGGAATAGCAGATGCACAATAAGTATGGGCAGGAATCAATATTTCATCACCTTCTTTCAAATCAGATAATAAAGCTATCATTTCTAACGCAGAAGCTGCTGACGTTAATCCAAAACATGAGTTTTCATTTGCTCCAAGGTAGTTTTGAAATTTGACTTGAAACTTTTCTAGCCAGGGGCCTTTTGTAAGAGGATCTAAATCAATTAAAAGCTTTGATATAAATTCAAGTTCTTCTTTGTTGAGATTATCGTTTTTAGAGGACCAGTTTATTTGTTTTTTCATTTTAAAAAGGTTTTATAAAAAGAGATTTTTTTTAAACCAAAGATTTTAGGTTGGTATATTACAAGAAATAGAACTAAAGAGATAAATATAAAGTTGTAAGTAACAAAAAATAGATATGAGTTTGTATTTTCAAAAAAATAGGATAGATTGAATTTCAAAAAAAACATCAATATCATTAAGAAAATTAATTGCAGAAAAATCTTCATCAAATTCACAAGAGACTTAAGCCCCAAATCTTTAAAAAAAATAATATATCCCAAACTATGAAAGACTGCTGAGCAAATTAATACTTTTAAGGCAAGTCCTCTAGCTCCTAGATTTAAACTTATATTTGAAATAGAGCTGTCTCCAACTAGTAATAAAACTAAAACAAATCCAAAAACCATTGAAAATGTTTGAATAAGATATGAAGTTAAACCTTTTTGGATTCCATAGAAAGAAGAAACTATCAAGGCACCATAAGTATGAAAAAATACATTTAAGATGACTAATCTAAAAGTCATTATTGACTCAGACGTGAGGTAATCTCTTCCAAAAAAGAAAGAAATCAAGAAGTCACTGGTATTCCCAGTTGAAAAAAATAGCATGGAGCAAAAAATTGCTGCAAAAAAAGTAAAAACATTTGTGAATGTTGATGTGAATTCTAAAAGTCCATCTTTATCGTTTTTTAAAACTGCTGCCTCCTTCCACATAATGTTAGACGATGCCGCAAGTAAAATTATAAATCCCATGCTAAATCTGTTTGCAATCTGAAAATAAGATTGCTCAACATATCCTGCAAATTTACTTAAAATCCATATATCAAGAAAATTTAAGATGCTTATTAAAAATACAAAAAAGCCAATACCTTTTAAATAGGGCGAAACCTCATCAATAAATTCATAAAAATTCATCTTTTTCTTATCAAAGTCAATTTTTATGAATAAGCTCGAAAAAAAAGAAGACAGAATATTACAGCTAATGATTATGAGAAACATATCTTGAATCAAAAAAATGAAATCTCCTTGCATAAAAACAATTAAAAGTAAAAATTGAGAAAATATAGAAAAAAATTCAAAAAATTGAGCTATTTCGCTCTTTCTTATAGATTCATTTAAATAGGTAATATTTAAAAGAATATTTTTTTGAGTGATTATTGATAAAAAAGCGAGAAATATAATATTTCTCTCATTGGAAAGAAAAATACCTGCAAGTGCCTCTTGCGGGATCAGAACAAACAATATCAACATAGGGATTAAGGCTTGAATTAGAAATCCTAGAAGAAAAAATAAATAGAAATTTTTGTGATAAATTTTTGATGAAGTAAATGTGTAGAATGCATTTTGCAAACCAAAATCCATCGTAGCCCAAATATGTGTGAAGCTCATTATTAAAAAAGCATAAATACCAAAATCTTCTGGTCCTAAAAATCTTGCGATCAAAATACTTATCAAAAATGTAAAGATGCCCTTCAATAGTTGAAAGGCATTACCAAAAAACAATCTTGAAGATAGGTTTCTGTTTGCTATGTCATTCATCTTTAAATAATTCTTCAAATAATAGTTTCATCTTTTCAGCATTGGGTTCAATTAACTTAAATGTATTTTTATATGAATTTTTTTTATTTAAATTCTCCTCATTATTTTTATACTTTTCTATTAGATGACTCAACTCATTGTGAGATGACCATGTTGAAAAAATATTTAAATTCTCTAAACTTTCTATAGGGAATAAATTAACATCAGAGAAAACTAAACATGTTTTTCTTAGAAAAAGACAGTCAAGGATTATTCCTGAATTACCAGTAATAATAATTTCAGATTTTAATATGAGATCAAAGGAAGATTCAGAAGAAAGTTTAATAATACCTTTTGAATTTATATCTTTGATAAATTCCTTATTGTTTGCTCCAGTAGGGTGAAGCTTGACTTGCCATTCATACTCTTTAAATTCATTTAAAACCTCTAAAGTATTAAGAAAAATTCTATTTGCTTCTTCTGGTGAGTTAGGAAGAAAAATAGATATTATTTTTAACTTAGAAGAATTTTCTCTAGAAACATCATTCCATAAATAAGAGTATCTAAAAGCTGGGATCAACTTAAATAAAATATCATCATCAAAATAATGCTCCAAAAAATTAAATGGAGATAAAACCTTTGGCGAAATAACCTTTCCTGCTATTTCTAAAGTATTTGGAAACATAAAATGGTCTAATCTTCTCGGCAGATAGCTTTGAACAAAATATGAGTTTAAATTTGAGTTATATTTTTGTAATCCAAAATTTAAACCTTTGTCTAAAGTCTGATTTTCTCCGATATTAAAAAAATTTATTTTAGAATTTTGTTTTGCTATTTTTTCTGCTGCTGCTTTATTTAGAGCACCTCCCAAACTATTCCGAAAAAAACTAATTTGGTAATTTGATATTTTAAAAAAAGAATAATGATTCCATGTTTCTTTTATATTTTTAGGATATTTAAATTTTGAAAAAGTGATATTCAAAATTTCTCTGAAAAAATCTTTAAGCGACAGAATGTGGTATTTTGAAATATAGGGAATATTTTTTTTATTCAACTCAAGATGTAATTTCTTAATCTTCAAAGGATTCCGGCTTAAGAAATTTATGTAAAAGACTACTTTTTTGTTATTAATTTTAGTAAATTTCTTTGGCAAATATCTTTCAAGATCTTCTGCTGAGTTTACGAGGTATGAAGATACAATAATTTTTTTATTTAGATTAGGAATTTTAATTTTTAGAAAAGGATTCAAAAGAAATAAGACGGCAATTTCTTTAAATGTAAATAATAAATTTTTAGAGATTTCTTTAATTAAGTTATTTAAATAACTTTTTGAAAGTCTAATTTGTATTCTTTTTTTAAATAAACGTTTCAGGTAAATCTTTAAAATAAGAGAATTTACCTCAATTTGAAAAATATCTCTCTTATTGTTTTCTGCAAGATAATTTCTTAAAAAACAAATTCTTAAAAAGTTTAAATAGGTATCTGTTTGATAATGATTTCTTGATGCTATTGGCGAGATCCAAAAATAAAAATTATTTAGATTTAAAGACGAAATTTCGCTTAGAAAATCTTTATATGAATCGTTTTTATGATGTTTTTTAAAATAATGATTAAAAGCTTTAATGAGCTCTTCATCATTTTCTAAAAATTTTATTTTCACTAAGTACTAAGCTGACCATTCAGCAAATTTTTTGACTCCTTCTGCTAAAGAAGTGAATTTTGATATTTTTAATTTTTCTTTAATTTTTGAATTATCTGAATAAATTCCAAACTGATCGCCTATCGTTGGATTAGAAATAAAAATTTCTGATGAAGGGAAATTTTTTTTTATTTCATCTAATAACTCTTTTACAAGTGTTTTCTTACCAGAGCCTAAGTTAAAAATATTGTGGCCTTTTAGATTGATAGCTTTTATCCATGCATCCACTACATCGTCAACATATATAAAGTCTCGCCACCTTTCGATAGATCCTTTAACGTAGATTTTATTAGAATTTAAAGCCTGTGATAAATAAATGCTCACCATGCCCTGCTTTAGGTTTTTTAAGTCTTGACCAGGGCCGTATACATTGAACATCCTCATAATTGTCACATTTTTTTTAGGAAGCATTATCCGTAAATAATTTTCTGAAGCTAACTTTCCTACTCCGTAACAGGATAAAGGGTTTGTTGGGTAATTTTCATTAATGGGGATATTTTCTACTTCCCCATAGACCGACATAGAACTTGCATAACTGATACTTTCAATATCATTTTTTTTGATATGAGAAATTAAATTTAGAGTTGAATGGGTGTTTTTTTGTAAATCTAAAATAGGATTTTCAAAACTCATCTCCCCTGATGATTGTCCAGAAAGATGCATAACATATTTAACTTTTTCGGGTATCTTTTCTAAAGACGACACTTTTGATAAATCGGCTTCAATCAAACTTATATCTTTTGGAATTCTAGATTGATCTCCGCTGCTAAGGTCATCAATACCAAAAACTTCATATTCTAAATCCAAAAGCTTCTCGGCTATGGCTGAGCCAATAAAACCTGCAACGCCAGTAACTAAAATTCTTTCTTTTGCCATAATGTAGTTAATTAAAACGTTAGTATATTATTTTTCAATTTTTTAGATTAAATCTTCTAAAGAAGAAATAGTTTTAATATTTTTACTCCTAAATATATCTTTCCAATCTTTTAATTCTGACCACTTTGATACAAAGCAAAAGTCAATGTTACATTTTTTTGAACATTCATAGTCATATAGCGAATCACCAAAATAAATAGTTTTTTGCTTTAATGTTGACGCTGATCTTAATTCATTAAGAATAGTTATTTTATCTTTGGGACTCCCATAAATTCCTGAATCAAAATATTTATCTATTTTTCTTTTCTTAAAAACTTGTTGCAGCTCATTCTGATTAGATCCGGATACAATAAGCCAATTTTGTTTTTTGTATTTTTTTTTTAATTGGCTTAGATTGGGAGTTATATCAGATTTCTCGAGATCTATTTTTACAATGTCTGAATAAACATTCATTGCCTCGTCTAAATCTTTTGAATAATCTTTCTTTTTGAGAATTGTTTCAAAAAAATATTTGAACTTAATATTCCTAGAAATTCCTCCATTCTTAATATGATAATTTTTAAATTTTTTAGCATTCTCTTTCCCATATTTCAAAGTACTTTTAAAGAAGGCCTCAGATTTATAATTATTAGAATTTAAAATAACTCCATCACAATCAAAAACAAAAGTGTCATAAGTATCTAATTTGTTCATTTGAGTATTTTCTCTACTTCATGAATATCTTCAGGATTGTCAACTGAAATAGATTTATCTGACATTTCGAGCATTTTAACTGGAACACCATTTTCTAAAAATCTCAATATTTCTAGATCTTCAATATCTTCAAAAAAACTTTTTTTCTTTTCTTTTCCAAATATTTCTAACTTATCCTTAGGGAAAGAGTATGCACATACCTGTCTATAAGCTTTTTTTAGTTGATTCTTCTTACTCCCTGGAATGGGGCTTCTAGACATATAAAGAAGGTAATTATTTTTATCAAAAATTACTTTAGGAATTTGATTGTTAAGATATTGTTCATCTTTTTTTATTTCAGTATAACCACAAATTATAGTTTCAGGATGCTTTAAAGATTCATTTATTAAAGTAGTGATATCATCTGGATTAAAAACTGGCTCATCTCCTTGAACATTTAAAAAAATATCAAAGTCTAAAGTTTTAGCTACTTCAGCGACTCTATCTGTCCCAGTAAGACAGTCTCTGGAGGTAAATATTGTGTTAATATTTTTTTGTTTACAAAATTTTTCTATCCTCTCATCGTCTGTTGCTACATAGATAAATTCATTGTCTAAAGCTTTGCAGCATTGCAGGTAAGTTCTTTCCAACATCGCAATGCCTTGGATCATAGCAAGTGGTTTACCTGGAAATCTTGAAGACTCGTAACGTGCAGGAATAATTAATGATATTTTCAAAGTTCAATCAAGATTAGGCAGGTTATAAGAAGTTTTATTCAAAGAATATATTTTTAAATTAGACTTTTTAGAAAATAAACTAAACATTTTATTCATTTCTTTTTGTCTTAAATCGCTTTTCTTGTACCCATCAAAACCTAACAAGAAAACTTTTGATGCGTTGCCTGAGGAAGCAATAGCCAAGATGTATGCAAGCACATTAAGAAAAGGTATTTGAGCGCCAGTTGCACCAATTTCAAAACCTTTTTCATTAATTGATACTCCAAAATCATAATGATCTATCCTCTTAAATTTTTTTCTCATTTCTTTATCTAGAATTTGAAATGGAAGGATTATTTTTTTATTAAGCTCTTCATAGCGTGAAAAGTCAGCAAGGATTCTCATGGGATGACAAACAACATGATAATTTATGATATCTTTAAAAAAGCCAGGAGATGTATTACAAGAAATAGTAACTAATTTTTTATTTTTCTTTAAACTTTGATATGCCTTTTCAAAATTGAATATTTTTTTGCTTGGGCCAATTATCAAAAGTTCTTTTTTATTTAAAATCTCCTTTGGATTCCAACTTCCTCTAGGCTTATCTTTAAGTGATATTTTATTACTATCTAATAACTCTTGATTAAATCTTTGTCCTCCTACTTCTTTAAAAAACTCTATAGCTTGTAAAATATCAAAATTTGTATATCTAGAATCTGATAACATTTCTTGAATAAAAGTTGGGTGGATTTTGTTTTGACCAGCTAAAAAATAGAAAGGATTCTTTCCCCATTGATATTTTGCTTTTAATTTTTGAAAGTGAATATCAATCGTATTTAAAAGAGGAATAAGGTTTATCTTTTTTTTCATCTTTTTTTGTAAATTCATTAAAAGGTATTCAGTTTGAACATTTCCAGGGCCTCGGCCCATTCCTAAAACTGTAGTATCAATCCATGTAGCTCCTTCGCGTAATGCAGTCAAAGAGTTTTCTAAAGCATTTCCCATATTGTCATGAGCATGAAATCCTATTTCACCTTTCCAATGAGATTTTAAAGCCCTGATGATTTTTTTTATCTCACTAGGAAATAAGGAGCCAAGACTATCTGCAAAATAAACAACCTCAAAAGAAAATTGCTTGATGTATCTAGAAAACATTTTTATTTCAGCATCATTTTTTTCGCTTATTTGCATAAGATTTATTCCAACTTTGTAACCATTTTTTAATAAGAATTTAAATATAAATTCGGATTTTTTAACCTCTTCTAAATGGCAAGCAACTCTTACAAGTTTTACGGGTGATTTTTTTGAGGAGATAAATATCTTTTTTAAAATTTTTAGTCCTTTATCCTTATCAGATATGAAGTCTGATGCATTTATCATAATCCCGATATTTAATTTTTCTGAATAATTAAAAGATGAAATCAACTCATCAGAGGCAAAGGCGCAAGATTGTTTTTGGTTAGACGATTTTGGAAATCTAAATCCAAATTCAATCCAATCTAATTTAGCCTCCTTCATGGAATACAAATAATCAGATATTAATTCTTTAGAAAACTTCCAATTATTGTAATAACCCCCGTCTCTGAGAGTGCAATCTAAAATTTTAATATTGTTATAGTTCTGTAACTTTTGCATCTGAATTTATTTTTTTTTCGTTTTCACGAGTAATTTCTATCTTTGTCAAGACTAAAGATATTATAAATAATAGTATCGGAGGGACCATTTCTCCAGATCTAACTGCAAATAAAACAGCTGAAATGTAAGCAAGATTGAGGTAAATGTCTCCTTCTTTAGAAATAAAACTCAAAATCAAGCCTACAAAAATTACGTATGCAATTATTCCTGAGTATCCTAAATCAAAATAAAATTTTAATATTCCTGAATAATTTCCTGCATCTTCTGGTCTAACGTCACCGAGATAAAGGCCCTGAATTGTTCCAAGCAAAACAGAGTAATAAGTATCTCCTCTCCCTTCTTCAAAAGTAATTCCTAGAAAAAAACTGATAAATAAATTTAGATTTGCTATTAAAAAAAAGACAATCAAAATCATTAAGAAGTATAAGTTAGCAATGTATTTTTTAGGAATGAGATATAGGACAATAGTTAAAAGCAATATCAAATAAAAAAGTCCTGAAGCTGAAAATAAACATGCAATAAAAAGAATAATGGAGGAAAAAAGTCTTTTTTGGCTCATTGATAAAAATAAAGCAGGCACCAAGAAAACAGAATAAAACCCTGGCTCAGGAGAAAATCCAAACATTCTAGGTAAACCGAAAATATTTAAATCTGAATCAGGTTGATTTAACGGGATTACTGAAAAAAAACCTAGTATTGAATATTGCCATTCTGTTCTTTTCTCAAAAACATTGTTCTGATTTAAATAAGATCCATAAATTCTATAATCACTTAAATCTTCTGGATAAAAATAGGCATAAAGATAAAAAATAAAAAGATATAAAAATATCAAAGCCATACTTAACACATAAATATCAATCATGACTTCATTATTAAAAAGACGTCTAAATACCAGAAAAAAAATAGCGAAATAAGCTAAATACTTAAAACAATTTATGACTGTAAATTCCCCAAAAGGAAAAAATAAATTGTAAATTACAACTAGAATCATTGGAGAAAAGTAAAAAAGGTAATTAAAACTTAATGACTTAAAACTTAATAAACTAAAAAAAAGTAAAACTGATGCAGCTAAATAAAGATTTTCATAAAGCAATCCAGTAATAGTTCCTCCATAAATATGCGTTATAAAAGGAAGAGAAAAAATATAAACAATAGTTAATAGAAATCTTTCAAGAAAAACTTCTCTTTGGAGCTTTATATCCATTGAAATTATTTTTTTCTATACAAAAACTTCGTGTATAAAAATAAACAAGTTAAAAATAATGACATGAAAGAGGAGATTAGAACTATTTCTGTTCTTCTTGGCCAAGATTTTCTTTCAGGTAAATATGGTTTATCTATGATTTCAAGAATATAGTTTTCACTAACCTCAGCAATCATTGCTTTATTGAGATTTATTTTGATTAATTCTGCAGCAGAGCTTTTTGTTTCTTTAATTGCTAACCTTGGAAGTTTATCGTTTAAATACTCTAAAGAACTGTTGGCCTCAGACAAAGCCCTTTTTCTAAAGAAGGCATCAGCCTCTTCAAGGTATAGAGAAAGCATGTTGAAAGCTATTTCAGGAGATTTATGTTCTATTGCAATGGTTATAAAGCCACTATCAGGATTTAAAGTTAAACTTAAATTGTTTGTTGTAAAAGCTTTATGAGCTTCAATGTAAGATGGTTTAGCTAACCTTCTACCTGATGGTTTTCTTATCCATTGTTGGGTTTCAGCAATATAAATTTTGTTATCATAAATAATCTCTCGACTGTTATGATCATATCTTTTTGCAGCCATGATTTGAGGAAGAAAATCATGTTTTGATAAAAAAACTTGTAAAAAAGTCTTTGAACCAAGAATATCTAAAACATACCTGATCATATCTCCTTCTTGCCGTCCAATTAAGGCTGATATTCCAGAAAAACTTTGACCTAGACTTCTAATTAATCCACTTGTGGAATTTGAATTAGAATTTTCAACTTTTATTACTGCAACTGACTGATAATAATTAGGTAATGAAAGAGAAACTATTGAAGATATTACGGCAGTTGAAAAAAATACAACAACAAGTAATTTCCACTTTTTTAAATAAAGCAGAATTATGTCTTTTAATGATGATTCCATTTCAAATATAGTTTTGGTACCCAGGGCCGGACTTGAACCGGCACGAAGTCGCCTTCGAGGGATTTTAAGTCCCTTGTGTCTACCAATTCCACCACCTGGGCTAAAACAT
>MDTE01162647.1_pt1 | contig 11596 bp, 9 predicted proteins | sample 811231 | NCBI WGS metagenome assembly MDTE01 (sample SAMN05326651, study PRJNA326480) | marine metagenome | isolation source: seawater | place: Indian Ocean: Red Sea | collected 2010
CCAGATTCGCTGCCAGATTCGCTGCCAGATTCGCTGCCAGATTCGCTGCCAGATTCGCTGCCAGATTCGCTGCCAGATTCGGGCACCGCAATCGCAGCATCGCTCGCCTCGGACTCGGCCGCCATCTCGCGCAACACATCGGCAATCACGTCACAACCTGCATCGACATCCTCGGCGGTGATATTCAGCGCGGGCAACAAGCGGAGCACCGTGTCGTGAGTCGCATTGACCAACACACCACGCTCCATGCACTTGCCGACCGCCGGGGTGGCGGGAATCGACAAGTCCACCCCGATCATCATCCCCTGGATTCTCAGTTCGCGGACAATCGGCAACTCGTCTCGAAGTGCCTCGAAACGACTGGCAAAACGTTCCGACATCACCTGGCAATTCTCCAGCAAGCCGTCCTCCTCGATCGCCTCCACCGTCGCCAGTCCCGCAGCCATCGCCAGCGGGTTGCCACCGAACGTGCTGGCGTGCATGCCAGGTTTCAGGCTCCCGGAATACTCGTGCCTGGCGATCACCACGCCACAGGCCACTCCACCGGCCAACCCCTTGGCAACGGTCATCACGTCTGGCTCCACCCCGTACTGCTGGTAACCGTACCAGGTGCCTGTCCGCGCCATGCCCGTCTGCACCTCGTCGAATACCAGCAGGGCTCCGCAGGCATCAGCGATCTCTCGCAGCCCCTCCAGGAATCCTGGATTGGGCAGATTGACTCCTCCCTCGCCCTGGATTGGCTCGACCAGGATCGCGCAGGTTTCCGAGCCAGCCAACTCGCGGACTCTCTCCAGGTCATTGAACGGGGCGTAATCGAAACCGGCCATCAACGGGCCCACGCCCTCGTGGTACTTCGGTTGAGCCGTCGCCGTGGTGGCCCCGAAGGTCCGGCCGTGGAAACTGTCGTAAAAGCTGATGACGCGGTAGCGACCGGTCTCGGCCCCGTGAAGTCGCACCAGTTTCAACGCCCCCTCGATCGACTCGGCCCCGCTGTTGCAGAAGAAGGCCTGTCCAAACCCACGGGTGCACAGTGCCTCGGCAAACTCGCCCTGCGGCTCGGTGTACCAGGTGTTGGGAATGTGGACCAATCGCGACACCTGCTCCTGGACCGCTGCGACCACTCTCGGCGGGCAATGGCCCAGGATGTTGCAGCCCCAGCCCGGGAACAGGTCGAGGTACCGGTTCCCCTCGGCATCCCACACCGACGAGCCCTCACCCCTCACCAGGCTAATCGGGTAACGACCGTAGTTGGGAATCACGTGTTGCTGGAACTGCGCGATCGTCTCCTGGCTTGAACGTTTGGCTGAACTGTCCATCACGTGCTTCTCCCCCTGGGGTCACCAATCGCATCCGGGGCCAAACGGCCTGTTACAGAACGATCTCGGTGCCCACTCCGGTGTCTGAATAGATTTCCAATAGGACCGAATGCGCCATCCGGCCATCAACGATGTGAACCTTCTGCACCCCGGCCCGCAATGCCTCGAGTGCCGCATCCACCTTGGGCACCATCCCGCTGTCAATCACCCCCTCGGAGATCAGGTCATGACACGCGGACATGTTGAGGTGCCCCAGCAGACTGCCGGGGTCCTCACGGTCGGCGTAGATGCCGGGAACATCACTGAGGAACACGAGTTTTTCGGCTCCCAGCATTCGTGCCACGGCCGCTGCCGCGGTGTCGGCATTGACGTTGAGCAACTCGCCATCACGATCACGGGCCACGCTCGGCAATACCGGGATCTTCTTCTCGGCACACGCCCCCGCGATCATCTCCACGTCCACCTCGACCACTTGCCCGACGCGGCCCAGTTCCACCACCTGGCCGTCCTCGTCCTCCAGCGTCAACGGCTCCGCGACCAGGCAATTGGGACCAGGACCGGCCAATCGCACCGCGCGGCCTCCCTGCCTGGTGATCTCGTCGATCAGCGCACCAGCAATCTCCTCGCCCAGGACCCGTGAGACGATGTGCAGGGCCTCCTCGTCGGTGTAACGACGCCCCTGAACAAATCTCGACTCGATGCCCGCCTCGGCCATCGCGCGGCTGATCGACTTGCCCCCGCCATGAACCAGCACCGGCTTCATGCCGACAGCTTCCATGAAAATCACATCCGTCAACAGGCTGTTGACACTCTCGGGAACCTCCAGGGCACTCCCGCCCAGCTTGATCACGACGTAACGGTCCCGGAACTGGCGAATCCAGCCCAACGCCTCGATCAACACGCTCGCCTTGCGGATCGCGTCGTCCACGGCAGGGACCTCGAGAGAAGCAGTTGCGAAGCCCGTCTTGAGTAAACGGAGATTTCGCGAGGGGGAAACGTCCGATTGTAGAGGGTGCTCGGGGCGAAGCAACCCGTGGCGTCCTGGCCGGTTTTTTCGGACCAATTGGCACTTCCGGACCGCCTCAGATCGAGAAAACACGCTGTCTTAGGTCCAAGCCCAAAAAAAACGCCTTCCCGCAGTTTTCGTCACCTCTCCCCCGGTACCGCCCCACCACGTCTCCTTGCACAACCGACTGGCACTCTCGATACGTCCCGACCTGCCGACACACACTGGCACTATCTGCGACCCCGCGGGAAGTTCGTGTACGTGCGGCCACGAGAATACCCCGATACTCACACCTGCCCAACGTGATTGACTTCTTCGAGAGATGCCGCCAACGGGGTTTTCCGTGAGCCACTCGCACATGCCCAACAACCACCTGCTGAGGAGCCTCGAAAACCGAGGACCCCGCAGCGGTGACTCCCGTCCGACGTGGCTGGTCGAATTGATCGACCGGGCGGCGGATCTCTTCGAACCACTCATGAGTGTCTCGCGGGTCGGCTTTGATTGCTGGCCGACCGAGCAACACTGGATGATCTACCTGTTCCTGGGCGACACCGAGGTGATCGGAGGCCGGGACGACGGACGGCTCGATCCTCCCGACTTTCGCTTCGACCTGCTTGGACTGATCGACCTGCTCGACGACGTCCGGGACTCGCACTGGATGGTCTTTCCCGTGGCCGCCGATGAAAACGGAGACGACCGCTCGTTTGTCTCTCTGACCGCCAGCTACCAGGGCAACCCGGTCTGCCTCAGGCTGCTCTCAATGTCTCCGGAATCCGCCGGACCCGGCCTGAAACTGTTCCCCAACGGCGACCACGAGCCCATCTAGCACCAGCAATTGTTCGGGCTGCTTGACCCTCTCCCGGGCCCCTCGTACGCTGCCAACCAGATCTGTTGACAGGTTGGCCCAGCGCGAGGATCTTCCGATGAGTCGTCTGCTACAAAACGTCCCGCTGTCGGTTCCGGCCAGCGTGGTGTCCGTGGTCGTTGCCTGCGGCCTGGCCGCACAACTGTTGCCCCCGTTGGGTGCCGGGCCAATCGCCAACAGGACACTGCCAGGCGCCCGACCGGAAATCGATGCCAGCCGTTTCCCGACACTCCAGGCGGCCCTGGATGCGGTGCCCCCCGAGGGGGGCATTGTCCGACTGCCACCGGGACATTTCGAAATCACCAGCCCCCTGGTCCTCTCGCGGTCCGATGTCACTCTCGTTGGAGCCGGCACCGCCACGCACATCCACAACGCCAACACCACTGGCCAGCCCGCCCTGGTGGTGAAACACCCCGATGGAGCCCAGGTCAAAAGTGCCGACAGGCTGTGGCGGGTGCGGCTGGCAGATTTCCGCCTGACCGGAACACCCCGAAGCGGTCACGGCGTCGTCGCGCTCTGGATCAATGAGTTGTTCGTGCAGGACCTGACCGTCAGCGAACATGGCGGTGATGGAGTGAGACTGGACCACTGCTACGAGGATCCGCGGATCTCGGACAACCTGATCACCTACAACAAGCAGGTCGGACTCAACCTGCTGGGATGCCATGACATCGTTGTCTCGAGCAACCAGTTCGAAGAGAACAACGATGCACTCAGTTGCACGGACGGCTTCAATCTCTGCATGACCGGCAACTGCATCGACGACCACCTGCGGCACGGGGTGATCATCGAGAACACCTACGGATCTGTGCTGTCGGGGAACATGATCGAGGAATGCCATGGGTTCGCCGTGATCATGGATCGGGACTGTTATGGCAACACCGTCTCGGCAAACATCATTGCTCACAACGGCGGCGGCATCGATCTGCGTGACGCTCACGGCTGTGCCATCAGCGCCAACACCCTCACCATCATGAAAACGCACGCCGTCCGGGTCGGACCCGGCAGCGGACGAATCACGATCACTGGCAACAATTTCTCCAACAGCTACATCGGTGCCGGGGGTATCAAGCGGCGAAAGAACGACGAAGCCGCCGCCGGTTTGACTCTCGAGTCCACCCGGGATGTCGTCGTCAGTGGCAACCTGTTTTCGAGCGTCAAACCCAAGGCCGTTGCCCTGGGTGACTCGAACAGCCAGAACATCCTCTTCGGTGACAACGTGCTGATCGATGTCCAGAGTGACCACAAGCGATCCCGGGCGGTCGGTACAGTGTTGGAAGCACCGGCGGCACCCGCCGACCCGGCCCGGAAACCGTAGCCGTCTCACCCGTTTCCAACAGCTCTCACCTCGCCCCGGACTCATGAACTCACAACCCCACAACAACCTGCTCCAGCCGCACGACTACTGGATGAGGCAGGCCCTGGACGAAGCCCGGGCGGCATTCGAAGAAGACGAAGTGCCAGTGGGTGCGGTGGTGGTCCATGAGGAACGCGTGATCGCGCAGGCCCACAACCAACGCGAAACACTCAATGACCCCACGGCTCATGCCGAAATGATCGCGATCACGCAGGCAGCCGAGGCGCTGGGAAGTTGGCGGCTGACCAACTGCACGCTGTACGTCACACTCGAGCCGTGTCCAATGTGTGCCGGGGCCATCGTCCAGGCCCGGCTGCCCACGGTGATCTTCGGCGCCGCCGACCCCAAGGGGGGCGGCTGTCAGTCACTGTATGCGATCACCAATGACGAACGACTCAACCACCGCTCGGTGGTCATCGGCGGAGTTCTCGAGCACGAATGCAGCATCATCCTCACCGAATTCTTCCAGCAACAACGTGCGCTGGGCAAGAAGTAACGGCCCCCCTGGTGGGGTCACGCGTTTCGGCCACCCGGAGCTGATGCTAGAGTGAACAACTGGCCATGATTTTCGTGCTCGATAATTACGACTCGTTCACCTACAACCTGGTCCAGCGACTCGGGGAGATCGACCCGGGGCTGGAGATCCGGGTCGAGCGGAACGACCAGGTCTCTCTCGAGGAGATCGCCGATCTCAAGCCCGACCGAATCATCATCTCGCCCGGTCCCTGCACGCCAAACGAAGCGGGAATCAGCAAACAGGTCGTCAAACGCTTTGGACCCGAGATTCCACTACTTGGAGTCTGCCTGGGACACCAGTCGATCGCCGAGGCACTTGGCAGTGACGTCGTGCGGGCCGATCGCCTGATGCATGGCAAGGTGTCCCAAATCCGCCACTCGGGCGAGGGCCTGTTCAACGGGCTCCCCAATCCCTTCCAGGCCACCCGCTACCACAGCCTGATCGTTCCCGAGGTGTCCCTGGCCGACGATCTGCAACCCTGTGCCTGGTCCGACGACCCAGACCAACCAGCCGAATTGATGGGGTTTCGACACCGCAGTTGGCCGGTCTGGGGTGTCCAGTTCCATCCCGAAAGCTACCTGACCGAACACGGGGTGACACTGCTGAAGAACTTCCTGACACTCGAGCCCTGCACCCTCGACTAGGCAATCCATGCACACCGTCGACCAGGCACTGGAGGCCATCACGTTGCACGTCGCGCCCGGCCCGGTGGAAACCGTGCCGCTGTGTGAGGCTCTCGGCCGGGTCCTGGCCGAACCAATCGACAGCGACATCGATTCTCCTCCATTCGACAAGGCGCTGATGGATGGCTTTGCGGTCCGTGCCGAAGACATCGCCGATGGAACTGCGACCCTGACGGTCATCGACGAGGTGACTGCGGGCCAGGTCGCCTCGCAGGCCATCCAACCCGGACAGGCCATCCAGATCATGACCGGCGCACCGATTCCCGATGGAGCCGACGCGGTGGTGCAGGTCGAGGACACCAGCATCGAGAACCACGAACAGCAGGTCCGTGTTTCGATTGACACGCGGCCGGTCGTTCCCGGACGAAACATGATCCACCAGGGCACCTCGATGCGGCGAGGCGACACCGTGATGCCGGCCGGCAGACAACTCAGGCCCCAGGAACTCGGGTTGCTCGCCGAACTTGGACGACAGACTCTGGTCGTGCACCGGCAGGTCACCGTGGGAGTGCTGGCCACCGGAGACGAACTGGTGACGATCGATTGCCAGCCGGGTGCCGGCCAGATTCGCAACTCCAACGAAGCCATGCTCGCCGCGCAGGTGCGTGCCTGCGGGGGCCTGGCCCTCGAACTGGGAATCGCTCGGGACAACCCCGAGGATCTTTCCGCCAGGATCGCCGACGGCCTGAAATGCGACGTGCTGCTGCTCTCCGGCGGGGTGTCGGCCGGGCGACTCGACCTCGTTCCGGCACAACTCGAGGCCGCGGGCGTCAACGAGATCTTCCACAAGGTGAAAGTCAAACCGGGAAAACCGGTCTGGTTCGGGACATCACCGGACTCCGTCGTATTCGGCTTGCCGGGCAATCCGGTCAGTAGTATGGTCTGCTTCGAATTGTTCGTCCGCACCGCGCTGAGACGATTGGCCGGACTCTCTCCCGCACAACCCGCCGCAGCGGCCGCACGACTCGCCAGGGATTTCGAGTTTCGTGGAGACCGACCAACCTACTTTCCCGGCCGATTCGAACACCACTCCGATGGACCACGCGTCACACCGGTCGACTGGCACGGGTCCTCCGACCTTCGCAGCACCGCCAACGCCAATGCCATGATCCACTTCCCCGCCGGAGACCAGGGCTACCGGGCCCAGCAGTGGGTCGAAGTTTTCGAGTGGTCCGGCCGAGCCTGACCAGTTCCCCACATCGCCATCACCCCGCCGGGTTTCCACGGAAGGACCCGCTCGATGCCCACCAGCGAATCACTCATCGAGCCGTCGGCCGAATCCCGGCTTCCGGCCCGGACCGCCTGGTCGGCCGGAGGTCTCACGGCACTGCTCACATGGGCGGCCCACTTCCCGCTCGACTGGGGTGTCCTGGGCTGGTTGGCTCCCGTCCCACTCGTCATCCTCATTCGCCTTCCCGACCCGCCCCGCTGGCTCCTCCGCGCCATTTTCCTGACCACCCTGGTCGGCACCTCCGCGTCGCTGCAATGGATGAGACTGGGGGACCGCTGGATGATCCCCGCCTGGCTGTCGCTCTCGCTCTACCTCTCGCTGTACCCGCCGTTGCTGGTCGCCGTCACTCGCAAGGCGGTCCATCGCTTCCGGATTCCGATCGGCGTGGCCGTTCCACTGGCGTGGGTCGCCACCGAATACGCCAGGGCCCATGTCATGACCGGGCTCGCCTGGTATTTCCTGGCCCACACGCAGTACCGCTTCATCGAATTGATCCAGATCAGTGACCTGTTTGGAGCCTACGGCGTCAGTGCCCTGGTCGCGCTGGCCGCCACGGCCGTCGCGCTGGCCATCCCCGTCGAGTGGCTGCAGAAGTGCGGCTGGTGGCCGGAAACCACCCGGGCAACACCTGGCATCGCGGCGCGCCAGTCCATCCCCACAATCATCGCCGCCATCGTGCTGATCGGCCTGGCGGTTTGTTACGGGGTCGTGCGCCGCCAGTCCGAGTTCACTCCCGGCCCTCGGGTGGCACTGGTCCAGGGCAACTTCACCTCCTCTCTGAAACATGACCCCGACTCGTTTGCCAACATCTACCGGGTTCACCGCCGCCTGACCGGGTTGGCCGTCCGTGAACAACCCGATCTCATCGTCTGGCCCGAGACCATGTTCCGCTACCCATTGCTGGAAGCCTCCGAGGGACTCGACGACGAACAACTCCGGATGATGGCCCCCGGGATCCCGCCGGAAGACTGGGACAAGAACGCCGTCGGTGAACTGCTCGGAGACCTCGCCGCGGAAGCGGGCGCCGGCATGATCGTCGGGCTGGAACGAATTGAGGCCCAGCCGAACCGGATGCGGATGTTCAATTCCGCTGTCTTCGTCCAACCCGAAACCGGGGTGACCGACGACTACGACAAACTGCACCGGGTGCCTTTTGGCGAATACATCCCGCTGGGCGATTCGCTTCCCTGGCTCCATCGACTCACCCCCTTCCCGGCCAACTTTGGGATCGCCGCGGGCGATTCGGCCACGATCTTTCGCTTCCAGGACTGGCGACTGGCCCCGCTGATTTGCTTCGAGGACACCGTCCCGCACCTCGTCCGTGGCATCGTCGCTGCCGCTGGTGCAAAAGATCACACTCCCGATGTGCTGGTCAACCTGACCAACGACGGGTGGTTCCACGGTTCCAGTGAACTCGATCAACATCTCGTCACCGCCGTGTTTCGATCGATCGAATGCCGTACCCCGATGGTGCGAGCCGTCAACACCGGGATCTCGGCGATCATCGACGGCGACGGGGTGATCCGTGTTCCGTCAACCTTCATCGACGGGGACGCAGAAATCGCACTGGAGACGGCCGCCGGAGACCCGTCGCTGAATGAGTCGGAACGGGAGACGAAATCGAAAGCGATCGAGGCCCATCGCCGTGTTGGATATGTGGATCCGATGACCGGCCGATGGCGACGTCAACTCAACGCCGTGCTGGTCGACGTCGTGCCACTCGATGCACGCGATAGCCTCTATGTTCGCACCGGCGACTGGTTTGCCGGTCTCTGCCTGCTTGCCTCGCTGGCGATCATCGCACTGACCATCGCCGACCGGTGGCGAGGTCAACGCGACACCATCTGAAACCAGGCGAGGCTGCAACACGTCTGACCCCCGGCCGCCTGCTATCATGGTGGCACGTTCCCCGGGACTCCCACGCCATGTTTCTTGATCGCATCAACATTCACTGCCTGGCCGGCGATGGCGGAAGCGGCTGCATGAGCTTCCGTCGTGAGGCCCACGTGCCGCGAGGTGGACCCGATGGGGGCGATGGCGGCCGTGGCGGCCACGTGATCATCAGGGCCGAACTGAATATCGGAAGCCTGGCCGCTCTCGCCGGACACCACCACTGGCGGGCCGAGGGTGGCCAACACGGCCAGGGACAACTCAAGACCGGCCGCTCCGGTGAAGATGCCATCATCAGCGTGCCACCGGGCACCCTGGTCAGGGACGCCGGCCGCGGACACCTGCTCCGGGATCTCGTCGAACCCGATGACCAGGTGATCGTCGCCCGGGGCGGCAAGGGGGGACAGGGAAACAAGCGTTTCGCCTCCTCGACCAACAGGGCCCCTCGCGAATTCGAACCGGGCGGACAGGGCGAGTCCCGTGAAGTGACACTGGAACTGAAGCTGATCGCCGACGTCGGCCTGATCGGCAAACCCAATGCTGGAAAATCAACGCTCCTGAGTCGACTCTCCAAGGCGAATCCCGAGATCGCCAATTATCCCTTCACCACCAAGTACCCCAACCTCGGGCTCGTCCAGGTCGATCTCGACAACCGCTTTGTCGTCGCGGATATCCCCGGACTGATCGAGGGAGCCCACCAGGGAGTTGGGCTGGGACACGAGTTTCTCAGGCACGTCGAACGCACCCGTGTCCTGGTTCACCTGGTCGAACCGGAACCGATGGACCAGACCGATCCACTGGAGAACTATCGCTCCATTCGAGACGAACTGAAGCTCTACAATCCCGAGTTGGCCGAACGACCCGAATTGGTCGTCGTCACCAAGTGCGAATTGCCAACGGCCGAAGACACCGCAACTCGGCTCGACAATGCACTCCAACAACCGGTCCGCCGGATTTCCGCCGTCACAGGGACCGGACTGGGTGAGTTGATCGGTGCAACACTGGAAGCACTGACCGAGACTGATCCGTCATGAATTCCTTTGAATACTCCAGGTGGGACGGAACACAGGAATTCAGCCCCCAATCGGCCGACAAGCTCTTCGACCAGATCGGCGAATACCTGCTCGATCATGGCGAACACCTGCTACAAAACCTCGAGGACTGGGAAGACGAACACCCCGAGGTGATCGAAATGCTGATCAAACGGGGGCTGGTCGAAAAGGATGAAACGGGACGGTTCCATGTCACACCGCGTGGAGTCAAACGGGTCGAGAACAAGGCTCTCGAGGAACTGTTTCTGCTCGGAAAAAAAGGACAACCCGGCAAGCACGACACGGAGATGCGGGGAGCCGGCGAGACCAAGCACGAGGAATCTCGGCCCTACGAATACGGCGACCCCGTCTCGAATCTCGATCTCCACGGAACACTCCGCAACGCCCTGTCCCGACAGGGTGGCGGAACCCCGGTGACGATCACCAACGACGACCTGTCGGTGTACGACACCGAATACCAGGCCGCATGTGCCACCGTGGTGCTGCTGGACATGTCCGGAAGCATGTCCCGATATGGCAAATTCGGGCAGGCCAAGAAGGTGGCCCTGGCGATGAACTCGTTGGTGCGCGGTCGTTACCGGGGCGACTTCCTGCAGGTCGTCGGATTCTACACCTACGCCACCCCGCTCTCGGAACGTGACCTGCTCTACTCGGCTCCCAAGCCCGTCAGTATCTTCGACCCACGGGTTCACCTGAGGATCCCGCTGGACAACCCGCCCTCGTTTGTCCCCGAGCACTTCACCAACATCCAGGCCGGGCTGCAATTTGCCCGACGCGTGCTCCGTCGGCAGCAGGCCCAGAACAAGCAGATCATCACGATCACCGACGGCGAACCAACCGCACATGTCGAGGGCCGCGAAGTGGTGCTGGTCTACCCACCGGCTGAAAAGACCGCCCGGATCACGCTGCAGGAAGTCCGACGGTGTGCCAACGAGGGAATTCACCTGGCCAGTTTTGCCCTGATCGAAGACTACTTCTACCTGGACCTGGTCAACTTTGTTGAACAGATGGCGCAGGTCTCCGGTGGAGTCGCGGCCTACTGCAACGCCAACGACCTGGGCAACATGGTCATCGACAGCTTCGTCGCCGGACGACGACGGCGACGAGCCATGTGATCTTCTTTTTCAGGACCAAGCCATGACAGAATGTTCCAGACGATCCATGCTTTGCACCACGGTTGCCGGACTGTCCGGGGGATTGGCTCCAGCACTCTTCGCCGGCGACAAAAGACCCCGGGCTCCGAAATTCACCGTCAGTGACACCCGGGTGATCAGCCACCTGGCCCACCGCTACCACGGCTGGCCCACCCTGGCACGCCGCAAGAACGGGCAGTTGCTGCTTGTCTGTTCTGGTGGTCGCGAATCGCATGTCTGTCCTTTCGGACGAGTCGAACTGATGCGGAGCGACGATGGTGGAGCACACTGGAGTTGGCCACAAACACTGATCGATTCCGCGATCGACGACCGGGATGCGGGTGTGCTGGAAACTCCAGGAGGCTCCCTGCTGGTGACCACCTTCACCTCGCTGGCTTTTGAACAACCCGCGTACTTTGCCAAAGGCGACGCCAAAAAAGTGGCTCGCTGGATTGCAGCCCGTGACCGCGTGCCCGAGACAACGAGAAAAAAAATGCTCGGCGAGTGGATGATCCGCTCGACCGACGGGGGACAGAGTTGGTCGTC